>Ga0154000_1000003_pt1 | contig 116987 bp, 125 predicted proteins | sample TSNC084MetaG_FD_104674 | JGI IMG/M metagenome (GOLD analysis project Ga0154000, IMG submission 104674) | Attine ant fungus gardens microbial communities from North Carolina, USA - TSNC084 MetaG | ecosystem: Host-associated > Fungi > Mycelium > Unclassified | place: USA: North Carolina, Lumber... | reverse complement strand
TGGGGCGTAGGGACGGGGCCGCCGATACGGGCGGAGGCGTCCATGCTGGGCGGCGACCCGGCGGTGGGGCTTATCATGCTGCTCGGCGTGATTGCCGTCACATCGGGCGTGGTGGTGACGGTCGTATGTGCACGAAAACGGAACAAAAAAACGCTGGGAACGATGTTCCTGAACGAAAGGAGGAGAATAAGTCATGACAAGAAAAACGGCAAACAGATTTTTGTCATTTGCGCTGGCTGTTCTAATGATACTGGCGCTGCTGCCCGTATCGGCGCTGGCGGCGGACTACGATAGGCACTGGGCCGCGGAGTACATAACCGAGGCAAACACGCGCGGCTGGATGATGGGCGATGGTCAGGGCAATTTCCGACCCAACGATTCCATCACGCGCGGCGAGTTTTCCGTGATGCTGTGGCGGGCGTTGGGCAGCCCCGCGCCGCAGGGCGGCAGCCCGTTCACGGACGTTGACGATGGCATCTGGTACGGCGATGCGGTTACCGCGCTGCATGAAATGGGCATCGTGTCCGGCTACGGCGGCGGCCTGTTCGGGCCGGGCGACACGCTGACCCGCGAGATGGCCTTTGTTATGCTGGCGCGGGCTTTCGGCCTTGCGCCAAACGGCCCCGGCGAGGCCGCCGAATACACGACATTCGATGATTACGCCGATGTTTCCTCATGGGCGACCGATGCAGCTTCCATACTTGTGCTGAAAGGCTATGTCGGCGGCGTGGGCGGCAATAAACTCGCCCCCAAGAAGCCGCTCACGCGGGGCGAGATGGCCAAGCTGCTGGTTACCGTGTACGATGGTGAAAATGTGCCGGATGAACCGGGCGAGCTCGATGATACCGCACCGGTCATTACGCTGACGCAAAGCCCCACAACAAGCACCTACAATAACGTGAAGGTAAGCGTGTCGGTACAGAGTGAAAACAACATCAGCTATATCGGCTGGCGTGCCTCCTCAAGCGGCGCGGAGTATACGGACAAGACCGGCTTTACGGATATAACGGATAAAAAGGAATTCTCCGTATCCTCAAACGGCTGGTACGCCGTGGGCATTGTGGACGGCGCGGGCAATTTCAGCTACACGCGGATGCAGATCACGAATATACAGACCTCCAGCGGCGGCGGGGGCGGTTCAAGCGGCGGTACAACGCCCACAGTATCTTCGGTAACGGTTTCCCCGGCCAGCGTCAGCATCGGCCAAGGCGGCACACAGCAATTCACCGCCGTGGTGAGCGGCACGAACAGCCCGGCGCAGACCGTAACATGGATGGTAGAAAACGGCACGGCCAGTTCTATCAGCGCAAATGGCCTGCTGACAGTTGCCGCAGCAGAAACGGCAGCAATGCTGACCGTGCGGGCAACCTCCACGGTGAACACGAGCAAATCCGGCACAGCCGCCGTCACCGTGACGGATGCGCCCCGTGCCCTATCCGTGAACATCATCACCGGGCAAAGCGCATATGGCGAGGTAAGCATTGAAGCGGGCAGCGCAACGGGCAATGATTCGGGCAGTAAGGTAACGGTAAAGGCCGAGCCTGCAAGCGGCTACGTTTTCGTAAAATGGGTCTTGTCGGATGACAGGAACGCCGCCGCTGTATATGCCGGCGAGGAATACACATTCACCATAAACGCGGACACCACGCTTTACGCTGTTTTCAACGGCGATGGCACAAACGCCCCCGTTGAGATAAGCACCATCGAGCAGTTGGAGGCAATAGCGGACAAGCTGGAGCTTCATTACAAGCTGGTGAACGACATCGACCTGCCCGAACCGCTGCCCGGCGAAAGCAACTGGACGCCGATTGGGAATAATTCACCAGCCGGTAATACCAGCCGCTTCACCGGCAGCCTTGACGGCGGCGGGCATACCGTCAGCGGCCTGACGGTTACGAAAGCAGTAATCAGCAATAACAATGGCTACGCCGGGCTGTTCGGGTATATCGGCAGCGGCGGCACGGTAAAAAACCTGAACCTGACGGACGTGAAGATTGATGTTGCGGTTGCAGATAATATAAGCCTCTACATGGGCGGCGTCGCGGGGTATAACTACGGCGGCAGAATCGAAAACTGCGCCGTGTCCGGCATCGTGACTGCCGTAACCGACAACAACGCCTACGCGGGCGGCATCGCGGGGTATAACTACGGCGGCAGAATCGCTGCTTGCCACGCCGCAGGCGATGTGTCCGCAACCGGCAACAACGCCGAGGCGGGTGGAGTCGCGGGGGATAACTACGGCAGCAACGCCATCATCGCTGACTGCTACGCCACGGGCGATGTGTCCGCAACCGGAAACAACGCCGAGGCGGGCGGCATCGCGGGGCATAACAGTGCAAGAATCGCTAACTGCTACGCCACGGGCGATGTGTCCGCCGAATCCGCAGGTATGCCCTGCGCGGGCGGCATCGCGGGGTATAATCTATCAGGCAACATCGCAAACTGCGCGGCGTTGGGCAATAGCGTGACCGCCACGGGCGGCGGCATGACCTGCTCCGGGCGCGTGGCGGGGTTTAGCATCGGGACGATAACCAACTGCTACGGGCTGGACACCATGGCGCTTACCGGCAGCGGCGGCGTGGACGGCGTGAGTTTGGCGCTGAGCTACTTTAAAACGGAAGGCTGGTGGAACGGCAGCGGCAGCGGCTTCTGGGAGGATGTGTGGGATACAACCGATGACGCGCCATGGCAATGGGGCGGCGATATCGGCATCGGCAGCTACACCCTGCCGGTGCTGTACTGGCAGCGCGCGGCGGATTACCCGGCATTGCCTTTCCACCTCAGTTTCGCGGGCGGCAGCGGCACGGTGACAAGCCCCTACCAGATTAACAACCCGTCCGGGCTGCAAGCCATGGCGGACGGGCTGGATAAGCACTACGAGCTCACCGCCAACATCACGCTGACCGGCAACCGGACGCCCATTGGGGATGGCAGCAAGCCATTCACCGGCAGCTTCAACGGGGGCGGGCATACCATAAAGAACCTCAACATAAACAACGCCGGCAGCGACGACCAGGGCCTGTTCGGGGTTACCGATGGCGCGGAGATAAAAGACCTGACGCTGGAAGACTGTGCAGTCACGGGTAAAGGCGTAGTCGGCGGGCTGGTGGGTTACGCGATTAACACCTCCATAACAGGCTGCGGCGTGAGCGGCAACGTGAGTGGCGATGGCGTCAACATCGGTGGGCTTGTGGGCTACGCGTACGCAACCAATAACGGCAACGTCACCATAGAAAATTGCCACGCCACAGGCAGCGTTGAGGGCAGCGGCTATGTCGGCGGGCTTGTGGGCTACGCGTACGCAATCTATGTCGGCAACCTCACCATACAAAACTGCTATGCCACCGGCAACGTTGAGGGCGGCCGCCGCGGCCCTCTCGGCGGGCTTGTGGGCGATGCGTACGCAACCAATAACGGCAACGTCACCATACAAAACTGTTATGCCACCGGCAGCATTGAGGGCAGCGGCCATGCCGGCGGACTTGTGGGCTACGCGTCCACAATCGATGGCAACGTCACCATACAAAACTGTTATGCCACCGGCAGCATCGAGGGCGGCAACTATGTCGGCGGACTTGTGGGCTACGCGTCCACAATCGGCAGCAACGTCACCGTCACCATACAAAACTGTTATGCCACCGGCAGCGTTGAGGGCGGCAACTATGTCGGCGGGCTTGTGGGCTACGCGTACGCAGTCAGCAACGGCAACGTCACCGTACAAAGCTGCGCGGCGCTGAACCCCTCGGTAAGCGGAACCTCCGATGTTGCGCGCGTACTGGGGGGTATATATGCCCACAGCAACGGTATCGTCACGCTCGCAGACAACTACGCCAATAACGCGATGACGGTGAATGGTAGTATGGTCACTAGCGGCGACAATGATACTGCCAGCGGCATAAACGGCGCGGGCATTGCGATTGGCGATGTGAAAGTACAAACCTGGTGGAGCGGCGCGTCTCCTAACGGCCCCGGCTTCCAGTTCGGCACAACCGATACCGCGCCGTGGAAATGGGACAGCACTCAAAGTATGCCCATACTGTACTGGCAAACCGGCGGCTATCCGGGCGTTGTGCCCACCGGCTTCGGCCTGCTTATACAACTGCCACAAACCGCCACTCTTACCCTCGCCGCCACCGAGGGCGGCACAGCAGTACACGATGGCAAATTCGGCGATACTTTCCTTGTGGACGATACGGTAACAATCGCCGCCACGCCGGACGCGGGCTATGTGTTCGCAGAATGGCGGGACGAAAACGGCGAGGCCGTGAGCACGGACGCGGAGTACAGCTTCGAGATAACCGGGGATATGACGCTGACCGCCGTGTTCACTCTCGTGGAAGAACCGCAGGAGCAGCAGGATGGTGAAACAGGCGGCGGCGGGGGTGATCCCCCCGCCGCGTTGGAACCCGAACCCCCCATCCTGCCGCAGGACGAGGATGATATCAACGGCGGGGATGACGGGCCGGAGGTGATAGAAGAATAGACAGGATTTATGAATTTCCCGAAACGGCGGAATAAAAGTTCTATGAGGCTATGGAATTAGGACATAAAATAATGTAATAAAAATAGTCTGTCGGATCAATTCGGCAGACTATTTGCGTATAACAGATAAGGTTATTCTCACAATGCGGAAGTTAGCGTAAGTTTTGTTAACCGCCCTACAATATAAATAATCGGTTGCTGTCTATCCGTTATTGTAGATTTGGTGACCATCCTGGGAGATGGTCTTTTAAAGCAACGCCATCTCAGCATGCTTTTCATTTGACAGCATCCAGTCGATGGCGGTAGTACTACAAACACCTTTGCCGGGCTTTCGCTTTATCTTGCCACTATAGTCTAACTCAACACTTTTTGACCCTTCAATTATAATAGAACCAAAACAATTGGAGGGATTAGCCATGTATAGGAAATACAACGAAGAAGAAAAGAAAAACATTATTGGCCAGTACATAAGCGGACAGGCTGTCACATCTTTATGCGCTCAGTATAGGGTTCCCCGTAGCACTTTATATTTTTGGATTAAGCAATACCAAAAAGTAAAGTCATCCAATCAGAGCACTGTTACTTATGCGGATTACCATAATCTGAAAAGAAAACACGATAAACTGGAAGAAAAACTGAGGGTCATCAAAGCGGCCGGATGTAACCCGACAGCTCCATTGCAGGAAAAATTGAAAGCTCTTGAAAAGCTGTACGGTCAGTTCAGTGTACATGCCCTTTGTGAAGCTTTAGATGTATCAAGGGGTACTTTCTATAATCATATCTTTAGAAGAACAGAAGTAACCGCCAATGACAAACGCCGTGAAAAAATGAGAGAACAGATCAAAGCAGTGTTTGAAGAGAGCCAGCAGCGTTATGGCGCCAATAAAATAAGTGCTGTATTGGCCGAGCGCGGAATCAAATCCTCTAAGAAATATGTTGCGGGGCTTATGCGTGAAATGGGACTCTACAGTATCGGAACGAACGCCAAACGGGAGTACAAGAAGAACATCGACTTGCCTCCAAAACGAAACCTTCTAAGACAGCAATTTGAGGCAAGCGATCCGAACCAAGTCTGGGTTAGCGATGTTACTTGCTTCAAAGTGAAGGATAATTATTATTTTGTTTGTGTAATCATTGACTTGTTCTCCGGGAAAGTGATTGCACATCGTGTTTCTGAGAAAAACAGCACTTATCTGATTACTTCCACATTCAAGCGTGCCTTTGAATCCAGAAGCTATCCGAATAACTTGACTTTCCATAGCGACCAGGGTTCACAATATACCTCCGGTACATTTCGAAAGTTATTACATTTGAACAAGGTTGTCCAATCTTTTTCCAGCTCAGGCAGGCCGCATGACAATGCGGTTGCGGAAGCTTTTTTTGCTTCTATGAAGAGAGAGGAACTTTATCGCAGAAAATTCAAATCGGGGCAGGAGTTCCGTGATAGCGTGGATAATTACATTCTTTTTTACAATAATGAGCGTCCGCACAGCACCTTAGCATACAAAACGCCGGACCGGTTCGAAGCGCAATATGCAGGCATAGGAAGTAAGGCCGTTTAATTTGGACAGGGGGTTCAAACAACATTGATTTTGATTTTCTTACTTCCTTTTTCAGCGTTTTTCATTTTGGGTGTCCAATGTAGTCTAAATTGGCGCAAATGAAAAAACTTGATTGTATCAGGCTTTCGAGTATAGAATAAGGGTCGAAATTCTGAGCAGTCCAATCAAACTGTTCAGGATTTCGACCCTACATCATTTGGTGGAGGCAAGCGCGCGCTGGTCGAACCCCTCGGCACCGGCTTCCTCAACGATTGCAAGGTCTGATTTTTTAAGCTCTGGCTGGTCGTCACTGATATTGTAATAAATCAAAAGCCGGTCGTTGTAGAGGTAAACCTCCGCGACGAAACTATCAATCACCTTTTTCTTATAAGCGTATTCGTCCTCCCAGGGCTCCGCGTATTGTAAGAGCATAAACTCTATTTGTTCGGGCGTGAGCGTGATAAAATGCGCTTGCGCTCTTTTATATTCTTCTTCCAGTTGTACGCGTTCTATTTCTAACTCCCGGAGCCGTTCGGGTAAGGTCGTCGTCGTTACGCCGGTCTCAATGGCCTTAAGCGTATTGGCGATGGCTTTTTTATTGTCTGCAATTTTTCGTTTATAAAAAGCAAGTTCCTCGTCCTGGGACTTATCCGCCACTTGCATTTTATAAAGCTCGTCGGATAGGTATTGTATAGACTCGGACTGGAGGATATGCTTGACCGTTTCCACGACGACAAGGTTCTCAAGCCAGTCGCGTTGTACTTGTTTTTTATCGCAGCCCTTTTTATACCGACCGGACGGGCAATAGTAATAATAGAACTTGCCTCCAAGCTTTCCCGTACCGCTAACGCCGGTCATTTTCTTTTTGCAATGCCCGCAGAATAATTTACCCGAGAGAAGATACTCGGCGCGCGGCGCCGCGACTTGCTTACTTACGCGCCTTTTTTCAAGCTCCCTTTGCGCCATATAGAATACCTCCTTTGATACTATCGCGGGAACGGCGTCGTCAATACGAATATCCCCGCATTTATAAAGTCCTATGTATTTCTCATTTTTTATTATACGCGGAACGCTGCTTTTCGTAAAGACGTTTCCCCTGCTCGTTCGCAAGCCCAAACCGTTAAGGTGCGCGCATATATCGGCGTTGGATATTCCCTTATTAAACATATCAAAAATAGTCTTTACCGCTTCCGCTTCGTCGGGGTCTATCTCAAAAGACTTGTCCGGCGCGATTTTATATCCGAGCGCAAGATTGCCGCCCGTGCAATGGCCTTTAAGCGCGCTCTCGCGGATTCCCCGCCGTATCTTTTGGGCTAATTCGGCCGAGTAGTATTCCGCTAAGCCCTCCATAAGACTTTCAAGGATTATGCCTTCGGGTCCGTCCGGTATCGCTTCCGCGGCGTAATGCAATTCTACACCGGCACGCTTGAGCTCTCTTTTATATACGGCGCTATCGTATTTGTTACGGGCAAAACGGTCCGTCTTATAAACAATCACCGCGTCAAATAGCTTCTTGCGGCAATCGACAATAAGGCGCTGAAAATCAGGCCGGTTATCCGTCCGACCTGAAATCGCCCGGTCTATGTACTCACCGACAATAGTCAGTCCTTTTCTTTGGGCGTATTCGGTGCAAACCCTTACTTGCCCCTCTATAGATTGCTCGGTTTGGCTGCTTGAGCTATATCGAGCGTAAATAACGGCTTTTTTCAAATGTTCACTCCTCGCTTACGGCTTCTCCCAACTTAATTGCAGTTGACATAAGCTCCATTCTGCCACGGACATCTAACTGGCTGTAAATCCGCAGCAACTCAATTTCTTCTTTAGATAGCGTACGAGTTTCTCCGTTGTGTATCGTGACTGGCGCGCTTGCATTGCCGATAAGGCCATTGTTTGTTTGTACGGAGCCGACCTGTACAGCACTCATATTATCGCTCCACCCCATTAGATAGCCCGGATTGACTTCTAAGGCTTCCGCTATTTTTTCAATGACCGGGCGCTTAAGGTTTACGACGATACCCGTCTCGTATTTATTGATGGTCGCCTTCGTTACGCCGATTTTAATACCGAGCTCCTCTTGTGTGAACCCACGGCCCTTGCGTGTATCGCGTATGCGCGTTCCAATATCATTAGTCATATTAGTAAAGTCTCCTCTCAATCGACTGCGGTATCTTAATTATATCATATAATGCCGAGAAAATAAACACTTTTTTCTTAAAAATTAAAAAAAGTTTCTCAAAAGGGGTTTACAAATAAATCTCAACGCGCTATAATGAGTATCGTAAGCCGCTACTTCAGCCTGCGCAGGTATTGAAAGCTCTTACCAAAATCATATGAAGGAGGTTGAACGGCTACTATGAATACGGCGCTATTTAAGAGCCACATGGCTAAGTATGACGATACACAAGCCACGTTGGCAAAGGCAATGGGCTTAAGCCCTTCCAGGCTTAACGCCAAAATCAATGAGAGCCGGGGCGCGGCGTTCACGCAAACTGAGATGGCTTTTATCATAAGCCGCTACCACCTGACCAATGACGACGCTATGAACATTTTTTTTAATCAAAAAGTAGCGTTATCAGATACTTTGGATTAGGAGGTATCGCGAATGGCTCTTGATACGGCCGCCCTGGACGTTAATCCGGCAAAAGCAAGAGAACAGACCATGCTGCGCCGGCTGCTTGACGACGCAAGAGAGTTTTACTCAAACCCTAAAAATGTAAAAGCCTATAAGGCTTGGCTTAAAAAGAAGGAGGCAATTAGTAATGGCCCAAATCACGATAACCCTTGACATGACGCCTGAGAATGTTTCCGTTCTCTGCGAAGTGCTCCCGCGCTTAACCCTTAAAAGCGCGACTGCCGGAGACACGGCGGTTCAAATGAGCTTTTTTGGAAACGAGGCCAACGGCGAGAGCGCGCCGACCGAAAAGGTCGATACCCCGGCCAAGGGCAAAGGCAAGCCCGCAAGTGCCCCCGCGAAAGATACGCAGAAGGCCGCCCCGGCTGCTGACGACAACACGGAAGCGAATCCCTCTGCTGACCCTGCGCCGGAGACTCCCCCGACCGGTGAAGCTCCGACTAAGACGGATGTCCGCGCTCTTGCTCTCAAGCTCTCCAAAGCTGGCAAGCAGGACGTCATAAAAGAAATCTTTGGCAAGTACGGCGCGGATAAGCTCTCGGGCGTGGCCGAGGAGCATTATCCCGAATTGATGAAAGATTTGGTGGCTGCAAATGCCGAAGTCTAAACACGCTCTCTTGTCGGCCAGCGGCTCCTCCCGTTGGCTCGATTGTACCCCGAGCGCAAAGCTTGAGTCCACGTTTCCAAATATCTCAAGCCCATACGCGGAGGAGGGTACGGCGGCGCACGAAGTCGCAGAGCTTGCCGCGCGGTACTGGCTCGGAGAAGTAAGCGAGCCCGATTATGAGAACGCGCTCGATAAGCTTTCCACTGGTAAGTATTATAACGCGGAAATGCAAGAGTGCGCAGTCGATTACGCAAAGTTTATCAGCGACAAGGTTAACGGTGTTCGCGAGACTTGCCCCGACGCTCTTGTGGAGCTTGAAGTTAAGGAGCTTGACTTCTCGCAATGGGCGCCTAAAGGACACGGCACGGGCGACTGTATTATCGTCGCGGACGACTGGCTCGAAATCATTGACTTTAAGTACGGCAAGGGCTACCGCGTCGAAGCCTATAATAACCCGCAAATGAAGCTTTACGCGCTCGGCGCAATCGCTCGATACGGCCAGTTATACGACATTGAAAATGTTCGTATGACGATTATCCAGCCCCGGTTATCGGGCGGGCAGAGCTCCGACGAAATGAGCGTTAAAGAGCTTCTTGAGTGGGCGGAAACTTACGTCAAGCCTCGGGCAAAGCTGGCGTACGCCGGCAAGGGCAATTTCGCCCCCGGCGCGGACACATGCAAGTTTTGTAAGGCAAGAGAACAATGTCGCGCCCGGACCGACCATAACCTCAAGCTTTTCGACGAAGCCCCGGACACTCTACTTATTACGCCTGATGAAGCCGGCGCGATTCTCGAAAAAGCTGCGGATATTAAGGCATGGCTCTCCAATCTTGAAGCTCTGGTACTTAAGACCATATTTGCCGGCGAACCGGTCGAGGGCTGGAAGCTCGTTGAAGGCCGTAGCAATCGGAAGTTTATCGACGAGGACCAAGTCGCGGCGGCGTTGAAGGCCGCAGGCTATGAGGAAGCTACTCTCTACGAGCGGAAGCTTATCACGCTTACGCAGATGGAAAAGGACTTCGGCAAAAAGGCGGTTGCCGAGGTGCTGGCCGACCTTATCGTAAAACCGCTGGGAAAACCCACGCTCGCCCCGTTCAAAGACAAGCGGCCGGCGTTTACGCCTGAGGAGCAAATACTCTCGGCCTTTGACGAGGATTTTGAGGAGTAGACGCCTATGAGTATAGAGCGTTTCGGTGACATTTATACGCCGACTTGCGACTACTGCGGCGCGGAGCTTCCCGACGAGTTTGACTTTTACGACGCCGTTGACGCTAAGAAACAGGCAGGCTGGCACAGCGTAAAAGACGAGTACGGCTGGAGCGATTACTGCGACGAGTGCTGGCTCGAGCGGTGTTGGGACAACGAATAGGAAGGAGGACGGCCAATGCGTAAATTAAGACGCTCGGTCGCTCGGCACAACATGATAAAAGCCGGCTGGACCAGGCTCAATCACAAGCAGGCTGACGGGCAAAGCGCCTTTGCGAAAAACTGGCGCGATTACGTGGTCGTAAAGTGATATGCCTAAGCCTTCATGGAAAATCATCGACGGCCACACTAATTACGAAGTCAGTACAATGGGTGACGTCCGCAACAGAACGACCGGCTTACTCTTAAAGCCATATGACGACGGTAAAGGGTACTTGCGCGTTAAGCTTGATGGCGAGAATTGTCGCCTACATATTTTAGTCGCGCAAGCCCATGTTCCGAATCCCGAAAATAAGCCTCTTGTCAATCACAAAAAAGGCAAGAAGCACGACCCGAGAGCGTCGCAGCTTGAATGGGTAAGCCACTCGGAAAATATCCGGCACGCTTACGCCACTGGCCTTATGAAATCAAGGGGGGGGGGGTAAGAAGTGCGGACGTGTAAAAAGCAAGCGCGGGTAATTCTCATTGTCGGTCTGGTTGTTTTAGGACTGGCTCTCGCCCTTATCAGTTTGACACGGGTGCCGAAGCAAGAGGCTCCGCAAGAGTCCGATAGCATAACGGAAACGCCCGCGGCGTCAACTACGGCACCCGAGACCCCGGCACCCACGATTGAGCCGACGCCGGAAATCACGCCCGAGCCTGAACCTGAGCCCGTAAGCCTGGGAACGTTTAAGCTCTCCGCGTATTGCCCTTGCGTGAAGTGTTGCGGAATATGGAGCGCGGAACACCCCTCGCGAGTGGGTACGGACTTTGTGCAAAAGACGAAAAGCGGAACGCTTCCCGAAGCCGGCCGGACAATCGGAGTGGACCCCGAGGTTATCCCGCTCGGGACGACGGTTCTCATTAACGGGATTGAGTATGTCGCCGAGGACGTCGGCGGCGGCGTAAACGGAAATCACATTGATATATTTTTTGCAACGCACGAGGAGGCTCTTATCTTCGGCGTACAAGAGGCTGAGGTCTTTATAAAAAACAAGGAGGCACTTCCATGAACACAAGATTTAACACTACTTTTTGGACTACGGCGCGCGGCGAGATTTTCACCGTAAAAGAGATGGAGACCGACCATCTCTTGAACACGCTCAAAATGTTTATGCAGAAACCCACGCTTGTTATAAACATGTTGATTCATGACATTGAGACAATGGCTTTTGATTGCTGTCCGCCGTGGGTAAAAGACAATCGACAAAACGTAAAAGTTCAGTCGATTTTTAACGCTACGAGTATGACGGCTGAGGAAGCGTGCGACTACGCGCTTAATAGCTGCTTAGGCCAGGCTATGCAGGCCGAGCTTTTATCGCGTGGCGTCAATCTCGGCAATTACCTCGCCGTATTGAAAAGCGCTAACGCACAGTAAGGTACGTTTGCCAAAATCAAATTATAAAGGAGATTTTATCATGTATATTCTGGCACAAGACGGCACGGCCCTTATTAACGGTGAATACGTGAGTCGCTTTTCTATCGATAAAGCGCCTACTGGCGAGTTTTACTTAGACGCCGTATTTTCAGACGAGAGCGTTACTCTCGGCACGTACCCGAAGCTCGACCATGCGACCACCGCTCTTAAGTTTATCGGCCATTGCCTGGTTGACGAGGACGCACAGGGAAAAGTCACCGCCATACCCTCGCAGGAAGATATGGCGCTCAAAGACGAGTTAACCGCCGGCTCCATGCCTTCGGCCGCAACCCTTGAAAAGCTGATGGAAAAGCTCACGGGGGGGGGGGGGCGCCCACGCCTCCGCACGATTTTGACCTTAGCGCTGCTTTAGATAGTTTGTTTAACCTCTAAAAAATCTAAATTATAAAGGAGATATTTATCATGGCTAACGCAACTCAAATCACAACCGGAAAGGTCCGTTTCAGCTTCTGCAATCTTTTCGAGCCGCGCTCGATTGACGACGGCCCCGCGAAGTACAGCGTAACGCTGCTTATCCCGAAATCCGACAAGGCGACACTTGCCAAGATTAAGGCCGCCACCGAAGCCGCCAAGGTCGCCTACGTTCAGCGTAATTCTGGCAAGAAGCTGCCGGCGCAGTTAAAGACGACATTGCACGACGGCGACGGTACGCGCCCCAACAGCGGAGACGAGTTCGGCGAGGAGTGTAAGGGCCATTACGTAATGACCGTAAGCTCTAAGAATAAGCCGGTACTCGTGTATAACGACAAAACGCCTCTCACCGACCCCCAGGAGCTTTATAGCGGTTGCTACGGTCGAGCGATTATCAATTTTTATGTTTACGATACGCAGGGCAACAAAGGTATTTCCGCAGGCCTTAACGGCGTGATGAAGCTCTACGACGGCGAACCCCTGAGCGGCGGTATTATTACCGACTCCGACTGGGATGACGACTTCGAGGACGACGGAGACGACCTCCTGGACTAACACCGAATATCTCAGGGGGTAACACCAGATGTCACTTGTCCATGTGGGCACGGCCTCGAGCCTGTTTTATCGGTCTGCTTGCTTACCCCCTGATTTATTACTCTTTGAAAGGAGTTAGCCTATGAGGACGCTCGCAATAGACATTGAAACCTTTAGCTCCGTATCGCTGCAAAAGTCGGGCGTATACGCCTACGCAGAAAGTCCCGATTTTGAGATATTACTTTTCGGGTACGCTTGGGACGACGACCCGGTGAAAGTTATAGACCTGGCGCAAGGTCAGAGCTTACCCCAGGAGCTCCTGGACGCTCTGTATGACCCCCGAATACTTAAGACAGCGTTTAATGCTTCCTTTGAACGGGCTTGCCTGAGTGCGTTTATGGGCTCCGTAACGCCGCCCGAACAATGGAGCTGTACCGCGGTTATGGCCCGAGAACTCGGACTTCCCGCCAGCCTGGAGTCGGTCGGTACGGTTGTAGGACTGACGGAGGATAAGCAGAAATTAAAAACCGGCAAGGCGCTTATACGATATTTTTCAATACCTTGTAAGCCTACAAAAACGAACGGCCAGCGGGAGCGCAACCTTCCGCGGCACGACCTGGACCGCTGGGCCTTATATGTCGAGTATAACCGGCAGGACGTCGAAGCCGAGCGGGCTATACGCAAGAAGCTCACCCGCTTCCCGATTCTCGAGTCGGAACAGCCCTTGTGGGTGCTCGACCAACATATTAACGACAGAGGGGTAGGTGTTGACCTTGACTTCGCCCAGCAGGCAATCGAAATCGACGCCGTTATCAAGGGACGACTTCTTGAGCAGGCGAAAGAGCTTACCGGACTCGAAAACCCCAAAAGCACAGCGCAGCTTAAAGACTGGATTGAGGAGACCGCGGGAGTCGAGGTCGAAAGTCTCAGAAAAGATAAAATCGGCGCCATTAGAGACGACGCCGACAACGACGACGTAAACGAAATGCTCGATATTCGGGCGGGGCTCGCGAAAACCTCGACCGAGAAATATAACGCAATGTTGCGTACCGCTTGCGCCGACAGCAGAATCCGCGGGCTTACGCAATTCTACGGCGCGAGCCGTACGGGAAGATGGGCCGGGCGCCTGGTACAAATGCAAAATCTACCGCAGAACAAAATGCCCCACCGCGACCTTGATACAGCGCGGCAGCTTGTCGCCGCAGGGGACCTTGAAACGCTTGAGCTCCTGTTTGACGATGTTACCGGGACGCTCTCGCAGTTAATACGCACGGCGTTTGTGCCCCGCCCTGGCTACCGTTTTATCGTGGCAGACTTTAGCGCGATAGAAGCGCGGGTTATTGCTTGGCTTGCTGGAGAGCAATGGCGTATAGACGTTTTTAACACCCACGGAAAAATCTACGAAGCGAGCGCGGAGCAGATGTTTCACCTTCCGCCTGGGAGCGTTGGCAAGGGCGACCCCATGCGGCAAAAGGGAAAAATCGCGGAGCTCGCCCTTGGGTACGGCGGAAGCGTCGGCGCGCTTAAGTCAATGGGCGCTCTCGGGTACGGCTTGACCGAGCCGGAGCTTAAGCCCTTGGTGAATAGCTGGCGCGCAGCGAATAAGGCGGTTACAAGATTTTGGTGGGACACTGACGACGCCGCAAAGAAAACGATTTTAACGCAAGCGCCTACCTCGCTGCAATACGGGATTAGATTCCGTAAGCAAGGCCCATTACTCCGCTTGCGCTTACCGAGCGGCCGTGAGCTCTCTTACGTAAAGCCCGCGGTTATCGACGAACAGATTACTTACGAGGGCACGCTCCAAAGCTCGGGCGCCTGGGGGCGTATAGAGTCCTATGGTCCAAAGCTCGTGGAAAATATCGTGCAAGCGGTGGCGCGCGATTGCCTTGCCGAAGCGATTGTTAAGCTTGAAGCAAACGGCTTGCCCGTCGTGTTCCATGTACACGACGAGGTTATTTGCGAGGTTAAGGCCGACGTCGCGGAGCAGTCGCTTAAAATGGCGCTCGAGATTATGGCGGTTGATATACCGTGGGCCGAAGGCTTGCCGCTGAAAGGCGACGGGTATATCTGCGACTACTACAAAAAGGATTGATTTATTATGACGAAAAAACAGCTTATAAAGTGGGTTGAGGATAAGAAACAAGACGCGCTGGTGCGTGTCAATGAGCGATATAAGCAAGCTCTTGCGGACCATAGCGCCGCGCTCCATATTGAGCTCGGGCTTGCGGAGCTCTCGGCAAGTATGAAACCCCTTCTTGCTCAGGCCGACGATTTACTGATGGCTTGGCAGGAAAAATGGAAAGAGCGCGTTTCGATTACGTGCTATTGGAACTCGCTTCATAACCGGCTTTATAATTACACCAAAGACGATAATGCTTTATATCACGCGCTTTGCGAGGAGGAGTTTTCGGACACTACTGACGAGCGCAGGCGCCTTGACCAGACGCGGAAAGATATGGAGCGAGAAGTCGTCAGCAATTACGCCAATGTACTTAGAAACGTTCAGGCTCTTAAGGACGCGAAACTCGGTCTTGAATATTTGAAAGAGCTTGGCTTTGACGTGTCGGAAATAATCGCTATGGACCAGGAGCCCGTGAGTACCGCTTTGGCCGTGCCTGTTAATACGCGGTTCCTGTTTCTTGGGAAGGAGGAAACCCAATGCGAATAGACCAATTTAATGAGGTCGTTGAACAGCAACAACAGCATTGCGTGGCAGTTCTCGACCGTAAGGGTGACGAGTACGCACCAGGAAACGACCGTCTCGCGCATTTCAAAGACTCCGGCTTGGAGCAGGATATTTCAGCTAAGCAGGCTTTGTGGGGCATGTTCAACAAGCACCTTGTTTCCCTTAAAAATATGTGTAAGGGCGGCAATCACCCGGTAGAGCTTTGGAGCGAGAAAATAACCGACAGCATTAACTATTTGCTCTTGCTGCGGGCTTTAGTGGAGGAGGACGCCGACTGTGAAAATAACACTTGACGTGCCAGACGGTACGATGTGCGCTTTTCTTAATTACGTATTTCAACGAGGCTTTGGTTTATGTCTTGGTACAAAGTCTCTTGGTTCGGAAGACCTTCATGATGGCGCCGTGATTAAGGTAGAGCCAACATTCGAGGAGGAGGACGCCGGTAATGAATAAAATCGAAGTTCGGGTACTTAACCCCGAAGTTGCGGCCGAATCCGAAAAAATGATGGTCTGCGCTGCGCGGCTAACGCAGCGCGGCCACCAAATAAAGACTATGGCCGACTTTATAGCCTTGTATGAGAAGGACTATAAAGAAGAAACCGCTGAAGCTATGGCGAATCTTCCGCACCCGACAATACAGAAGTTCGGCGTTATTAACGTCGCCGTCGTAGGCGCGAGCCGGCGCTTCCTGGCGCAGATTACCCGCCACCAGAACGAGGTCAAGTTCATGTCGGCGTCATTGCAATATAGCGATTATTCCGGCGCGGCTGACTTCGTAGTCCCGTACTCAATTTTAGCAGAAGGCGAGGCCGCCGTCCAGCGTTATCTTGAAACCTGTAAAGAATCGATGGGCGAGTATAGCTATTTCGTCGATAACGGTATCGATAACGACGCGGCTGGGTATATGGCTCCGCAAGGGCTTAGAAATATCCTGATTATCAGCGCGACGCCTTATCAATGGAAACACATGATATGCCAGCGCACTTGTCGGCGTAATACCGCCGAAACTCGATACGTCATGCTACGCGTTTGGGCGCAGCTTCTCGACCTCTGCCCGACCATATTCGAGGACGCAGGCCCGTTCTGCGTAAAAGGTAATTGCCCCGAGGGAAAAATGTCTTGCGGCAAGGCTATATGGCGGACGCGTTCCGGCCCTGCGGATATTCTTGCGGACGACTTCCCTCTTTTAATAGGAGGCTCGCAAAATGAAAATGGAGCGTGACGAGCTTTGGGACGGCTTACGTGAATTGGCAAAAAAGAATCATGGCGAACGCGTCGAAAAGACACCAGCGCGGATTGACTACGCAATATCGCAGTTCCGAAAGCATGATATTGAGTTTGAGCTCAAGAACGAGTCAACCGGCCATTTTCATTGCCGTAGGAAATCTGACGATAGGCTCTTTCAGTTTTACGCTGGCACGGGTAAGATTCAAGGCTTGGAGAACGCACGAGGTATTCATACCTTAATAAAGCTACTCTTAGCGCCGGTTAGAAGTGATAGCCGTGGCAGCTAAAACTCCGACTACTTACAAACTCGTTGAGTACATGGGCGGCGCCATTAACGGGGAGCTCATAACGGACGACTTTGAGCAAGCGCAGCAATTCTACTGGCGAGGAGACCTTGAGACCGCCAGTGTGAGAGTATACACCAACGGCAAACGCCTGAGTTACCTTGAGTCTGATAGGTTATTCGGGCGTTTGGGTTGGTACGGCAAATCGCAACGAAAGGATAATCGAAAATGAACAAGGTTTTTAGAGGCGATATTTATTACATTGAGCACTACCTGACCGAAGGCAGCGAACAACGCGCGGGACGTCCGGCCGTTATCGTGTCTAACGATATGAACAACAACTACAGCCCGACGGTTGAGGTGGTATATCTTACGACGCAGCCGAAATCTGACCTTCCCACGCATGTTACTATCCGAAGCACCAACCGGGAAAGTATCGCTTTGTGCGAGCAGATTACGTCAATATCCAAGGACCGTATTGGTGACTTCGTTTGTACGGCTTCCCCCGATGAGCTTGAGCGCATAAACACGGCGCTATTGGTATCGCTTTCGCTTGAGCCCGCGCCGGTTAAAAAAGCGGAGGCAAAAATAGCAGTACCCGCCCCCGCGAAAGCAGAGACTGACGCGGCGGTTACGGCGGAACGAGACGTCTACAAAAAGCTTTATGAGGACCTGCTCGCTCGCGTCTTAGTAAAGGCTTAGTGCCTATAAAAGAATCTGAGGTGATAGCCGATGTACGGTATCTGGAATGACGTTGAGAAGCGTTTTGTCTTTGGTATAACGGAGACTACAAAAGACGCGGCTTGGCGTAAGTTTGTTAAGCGCGTCGGCAAGACCTCTTATAAATGGCGCTTTGAGGCGCGCGCGATACCCAAGGGCTTTAGTAACCCTAAAAATCCGCATTACCAAAAGCAAGTAAAGCAGAAAGAAGGTGTACAGCGTGAAGATTAAAATTATCGACCACGGCGCGCCGCCCGAACGGATGCCGCGCCGTGCACATGATAACGACGCGGGCGCAGATGTGTTTTCCTCAAGGACCTGGAACCTGGAGCCGGGACAGGTGTTAAAAATACCCCTCGGCTTTGGGGTGGAAATCCCGGCCGGTTACGCGGGTTACGTTTTTCCGAGGACCAGCCTGAGCAATCTCGGTATCGTCTGTCATGTACCACCCATCGACCCAGGCTATACGGGCGAGTGCCATGCTATTGTAAGTAACCTTGGCCTGGACAGCTACCATATTGACGAGGGCGAGCGTATCGGCCAGCTTATCATAATGCCCGTAGTGATTGCAGACTTTATCCATGAGACGTCTGAGCCGAGAGGCAAGGGCAATTTCGGAAGTACCGGGCGGTGAGAAACTCATTAAAGGCAGGTGAAATAAATGCGTATCGGCAAAGACCAGTATTACTTAAAAATTGCGGAGGCCGTGGCCGTAAGGTCAACCTGTCTGCGTCGGCAGTACGGCGCCGTTATAGTGAATAACGACGTTATCGTCGCAACGGGATATAACGGAGCTCCGCGCGGGGAGCCTAATTGCTGCGATTCGGGAAAGTGTTATTGTCGGGAACACTCTACCCCGCTTGACCCGCACGCGGCAGGGCATGGCGACCAATACGGCTCTTGCGTCGCGGTGCACGCGGAACAAAACGCGATAATCTGCGCCGCGAGAAAAGATATGCAGGGCGCTACTCTCTACCTTGTGACGCTTGACGAAAAGGTTGACCCTGCGCCTTGTAACTTTTGCGACCGCATGATTAAGAACGCGGGTATTACTGCGGTCGTGACGAAGGCGGGGACGTTATGACGAATACAGCGCTTAAGTTAACCCATGACGGTCCCGTTAATATCGCGGTCGGAAGGTCGCGGCGCTCGACCAACTGGCAGAATAAAGAATTGCTTTGGTCCGAGCTTGCGGCTCGCCTTGCGACGACTACACGCACAACCGAAACGCAAAGCGAGTATACCTCTATGTCGAGAGTGAAAAAAGACGAGATTAAGGACGTCGGAGGTTTTGTCGGCGGCACGCTGAAAGGCGGCCGCCGTAAAGCCGAGGCAATAATCAATCGCAGGCTTCTCACGCTCGATATTGACTCCGTGCCGATAGGCGAGGACCCGTGGCCCACCGTCGAGCTCGTTATCGGCTGCGCTGCGGTGCTATACAGTACGCACAGCCACGCGCTGAAAGCTCAAAGGCTAAGGCTTGTGATACCTCTCTCGCGTCAAGTATCGCCTGACGAGTATACCGCGCTTGCGCGGCGTATCGCGGGCGATATTGGCATTGATATGTGCGACGATACCACTTATGAATCGCACAGGTTAATGTATTGGCCTTCTACACCTCTTGACGCAGACTACCGCTACGAAATAAGCGACGCGCCTTGGCTCGACGTTGACGAACAGCTTATGCGGTATACGGACTGGCGAGATACTACTCAATGGCCGGTGTCCAGCCGCAAGGCCGACATTATGCAGCGTCTCGCGAAGAAGCAGGGCGACCCGACCGAAAAACCCGGCGTCGTCGGCGCTTTCTGCCGCGTCTATCCGATTGAGGAAGCAATCGCGCTTTTCCTCCCCGAAGTATACGAGCCCAGTATCATGGACGGCCGTTATAACTACATACCCGCCGACTCGAGCGCAGGCTTAGTCGTATATGAGGACGGAAAGTTTGCCTACTCGCACCACGCGACAGACCCCATCTGCGGACGTCTTTGCAACTCTTTTGACATAGTAAGGCTTCACCTTTACGGAGACCAGGACGACAACGTTACGCCCGGTACGCCGGTCAACCGTCTGCCCTCTTATACGGCTATGTCGGAGCTTGCCGTCGAGGACGCGAACGTCCGTAAGGAGTTGGCTATGCGGCGGCTCTCGGAAGTAGCCGCAGGCTTTGACGACGACGAAGATACCGACTGGCTCCAAACGCTGACAATGACAGCCAAAGGGAAAATCGAGTCTACTATCGATAACGCGCTGATTATTTTGTTACACGACCCCGAACTCCGAAACTCCTATCACTATGACGAGTTTAGGGAGCGACCAATCATCGATGGCGACTTTCCCTGGATAGCTTTAGAGCATAGGACCACCGACTGTTGGTCCGACTCCGACGACGCGGGGCTCAGACGGCACCTTGAAAAGAAGTACGATATTGACAGCGCAGTTAAAATCCGCGACGCCGTGGAGCTCGCAATGCTCCAACGCAAGCGACACCCGGTAAGAGAATACCTCACCTCGCTCGTTTGGGACGGCGTGAAACGGGCGGACACCCTACTTATAGATTACCTTGACGCGGTGGATAACGTTTACACCCGAGAGGTTACGCGCAAGGCGCTTGTAGGGGCGGTCGCCCGGATAATGCGCCCCGGCTGCAAGCACGACCATATACTAACGCTCGTTGGACCCCAGGGGTGCAGAAAATCAACGACGCTTGCCAAACTCGGGAAAGTCTGGTTTTCGGATTCGCTCTATACCCTATCTGGGAAAGACGCTTACGAGCAGCTTCAAGGCTACTGGATTATCGAGATGGGAGAAATGGCGGCCTTTAGAAAAGCGGAGCTCGAACAAATAAAGCAGTTTGTCTCTAAACAAGCGGACAGCTACCGCGCGGCGTACGCTCGCCGCACGCAGGAGCACCCACGGCAATGCGCTTTTTTCGGAAGTACGAACGACGACGAGTTTTTGCGGGACCCGACAGGCGGTCGCCGCTTTTGGCCCGTTAAGGTAACGGATAAAGGACGCGAATTAGCGGACGGCCTGACCGATGAAATCGTGGACCAGATATGGGCGGAAATTGTAGTGCGCTATCAGGCGGGTGAGACCTGGCACCTTAGCGAAACCGTCGAGGCTATGGCCCGGCAGGTACAAGCGGAGCATACGGAACTTAACGGTAAACAAGGCTTGATAGAGAAATACCTTGATACTTTGTTACCTGTTGACTGGGAAAACCGAGACCTCGAGAGCAGACTTATGTACTTAAGCGGCGGGTTCGGGGATGAGATAAAAGGTACGGTACAGAGGGACCGGGTATGCGCGATAGAGATATGGCAAGAGCTTTTTAAGGGCGACCCAAAGACCTTTACGCAGGCGCAAGCTCGGGAGCTTAACGGAATACTCAGGCAGTTGCCCGGTTGGAAAAGCAGGAGCTCCGCCGATTGCGGTAAAATATACGGCCGGCAGCGCGCTTTTATGCGAGTCTATGAAGAATTGGAATAGGGAAAATGGCCCTGTTGAGGAGGTAGCACTCCATAAAACGAAGTGCTACCAGTGCTACAAGTGCTACCGGGCCAATGTAGCACTTGTAGCACTCCAAAACAAAGTGCTACTCAAAGTGCTGCTCAAAAAAGGTAGACATACCAAAGCTTTTTCTCATTTTGTAGCAGAAGTAGCACTTGTTCTATATAGACTATTGAAAAATGAGTAATTTGAGAGATTAGAGGATTTAATACACTCTCAAAACCTCTCTAATTTACTTTTATGTTATAGGAATCAAAAATCTGCTACAAGTGCTACTTTTACTAATATTAGAGGGGGATTTAGCATGTTAGAGAGCTCGTTTGAGAAAACCGTATGCAACTGCATAAAATTATGCGGCGGCCGAGCTTTTAAGTGGGTGAGCCCCGGCTGCGTTGGGGTGCCTGACCGCATTTGCGTGTTTCCCGGGGCGCGCGTCGTATTTATCGAGGTGAAACGTCCCGGCGAGAAAGACGGACTAAAACCGCGGCAACGGAAAATCGCCGACCTCCTGCGCTCTTTCGGGTTTGAGGTATGGCGCATTTCTGACAAGCAGGAGCTTTTATTCAAGCTAAGGAGTTTAGGTTATGAGATATGAGCCTCTTTACTATCAGTCTTTTGCCGAGCAATTTATTATAGATAATTCGGCAGCGGGCCTCTTTTTAGATATGGGTATGGGTAAAACCGTTATTACGTTGTCAGCGATTGACAAGTTGTTACGAGATTATTTTGTTGTCGTTAAGGTTTTAGTTATTGCCCCGCTGAAACCGGCAAAAGAGACTTGGCCCGACGAGTTAGCGAAGTGGGACCATTTACAAGGGCTTACTTACAGTTTAATTCTTGGCGACACTCCTAAAAAACGTATTAAAGGCCTGGAGCAAGAAGCAGATATTTATATTATCAATCCTGAAAATATATGCTGGTTGGTTAATCACTATAAAAAAAGGTGGCCCTTTGATATGGTGGTGATAGATGAGTCCTCTAAATTCAAGTCAAGTAAAGCTCAGCGCTTTAGAGCTTTGAAAAAGGTAAGGCCCTATATTAACCGAATTGTAGAATTAACGGGTACACCGGCACCAAATGGATTGCTTGATTTGTGGGCGCAGGTCTATCTACTTGATGAGGGGAAGGCTTTAGGGAAAACGGTCACAGGCTACCGTGAGAAGTATTTCTTACCGGATAAGCGGAATGCGACGACGATTTTCTCATGGAAGATAAAGGATGGGGCTGAGGAGGAAATCTACGCGCAGCTTGACGGACTTTGTATCAGCATGAAATCCTCGGATTACTTACAGTTGCCTGAAAAGTTGCCTATTCCACATGAGGTTAAATTACCGGCCGAGGTTATGGCGCAGTATCGGCAGCTTGAACGGGATATGTTGCTTCCTTTTGCGGACGGCGATATTGATGCGGGCACGGCGGGAATACTAACGAATAAACTTTTACAATTTTGCGGCGGTTCTGTGTATGACGAGAACGGCGGTGTTAAGGCTTTTCACGACGAGAAGCTTAATAAGTTGGAGCAGCTTATCGAGGAGGCCAACGGCCAGCCAGTTTTGGTGTTCTATGCCTATAAGCACGAGCGGGAGCGAATACTTAAAAGATTCCCGCAAGCGGTAGACGCTAAAGAGGACGGCACGGTCGCGAAGTGGAGCGCCGGCGAGATTCCTATACTGCTGGCACACCCGGCGAGCGCGGGGCACGGGCTCAATCTTCAATTCGGAGGTCATATCGCGGTATGGTATAACCTCACCTGGAGCCTGGAGCTATACCAGCAGGCAAATAAGCGGTTGCACCGTCCGGGGCAGCAAGAGACCGTTTTAATCCATCATATTTTAGTCGCGGGCGCTATTGATACGCGCATTCTCAAAATAGTGCTTGCTGAAAAAGAACAGACGCAGGAAGCTTTGATTGAAGCGCTGCGGGCTACTATTAAGGAGGTACTTGCGGCGTGAAACTGACACAAGAACAATTGAAGAAGATAGCGGAGGACCCGAAGGCTTTTTTGAATCGGGGCTACCGGTCAACTGAACGAATCGCGGCGAAGCGGGAGCGTATAGAATCTTGGCGTCAGCTTGCCGAGTCTATTACGGTTGAGCTTAAGCAGACGCCGGGCGGCTCAGGTCCGTCGAAAATCGTGGAGAACAGCGTATGTAATATTGTTGACCTCCAACGCGAGATTGAGGACGAGATTCGGGAGCTCGTCGATATTCAGCGGGAAATCGGGCTCGCCATAAACGAGCTTGTAGACGACCCGACGCATAAAGCACTACTTGAAATGAGGTATCTTAACTATCTTAAGTGGGAAGAAATCGCGGTCCGGTTTGACATTACTTTCCGATGGACCATGACGCTACATAAAAGAGCCTTGGAAAAAATTTCGGCGAAAGCGCTCTAATTCATGTAGCTCTTGCGTTATTATGTAAAATGAAAAATCTGGAAAGCAGCCGGCACCCGGCTGCTTTTTCTAATATCAGTAAGGGCTGAAATATTATGGGGAGGCGGTGGTCGTGGCTAAGTTAACTGATAGACAAGAGCGTTTTGTAATTGAATACCTGGTTGACTTAAACGCCACGCAAGCCGCGATTCGTGCCGGGTATTCGCCGAAAACGGCGGCGGCACAAGCGGCGAGGTTGCTTGTAAATGCTAATGTTGAAGCCGAAATCAAAAAGCGTCAAGGCAAGATACAGGATAAGCTTGAAATCTCGCAGGAGAGAATCATACAGGAGCTCGCGGCTATCGCGTTTGCGAACGGCGCGGATTTTGCAGAGGTCATAGACGAGGGCGGGCTTTTTCAGAATGTTAAGTTTAAGGCGACTGAAACGCTTCCGGCCGAAAAACGTTCGGCTATTTCGAGTATAAAGTCCGGCTCAAGCGGCATGGAGGTTAAGACCTACGACAAGCTGCGGGCTATGGAGCTTCTTGGCAAATACCTCGGCTACCTTGATGGCAACGGCGATAAAGGTAAGGCTACCTCTTTGGCCGATACGATTAAGGAAGCTTACGCCAGGCGGAAAGAGGAGGGCGAGGACTGATGGACTCTGACGCGATTCTATATTACGCAAAACGCCCGGTTTACTTTGTAGAGGATATTCTCCACGCAACGCCGGACGCCGAGCAAGCGAGAATCTTACAGTCGGTCGCCGATAACTCCATGACGAGCGTACGGTCCGGGCACGGCGTCGGTAAAAGCGCTGTAGAAGCTTGGACGGCTATATGGTTTATGGCAACACGGCCGTTCCCTAAAATACCGTGCACAGCTCCGACGCAGCACCAGCTATTCGATATACTGTGGGCTGAGATTAGTAAATGGTTGCGAAACAGCCCGGCTCTTGAGCAAGAGTTTGTATGGACCCGCGAGAAAATCTACCTTAAGGGTTATCCCGAGGAGTGGTTCGCGGTCGCGCGTACGGCGACAAAGCCGGACGCCCTGCAAGGATTCCACGCCGACAACGTTCTATTTATTATAGACGAGGCGTCCGGCGTGAGCGACCGCATATTTGAGCCGGTACTCGGCGCGCTATCGACGCCCGGCGCTCGGCTCCTAATGTGCGGAAACCCGACGCAGCTAAGCGGATTCTTTTACGACAGTCACCATAAAAACCGCGCTTCATACGCGGCCCACCATATTGACGGCCGTAATTCCTCGCGGGTTGATAAGGACTTTGTCGATAAAATTATCAATATGTACGGCAAGGATAGCGACGTCTTTCGCGTTCGCGTTGCGGGCGAGTTTCCGAAGCAGGACAGTGACGTCTTCATCCCGTTGTATATCGTTTCTAAGGCGGCCATGACGGAACCGGTTAAGCGTAAGAAGCCGGACAGCATACACATAGGCTGCGACGTCGCGCGGTTCGGCAACGACAAGACGATTATCGGGCACAAGGTTGACGAGCGCGTTTTCCCGCTGAAAAAGCGGAACGGGCAAGACCTTATGAAAACGGCCGACGACATTATCACGCTTGGCGAAAGTCTGATTGCGCAGTATGGCTTTACCGGTAAAATCCCGGTGAAGGTTGACGACGGCGGGCTCGGCGGCGGCGTGGTCGATAGGCTCAGGCAGGTTAAGAAGCATGACCCCGAGCGGTTCTGGTGGCTTGAGATATTCCCGGTCAATTTTGGCGTGCGGATAAAGCATAAGCATTACCACGACAGCACCTCGTATATGATGGGTGTCGTCAAGAAACTGCTTATGCCGTATGACGAGGACGGGGTTGAGAAGCCAGTCGAGCTCATTCTCCCGGACGACGACGACCTTATCGGCCAGCTATCTACTCGGAAGTATGAGCTGACCGCGAATAGCAAGATTAAGGTTGAAAGCAAGGACGAATATAAGAAGCGCGTCAGCAGTATCGGCAACTTGGGTGGCTCGTCGCCCGACGAGGCCGACTGTATTCTCTTGCTATGTCTACCAGTGCGGATAAAAAACGATAAGAAATAATATGCGATACTCACGAGTAAGGCTGACGGGTTCGACTGAAAACGTTGCGTCCAGGAAGGCCGCCCGGTCGAGTATCGCTTTTTAGGAAGGAGGGAACGTATACAATGGGTGAGAAAATGTCGCGTATAGCAGCGCATATTATTAAAGCTGTGGAGCCGGTCGCTAAAGCCGAGACGCCGACGCACGTATCGGAGCGGGAAGCCGCTAACGCCTCGGTGTGGATTAACCCGACCGTAGACCAGCGCGGCCTAAAGGTCATGGTTACGCAGTCCTCCATATTGCCGCAATGTACTCGCGCCTACAAAAATAATATAGCAGGCTTTGGTATCGGCGTCCGCTATAAAGAGGACTACCCCGAGGAGACGCCTGAAATGATGGCGGAGTTTACGCGCGCCGAGGAAACTATCGAGCTCCTTAATATGGACATGGACACGAAGGAAGTCTTTGAGGATGCTATTGAGGCCCGCGAGATTTACGGCATATCCTATATTGAGGTAATGCGAAATCTTGACGGCGAGGTTACGGGGATTGAGTTTATAAAAGATACGCCGACAATTCGTAAGACGGCGCCGCTTGACCCCTATATTGAGATAGAGTATACCTTATTTACTCACACTGAGCAAAGGTCGCGTAGTCGGCGTAAGAGCATACAGAGCACACCCAATCCGGCCGAAGCTAAGAGCTTTTATACGTCGCGTGTTGAAAAGCGCCCTCGGCGATTCTGTAAGTATAAGCAGGAAGTCGGCGGCAAGGTCATTTATTTTAAGGAAATCGGTGACCCCCGCGTAATGGATAAGACTACCGGCGAATACGTTAGCGAGGGCGGGACGCTGGATATTGCCAAGCAGGCGAACGAGATTCTTGAGTTCGCTATTGGCACGGACACATACGGCGAGGTGCGCTGGATAGGTCAGGTGCTTGGCGTTGATGGAAGCCGCAAGGCCGAGAGCCTTAACAACCGCTACTTTGAGGAGGGCCGGCATACGCCGCTCCTCATTATGATTAAGGGCGGCTCGCTGACTGACGACAGCTTTTCTAAGCTCCAGCAGTACATGAACGATATTAAGGGCGAAAAGGGGCAGCACGCCTTTATCGTGCTTGAAGCCGAGAACGCGGACAGCCGGACGGATATGGAGGGCGAGAAGCAACCGGAAATTGAAATCAAGGACCTGGCGTCGATACTCCAAAAAGACGAGCTTTTTCAGGATTACCTTGACAACAACCGGCGTAAGGCGCAATCGGCTTTTCAGCTTCCCGACCTTTACGTCGGTTACACGACTGACTTTAACCGCGCGACGGCGCAGACGGCTATGGAGGTTACGGAAAAGCAACTTTTCCAGCCGGAGCGTCGCAGTATCGCGTGGGCTATCAACAATAAGCTGCTTAGTGGGTATCAGTTCCAATACGTCGAGGCTTATTTCCTCGAGCCGGATATTACCAACCCGGACGACCTCGCGAAAATCCTCAACGTTACGGAGCGCGCGGGCGGCCTCACGCCGAATAAGGCGAAAGAGCTAACCTATTCTGTTATGGGCGAAGTCTCCGAGGATTACGACGGTGACTGGGGCGACACGCCTCTCCAATATCTCAAGAGCATTCAGATGGCCTCTGGGGCTCCCGCGGCTGATTCTTTGACAAACCTAAGCTCTATGCTTACTAAGCAGATTCAGAAGGCCCAAGGAGCAAACGAGGACGCCGTGGTAGCCGTTATGAAAGAGGTTCGCTCCCTGCTGCTGAAAATGCAAGGGGGTGCTGATTCATGACGTGTAATTGTGAGGCGCTTATAAAGGCGATTGACGCCTATATCGAAAAAGCGGACGACAACCTCGGTGATACCCTCGAGGCGGCCGGCTTTATCAACGCCGACGAAACGGTCAAGGAAATCTCGGCGCTTGAGAGCCGCGTCGCTCGGGCGCTGACGGAAGAAACGGAGTATATTCTCGGCGCTGCGGAGCAGGCCGTTGACCTGGAGAGGTTCGCGTCCGATACGTGGCCGGATATAAAGCTCGCGGATAATTTGGACGAAAAACTCGGTAGGATATTCCTTGACGAGTTTACGACCAACATGCCGAAGCTCGCCTCAAGCTACGTCGCTAAAATCGACGCGGAGCTTGTCGTTAATCAGATAAGCAAGCGTACGACGGCTTGGGCTGAAGGCTGGAGCAAAGAGCTCGGTCAGATTATGAAGCTTAACTCCCACGACGAAATCGAGAAGATTCTCGTTACCGGTCTCAAAGACGGGCAGAGCGTCGCGGAGTTTACGCAAGCGATACTTGACAGCGGAATCCGCGACGAGTATTACAAGGCTCGGCGTGTCGCGATAACCGAAACTTTGACGGCGCACTCCGTCGCGCAGCAGGAGGCTTTTATCCAGAGCCCCGCCGTCGAGGAAAAAGAGTGGTGCCATACGGGCTCATACCGAAACGCGCCGCGCGAGAATCATGTCGCCATGCACGGACAGCGCGTACCGGCCGCAGCCGTTTATAAGCTGGAAGGCGCGGACGGCAACATTTATTACCCGCTATATCCGAGAGATACCACGGAGCTCCCGCCAGGCGAGCGGGTTAATTGTCATTGCTTATCGCAGCCGATTGTATCGGAGGAAGTGCTTGGCTTATCGATAGAGGAACGGCGACGACTGCAAGCCGAAGCGATAGAAGCCGACGACGGCGAATGGGAAAAAGAGCTCGACGCGCAAAATAAAGCGAAAGCCGGCATTGACTAACGCCGGCTTACTCTTTCGTATTTGTCATATTGTCGAGGGCGTAAGTGATACATTGATTTATTATTTTGTTGAACGAGACGCCGGATTCCTCGCTGAGTAGCATGAGCCGGTCGAATAATTCGGTCTTGAGCCGGATTGTACGGCTGATGGATTGGATTTTACCGTCCGTTTTGTCTATCTCGAATCTTTCCATTATTTCATCACTCCTTTGCACTCCCTATTGTACTCTTTTACTAATAGTGCTAAAATGTACAGAGTTGAGCTTATTTTATCGGCTCAAATATGTGTACAAAGAGGAGTGAGAGGGTTCGACTAAAAACGACGCCACTTGGCTATTGGCCTGGTCGAGCGCAAAATTTTACTAATTTTGAGAATAGACAGGCCATATAATGAAACGGTAAACTTATAAAAAGGAGTTGATTTTATGAGCAAAATGCTTACTGCATTATCCCTAATACTCATTTTGTGTCTCGGGGGCTGTGCCTCCCCAACCCCCGAAACCTCGCCCGAGCCGGACGGCATACCAAAAGAAACGCTGGACGCTATCGCGGACTACATAGCCGACAATACGGAGGGCCGTATTGATAAGGATAAGGTCTATGTGTCCGAGAATGACGGTAAAGTCGATATAAGCGTTAGCCGTGGTATGGGCCAGGTCGAGGACACCTTCGGACTTGCTTGCGAAATTGTCGTCGAGGCTATGAATGCTGCGCTTACGGAGCACGGCGTCGAGCTAAACAAGCTCACCGTTACGGCCGTTAGCAGCGCAAACAAGGACAATAAAGTTATTTGGACTACCTCGGATGGGGTAAGCGGTAACCTCGTTGATACGAGAGAGGATGGAATACCCGGCGGCCGTTATGACGTGGCCGATATAGCCGGGGCGTTTTCTAACTAAGCGCACCTCGCGCGTAATATTCGTAAAGCCTTCTGCCCAATAGGGCGGAGGGCTTTTTGTATGCGCGCTTAAGTAAAGCGGGAGGGGGTGAAAGTATTGGTTGATTGCAAAAAGTGTGTGCATGGCACTTGCGAAGCCTATACGCCGAAACATGGCCCGAAGTCTTAAAGGAGGTGGTCCCGCATATCTCGCAGGGCGCGGCGTTATGCGCTCGACTTTGAAAGGAGGTGAAAGGAATGCCAACAGTTAAGAAGGCAATCGAAATCAGCGACGCAAAGATTCAATTCATCTCGCTCGTAGATAAGGCCGCCAATAAACGGCAATTCTTGATTACGAAGGCGGAGGACGGAGCCGCGCAATTTTCCACGTTCGGCAAAATCCTTAAGGTGGACGCCGACACGCACTATATCACTGGCGTGGTTTATGAGCCAATGGTCGCAGACGCGCACGACAACTTTATGACCGAGGACGAAATCAGGAAGGCGGCGCATTGGTTCGCGAAAAACGGCGATAAGGTAGACTTGCAACACAGCTTTGAAGCTGTAGACGGGGTGACGGTGGTTGAAAACTATATCGCGCCTTGCGATATGCAGGTCGGCGATACGCTCGTTGCAAAGGGGACTTGGGTTATTACCGCCGAAGTGACTAACGCCGACGTATGGTCCGCGGTTCAAAAAGGCGAGATAACCGGCTTCTCGATGGGCGGCCTCGGCAAATACAGCGAGGAGGACGTCCCGCTTGAGGACGTCGAAAAAGCGGCCGCAGATACAACCGAAAAGAAGGGGCTGCTTAAAAAGCTGGCCGGCTTATTCGGCTTTGACCTGGTAGAAAAGGGCGCTATGGCGGACGCGTATCATTCGCGCGTCAAGAGCTCGAACTTCTGGGAAGCTTTTTATGCGCTCCAGGATATTCTCTACCGGTACAACTGGACTACCGACCGGTATGAGTTCCAGAGTGACGAGGCCGTTACACGGGAGGCTTTAGCGGATTTTACCGCTATCGTTACCGACTTGCTGGCCGACCAGAATATTACTAAGGCACTTGCGGCCGCCTCGCCCATCAACAAGGCCGGCAAGAAAATCTCAAGCGCCAACAAGGATAAGCTTGACGCGGCGTATCAGGCTTTGACCGAGCTCCGCGAAACTCTCGCGGACGAAGAAGGAACCGAATCTATTGAAAAGGAGGAAATTGACTTGACTAAGCAGGAAGTACAGACTCTCGTTGAGGAGAGCGTTACCAAGGCGCTCGCCCCGTTCGCTAAGGCTCTTGAAGCTGCGGGGGCGGGCACGGAGCCGGAGGGTACGCCTCCCGCGCAGACCGAAGCCCCGCTCGCTGCTCCGCAGGAGCCCGCGGCCGAGACGGTTACAAAAGAGGACGTTGCGACAATGGTTGAGGAAGGCGTTACCAAGGCGCTTGCCTCGGTGCTTAAGGCACGCGGTATCGCAAGCAACCTGAACGGCGAAAAACCCGTTGAGAAATCCGGCGAGCATTTCTTGTCCGGGATTCTCTAATACCAACTACCACTTAAAATAAGGAGGAATTACAGCTATGCCTAATAACAACGAGCTTATCAGGAAAGCGGCGCTCACTACGGGGGGCGTAACTTCCGGGCTTCTTAACCCGGAGCAGTCCGCTAAGTTCCTGAAAATGACCTTTGAGGCGACGCCTCTCGGCGCCCTGGTGCGCAAGGAAACGCGCAGGGCCAAATCCGGCGAAATCGATAAAATCGGTATCGCGTCCCGTATTCTGCGGAAGAAAACCGAAAATAACGACGACGGCTACCGCGCGAAGCCTAACTTCGGGGCAGTCGAGTACGCTACAACCGCCGTCCGTCTGCCTTGGGAAATCACCGAGGAAACACTCCGCGAGAATATCGAAGGGGAAGGCCTTGAGGCCACTATCACGGACCTTATGACTAAGCAGCTCGGTATCGACCGTGAAGACCTTTGTATTAACGGCGATACAGCGACGCCCGCTGGCGACGACGACTACGATTTTCTCTATGTCAACGATGGCTGGGTAAAGCAGCTTCTGAACGGCGGCCATGTTGAGGACCGCACGGCTAAGAGCGGCGGCGCAATGAGCATTGACCTTTTCTACGACGCGCTGCGCCAAATGCCGAACAAGTACAACAACGGTACGCTCCGCTGGCTCATGTCGCCGCACAGGCAGCAGGAATGGGAGAGGTATATTCTCGATAAGGCCATTACTGTAGGCGGTATTATCAGCGACAAGCGCGTTGAAAATCCCGTTTCCATTCCGGCCATTCCCGTTCCGGCGCTCCCCGACGACAAAATCATTCTCACCAACCCGCAAAACCTTATCGTCGTAAGCACGTACGACGTGAAAATCCGCAAGACCGTCGAGGGTAAAGAGGCCATCATGCAGGATAAGCGCTTCTACGTGGTTCACTTCGACTTTGACCCCATTGTTGAGGAGCTTGACGCAACCGTTATCGTTACCGGCCTTAAAGGCTTTTAATAGGAGGGCTGAAAATGTATCATTTGAGACTATGTAAAGGGCTCTCCTACTCCGGTATCGTTTCCGCGAGTAAGCGCGAGCCCGACGTATTTGTCGAGGACAAGTCCACGGCTGACCAGGCGCTCGCTACGGGCTTTTTTACTCTTATCGAGGGTAGTGATAAGGCCCCCGCCCCTAAAACTCAAACGGGGACGATTACGGCTCTCGATACCGCGACTACCGCGCAGCTTAAGGAGTACGCGGCCGCGAACGGTATCGACATTAAGGGCCTCACCCGTAAGGACGATATTCTCGCCCGTATCAGGGAAGCCGAGGCTGCTAAGGTGGGCGCCGGAACGGGTGAAGGCGGCAGCAATGCGCCGGACGGTTCCGGGGATGAGGATGACGCCGCGAATCAGTTTACGGGCGGTAGCGAGGACGACGACGGCGGCGACGACGGCAGCGAGGACGATAACGAGGGCGGCGGCGCTTCCGAATAAAGGAGGCGATTTTTTATGGCTACGCGTCCCTGGGTAACACCCGCAGAGGTAAAAGACTATACGGACCGGCAGAAGGTTAAGGACCGCGCCGACGCTAAGGTCAAGGTCGATATTACCCGAGCGGAGCAGTATATTATCGACTACACAAATAACCGCTTTGACGACGGCGAAAAGTACCCCGCCATGCCGGAACCGGTAAAAACGGCCGCGATTCTCGTTGCCGAAGTTTACGGCAATAGCGCGGCGGAAGGTAAAGGCGAGTACAAAAGCGAGACGTTCGACGACTACTCCTACACGGTCGCCGATACGGCCACGAAGCTTGAAAACCTTGACCTCGGGCCGCTACTTGACGAGTTTATAACCGAAGCGCCGAGAAACGCAATAACAATGAAAATGCGAAGGCTGTAAAGGAGGGCGGGTTATGTCGTTTAACACTCTTTTAGACCACAAGTGCGACATATACCATATGCAGAAAACGGATAAGTCGCCGGGCTACAATCTGCCCTCCTCGCCGTCGTTTTCATACCCGAGCGAGCCGGACCTTACCGCAGTTCCGTGCCATTTCAGCACGAAAAGCGGCGTTACTATTGTTCAGGCTGAACCCCAAGCAAAATATGAAGCTCAGATAAAGCTTGTGCTCCCTATCGGTACCGACGTACGCCTCAACGATAAAATCGTGGATTGCGATACGGGCTATGAGTATACCGCTGAAATACCGCGCAAGGTGCGCGACCACCATACCAGCGTACTCTTGCACCGGTCGAGCCAGCAGGAGGCGCTATAATGTCCGGCCGGCCTATCGACCTTGATTTTAGCGAGTTTCGGGCCTTTTTCGAGAGGCTCCGGCAAGCGGCGGGCGGCGACTTCAAAAAGGAGCTCGCCCTTTTTCTTGAGGGCTTGGGTTTTGAGTTCCTGCGGATTGTGGAAGATGAAATAGTCAGGCGCGAGGTTATGGACACGCGCTTGCTGCTTACCAGTTTTCACAAAGGCCAGGCGGACAATGTTTGGGAGCTTGACGAAAACGGCTTGACGCTCGAGGTCGGCAGTAATGTAAAGTACGCGGCGTACGTGAACGACGGGCACTGGACGAATAAAAAAGGCCAGGATTCGCGGTTTGTTCCCGGACGCTGGGAGGGCGACCGGTTTATCTACGAGCCGGGCGCAAAGACGGGCATGGTGCTCAAGCAAAAATGGGTTGAAGGCTCTCACTACTGGGAAAGTGCGATTCGGATTTTCGAGAGAATGTTCCCGGATTTGCTTGACGCTAAAATGCAAGATTGGATTGACAGATATTTCAGTGATTTTATGTGAGGTGGTGTTATGCAGCTTGAGCAGGAAATAGCGAGCCTTATTAGGTACTCGCTTGAAAAGTCGGGAAATCCTGCGCCTTATTACGACGAGGTTCCCAGGGACTTCTTTGTTCCGGCCGCGTATTTCCCGCAGCCCGAGATTACGTCTCGTGGGGACACCCTGTTGACGTACGCGCTTGAGTATATCTGGTTTATTAAGTTTTTTCACAAGAGCACGCCCGACGCTTACGCGCTCGGGCTATCCGTATTAGCGGCGCTGCAAGAGAATAAAAATGTTGTCCCGCTAATCAACAGCGACGGCGAATATACAGGCCGGGGGTTCAGACTAAAAGACCCGTCGCTAAAGAGAATCGACGGCGCGACGGGCGCGGCTCAGCTTACGTTATCGTGGGACAGCCCGCGGCCTTACAATGACGCGTCGTCCCAAAAAATGATGGTTTACGACCTTAATATGTATAGCCGGGCCGCTTACGAGGCGGCTACCCGGCAGATTGGAGGTTAGCAATGGCTAAAGAAAAGACGGCCGCGACGGCGCAGGAAGTAGCGGAAGTAACGACACCTGAGACGGACGTACCGGCAGCGCAGCCTGAGACTGTGAAAGCTGCGCCTCCGAAGTTTGCGGTTGAGCGGTTGCGTAAAGACAGCCTGGCGCTTTTCGGCGTCACGTTTAGTACGTTCGACGGTGCGACGCGCGGACTCACGGGCAAATACACCGTTGAGGAAATGCGCGGCATTATTGACAAATGGCAAAATACGCGGGTTGTTCCCGCGACTAAAAAGGAGGGTAACTAACTATGGCGGGAGGCACTTTCGACAAACTCGCCGGTAAGACTCGTCCGGGTACTTATATCAATTTTGAAAGCACCCGGCAGGACACAATCGGCATTGGTGAGAGAGGAACCGTTTTGCTTCCTCTTATCGACCATAAGTACGGCCCCGACAAGGAGTTTATTTCAATCACCAGCGGAGCCCCTGACGAGCACATGGCAAAGCTTGGGTATAGCGTTTACGATAGCAATTCGAGCTCTCTGCTTATCCGTGAGGCGCTCAAAAACGCTATTGAGGTTATCGTGTATATCCCCAAGCAGGGCGCTCGTGCGAGCGGTACGGCGGGAGCCTTGACCGGGCGCGCGAAATACGGCGGCTCAAGGGGCAACGACCTGCGGTTTACCGTGATTGATAACCCCGTGGGTGGGTTCGACGTGACAATTTACCTTGACGCTGATATTTTGGTCGAGTTTGAGGGCGTCAACGAGGTCGAGGACCTCACAAAAGAAGGTAACGACTGGATTGACTTTTTCGGCAGCGGTGCGCTGACGGCGGTCGCCAGCGTTAAGCTGACCGGAGGCACGGACGGCGCGGCATCCAATGCGGATATTACCGCGTTTCTTGACGCGGCTGAGGGCCAGGTCTGGAATACGCTCGCGTTTCCGCTCATGCCGACCGGCGAGGAAGGGGACAACGTTCCGGCGCTTCTTGAAGCGGTTAAGACAAAAATTAAGTATCTCCGCGAGCAGGTCGGTAAGTACCGCAAGGCTGCGGTCGCTAATTTCTACTCCGATTACGAAGGGATTATTAACGTGACAAACTCGGTAATTCTTTCAGACGGAACGGAGCTCACCACGGCGCAGGCGACCGCGTGGGTTGCGGGCGTTGACGCCGGCGCGCGAAATACGAAAAGCAACACCTACGAGAAGTATAACGGCGCGGTCGGTATCGTGGGCCAGAAGAATCATGCCGAATCGGTCGCGGCAATCAACAAGGGCGAGTTTTTCTTCTCGTTCTCAGAGGCGGGCGACGTCGTGGTCGAATACGACATTAACAGCCTCGTCACATTCAATAAGCCGAAGGATAAAACCTACCGCAAGAATCGTGTCCTCCGTGTGTTCGATACTTTCGGGGAAAGCATGATGCTTAACTTCCCGCCCAATAAGTATGACAACAGCCCGACGGGCTGGGACGTCATGGAGGGTATCGGCCGCGCGCTGCTTAAGCAGTTTGAGGAGGCCGGCGCTCTTAAAAACGTGGACTATGATAACGATTTTCTCGTTGACCGCAGCGCGAGCACAGGCGACGAGACTTATTTTAACGTAGGACTCGAACCCGTGGACAGCGCCGAAAAATTGTTCTTCACGACTAAAACGAGGTAAAGGAGGTAAACGAGCATGTATCAGGAATACAACAAAAGCCCTATCAGCTTGCGCGAGGGTAAAGTCTTTATCGACGGCGTGGAAGTCATGGACAGCGTTAAGTGCGAGATTAAGTTCACGCCCGAGGTATGGTCCGGCCGTCAGCTTGGCGAGCAGACCAAATCTAACCGCTGGCTCGGGTACGCTATCACCGGCAACATTACCCGCAGGCGCTCGACGCCTTGGCTTAAAGAAGCGATTAAGAAATATATCGCGACCGGGAGGACGCCCGAGCTCAAGGTCCAGGGCATTATGAGCGACAAAAACAGCGACTACTACGCAGACTACGGCAGCGATATTGTTACAGCGATTGGCTGCGTCCTTACGGGCGATTTGCCTCTTATCGCGCTTGACAGCGGCGGTGAAATCGTGGACGACAATATCGCGTTCAGCGCAAAAGATATTGTGTAATTAACGGCCCCTCCGTTCGGCGCAGAGGGGCCGACAATTTTTGAAAAGGAGTTTTTCGTTATGAATGCAAATAAAAAGGACCTTCGGGCTTTTATGCGCGAGTCGGCAAAAACCGAGGAAATCGTTACGGCGCCCGGCCCGGGCACCATTCTGGGCGAGGACGGCAAGCCTATCACGCTTGAGATTAAAGTCTTGAGCAATGCCACCATTCAGAAAATCAACGACGCTTACAAAAAGCGTGCTATCGCGGTCGATAAAAGGGGTAACCCGTATATCGCCAACGGTGAGGTTGCGTTCAGGACCGAGCGGGACCACGTTCGCGCGTCGCAGCACATTATCGCCGAGGCGCTGGTCTACCCGGACCTCAAGGACCCGGAACTTATGGAGTTTTTCGGTTGTAACGACATAACCGAAATGCCGCTTAAGGTTTTCCCGCGCGCCGACGAGTACGCACACGTTAGCCGCGTCGTTATGGCTGCGCTCGGCCTTGCAAGCGAGCCCGCGCAGGAAGAAAAAGAGCAATCTCTTGACGAGATAAAAAACTAATCGCCGAACGGGGTACGGAAGCGTACTGGGCGCACGTTTTATGGCAAAAGCATAATTTGCGCATTGAGGATTTTCTTGATATGCCCTGGCGTAAAAAGCTTGTCTATATCGGCTCGGAAATCTACGAAAACGAGCACCCCGTTCGGCGAGACAGTTTGTATTTGAAAGTGAAAGGAGGCGGTTGATATGGCGGTAATGTCGGCGGTATTCAAAGGCGTTGACGAATTAAGCAGTATATTTGAGCGCATGGCAGGCTCAGGCGAGCGCGCCGTCGCCCAATGGGAGAGCGCGGGCGACGTTGCGAGTACAGCCTTTACCCAGGCGAGCGGCAGCGCGGAGACCACCGCTAAGTCCATGCAGGAAGCCGCCTCCTCCACTGGCCATTGGACCGCTGCGCTCGGCAGCTACGATAAGAGTGCAATGGAGGCGGTCTATACCACCGAGGAGCTTGTCCAGGCGGGTTATAAAACGCAGGCGGCGCTTGACGCCGAAGCGGAAACAGCCCGGCTATGCTCTCAAGCCGCGGATAGTCTTACGAAATCGACCGAAGCGGCCGCTAATATTCAAGAGGAAATGACGAAGGTTAGCGAGGAAGCCACGCGCATTATGGAAAAAGTAGCGGAAAGCGATAAGGTGTCCGCCGAAACAAAAGAGGAGCTTACTCGCGCGTCTGATAATCTGGCGCAAGCTTCCGCTGAATTGACCCGAGCCCAGGAAGAAGCGGCGCGCGCGGCGGAGGAATTATCGCGCGTGACTAATACGGCGGGCGCGAGCCAAGAGGAAATGGAATCGGCCGCCGAACGAGCCGCGCACGCGGCCGAGGCGCTGGCGGAGGCGAATCAGAACGCCTCACGCGCTACGGGTGAAGTGTCGGAAGCTTCTTCTAAAGCCTCGAAAGAATACGAGGGTATGGGTGACTCCGGTAAGGAAGCCATAGAAGCTATCGAACAAGCGCTTGTCGCAGCAGGTCTCACGAAGCTGCTAAGCGAGATAACCGGCGCCGTCATTGACTTAACGAACGCCTTTTCGGAGGCTGAGAGCACTATCGTTAAGGCCACGGGCGCCACCGGCGCGCAGCTTGACAGTCTCAACGCTTCCATGATGAAAGTGTACGCGACTGTGGACGACGCTGACATGACGAACACCGCCGCGGCTATAGGTGAAATAAATACCCGGCTCGGCTTGCAGGGTGCGGAGCTTGAGAACGTCGCAAGCCTGTTTATGCAGTACGCAGACAATACGAATACCGCCGTTGTTCCGGCCGTCCAGAGCGTGACTAAGGTTATGAAAAACTGGGGCGTCGAGATTGACGGGACGGAGGGCTTACTCGATAAGCTCACCTATGCGGCGCAGGCGTCCGGCGCGTCTGTTAGCAGCTTAAGCGATATGGTTGTCTCTAACAAGGCGACACTACAGCAATTAGGTTATGGGCTTGACGATAGTATCGCCTTGCTCTCCATGTTTGAATACGAGGGCCTTAATGCGTCCTCTATTATGATGGGCTTTCGTACGGCCGTCAAAACATTTTCGGACGAGGGTAAAGACGCCTCGGTGGCTATGCAGGAAATTATCGGACAAATCGGCAGCATGGCAAGCGAGAGTGACGCGACGGCGCTTGCGATTGAGACGTTCGGGAGTCGGGCCGGCGGTGAGCTTGCCTACGCTATCAGAAACAGCAAGTTTGAGATTGACGACTGGATTGCCGCAATCGAAAAATCCGAAGGAACGCTTGCGAAAACCGATGACGCGGCAGATACCCTCGCGGACAAGTGGACTATGGCGTCTAATAGCATGAGCACAGCCTTTACAAACGTTATTGAACCGACGACAAGCAAAGTATCGGAAACATTTGCGGGGCTTGTGGGCGGAATTGGGGACTTTTTGACTCGGCACCCCGTTCTTACTGCGGCCATTACGGGAATCGTTACCGCCCTGGGACTTGCGGCCGCTGCGGTTGCGGCGGTTAGCGCGGCCTTAGCGCTTAAGGCTGCGATTTTGCCGGTTGTTACAATGTTAACTTCGACGTTTGGTATAACACTATCCGCTGCGATATGGCCTATAACGCTTATCGTTGCGGGAATTGCAGCGCTTGTGGCGGGTATTATGCTGCTTGTTAACTGGCTCGGCAACTCAGACGATGAGTTTAAGGGACTCACAGCGACCTCTAAGCAGCACTACGAGCAGTTAGAGGAGCTGAATGCTGAATACGAGCGGACTGTCGAGCTCGAAGGTGAAAACTCGGAAGCCGCGCAGAAGCTCGCCGCTGATATAGCGGGGCTGGAAGCCGTTTACGAGGCTACAAAAATGACGCTTGAGGAGTTCGTCGCGCAGAATGACGCGCTTATCGAGAGTCACGAACAGCTTATGGAAAGCTACCGGTCCAGCATGGAAGAAATAGACAAAGAGGAAAAAAGCTCTACCGCGCTTATCGCGAAACTCTCGGAGCTCTCCTCTAAAACGTCCCTCACGGCCGCCGAGCAAACGCAAATGTCGGCTATTGTCGATAAGCTTAACGAGCAAATGCCGGACCTCGCGCTCTCGTATGATAAGGCCACGGGCGCGCTGAATCGTTCTGTTGAAGCCGTTAAAGCTTTAGCTGTGGCCGAAGCTGCAGAGCAGCGGCAAGCTGCGCAGCATAAGGCTTATGTTGACGCTCTGGCAGAGGAGGCGGACTTAAGGGAACAGCTTGCTAAGGCGACGGAGGAAGTTGCGGCAGCACAGGCGCGCGCTGACGAAGTTGGCGGCATGGGCTGGTTCGGCAAGTCTAAGCAGGCGAAAAACGACCTCGCAGACTTTACAGCCGAGCAGGAGCGCTTACAGGCCGCTCTTGACGAAAACCTCGCGCTGCAAGCGGAAACGGAACAGGCTTTTGCGGATTACGCGGCCGCTGCTGCGGAAGCCGCTAACGCAACCGTGAGCTATGAGGACGCCGTAAACAGCGCCATTCAATCAGTCTCGGACGACATGAACGAACTCATTGAGAGCTACGATAAGGCATACGAATCGGCGCGCAGCAGCATTGATAGCACAATCGGCTTGTTCGACACGATGGCGACCGAGTGCGAGCTGTCTATAAACGATATGCTCACGGCTATGCAAAGTCAGGTAGCGTACCTTGAGACCTACACGGAAAATCTGCGGAAAGCGGCCGAGTACGGGCTTGACGACGGGCTTATTGCGTCCCTAAGCGACGGCAGCGAGGAAAGCGCCGGATATATTAACGCGATTATCGGTGAAATGGAGCGGCTTGGCGGGACGACGGAGGAAGCGCAAGCTTTCGCCGAACAGTTTAATTCAGCCTTCCAGGAAACCGAAACCGCAAAAGACGAGTTTGCCGCTACCGTTGCCGAGATGGAGACCAACTTTAGTACGAAGATGGCCGAAATCGAGGGCCGCTTAGACGAAGCAATCGGCAACATGAATATGGAAGCTGACGCGGCGGCTGCGGCGAAAGATACAATTAACGCCTATATAAGAGAAATCGAAGCCGGAGTAGCACGAACTCAAACAGCAGCGGCCTCTGTCGCTAACGCCGCGGCGAGCGCGCTCAGCGGTCGGGGCATTTCCACCGTTGGAATACCTGGGTTCGCAACCGGCACCACAAACGCCCCGGACATGTATATCGCGGGTGAGAACGGACCGGAGCTTATTATCGGCGCGGGTGGTAGTACGGTTTTCCCGACTGAGGAGACCAATAAAATCCTTTCCGCGGCTGGTAACGTGCCCGTCGATACTGACGTACCCGCGGGCTTTGAACTCCTGGGCGACGAGGAGGGCGCGATTAAGTCTACCAGTGAAAAGAAAATCACGCTCGACATTAACGGCACCGGAGAAATCGACGTAACCGGCGTGGACGAGGAAACTGTTTGGGATATTGTCGCGCCTAAGTTAAAATCCGCGTTCATGGGAATTATCAAGCAAGAAATCTTTGAGGAGGGGGACCTTGCGCATGTCTTCTAAATATCAAATGTGGCTCACGCATAACGGCGAGAGTGAAAAGCTGCGTTTTCCGGTCCTCCCGGAAACTATTACCGTTAAAAGCGGAAGCCTAAATAAAAGCGTTAGTATAGCGGGGCTGGGCGAGATTGTTATTAAACAGGACCGCCCGGCTCTCGTTATCGAGTTTAGCTGCTTCTTTCCGGCGACGCCATTCCCGGGCGTTCAGTTTGATAACTTAACCGCGCCGGAAACAATTACGGACAAAATCACAGGCTGGAAAAACAGCGACAAGCCCGCGCACTTTCTTGTCACCGGGACAGGACTCAATATGTATTGCACGATTGAGGACTTCCCTTGCACAGAACAGGGCGGCGACGTCGGGACTATTTACTACTCGCTCACGTTGAAGGAATATAGAGAAGTTTCGGCCCGGCAGGTCAAAGTTGAAGTTGCAACTAAAAAGGCCACCCTGCCGGCCGAAACGCCTACCCGGACCGATAACCGCGTCGAGGAAAAAACGTATACGGTAGCTAAAGGTGATTGCCTTTGGAATATCGCTGCGAAACACCTTGGCTCGGGCAGTCGGCACACTGAAATCGCGGCCTTGAACGCGGATATTATCAAGAGTCCTAATTTGATATATCCCGGCCAAGTCCTAAAACTGCCGGCATGAGCAATATTAAGCTTCTTGTCGTCAAAGACGGCAATACATTCGATATGAGCGAGTTAGTATCAAGCGTTAAGTGGTCGAGCCGGAGAGGCGCGGCCGCTCGCGTTCTTTCGGTGACCTTTATCGATGACGACGGTTACGGCCATGACCGAACGGGAATCGACGTTGAAGCAGGCCACCAATGCGTATTTTACTGGAAGGGCAAAGAGCTTTTCCGCGGATTGTTTATGCGGCAAGACCAATCACGTAAGAAAACTATGACGGTTGTCGCATACGACAATGGAATATACCTTGCCAATAACAAAGACACCTTTGTTTATTCGGATAAGACGGCCTCGTTTATATTCAAGGATTGTTGCGACCGTTTCGGCATACCGTATGGCGCCGTAGCGGACACGGCCTACACGATACCGGAATTGTCGAAGCCAAAGACGACGCCCTGGGACGCGACAACCGACGCGCTTAGTATCACATATAAGGCGACCGGCGTACGGTATTACCCGCTATGCGTCGGTGAGGAAATGCGCCTCCTGGAGCGCCGGCAGAATATCTTGCAATGGGTTATTGAGACCGGCGTTAACCTTGAGGACTATAAGCTCACAAAAAGTATAGAGTCTGTAAAGACGAGAATTAAGCTCCTCTCGAAAGAGGGCGAGGTTCTCGCGGAAGCCTCGGACGCCGGCCTTGAAAAGAAGGTCGGCGTTTTTCAGGACGTCGTACAAATCAACGACGAAATGACGACGGCGCAGCTTACCGAGCTCGTTAAGACTACGCTTGAGGAAAACAACAAGCCGACACGGTCGCTTACCGTGTCCGCGCTCGGACTCCCGGACGTTATAACCGGCATAGGCGTTTTCATTATCATTAAGGAGCTCGGTATCTCTAAGACCTACTACGTGGAGGAGGACAGTCATACTTTCGACGGCAATTATCACAGCATGACTCTTAGCCTCGTCCTCGCGTCCGATGTCGATACCCCTAAGCCGGCAGAAAAGACGGAGGAACCCGCTCCCGAGATTAAGGTCGGCGACGCGGTGCAATTCGCGGGCGGTTACCATTACGTAAGCTCGTCGGCCTCGTCGCCTACGGGCGGCGTGCGTACGGCCGGCGCTGCAAAGTGTACGGTTATCGCTAAAGGCGCGCCTCACCCGTACCACCTTATCGGTAATGGCTCGAATGTGTATGGCTGGGTAGACGCCGACAAAGTATCTAAGTAAAGGAGGCGGTCGGCGTGGATATGCCGGAAATGCAAGACCCCACGAGCTTAAAAGAGCTCTTACAAGGAATAGCCCCGGAGGCTATGACGATTATCCAAGGTAAAGTTATATCGAGCAGCCCGCTTGAGATTCAAGCACTCAATGACGACAAGCATATCATTAACAAAAATCTCATTTGCTTGCCGCGCCATTTGTCCACCTATAAAACGACGGTCGATATTGCGCTCGGTTCCGGTACTATTAACAGCGTAACGCGGAGCGGTCAAGGTACGCATCCGCACGGCTCAAGCGGCGAACACGGCGGCCATGTTAGCGGTGATGGCTCACACAGCCACCCGGACAGCGAAGGCTCGCACGTTCATAACGTCGCGACGTTCAATATAGCCGGGGCGTCCATGACCGTTTACAACGGGCTCAAGGTCGGCGATATAGTTTATATTTTGAGCTTTAATCACGGCAAAAAGTATTACATCTTAGACAGGGAGGCGTAGCATGGGCGTATTTATACCAATCCCCATTGGGGAAGTTGAGCAAGAGCGCGAGCAGCCCTCGCTTACTTACCGCCTTGACCTGGACCGCGGACGAATAATTGGACGTATCGACGGCCTTGACGCGGTCGAGCAGGCAATCCATAAGGCGCTGATTACCCCACGCTTCCGCTGCTTGATTTATAACAATCAATACGGCAGCGAGATTAAGCAAACCGTTATCGCGGGGGACGTTTCGCCTGAGTATATTGAGACGGAAATGCCCCGCCTCATTAAGGACGCGGTTCTTATAGACAGTCGTGTACTTGACGTATACGACTTTTCTTTTTCATTCGATAGCGAACAGGCGTTTATCTGCTTTACCGCAAAGACCGTATTCGGCGAGACTGTTATCGAGGAGGTGATTTAATTGTTTGAAGATAGAACGTACGAGAAGATACTCGAAGAAGCCCTCGCGACCGCGCCGTCGGGCGTAGACACCCGGCAAGGCAGTATCTTTTATGACGCCGTGTCGGGTGTTTGTTTTCAGGTCGCAAAGTATTACGCGGACCTTGCGACGGCTTTTGAGCTTGTATTCCTCACGACGGGCGTTGACGCATATCTCGATATGAAGGGCTCGGAATACGGCGTTTACCGGCACCCCGCGACCTCGGCGCGCTACCGTTATGAATACGAAGGCTCGCGGCCTTCGACCGGAGAGCGCTTCTTTAGCGACGGAAAGTATTACAAGCTTATCCGTGAGGACGGCTCGCTTTACCTTGAGGCGGAGAGTACCGGCGAATCAACGAGCGAGGTACTGCCCGGCTCCCCCGCCGTCCCTGTCAACAATATAGGCGGCCTTACCGCGTCTGCGTTCGGTGAGCTCGTCGAGCCTGGCGCTGATATTGAGGACGACGAGGACTTCCGGCAGCGTATTCGCGAAAAGATAGCGGGGCCGGCCGAGAACGGAAACCGGCAACACTATAAAACCTGGTGCGAGGAAGTCGCAGGAGTGGGCCGGGCGCGCATTATACCTCTCTGGGACGGGGACAACACCGTGAAGGGCGTTATTATCGGGACCGACGGCACGCCGGCTGCCTCGGGCGTCGTTGAGCGGGTGCAGGACTACGTTGACCCTGGCTGCACCGGCTTAGGAAACGGAGTAGCTAATATCGGCTCATATTTTACGGCTATTGCCGCCGAGGCCCTGCCGATTACCGTTACCTTTAACGCGGTACTCGCGTCTGGCGCCACAGAGGAAAGCGCTACCGAGGAAGCGACCGAAGCGATACGGGCTCACTTGAAGGAGCTTGCGCTCGACACGCCGGAAACTGAAAAAATGGTAGTCCGTATTTCTACCGTGGGCGCGCTGCTTTACGCTTTGCCTTCTTTAATCGATTACACCGGGCTTACGTTCAACGGTGAGGCGGCTAATATCGAGGTGGATAATACGCGCGTTGCCGTATTGGAGGAGGTGTCGGCCAGTGCGTTTGTACGATAGCGTTACCGCGAGTAACTACGAAACGCTTAAAACCCTCTACCCCGTATGGTACCGGGACGTGCTGGAAATGGACGCGATATGGCAGGCTCTTGGGCCGCACTTGGACGGTATGCAAGAAGGCTTAACGCAAGCCGTCGATAACGGCTTTATCTGGACCGCCGACGAGCCTACCATTACCGAGCTTGAGAAGTTTTTATATATTCCGGTCGTTCGTTCCAAAGCAATGATAGAGCGTAAAACCTTGGTCGCCTCGTTCTCTATCGGCAACGGGCATATCGGCGAGCAGGAAATTAAGGCCGTTATAAGCGTTTTCACAGACGGCGAAATTGAGCTTGCGCTCGTGGGCAGTACGATTGAGGTATCGGTCACCCGGGAAATCTCTGACCGGTTTAACCTCGCGGACTGCCTCTATATCCTTTTGAAAAAGATACCGGCTCACTTGCAGCTTACGCTCAAGGACACGTTGCTCCCGATTCTGTTTAAGAACAAAAACGCTTTAGTGTTTCACGCACTCGGCGCGCACGGACGCTTTTTCAATCGCGGGCAAATGGAGCCGGTCCTATTAGGGGGAAAACGTACGCTTGACGGTTCGTGGACGTTGGACCAGGTTTTTAGCGGGATTGCCTTTCAGTCATTTAAGGCTAAGCTATCCGTAAATACCCCGGAGCGTGTTATATCGTCCCGTATCACGTTTTCCCCTTGGCCTATAATAAATGCCTACCGCAATCGGTTAGAAGCGGTACGGCTTGCCTGGGACGTCCAGAACAAGCAGACGACCGAATATGTTTCGTCCCACTTTGGTTTACATGGTGCGCGGCAAAGTTATTCTCTTAGCGGCAGCGTGGTAATAAACCGTATGTACGAGCTAAACGGAGCCGTTTGTCTGAACGGTTCGCGAAAGCTAAATGCAGAAATTATAAAGGAGGAAGTCTGACATGGCAGAAACAAGCGTAATTACTAAAACGCGAAGGGTGGCGCTTTGTAAGCTCACCAGCGGCGCTATCGGCGCTATACCCGCCGTAACGCAAATTGCGTTCGGCGACGGCGGCGTAGATACAAACGGCAACCCTATTACCCCTGTCGAAACGCAGACGGCGCTTAAGCGTGAAATCGCTCGCTATCCTATTGACGGCGTAACGTACCCGGTCGACACCACGGCCCGATACACCGTAACGATTCCAAAAGAAGACCTTGCAGGTGAAAAAATCAGCGAGGCCGCGCTCGTCGATTCGAGCGGCGCGCTCGTGGCGATTAAGACTATGTACGTTAAGCAGAAGGACGAAGGCGTAAGCTTTAGCTTCACGTTCGACGATGAATTTTAAGGAGGACCGCGATTATGGCAGACCCCATTTATGAACTTAAACCCAATCCCACGTATGACGCGGAGATTCGGGCCTTGCAGGATTCCGACCCCGCGCACGCCTCGACCGTATTCAACCCGCTTTTTGAGAAAATCGTCAATAACATTCATGCGGTAAAGCTCGCAGGCGACGAGCTCGCGGAGTCGGTCGAGATGCTTGAGGAATCCGTCGGCGAGCAAAATGACGCCTCAAATATCGTTCTGGCAAGCGGGAAAACTGTTGAGACCGCTATTACGGACCTTGAAAAAGATAAAGCCGGCCTCGCGTCGCCGACGTTTACCGGCGCGGTGAAAGCTCCGACGCCGGCGACCGCCTCGGATGATACGACTGTTGCGACGACCGCCTTTGTTAAAGCGCAGAACTACGCGAGCCTGGACTCGCCTACGTTGACCGGCACGCCTAAAGCGCCAACTCCTGCCACCGCAGATAGCAGCACGCAAATTGCGACAACCGCGTTTGTTAAAGGTCAGAGTTATGCCGCGCTGGCTTCACCTACCTTAACAGGTACACCGAAGGCGCCTACTCCTGCTACGGCTGATAGCAGCACACAAATTGCGACAACCGCTTTTGTGAAGAATCAGAGCTACGCCCCGCTCGCGTCCCCGACTTTAACAGGAACGCCGAAAGCCCCAACGCCTACTACGGGCGACGATAGTACGCAAATTGCTACCACGGCTTTTGTTAAGACGGCTATTGGCGACGTCGCCAACGGGCTTTTTCAGCTTAGCCTGACCTTTGATTCGGCGCTCGCGAGCCTGGGTTTTACTGTTACGGGCGGCGGGTTTACCCACTCGGGCACGGTCCCGAGCGGACTTAGCGTAACCGTAGCGGTTCCGTACCCGAATACGACGTATACCATTACTTGTAGCGGAAATTCAAAAACCGTAGCGACTACAGAATATTTTGGTGTGTATTCGGTAACGGTAGAGGCCATTTCAACGGTATTCGCCAATAATACCTGGGCGCAAATCGCGTCGGCCGCGGCCGCGGGAAATGCGGCGACTTATTGGAAAGTCGGCGATACAAAAGATATTACGCTTACCACCGGCGAGACTCTTACGCTTATGATTTACGGGTTTAATCACGATGACTTGACGGCTGGCGGTAAGGCAAGTATAACGTTCGGCCTTAAAAACCTGATGGCGACCACGCGCCAGATGGAGGCGACAAATACAAACGCCAACGGCTATACCGGAAGTGCAATGTATACCTGGCTAACCGGCGAGCTTTATAACTCGCTTCCCGCAGACTTGCAGAGTCTTATTAAAGCCGTTAACAAAAAGACCTCGGGGGGCAATCAGAGCACGACAATCAACACGAATAGCATGAAGGTTTTCTTGTTTTCTGAGATTGAGTGCTTTGGAACTGTGACATACTCGGTTGCTGGCGAGGGCTCGCAATACCCGGTATTTACGGACGCAGCAAGTCGGATTAAATATTTGACGAATGGTGCCGGGTCCGCGAACGCTTGGTGGGAGCGTTCTCCGAGGAGCACCGGCTCGACCAGCTTCTGTTATGTCAACAGCGGCGGCAGCGCCAGCAACTACAACGCCTCCAACTACTACGGCGTTTGCTTCGGCTTCTGTATTTAATCCAGTCTCTAAGAAATCCCCGGCCCCTTGTGGGCCGGGGCTAAGGAGTTTTGCCTATGTCCGTATACAAGTCCAAACGCGGCGAAAGCGCGGCGCAGTTTGTAGAGACTGCCCGAAAGCTCGAGGTCCATACCCTCACTCAATGCCTCAAAATCCCCAAGCGCTATACCTTCTTTCTATCGACGGAAATAATGCGTCTGGCGAGCGACGTCTATAATCATGTGAAATCGGCAAACAGCATTTTTCCCGCCAATCAGCATGAGGTACAAATGCGCCGCGACCATTTTACAGAGGCAAATAATTCGCTGCAATGTCTTGCTGGAAAGCTTGGCCTTCTCGCAGACGCGCTTAAGCGTAACCCTGAAAACTTTAAGGGGCTTGACAGCGCGCTCGAAACCTGGGGCGACCTTATTACGCAGGAAGCCAAGCTAATATCCGGCATTAAAAAATCGGACCGCGTCCGGTATAAGAACATACCGGACTAAAATATAGACCTTGGGTCAAGCCCTGTTTTGTTGCTATCGTCCGCGAACAATTGGTGGGAGCGTTCTCCGAGGAGCACCAACTCGACCAACTTCTGTAATGTCAACAGCAACGGCAACGCCAACAACAACAACGCCTCCAACAACTACGGCGTTTGCTTCGGATTCCGTGTTAAACGGTGGTTAGACGGAGTAGCCCGATACCGGGTGAAACCTGTACCGATACGGAAGGAGGGCTTGCTACCCTGGCCGGCGGTCGGCCTAAAACACTTCCTTGATGCAGCCGCTCGGACGCTGCTTGCATGGCTCGGGAACGTACGGCTACCGGGTTACATGGGCGGCGCTGCTACGCAGTTATTGAAACCGTACTAAAAATACCACTGTACAAGGGGGACCAATTTTATGACAAGCGAGGACCGGCGCGAAGCCCGTTATCAGCGGCGCGTCTCACAGCGAGAGACCAGACGCGAGGCGCGCAGCCGCGCTTGCGGAGACTTCGAGCAAGTATTCTCTTACGACAACCTTTATAAGTCCGGGCATTTGTGCTCCCGAAACGTTGGCTGGAAATGCTCAACGCAGCAATATCGGCTTAACCTTGTAACAAACACCGCAGAGACTCGTCGGCAGCTTCTCGCCGGTACGTACAAGAGCAAGGGCTTCCACGAGTTTCAGCTTTACGACCGCGGGAAGTTTCGGCGCATTCGTAGCATTCATATCAGCGAGCGCGTCGTACAGCGTACCCTCTGCGATAAAGTCCTGATTCCGCTTTTCCAGCCGGCTTTTATTTATGATAGCGGCGCGACTATGAAAGATAAAGGAATCGACTTTGCTATGGACCGCCTTAATTGCCACATTCAACGCCACTGGCGTAGACACGGCATGACGGGCGGTATTTTAGTGTTCGATTTTTCGGACTTCTTCGGCTCCGCGCAGCATTGGCCGGTACAACGGGAAATGGAGCGTCGGCTACATGACCCGCGTCTTCGAGAGCTCGCTAATACGTTTCTCGAAAACTTCGGTCCGGTCGGGTACGGCCTCGGGAGTCAAATCTCTCAATCCTGCGCGCTAATGTACGCCAACCGGATAGACCATGTTATCAAGGAGGAATTACAGATAAAAGGTTACGGCCGGTATATGGACGACGGCTATTTAATCCATGAAGATATGAAATACCTCGAATATTGCTTAGAGCGAATTGACAAGGTGTGTAAAAGTCTCGGGATAACCCTCAACCGCAAAAAGACGCGCCTTGTCCCGTTTCAAAACGGTATAACCTTCCTGAAAACTAAGTTTGTCGTGACGGACACCGGGAAGGTGATACGTAAAATGAGCCGGACATCAATACGCGCTATGCGGCGCAAGCTTTTTAAGTTTAAGAAGTGGGTAGATGTCGGCAAGTTTACCATGCTGGACGTTCGCACAGCTTACGAAAGCTGGCGCGGGCACATGCGGCGGGGCGATTCGTTTAAGGCGATAGCCCGCTCAGACGAATACTTTCATCACATTTTCGGGTTCCACCCGAACAATAAAGCCGAATGGCAGAAAAGGAGTGTATTACCATGTACCTGATTCTTAATCCCGCAAAACGCATTATGGACATAACCGCGCGCGCGCAGTATGTCCGGCGCCAAGATAACGGCGTCGTTATTAACTGCGCCGAGGAGGAAGCTGACGCGATTTATTCGACTAACTCCGACCGCTTTTATCCGCTTGAGCCAACCGGCTATATAGGCGACGGCCATACCTTAGCCGAGGTTAGCGAGGTTCCGGCAGAAGTCGAAGCCGGCTATTACTTTTTTCACGCCGGAGAGTTTTACTCGACAGAGGATAACCTCGCGCGTCTCGCGCAGGCAAAAGCCGAGGCGGATATTGTTCCGGTCGCAAATATCGTTTTTGTCACCTTAGCAGAAGCCGGCCAGCTTGACGACGTTACGGCCACCGAACACTTAAGCCAATTCTCTGAATGGGAATACCCCGTCGCCTATACGGTCGGGCAGATTCGGCGCTACGATACTAAGCTTTACCGCTGCGCGCAGGCGCATACCTCTCAAGAGAGCTGGGCGCCCTCGCTTACTCCCGCGCTATGGACGGCTATCGGCGACCCTGCTGAGGAATGGCCTGACTGGTCGCAACCTATCGGCGCACATGACGCTTACGCCACGGGCGATAAGGTGTCATATAGCGGCAAGCACTGGGTATCTACCTGCGACGGCAACGTCTGGTCGCCCGGTACGTATGGCTGGACTGAGGCGTAATAGCCTTTTAATTTTATGCAGAAATGAGGTGAGGTGTTTTGAATGAAGTTGCGGTATTGTCAACAGTGCTGGGTGTACTTGGGACCGTTTGTGCTATTGTTTTCGGCTACCATTCCTTTTCACGTAATCGTAAAAAAGATGAAGCTGACGAAGGTAAGGAAAACGGCACGCTATTGACGGAAATCGGGTATATCAAAAGCGGCGTTGACGATATAAAGCGAAAGCAGGAGAAGCAGGACGAACAGCATATCGAAATGGTTACAAGGCTTACGGCCGTTGAGGCGTCCGCGAAGCAAGCCCATAAGCGACTGGACCGTCTGGAAAACAGAGGTGGCAATGATGGCTAAAGATAAAGCCCTAAAGCCAAAGATGGAGTTTTCAAAGAAAATATTTGTTGGCGTGACTATCGGTGTTGTGCTGGTAGTCATTTTTACTTGCGTCATGGTATGGCGCACGAACGACCTCTCTCCGCTTGTGTACCTTATTCCTGGCGGGTTCGCCGAGCTCGCGACCGCTACGGGCTTTTATTACAGCAAAGCGAAGGCGGAGAACAAAATTAAGCTTATGAAGGACCACGACGTCAAGCCGGAGAGCCACCATTTTGAATCATAAGGAGGATATTATCATGAACGAAAAAGACTCTAAAGACCTGCTGGGAATCAAGCTCAGCGAGGGCGAGAAAATCACAGTCGAGACTCTGGAAGAGCTCTCGAACGGGAAAGGAGACGATGAAAATGAGTAACAGCCCATTGGTAGTTCATACCAACCTATCGCCGAATTGCACCAAGCCCCGCAATCACGCCATAGACACAATTACCATTCATTGTGTCGTAGGGCAATGCACCGCGGAAACGCTCGGTAACATTTTTGCGCCGACAAGTCGGCAGGCAAGCAGCAATTACGGCGTGGACAAAGACGGACGCGTCGGCCTTTACGTTGACGAAGCCAACCGCTCCTGGTGCACCTCGTCCGCGTCAAACGACCACCGCGCAATCACTATCGAGGTGGCGAGCGATACGACTGCTCCCTACACGGTAAACGCCAAAGCGTACGCAGGTCTGCTTGACCTCGTGACCGATATTTGCCGGCGCAACGGCATTAAGAGACTGCTATGGCAGGGTGATAAAAGCCTTATCGGGCAGGTGGCAAAACAGAACATGACCGTTCACCGCTGGTTCGCTAATAAGTCCTGCCCCGGCGACTACCTTTACAATCTCCACGGAAAAATCGCGGAAGAGGTTAATACCCGTCTCGGCGTAGCGCAATCTACCACGCCGGCAGCGACGACAACGGCCTCCGGCATTCCGTACCGTGTACGCGTAACGGCGAGCACCCTTAATATCCGAAAAGGCCCCGGCACCAATTACGGCGCCAACGGCAGCATTAAGGATAAGGGCGTTTATACTATCGTCGAGGAGTCTACGGGTACGGGCGCGATTATGTGGGGTAAGCTCAAGAGCGGCGCCGGTTGGATAAGCCTGGACTACACCACAAAACTTTAATATGAGGAGATTGAAGCCATGAAAGAGCTTTTACTGACGGCCCTTGAGGCTATTATCGTAGCAGCCATACCCGTACTTACGACTTTTATCGTAAAGTATTTGCAGGCGAAATCGGCGCAAGCCGGCGCGCAGACTGAGAGCGAGACCGCGCAAAAATATCTCGCTGAGATAACGAGCGCAATTACTACGGCGGTTACGGCCACAAGTCAAACGTACGTTGACAGCTTGAAAGCGACGGGAGCGTTTACAAAAGAGGCACAGTTGGAAGCACTGAGTAAATCAAAGGCGACCGCCTTATCCCTGCTTAGCCAGTCGGCCATCGATTTTATAACGGAAGCCTACGGCGACATTACGGCCTACCTTGAGGCTAAAATTGAGGAGACGGTACGCAATACCAAAATCGCCGTTGCTGCTGAGGCGACGGCTTTTCTCGAGGTTGGCGGAACAGATACTACGGTCGTCGCTGCGGCCACAGCGGCCAGCGTAGCGGCGACCATCGCAAATACCGCCGTTGAGCAGCTTAGAACAGAGGTTAGCAGCCAAGGCACCGACTTGGGTACGGGTACAACTGAATAAATAACGATACGATAAAAGCGCCTCGCCTGGGATTCTGTCTCGGGCGAGGCGCTTTTTTATTTGTTTTTTGGGCGTAGCTTTTCTGGCTTTTTAGTAGAAATGCGCGCAACTTATACAGCTTAACGCGCTACTCCCTGTGCGATACTGCCAAAAGGTTATTACCAATAATAGTAAAAGTCCGAACGCGGCGTCAGCATACGAATCCTACTAAATACGCTAAAATTATGAGCATAAGAGGACTTGTCCTCTACTATTAAATCTGAAAGGACGTGGACCACTATGAAATTAGAAGCCCTTAAGCAATTTATTCAAAAGCGAGGAGACACGCAGACCGAGCTCGCGCAGGCGCTGAGGCTGAACAGGACTACTCTTAACCGCAAATTAAACGAGCGCGACGGTGCGGCGCTTACCTTTCCCGAAATGCAGGCTATCGCTACATATTATAATATACCGCTGGCCGAATGCGAGGCGTTATTCTTTGGAGAGCATTGACACACTCGGCGCGCGTATGCCGACGAAGCGCATGGATTCTTACTAAAATTAGTGAGAAAATCCGAGCGCTTTGTCGGCATACGTTTTTTACTAAACACGCTAAAATTATTATTGTAAGGCGGCGCACGCCTTATGAATTAAGAAAGCCCCCGCGGATTGCACCCGCGAGAGCTTAGAAAGGAGGCGGTAACCTTGGAAGGTTACTACACCCCGTACGGTTATATGGGGCTCGTCGATAGTCGGTATATCCTGTTTGCCACAGAAGCCGAATACTACGAGTACCTAAGAGACTAACCGTACACCCGAGAGGCGGGGCGGCCGTAAGGCCGTCCTGTCAAACGGGGCTGCCCTTTCATTATAACGCACGGTTTGAAAAAAGTAAATAACGAAAGGAATCTTTATTATGAAACTCATGACAAAAGAAATCGAGAAAAAACTCGCGGCGCACCCCATCCACTCGACCGAGGGGCAAGGCGAGAACGCAGAAGTCGTTGTAAAGTATTTCAATCCTACGGGCGCCGGGACTTGGCTTATCACCGAGGGCGAGAAACAGGCGGACGGCGACTGGCTCTTTTATGGGCTCTGCTATATCCACGAGTGGGAGTGGGGCTACGTCCTCTTATCACAGCTTGAGGAAATCTGGCTCCCTGGCGGTCTGAAAATCGAGCGAGACCTCTACTCAAGCGGAACGGTCGCCGAGCTTAGGGATTAGCCTCCGGCGTGCAGTTGCCGACGAAGCGCCCAGTAATATTAGTAAAACTCTGTGCGCTTCGTCGGCATACGTGTCTTACTAAACACGCTAAAATAATAAATGTAAGGCGCACCTGAAATGCTGAAAAATAAGGAGGCTACCTCAATGAAAAAAGTTACTTTCTACGCGGTTGAGCTCGATATAAGCGGCGCAGGTTATGAGACAAAATTGTTCGCTGACAAAGAAATGGCGATTAACGCAATGACCTTCGCGGTATGGAATCTTGACAAACGGGTTTACCTCGCGAGCCTGTATAAATGTAAAGGCGTCGATTATAACGCGACCGGCGAACGTATCGCCGTATGGCGCCGGTACGGACGCTTCAACGACAAAATCGTTGAGAATTACGAAGGCAAAAAAGTTGTTGAAGATGAAAGCCACGCCGGCCTGCAATGGCACGACAAAATTGCGTTTGAGACCACCGCGAGAGTATGGGCTCAAAATTAAAGCCGAAACGCTTGCCCCCTGCAATAGCGGGGAAAGCGGCAAGCGTCCGACCGGGATTGACCGCCCGGCGCTGATGATGGCAGGTCAAACGAGAGGAGGGCTTCAAAATGAAAAAATCCAAAGGGACACCTTGCGCTATCTGCGGTAAAACGAAATACGGCAAGAGCTTGAAGCTTATTGATAAATACCGCTTTAAGGATGGGCGTGAGATATTCAGCTTTGACACACCGTACGGCAGTCATTATGCGTGCAAAGATTGTTTAGCAAAGTTCGAGGTCGTACTTTATAATAACGAGCGCGCTTGGATGGCTGTTGAAAAGTAAATACCGGCAGAAGCGCCCAGTAATATTAGTAAAAGCTCGGCTGTTTTGTCGGCATACGAACCTTACTAAACACGCTAAAATTATAATTGTTAAGGGCAACCGCCCAACATAAAAATTAAGGAGGCTACTACAATGACAAACAATCTTTACATCTCTCAGAGAACTAATGAGCGCGCCGAGCTTATCGAGCGCAAGGCGAACACGGTTGTCCTGAAAATGGTCGAGACCAGCGAAATCAAAGAAATCGGCTCCGCTACTCTCAAGCGCTGGTGGAAGCTGGCCCCTGCGGTCGCTCAGGACACACTTACCGAGGTTGAGCTCGGCCCCGAGAGCAATAACGCGCCCGGCCCAAAATACGAGGCGCAACCCATTCCCCCGAAAGCCGTTGAGCCTGAGAGCGCTCCCACGGAAGCCCAGGACGTCCACAGCGAGCCTGAACCCGCTAACGAGGCGGATAATAAGCCTGAAACTGAAAAGTCCTCCACGGAGCCCGTAGCGCTCTCCGATGTCGCCCGCAAGCTCGAGGAGCTTTTCGATACGCTCAATGAAATCTACTACGAGGGCAAACTCCCGCGCCCGATTATCACGATTCAGTCAACGCCTAAGTTTTTCGGGCATTGCAGCACTAAGCAGGTCTGGAAGTCCGAGGACGAGGCCATGTATGAAATCAATATCGGCGCCGAGTTCCTGAACCGACCGAAAGAGCAGACCGCCGCGACCTTGCAGCATGAAATGGTCCACCTGTATTGTCGCGTGAACGACATTGACGAGACCTGCCAGAAGGGCCGCTACCATAATAAGACCTTCAAGCTGGAAGCCGAGACGCGCGGCCTGATTATCGGGTACAACAGGACAATCGGCTATTCGCCCACCGAGCCGAGCCCCGAGTTTATCCAGAAGCTCCAAGAAGCCGGTTTTGACATAAGCGTTCCCTTCTGCCGCGAGACGATTCTCGCCAAAAAGACCGGTGACCGCGAGAAGCCCCACAAGTACGTATGCCCTGTTTGCGGGCAGACCGTCCGCAGCACGGGCGACCTGCAAATCGTCTGCGGTATCTGCGACGAGCCCATGACGAAAGAATCCTAAAGTCAAATATATAGAGCTCCGAGCCCGGTTAGCTGCCGGGCTCGGCGGCTGGAAAGGAGTAATACCATGCTTTATAAAGACTTAGACCTGAAAAAGATTCGAGAAGATAACGACCTTGACTTTGCGCATTATACTTTTGGGCGGGGGCAATGTTCTTGCTGCTACGGACCTTATGACATGCCCGCTCGATATTGGCGTAATGGAGTCAAGCCGTCTGAATACCTCGAAGGTACTGAGACGTACAACGATAAAGGCGAAGTTAATGGCGGAAAGCCGCGTGAGATAACGTATATTCTTTTCAAAAATGCTTGTAATGGAAGCGGCACCGTCCGAGCGGCGGACGAAATCGAGGACTATACTTGTATTTGCTATAAGGTAAAAAGCGCGGAACAATTATTTGCTATATGCGCCGATTTACAGGCACAGCTTGGAGAGTCCTATGCTGTTAAGGTCCCCAATGATTTTAGTACCTGTATCATTATTTATACAAAAGACAGCTACCGCTTGAAGGAGGAGGAGGGCTCGCGTGGAACAAATTGAAATTACTACCATACAACAGGCGAAAAAGTATCTTTCCCCGCTTGCTATTCTCCAAGTAATCTTAGCTCTTCGGCAAGGTCATACTGTTACGGTTGTAGACAAGTTTCGAGAGCGGGAGTTTATTTTTCAACCGGAACAGGAGGGCGCCCTATGAAACTTTGGATGGTACGGCTTTGGTTATGCCGGCATTTCACCCCACACTATTTAGTAATCGGCCATTACACTAAAATAGCGATAGGCTGTACCTGCGGCAAAAGCGGAAAGGCCGACGTGCTGGCTGAGGAACCGCTTGCTACGTTTAAGCGGGTACGATTAGGGGCTTGCCCCATATGCAATGAAAAGGAGGACTGATTTTATGAAATGCCCACATTGCGGCGAGACAATGAATTGTTACCGTGAAGTAAAGCAGGCAATGGCAAATGAAGGTTTTGACAAAACCTATTTGCAAGAACAAATAATAGAAGCAATCAGCTCCGCGGTCAAGTCCTGTTTTAGTGAAAATATCGAAAAGTACACCGAGGCGGCTATCCGCGCAAAGTGTAATGACTATCGTAATGACCGCTTGATTGCAGACGAAATCCAGAAGGCCGTCGGCAAAGTGCTTTTGGGCCGTGTTCAGGTACGACTGCTTGGCGAAAAGGAGGACTGACGACTATGGGACTAAGGAAGTTACGGGAGGACGCGGGGCTCTCGCTTCACGGACTCGCCGCACTTAGCGGCGTTAACTATATGAAGATTCACCAAATAGAAACCGGCAAAATCAAGCCGGAAAATATCACGCTTCGGAATGCTCAAAAGCTGGCTACTGCGCTCGGCTGCGAGCCTAAAGACCTCATGCACGATAAAGAGGAGGAAAAGTAGCTGCTAAGGAGGTAGCACTCCATAAAATGAAGTGCTGCTTCTGCTACAAGTGCTACCGAGCCAAAGTAGCACTTGTAGCACTTCAAGATTAAGTGCTGCTCGAAGTGCTACTCAAAAAATCCAGCTAAAATAAGGCTTTTTCTCACTTTGTAGCACTTGTAGCACTTATCCCTTATAGAGTATCTAAAATTGAGAAATTAGAGGAATACAAGGCCGTTAATGACTCTCTAAACCTCTCTAAACGCATTTTATGTTATAGGGGGCTAAAATCTGCTACAAGTGCTACTTGGCTGGTGACACCGGCAGAAGCGCTCAGTAATATTAGTAAAAGTCTGTGCGGTTTTGGGGGCTCGCGAATCTTACTAAACACGCTAAAATTATAATTGTAAGAAGCGAATAACAAAGGAGGTTACCCCCATGACAAGGTATGAGATTCACGAGGCCAACATGCCGCGCTTAGAGAAAAAGCTTGCCACCATTCAGAAAAAGTGCGCTCGCTATGATTGCCCCTTCGAGTATCAGCAGATAGGCGAAACTTTTAGGACCGTAGAAAACGAGATTATCCGCTTTGTGGTGATTGAGGTGTCCGGGACCGCTCGCGTCGGCGACTGGCAGTTTATCGGCACTATCGAGCACAGCGAGCCAATGAACCGTATCGGCCAGTATGCGCAAGACGTTGAAATCCCGAGAGAGTATTTCACCGCCCGTCCCGTTTGCGACCACTGCCAAACAAAACGCGCCAGGCGCGATACATACATAATCCAGAACGTCGAAACGGGTGAGTTTAAGCAAGTCGGGCGCGCGTGCATGAAGGACTACACAAAAGGGCTTTCGGCCGAGGCCGCAGCTTCCTGGGTGTCTTTGTTTGAGTCCTTGATTGAAGGCGAGACACCCGACGCCTCAAGCTATACGCGCTACCTCGATACAGCCGAAGTCCTGGCGACAGCAATCTCGGTCGTCGATACGTTCGGGTATGTCAAGGCTAAAAACGAGTATGACGAGTATAACCCTGATAGCACAAAAAACAATGTCGTTAAGTATCTGGCACATGACAAGTATTTTCTGGAGCGCGCCGCCGAAAATGGTATGACCGCTCCCGAGCTTAACGAGGACCGCGCGAAAGAGCTTATTGCCTGGGTGCTTGAGCAAGAGGAAGATTACGGTTACATGACTAACCTTATGGCTCTCCTGCGACGCGAATACTGCGAGTACAAGCATATTGGTTTAATTGTTTCGGCCGTCGCCTCGTATCGTAGGGCGATTGAAAAACGGGAGCGCCAAGAACTGGCACGGGTTGAGCGCGCCGAGTCTACGTCCGAACATAGCGGCGAAGTCGGCCAGCGAATCAGTTTTGAGGTCAAAAGTATTACCTGCCTGACGTCCTTCGATACCATGTATGGCACCTCGTACCTCTACAAGATTACCGACGCCCAGGATAATATTTATATCTGGAAAACATCCAGAAGCCAGGGCGACGTCGAGGGCCAGATTCTCACCGGGACGGTTAAGGACCATGGCGAGTATAACGGCGAAAAGCAGACAGAGCTCACCCGTTGCAAGGTTAAGACCGCAGCATAAAAAAACATAACGCCCGGCGAGCTTCACAGCTTGCCGGGTGTTTGAAGGGAGGCCTACGCTATGACTAAATATGAAATATCCAAAAGAATACTTGCCTTATTAGAGTTGGATAGCGAGGAAATTATCGACGCCATATACCAACTGGCAAGCGACATTGAAGCGGAGGACGACTAAAAGCATAACGCCCGGCGAGCTTCACGGCTTGCCGGGTGTTTGAAAGGAGTACGATATTATGAATAAACAAATTAAAGAAATGTCGGTTGACGAAATCATGGAATTGCCGACGCTCGGGCTTGACGATTCTTTTGAGTTTAGGTGTAAGGCTTGCGGGAAGTGCTGCAAGCACAGGGAGGATATTCTCTTGACGCCTTACGACCTTTATAGAATCGCGGACTTTTTCGGCCGGACGCCGAAGGAGATAATCGAGCGCTATTGCGAAGTATACGAGGGTGACAATTCGCATTTCCCTGTTGTCCGAGTCAAGCCGGTCCCGCCTGATAACTCTTGCCCGTTCCTGCGGAATAGAAAATGCTCTGTCCACGCAAAAAAGCCCGGCGTTTGCCGTGTGTACCCCTTGGCCCGCGTTTTCAAGGTCGAGGGAGAGTCAAGGTATTATCTCAACGGCTCCTCCTGTAAGCACGAGCCCCGGAATATTACGGTGCGAGAGTGGATTGCCGACTTCGCCACCGAGGAAAGCGAGCAGGCCGGGCGGCTATGGAGCGATATAATTGTGAAGCTTCACCCCGCAATTCAGCCGGAGGCGTTACCCTATTCGGCGCAAACGCGCCAAAAGATAATCACAATAACGGCGTTTTACTTATGGCTTCATTACGATATGAAGAAGTCCTTTGCTCCGCAGTTAGAGGAAAACTTTAAGAAGGTTCAAGGGCTCTTGCAGGATATAAAGAATACCGGCGATGACGAGAGCTTGCCGGATATGATAGAAGATTAGCCCAGTAGTCCAGAGTGAGACGTACTGAAAAACTCCAGGCGTTACGCTTCCGAGCATGACCGCGGCCATTGCGCCGAGTGTCCATTATTATGGATTGTCGCTTGATGGGGCAATACGAATCGTCGAGAGCGGGTTTTTACCCGGCGCCAGAAGCACTCTGTCACCAAAACACACCACGGCAAGCCCCGGACGCTCCGTATCAAGTTTTAGGCTTAGACCCTTGCGTTTATATTCGGAAATATTTCTGACGCGATACGACGCGCTTGGGGGCTCCGATTTTTAGAAAGGAAGGTGACGGGAATGGCAAGACTGAATACAATGTGCTCGACCTGCGATTGTTTGGATAGAGACTGTGCGGGAACAACATGCCAAGACTGGACAGGCTGCATTTATCGAAGTGTAAGCAATACAAAAGAAGTTTCTGACGTGTACCAGCCGTTAATATCCCGCGAGACTATGGAGGAGCGTAAAATATTGTCAAGCAAGCTACGATAAATTAGGGAGGCTATCATGGAGAAATATGAAGAATACTTGGTCTGCGGCGACTGCAAGACTTACGGCTACCGCCAAACCTACGCCGAAGCCTCTTCGCTGGCGGCGGAGTGTAAAGCCGCAAAAATATATGGGGCGTCTTGGGAAAAATCCGAGTTTGCCGGATTGCTACATAGAGTATGGGTAAAAGTCGAAGGAGTTGAAATATGAACACGGTAATAGTACGTTGGGCTTGCCTGTTGATATTTTGGTTAAATACGTTATACTTAAATACGGAGGGAGTTTAGTATGGAATGTAATATCTGCGAAAATGGGCTTGTTACGGCGAAAGGTATTTTTGAGTACGACCGGCACCCATATTATCTTACTGTTGCTTTTACAAAAGCTTCTCCGGCCGGTAGCCCAGGCGCAAATCTTCAAATAGAAGTATGGGAAGATACTAACGACGGTCCAGGGGTTGACGGCGAGACGGTACTCCTTGAGGCCGACATGCCAATTAAATATTGCCCGGAATGCGGTAGAAAACTGTACAAAGATAAGGTATTAAAAAAATATTTGGTAGCCTTAGCCGTAGGCGGCGTTATGGAACAGCCCTCTTTTAATTATCAAGATATCGGTATTATCGAAGCAGCTACTCCCAAAGACGCAAGCCAGATATATAATAAGAAACATTCTTGCTCGTATTTTTATGGAGCAACTATAGGAGAAATTATAGACGAAGACGCTCTTAAAAAAGAACTTTCCAGAGGTATAAGGCCTGACATTGTAGAGCTATACCGAAAGGGCTATATTATTGCGCCTTACTGATAAATAAAAATAGCGAGTGGTCTTACGACCGACTCGCTATTTTTACAGCCAGCACGAACCCGTACGTAAAGAGATAAATCTCTCCGTCTGGTGTTCGACCAGCGATGATTTTGGTGGAGGCGGCGGGAGTTGAACCCGCGTCCGAACACACTTCCACACAGACTTCTCCGGGCGCAGACGGTTATTTCCATTCCCTCGCTCAGGCGTGAGCCGTCACACTCAAGAGCTTGGTAGCTTCATTGTTCATGGTGCGCTCAAAGCTTTGCGCACACACGTGCACCACTAAACGACGCCTGATCCGGGCCCGTGGTCCCTCCCGGTCAGACGGCTGCTTTAATTAAGCAGCGTAAGCGTAATTATTGTTGTTCTTTAATTTATAAAGAATGCCCGTTTTATAGGTGGCCAGGCGCCACCGCCCGCTATCTGCGATTCCGCGTCCCCGTCGAAACCGGTACGCCCCCATATAGGCGGCTAAATGATCCGGCCGCAAAAATGAGATTCTAACCTAGTTATGCCTTTTTTGGCGCAGGATATTCCACTGCGAAGGTATCCACTGTCACCATCTTCATGCGCTGGGGCTCCAGCGGCTTATCGCTGTGGTTGCGTTTGGTGTTTACGATAGCCTCAGCCGCCTCCATTCCCTCAATGACCTTTCCAAACGCGGCATACTGGCCATCCAGGTGAGGGGCTTCTTCCACCATAATGAAGAACTGGCTGCCGGCGGAATCCGGGTGCATCGCTCTAGCCATGGAGAGCACACCCCGGGTATGAACCAGACTATTTGCAACCCCGTTTTGGGCAAATTCCCCCTGAATTTGATAACCTGGCCCGCCAATTCCCTCCCCCTGGGGGCAACCGCCCTGAATCATAAAGCCGGGAATCACCCGGTGAAAAATCAGGCCGTTATAAAAGCCTTCCTTTACCAAGGCAATAAAGTTGTTCACCGTGTTTGGAGCCACATCGGGGTAGAGTTCCGCCTTGATGACATCGCCGTTTTCCATTTCTATCGTGACTATGGGATTTTGGGCCATGGGTGGCACATCCTTCCTAATGATTTTTTGTTGTATCTCATGATATCGCTGTCACGCGCTGCGACCTGGGCAATGGCACACCAATCAATACTCCGACAAAAGCACCCCTGGTCAACGGACAGACTGCTGTTCGTCTTCACATTTCACTGTGCGCCTGCTCACGGGCGCTCCGCGCTTCTTTGTTTCATGCTTCGGTCCATCTCCCGCTTGGCATCCCGCTCCGCCGCGGAATCCCGCTTATCGTACAGCTTTTTGCCTTTGGCCAGGCCCAACTCCAGCTTGACACGGGGGCCCTTAAAATAAATGGTCAGGGGAATCAGAGCATAGCCGTCCTGCTTGATCTTTCCAAACAGCCGCATAATCTCCCGCCTGTGCATGAGAAGCTGGCGGGGGCGGCGCGGCTCCTTATTAAAGATATTTCCCTTTTCATAGGGGCTGATATGGATGCCATGGGCGGTAAGCTGTCCGTTTTTGATGATACAAAACGAGTCCTTCAGGTTCACATTCCCCTGGCGGATGGATTTGACCTCCGTGCCGGACAGGGCGATCCCCGCTTCGTATTTCTCCTCAATAAAATAATCGTGGAAAGCTTTTTTATTTTTGGCAACCGTTTTAACGGTCTCAGCCATGCCAGGCACCTCCCATCCTGTAATACAGCGCCATTGCAGGGAAATCAGTGTACCACAAAACAGCAGCGTGACGCAAGTAAATTTTGTGTGAACTTGGTGGAAACAACTCCAGCTCTTTACTTTTCCGTGTTTAAATCCCACACATAAAATTCGGTGTCAGAATTTCCCACACTGGCGACCTGAAAGCGGTTCAGGGAGCGAATGAGCTTGGATAGCTTGGAAAAGCCATAATTTCGGGGGTCAAAGTCCGGCTGTTTTTTGAGCAGCAGATTTCCCAGCTTTCCCAGGTGCGCTCCCCCGTCCTCCTGCCCGAGATTCTCCACTGATTCAGCAATGAGTTCCACCACATCCTCTGGAACAAAGGGCTGTGGCGGACCCTCGTTTTTGCTTTTCTTGGCCGTCTTTTTGGCTGGCACATCCTCCTGAATTTGGTCGGAAGCCTGCTTCGCGGCAGCCCGGATCACCTCAATGTAGACAAATTTATCACAGGCCACAATAAACGGTTTGGGCGTCTTTCGCTCCCCCATGCCGTATACCTTCATGCCAGTCTCCCGCAGGCGCAGCGCCAGTCGGGTAAAGTCCGAGTCGCTGGACACCAGGACAAACCCATCGCAGTTGCCGGAATAGAGGATGTCCATGGCGTCAATGATCATGGCGCAGTCCGTGGCGTTTTTTCCTGTGGTGTAGCTGTACTGCTGGATGGGCGTAATGGCCGTCTGCAGCAGAATGGACTTCCAACTTTGCATGTTGGTGGAGGTCCAATCCCCATAGATGCGCTTAATGGTTGGGTTTCCATACACCGCAATTTCCGCCATCACGTCCTGCATGGCGGTGCGGGACGCGTTGTCCGCGTCAATTAAAACAGCAAGCCGAAGATCCCTATCATTATGTTCCGCCATTGGTTCCCTCCTGTCTGAGCAAAAACTCCACCTCTTGCAGCTGCTCCAGGGTATTGACTCCCAACATTTCTTCCGCGGAGCAGGTGTCGCACAGCCCTACCCTTTTCCCGTCCGCCTCCATCAGGGCGGGGAGATCGGTGAGATAGTATTCCCCCTGGGCGTTGTCGGGGCGCAGCCGCCCCAGGCCGGCCAGCAGCGCGGGAGCAGAAAAGACGTAGGTTCCGGTGTTGACCTCACGAATTCCTCTCTGCCGGGGTGTACAGTCCTTGGCCTCCACAATGGCGGAAAAGGCGCCGTCCTCCTTGCGCAGGATACGCCCGTAGCTCCCGCCATCCTCCACGCGGGCCGAGAGCATGGTGCAGGAGTTGCCCTCTCTTCTGTGGGTGTCAATGAGGGTGCGAAATGTGGCCGCACGCATCAGCGGCGCATCGCCGCAGCAGATGAGAACATGCCCCTCAAAGCCTTGCAGCAGGGGAGTCGCGCACCGGACCGCGTGGCCGGTCCCTAATTGCTCCTCCTGCAGGGCAAAGGAATATCCCGGAAATGCCTCCCGCACCGTATCCGCCTTCCAGCCCACCACGAGAATGATATCCTCCTTGGGTAAAAATGACAACGCGGAAACCACATATCGCAGCAGGGGCTTTCCCGCCGCCTGGCGCAGCACCTTGGGCAGGCCGCAGTCCTCTGTTTGCAGCCGGGTGCCCTTTCCGGCGGCCAGCACCACCGCTTTCACCGGTTGATTCATAACAATGGTTCCTCCTCAGCTTGATTCAGCAGCGCCCGCAGCGTTCGGGCGTCCGTTGGATCCGTCCATACCAGAAGCAGCGTCCCGCGGGCAACAGAGACCTGGGCCCGGGCTCCCTGAAATTCATTGCTCACACCCAGAGGGAAAGAACAGGTCAAGGTCTCCCGCTCCAGGGGGTATTTTAGTCCCCGAAGCGTGACTCCCTCGGCCCGGTCCCCAGAGCAGAAGACAGAGAGGTAGCCCTCCATGCCGCCTGGAAAGAAAAAAGTTCCATTGGTGACGGCGGAAACGCAGGTCCCCTGTCCGGCCAGGATCCCCCGCCCTCCCCGGCGGCTCAGTCCCGCCAGACACTGCAAATTAGCCAGCGTATGATCCAGCCGTCCGCCCAGGCCGCCCAAGAGCAAAAATCGGCGGTAGCCCATCCGGAGCGCATGGTTCACGGCAAAGCCCATATCCGTCTCTTCTTTGATGCGGGGCAGGCGCACAATATTAGGGTGGTCAGGCGGGGCGGGGAGGGAATCGAAATCACCCAGAACCAAGTTGGGGTGAATCCCCTCGCGATATAATGAGGTGTACCCGCCGTCCGCGGCGATCAATAGGTCCCCCTGTTCCCGCGGGGGAAGGAGCGCACAGTCGGGGTCCATTGCGCCTACGATGCTGCAAAGCTCCGTTTTTTCCGCCATACACGCCCCTCCTGATCGAAATTAGAATGATATGTTACACGCTTTAACTAAAAAATAGTAAAACATTAGAAATAATTATAGCACACTTTTCCGGATATGAAAATGAAAACATTTCACCGCCGCGCCCTCCGCCTTGACTTCCCCGCCCACAAAGGATAAAATGGCTCTGCTTTGCACATATTAAGCTATATTATGTTCCATCAACCGCACGTTTACAGACGAGAGGAGTATCTGTCCATGGCCCATTATCTGGATCACGCCGCCACCACACCGGTGCGCCCCGAAGCCGCTCAGGCCGCCCTTGACGCAATGACCCGGAATTGGGGCAACCCCTCCTCCCGTTATGAGCCGGGTGCGCAGGCCGCCGGGGCCCTGGAGGGATGGCGGCAGGACATCGCCTCCACACTGCGCTGTGCGCCGGAGGAGCTGTGCTTTACCTCCTGTGGCACCGAGGGGGACAATTGGGCCATATTCGGGGCCGTGGCGCTGAATCGGCGGAAAGGAAAGCACATTGTCACCACTGCCATTGAGCACTCCGCCGTGCTGGAGCCCTGCAAGGAACTGGAGCGGCAAGGGTATGAAATCACCTATCTCCAGCCCGACCGGTCCGGAACCATTCCTCCGGAGGCTGTACAGCGGGCTCTGCGCCAAGATACCATTCTGGTATCCATGATGCTGGTGAACAATGAGCTGGGCACCGTGCTCCCCGTGGGGGAGACCGCCCGTGCCATCCGGGAGAGCGGCTGTGCCGCGCTGCTGCACTGTGACGCGGTGCAGGCGTTTTTAAAGATTCCCTTTGCTCCCAAGGAACTGGGCGTGGATTTCCTCTCCGTCAGCGGACACAAAATTCACGCGCCCAAGGGAATTGGGGCGCTGTATATCCGGGCGGGGCTCCGTCTGCCTCCCATGCTCTATGGGGGAGGGCAGGAACATGGCCTGCGGCCGGGGACAGAGCCCACAGCGCAGATCGCAGCCTTTGCAGCGGCCGCCCGGCTGGGCTATGCAAGCATGGCCCGGGATACGGCCCACATGCAAATGATCAAAGAATATGCTTTGTCGCAGCTGTCCGCGCGCCTGCCTCAGGTGGTGCAGATCGGCGCGGGAGACGCCCCCCATATTCTGCCCATCTCCCTGCCGGGATACAAAAGCGAGGTACTGGTCCGTTTTCTCAGCGACCGGGGCATCTACGTCTCCTCCGGCTCCGCCTGTCACAAGGGAAAGCCAAGCCACGTCTTCGCGGCGCTCAGGCTGGACAAAGCGGTGCAGGACGGCGTACTGCGCCTGAGCTTTGGCTACGATACCCAGCACTCCGACATAGACGCTCTGGTCCGCGCTCTGGGGGAGGCTGGGGAGCAGTTGCTCCAAAGCATGTCTTGATTTACGTCTCGCGGGGAGTCTCTCCGGCTCCCCGCAAGCTACATAGAAAGGTTGTGTCTTTTTGTTTTCCTATTTAAACCGGGGTCCCGCCTTTTACCGGCAGGTCCTGGTTTTGGCCGCCCCCATTGTGTTGCAAAATCTGATCACCAGCACCCTGGCCATCGCGGATACGTTTATGGTGGGATTTTTGGGGGAACAGCCCATGGCGGCGGTCATGCTGGCCAATATTCCGCTCTTTGTCCTGCAGCTGTTCGTCTTCGGCATTCAAAGCGGAGGGAGCGTTCTCATTAGTCAATACTGGGGCAAGCAGGATCTGGCGTCCATCAATCGTGTGATGGGGGTGACCCTCTGGATTGCGTGCGCCGTGTCACTTTCCATTGGTCTTGTGCTGTGGTTTTGGCCGGTGCAATTTCTCTCCCTGTTTGGAAATAACCCCGCCACTGTGACGATGGCCGCGGAATACGGGCGCTGGGCCGGATTTTCCTACTTGTTTCATAGCTTTGCCATGGTTTATCTGGGTGCGTTCCGATCCATGGAGGCGCCGCATCTGGCCATGTACGTCTCCATTGTCTCCATGACCCTCAATACCTTTTTAAACTGGGTATTAATCTTTGGAAAACTGGGCTTTCCCAGCCTGGGCGTGGAGGGCGCGGCCATCGCCACACTGATCGCCCGGATGACAGAAGTGGTGCTGGTACTCATACACAGCCGGGTGAGCAAGCGCTTCCCGCTGCGCTGGGGCCTCCTGCTCCGGCCGGGAAGGGAGACCACACTCCGCTTCTTCCGCTATGGCTCCCCGGTGGTGTGCAACGAGACGCTCTGGGGCCTGGGTACCGCTATGTTCCCCACCATCATGGGCCACATGGCGGGGAGCACCGAAATTTTGGCTGCCTACGCCATCGTTGGTAATGTAGAAAGGCTGTGCCAGGTGGCGGCGTTTGGCATCGCGTCCACCGCAGCCATCCTCATTGGCCGGGAAATAGGGGCCGGACGGGAACACACCGTGTACGACATCGGAAAGACGCTGAACACCCTGGCCTGCGGGGTGGGTGTCTTCATCGGGGGCCTGCTGTTTCTCTTCACAAAAACACTGGCTCCGGCATGGCTCTTTCCCCTGTTCCATCTCTCTGACAGGGCCTGCGCCGTGGCTGGAATCATGCTGACGGTTATGGCGGTAACCATGCCTTTGAAGGACCTGAACACCACCAACATTGTGGGGGTACTGCGGGGCGGGGGAGATGTGCGCATGGCGACCATCATCGACCTGTCCCCCCTGTGGTTTGCGGCGGTTCCTCTGGCCGCATTGGCGGGATTGGTGCTAAAGCTTGATATTTTGTGGGTATACCTGTGCATCAGCGTGGAGCAGCTGGTGAAATGCGCGCTGGGCGTGCGGCGCCTGCGCTCCAACAACTGGGTGCGCAACCTGACCCACAGCGAAACAGTGCCGTCAGAGCCGTGACCGGCCGAAACTCAACCATCAGCAGATGGCCGTCCATTTTGCAAAAGTGGACGGCTGTTTTTTCCGATCAATCGTTCAAAATAAATTCATAAAGATTCTATTGACAATTGGAACCTCGGGTGGTAGAGTATTTTTAGCACTCTGGCAATATGAGTGCTAAACGGGGTGGAGGAAGGCGGTGGTGCTCCTCATGGAGCTTACAGAGCGAAAAAAGAGAATCCTCCGCGCCGTTGTGGAGGGCTACATCGCCACGGCAGAGCCGGTGGGCTCCAAGGCGGTGGTGGAATATGGCGAGCTGAATATCTCCTCCGCTACCATTCGAAATGAAATGGCCGACCTCACGGAGATGGGCTATCTGGAGCAGCCCCACACTTCGGCGGGCCGGATTCCCTCCCCGATAGGCTACCGGCTTTACGTCAACGAACTGATGGGGGAGCACCAGCTGACGCTGCAGGAGACCCAACGCATCAACGAGGCGCTGAACCTGAAAATGGAGGAAATGGACCGAGTGCTGGATCAGGCGGGAAGAATTTTATCCCAAATCAGCAGCTACCCGGTTTTTTCTGTTTCAGAACCTCAGGCCTCAGTTACCATCAAGCGGTTTGACCTGCTTATGGTGGAGGAGGGCGCATTTATTACTGTTGTTATGACAGATAACAGCGTAGTAAAAAATAAAATCATCCGTATGCCCAATGGAATTACGGACGCCCAACTGCAGCTTCTGGCCACGGTTTTAAACAGCTCCTTTACGGGACAGACCGCGGAGGAGATGGAGCAGACGCTGCAAAAGATCTCCAACCGCTCCGCGCCCGGAGCCTTCGAGATGATTTCCGTGGTTGTGGAGTTTGCCATAGAGGTGCTAACCCAGCTGCGCCGCCAGACGGTGCACACTGCCGGGATCACCCACCTGCTGGAGCACCCGGAGTACCAAAGCCCCGGCAAGGCCAAATCTCTGCTGACCTATCTCACAGATGAGACCGAGACCTCTAAGCTCCCCATCAAGCTGGATGACATCCGGGGAATGAACATTCTCATCGGTCCGGAAAACATCAACGAGGCCTTCAAAGATACCAGCGTTGTCATGGCAAGCTATGACATTGGCGATAATATGCGCGGCGTGATTGGCGTGGTCGGCCCCACCCGGATGGATTACGCCAAAGTGACCGCCCGCCTGTCCTACTTTGCCGACAGCCTGACCCGTATGTTCGGAAAGGGAGAACTCCCTTCTGCCGAAGAGGAAACACAGGAGGATGAGACATCACAATAAGGAGGAACCCCACCCATGAGCAAACAGAACCAGCCCGCCGCACAGCCTGAGGAGGAAATCAACCCCCAGGTGCAGACGGCAACCCAGGATACTGAACCTGAAGAGACGCAAACCCCGTCCGAGGCCCCTGTCCAGGAGGAGGAAACTCCGCTGCAGGGGGAGCTTGCGCTCTTACAGCAGGCCATTGCCAAGCAGGAGGACCTGTACCTGCGCCTGGCCGCCGAGTATGACAATTACCGCAAGCGCACCGCCAAGGAAAAGGAGTCGCTTTGGAATGATTCCAAAGCCGAGGCTGTGGCCGCCTTTTTGCCGGTATACGACAACCTGGAGCGGGCGCTCAAACAGCAAACCAGCGATGAGGCGTACAAGAGGGGCGTGGAAATGACCATGACCCAGCTCAAAGAGATCCTGGTCCAGCTGGGTATCTCTGAAATTCAGGCGCTGGGCCAACCCTTTGACCCCAATTTGCACAATGCGGTGATGCATGTAGAACAGGAAGCCTTTGGAGAAAATACTGTCTGCGAGGTGTTTCAGACCGGCTTTGTTTTAGGGGAACGGGTCATCCGGTTTGCGGTGGTTCAGGTGGCAAATTAGAGACAGCCGCTATGCCCCAGCCTCAACAGTTCACCAGACATTTATCCGGGCGGAACACGAAACGGAACCGCCTTGTATATAACAAATAATCTGAACTATCTGATTTATATAGGAGGAAAACACCATGTCTAAAATCATTGGTATTGATTTAGGAACCACCAACTCTTGCGTTGCTGTGATGGAAGGCGGCGAGGCGATCGTCATTACAAACGCGGAGGGAAACCGCACCACACCGTCCGTTGTCGCCTTTTCCAAGGACGGTGAGCGGATGGTGGGCCAGGTTGCCAAGCGCCAGTCCATTACAAACCCCGACCGCACGATTATCTCCATTAAGCGTGAGATGGGTTCTGACTACAAGGTAGGCATTGACGGCAAAAAATATACTCCCCAGGAAATCTCCGCCATGATCCTGCAAAAGCTGAAGGCGGATGCCGAGGCCTATCTGGGTCAGAGCGTGTCTGAGGCCGTCATCACCGTGCCCGCCTACTTCACCGATGCCCAGCGCCAGGCAACGAAGGACGCCGGACGGATTGCCGGACTGGAGGTCAAACGTATCATCAACGAGCCCACCGCGGCCGCGCTGGCCTACGGCGTTGACAAGGAGTCGGATCAGAAGATCATGGTCTACGACCTGGGCGGCGGCACCTTTGACGTGTCCATTTTGGAAATTGGCGATGGCGTCATTGAAGTGCTGGCCACCGCCGGCAACAACCGCCTGGGCGGTGATGACTTTGACAAGTGCGTCATGGACTGGATGGTCGCGGAGTTTAAGAAGGCGGAGGGCATTGACCTGGGCGGCGATAAGGTTGCCATGCAGCGCCTGAAAGAGGCCGCCGAAAAGGCAAAGGTCGAGCTGTCCGGCGTCACCTCCACCAACATCAACCTGCCCTATATTACCGCCGATGCCACCGGTCCCAAGCACTTGGACCTGACCCTCACCCGCGCCAAGTTCAATGAGCTGACCGGCCACCTGGTGGAGGCCACCATGGGCCCTGTGCGCCAAGCCATCAGCGACTCAGGCCTCTCCGCCAGCGAACTCGCCAAGGTGCTGCTGGTTGGCGGCTCCAGCCGGATTCCCGCGGTACAGGACGCGGTCAAGAAAATCACCGGAAAGGACGGCTTTAAGGGCATCAACCCCGATGAGTGCGTGGCCATTGGCGCTGCCCTCCAGGGCGGTGTGCTCACCGGAGATGTGAAGGGCCTGCTGCTGCTGGATGTCACCCCGCTCTCCCTGGGCATTGAGACCATGGGCGGCGTGATGACCAAGCTGATTGAGCGCAACACTACCATTCCCAAGCGGGCCAGCCAGACCTTTACCACCGCCGCCGACAACCAGACCTCCGTGGAGGTGCACGTGCTCCAGGGCGAGCGGGAGATGGCGCAGTACAACAAGACGCTGGGCCGCTTCCATCTGGATGGCATTGCCCTCGCCCGCCGGGGTGTCCCCCAGATTGAAGTTACCTTTGATATCGATGCCAACGGCATTGTAAACGTATCGGCCAAAGACCTTGGCACCGGAAAAGAGCAGCATATCGCCATTACCTCCTCCACCAACATGTCCAAGGAGGATGTGGAAAAGGCGGTGCGGGAAGCCGAGCAGTTTGCCGCTGAGGACCAAAAGCGCAGGGAAGAGGTAGACATCCGCAACCAGGCCGACCAGATGGTCTACCAGACGGAGAAAGCTTTAGAGGAAATGGGCGGAAAGCTCTCCGCAGACGAAAAGACACCGGTGGAAGCTGCCCTGAATAAACTGAAAGAGACGATGAAGGGCGATGACTTCCAGTCCATCAAGGCGGACACAGAGGAGCTAACCAAGGCCTTCTACGCTGTGAGTGAAAAGCTCTATCAGCAGCAGGGCGGTCAAGGCGCTGATTTTGACGCGGGCGCGGCCGGATTTGGCTCGGGCGGAGATGCCGGCCCCGATGTGGTGGACGCAGACTACGAAGTGGTAGATGACGACAACAAATAACTGCAAAATCAGTGCGTTTTGCTTCGCCGGAGGCGACTGGATGACGTGTCATCCGGCCTCCGGCGGACGTGCGCTTTTTTCAATGCAGGCCAACCGAGGTGAAACGATATGGCAGAACAAAAACGAGATTATTATGAGGTATTAGGGCTGCAAAAGGACGCCTCAGAAGATGAAATCAAAAAGGCATACCGCAAGCTGGCCAAGCAGCACCACCCGGATCTGAACCCCGGCGATAAGAGGGCGGAGGCGAACTTTAAAGAGGTCAACGAGGCCTACGGCGTCCTGTCCGACCCTGAGAAAAAGGCACGCTATGACCAATTTGGCCATGCGGGTATCGATCCCACCGGCGGCGGCGGCTTTGACATGGGAGACATTGATCTGGGCGACTTGCTTGGCTCCTTTTTTGGCGGCGGCTTTGGCGGCTTCGGTGGAGGGCCCACCCCTCGGCGCAACAGCCCCCAGCAGGGGGAGAGCCTGCGCACCAGCCTGACCGTTACCTTTGAAGAGGCGGCCTTCGGCTGCGAAAAGGAGATTAACCTCACCCGCACAGAGCCCTGTGCAGAATGTCAGGGGAGCGGCTGTGAGCCGGGCACCACCAAGGAGACATGCCCCGACTGCCGGGGTTCCGGTGTAGTACGTATCCAGCGCGGCGGCGGCGGCTTTGCCTTTAGCAGCTCCGCGCCCTGCGCCCGCTGCCGCGGGACAGGACAGATCATTCACAGTCCCTGTAAACACTGTGGCGGGAACGGCGTAGTGAAAAAGCAAAAACACATCGCCGTCACCATCCCCGCCGGAATTGACGATGGCCAGGCCGTCTCCCTGCGCGGACAGGGAAATGCCGGGTTCAACGGCGGACCGGCCGGGGATCTGATTGTCGGGGTACGCATCCGGCCCCATTCCAATTTTAGGCGGGATGGTACTACAGTGCTCTATGAGCATCCCATCACCTTTGTTCAGGCAGCTCTGGGCGCAGAGCTGGAGATCCCGACCATTGACGGAAAGGTGAAATACACCCTCCCCGCCGGCACCCAGACCGGAACCACCTTCCGCCTGCGCGGCAAGGGCATTCCAGAACTGCGCAGCCAGCGCCGGGGCGATCAGTTCGTCACAGTAAAGGTGCAGGTCCCTTCTTCTCTCAACACACAGCAGGCAGATGCTTTGCGCGCATTCGCGGAAGCGATGGGAGAACCTTCCTCTGAGGAGGACGCTCCAAAGAACTTCTTTGAAAAGCGAAAGAAAAAAAAGTAATTCAGATCAAACAGATCCTCACGGGAAAAGCGGCCGCCCCTTGAAACAACAAAACGCTGTCAGCCATCATGGCTGACAGCGTTTTTCCTTTGCCGCGCTTTTTCTTGACCCCATGTCCCCTTTCCACTATAATAGGGGAGACTTAATTGACCCAAAGCGCAGGCGATGGATCCGGTCGGCTGCGTCATTTTTTGTTGTGAGGTGTCTCGCCGTGAAGGAACCCATCACCCCCAGCTCCACCCATAAGCAGTACAACGAGGCCGTTTCCGCGTACCGCCGCCTGATTCCAGATCCCACACTGCGCATGGAGGTCAGCCGGCAAATTGACGCGTATCTGCGCACCTGTGCGCTGGGGGTCTGGCAGGCGGATAACGCCAGCGCGATTACGCCCCATCACGTAGAATTTTATAATGCCATCTACTCCACGGGAACCCCCGCGCCTTCGGCACTATACTGGGAGGTGGCCGGCGGTGTGGCGGACTACGACCTGTTTGAGCCCCCTGTGTTTTTCTCCCGCCTGTGCGAGTATGACCGCCGGAAAAACACCCAGCTGGCCCGGCGCTTTGTGGATCAGATGACCCTCTTAATGCTCCTGTTCGCCGCGGTGGACAGTGTGGTCAGCGAATCAGAGGCGGGATTTATCAATGCCTGTGCGGACACGCTGGGGGCGCTGTGCGACCGGCAGGGCCTGGGAACAGACCGCCCAAGCCTGAAGGCCGATGAGTTCATTACCCGCCGGGACGCCCCCTCCACACCCGCCGCCCCCGCCAAGGCGGGAGCGCGGGAGGAGACGCCAGCCGTAGAGGAGGAAGCGGCCCCCCCGCCCAACCTGGACGAGGTCCTGGCGGAGCTGGAGCGCTTATGCGGGCTGGAGCAGGTGAAAAAGGACGTGAAGAGCCTCATTAACCTGGTTAAGGTGCGAAAAATGCGGGAGGAGGCCCAGCTCCCCGTTGTCCCCATGTCCCTGCACCTGGTGTTTCTGGGCAATCCCGGCACCGGAAAAACCACAGTGGCCCGCCTGCTGGCGCAGATCTATCACGCCATTGGCGTGCTGTCCAAGGGACAACTGGTGGAGGTGGACCGCAGCGGCCTGGTGGCCGGCTTTGTGGGGCAGACCGCCCTCAAAACCGGAGAGGTGATCCAAAAGGCCATCGGCGGCGTGCTGTTTATCGATGAGGCCTACTCCCTGGCCAATCAAGAAAGCGCCAACGACTTTGGCCGTGAGGCCATCGAGGTGCTCCTGAAGGGAATGGAGGACAACCGCAAGGATCTGATCGTCATTGTGGCGGGCTACACCAACCTGATGGAGAAATTCATCCACTCCAACCCGGGGTTGGAGTCCCGGTTTAATAAATATTTCTTCTTTGAGGACTACGATGGGGCGCAGCTGATGGATATTTTCCGCTCCATCTGCAAAAAGCAGGGCTATACCCTCACGCAGGAGGCTGAGTCGTGGATGGCGAAGGACCTCCTGAACCTGTACGAAAGCCGGGACGAAAATTTTGGAAACGCCCGGGATGTGCGAAACCTGTTCGAGAAGGCGGTAAGCAGACACTCCAACCGGGTGGCGGCTATGGACAGCCCCACAAAGGAGAACCTGATGGAGCTGCGCCTGGAGGATTTACAGGATGAAGAGGACCGGGAGATGGAACCACCGCAGGAGGAGTCCGCCTCAAAGCAGGCGGAGCCGCCGCGGCCCGATGCGTCATCCGGAGAGGAGTCGAGCAACGCCCCATGAAATTCGCCATCTATACGCTGGGCTGCAAGGTCAACCAGTATGAGACCCAGGCGCTGGAGCAGCTGCTGCGCCAGCGGGGGCACAGCTGCGTTCCCTTCCATGAGGAGGCCGATGCCTATATCATCAATACCTGCACCGTGACCGCCGTCAGCGACAAAAAATCCCGCCAGGCCATCCGGGCAGCCAGAAAGAGGGCTCCCGGCGCCCTGGTCGCAGTCTGCGGCTGCTACCCTCAGACCCATAAGGCGGAGGTGGAGGAGATTGGCGTTGACCTGATCGCCGGGACAGGGGAGCGCGCCGGGTTTGTCACCTTGCTGGAGCGGGCCTGGCGTGAGCGGCAGGCCATTGTGGCGGTGGACAACGCGTTTCAGCGCCAGACCTTTGAGTCCCTCCCCGCCGGAGGCCTGGAGGGACGCACCCGGGCCATGCTGAAGGTGGAGGACGGCTGCGTCAATTTCTGCTCCTTCTGCATCATCCCTTACGCCCGGGGAAACGTACGCTCCCTGCCCCTTCAGGGCGCGGTGAGTGAGGCAACGCGCCTTGCCGGGGCGGGGTACCGGGAGTTGGTGCTCACGGGAATTGAAATTTCCTCCTGGGGTCAGGATTTGGAGGGGTCTTTGAGCCTGATTGACTTGGTGGAGGGGATTTGCCGCGCGGCGCCCCATTTACGGGTACGGCTGGGCTCGCTGGAGCCCCGCACCATCACCCCGGAGTTTTGCCGCAGGGCGGCGCAGCTGCCCAACCTGTGCCCCCACTTCCACCTGTCGTTACAGTCGGGCAGTGACGGGGTCTTAAAGCGAATGAACCGGAACTATGATTGCCGGCGGTATGAGCGATCCGTTCAATTACTCCGGGAATTCTTTTTTGAGCCCGCCATCACCACCGACCTGATCGTGGGGTTCCCCGGCGAAACAGAGGAGGAGTTTCAGGAGACCCTGTTATTTCTCAGGAAATGTGCCTTTTCTTCCATGCACATTTTCCCCTACTCCCGGCGCCCGGACACTCCGGCAGCGCGGATGCCGGGGCAGGTGGGGCGCACGGCGAAGCAGGAGCGGGCGGCCCGGGCGGCCCAGGCGGCGCGGGAGCTGGAGCGGGAGTATTTATGCCGCCAGACGGGACAGACTCTGGACGTCCTCTTTGAGGAGGAGCGGGACGGCCTGTGGCGGGGACACACCGCCCGGTACACTCAAGTCGCGGTGCGCTCAAACCAAAACCTCCACAATGTCCTCTGCCCGGTTCGGATTACCGGGGCGGAACATGGTATGCTGCTCGGGAAACCAGCCGTGGAGCATCCCCTTGCAAGCGGGGAAGGAACCTGATAAAATGGCTCCAGTGAAATGAGGAAAAGAGGACGTTTACTTTGAAATTAGGAATTGTGGGGCTCCCCAACGTGGGAAAGAGCACCCTGTTTAACGCCATCACCAACGCCGGGGCGGAGAGCGCCAACTACCCCTTTTGCACCATTGACCCCAACGTGGGTATTGTGGCCGTGCCGGACGCCCGGCTGGATCAGCTCAGCGAGATGTACCGCCCGAAGAAAACCACCCCCGCGGTCATTGAATTCGTGGACATCGCGGGGCTGGTGAAGGGGGCCTCCAAGGGGGAGGGACTGGGAAACAAATTTCTCTCCAATATCCGGGAGACAAACGCCGTTGTCCATGTGGTGCGCTGTTTTGATGACGACAACGTGATCCATGTGGAGGGCTCCGCCGACCCCATCCGGGATATGGACACCATTGATCTGGAGCTGGTCATGGCCGATCTGGAGCTGGTGGAGCGGCGTATTGACAAGGCCAAAAAGGCGTCCAAGGGGGATAAAAAGTATTTGAGAGAGGCGGAGGTATTTCAGGGACTGCTCCAGTGGCTGAGCGATGGGAATTCCGCCCGCACCTATGATTGCGGCGAGGAGGAGCAGGCCATCATCGCCACCTCGGAACTCCTGTCCCTCAAGCCTGTGATTTATGCCGCCAATCTGGATGAGGAGGGCTTTTCCGCCCCCCAGTCTGCGCCCTATTACAAGCAGGTGCAGGAGCGGGCCGCCGCCCAGGGCGCCCAGGTTGTCCCTGTGTGTGCCAAGCTGGAGGCGGAAATCGCAGAGCTTGACGGGGAGGAAAAGCAGCTGTTTCTGGAAGACTTGGGCGTGGAGCAATCGGGGCTGGACCGGCTGGTCACCGCCAGCTACACTCTGCTGGGCCTGATCTCCTACCTCACCGCCGGAGAGGACGAGTGCCGCGCCTGGACCATCACCCGGGGCACCAAGGCGCCCCAGGCGGCGGGGAAGATTCACTCCGACTTTGAGCGGGGTTTTATCCGGGCAGAGGTGGTGCCCTTTGAGGCCCTGACCGCCTGCGGCGCCATGGCCGCCGCCCGGGAGAAAGGGCTCATCCGCTCCGAGGGCAAGGAGTATGTGGTGCAGGACGGGGACATCATTTTATTCCGGTTTAACGTGTAGTACTAATATCCGATGAAAGGGACGAATCGATTTGCGAGGATTTTTTTCGCGCCGCAAGGCGGACGATGCAGGCGGGCTTTCGCCCTCCAAGGAGGACAACGCAGCGGCACCGGAAAAAGACCGCAAAGATATCGGCACGTTCATCGGATATTGGTATAAGGCGAGTATAGACGTCTGAGCGGCAGTAAACAGACCATTCCTGGCCGGTTGAGATCAGGAATGGCCCTTCATTTGCCCCTATTCCAGCGAGAGGGAAAGACGGAGCGCCGCCGGATTATAAAAGCAGCTCCCGGCTGCGCTATACCACAGTAAATCGTTTGGTAACACGCTCAACGGTAAAGCGTGCAACCACCTCCGGGAGCGCTGCCCTCAACGCTTTTGTATCCAACTGGCTGTTTTTTACCTCTACCCATCTGACTTTATATTCACCCGCCGTGATTTCCTCTACATTCCGGGCGGTCATCTCACCTTTGATTTCATTTTTGATCGCTTCCAGTTCCGCCTCCAGCGCCTCCTGTGTCCGCTGCAGCTGTTTGAACTGCCGGATTTTGACCTCCAGTTCCCCCATACTCATAGTTTTGAGCCCCCTTTTCTTTGATACCAAATAACTATGTGCCAACGGGGGGATCTATGAATCGTCCGCTTCCCTAATTGCCATAAAAAAGAGGGCGCCGAATGGCGGAAATAAAATGGAATTTGTCCTTTCCGGGGGCGTGTACCCGGGAAAGAACACTGCTCACGCAAGGAGGCGTGCGAAGTCCGAAGGAGTGCGTGGGCGCGCTTGCGTGTACATGGCGCCTTCGTCCCCTCAAAAAAGTGGCTGCGCCACTTTTTTGACACTCAAAGAGGGCGCCGAATATTCGGCGCCCTCTGCTATGAAATCCTTATGCTGCCACTTGGGAGGCAGGCTGGGGCGCTTCCCGATTCAGCCCGCCCAGCCTCTTCATTCCGCCAGAGCGGCCGTGATAATCGCCATGGAATAGACCTCCTGGGCGGTACAGCCGCGGGAGAGGTCGTTGATCGGAGCATTGAGCCCCAACAAAATCGGGCCGTAGGCCTCAAAATTGCCAAGGCGCTGGGCAATTTTATAACCGATATTGCCCGCGCCAACGTCAGGGAAAATAAAGGTGTTGGCGTGGCCCGCCACGGGAGAGTCCGGGAACTTCAGCTGCCCAACCGCGGGGGACACAGCGGCGTCAAACTGCATTTCCCCGTCAATGGCCAAGTCGGGCTCCAATGCCTTGGCCTTGATGCATGCATTGCGCATTTTGTCCACAGACTCCCCTGCACCCGAGCCCTTGGTGGAATAGGAAAGGAACGCCACCTTGGGCTCCATATCGAAGATTTTTGCGCATTTGGCGCACTCCAAGGCGATCTCCACCAGCTCATCCTCATTGGGGTTAATATTGATGGCGCAGTCGCCCATAGCCAGGGACTCGCTGCCGCCGGTGGCGGATTCCCGCACCATAATAAAGCAGGAGGAGACAATTTTATTGCCCGGTTTGGTTTTGACCAGTTGAAGGGCGGGGCGCACCGTATCAGCGGTGGAGTATGTAGCGCCGCCTAGGAGCGCATCGGCCACTCCCATTTTAACCAGCATCGTGCCAAAATAGTTCCCCTTTTTCAGGGCGGCGCGGCAGTCCTCGACCGTCATCTTTCCCTTGCGCAGCTCCACCATTTTCTCCACCATCTCATCCGTCCCCTCATAGGTCTCCGGGTCAATGATGACGGCGCCGCGGATGTTAAAGCCGGCTTTTTCCGCGCAGGCCTGAACCTCTTTCACATTTCCCACCAAAATAGGGGTCAGGAACGTGCTGGAGAGAAGCCGGGCGGAAGCCTCTAAAATCCGAAAGTCGGTGCCCTCGGTAAAGACGATTTTGCGCGGATTTGCCTTCAGCTTTTCGATCAATTTACCAAACATGTCAATTCCTCCAGTAAAACGTATTGACGCTCTATGCCAAATTCTGTATTATATGGTAGCATTTTTTCCGAAAGAAAGCAAGATGGAAGGGTTTCTTGGCAGGACTTTTTTAAATTTACTTGAATTTGATACAAGTTATGCTGTATGCCGTAAAAAACTTCAAAAAATCGGGCAATTTTCCCTTTACGAATCGTATTTCTTCAATTATACTATACAATATGTATTTTGAATGCTGCTGCTGTGCCATGCTTCCATGCGTTGGGATCGTGTCATGGGAAAGGGAAGGACAACGATGAACACGGAATTTTCTCGCACACTCGCTTTGCTGCGCCGGGAGAAAAAGGTGAGCCAGCGCACGGCTGCCGATGCGCTGGGCATCTCTCAAGCGCTGCTGTCCCACTATGAAAACGGAATCCGGGAGCCGGGGCTTTCCTTTGTGGTAAAGGCCTGCGATTATTATACTGTCTCAGCCGACTTTTTGCTGGGCCGCACTCTCAGCCGGGATGGCGCCACCATTGCCCCAGATCAGCTTTACGACATCAGCAATGAAAAAGACAACTCTATGCGCGGAAGCGTTCTGGCGCTGCTATCCAAAAAGCTTCTGGTGAACTCTGTGGGCATCGTATTTGATCTGCTGGGGAAGACCGGCAGCCGGGCGGCGGTCCGGGCGGCGTCCAACTACCTCTCCGCCGCCATTGCGCAGGTGTTCCGCCGCCTGCACCAGGCCACGCCGGGCGCCAACCCCAATTTTTTTGCCGTGTCAGAGCAGCGCTTTGCCGCAGGGGCCTATGAGCTGGATATGAAGCGCAGCGAGGTGGAGCTGGCCGATGCCCTGGCCAGCCATCTCAAGGAAAAAGGGCGGCTGCCGGAGCTCGGCAACGATGCGCTGGCGCGGGATTATCCGGTTCTATACCAGTCGCTGTTTCAGGTGCTGCATAACAGCGGGGAGCGAACCAACGCCATCTGCAGCAGCCCCGTGGCGAAATAGGATGGGGGATAGGAGCGCAGCATGAAGAAAGTCACAATTTATACAGACGGAGCCTGCTCCGGAAATCCCGGCCCCGGGGGCTGGGGGGCGATTTTAATGTATGGCGGCCACACAAAGGAGCTCAGCGGCGGGGCGGCGGAGACCACCAACAACCGCATGGAGCTGACGGCGGTGATTCAGGCGCTGGAGCTGCTGAAAGAGCCCTGTATTGTGGAGCTATACTCCGATTCCAAATATGTGATCGATGCGCTGGAGAAGGGATGGGCCAAGAGCTGGAAGGCCAGAGGCTGGGTCAAGGGGGATAAAAAACCCGCTTTAAATCCCGATCTATGGGAGCGGCTTCTGGCGTTGTGCCAGCGGCATCAGATGAACTGCCACTGGGTGAAGGGCCACGCGTCCAATTCCTACAACAACCGCTGCGATGAATTGGCGGTGGCGGAGAGCCGAAAATTAAAATAGCAAAAAAACCGCACAATGTATGCTGCATCTGCTGCTTGACGCGGTTTTTCCGCCGCGGAGCATAGCCGTCCCTCAATTCAGCAGTGGGCGGCATCTCTCTCGGTGTATGCGGCGGGGCGCAATAGAAAAAGGTAGAGGAGAAGACAACATGCGAAACCATGCAAAAAGGAAGGTCCCCATCGCGATCAAACTCCTTCTGGCCGTTTTGGCGGTGGCCGTGCTGCTTGGCGGCGGACTGTTTGCCAAAATGCAATATGAACAGAGTATCATGACGCCTCTGGCCACGGGAGAGGTGATCCCCGGCATCTACGCAGTGAACAACGGATTTGTCAACTGTTATTTGGCTGGGCAGGGGGACGAATACCTGATGATCGATGCCGGAAATGATATCCGGCAGACGAAAGCCGCGCTGGAGCAATTGGATATTTCACCGGATGCGGTGAAGGCGGTCTTTCTGACCCACAGCGACAGCGACCACGCAGCGGCCCTTTCCCTGTTTCCCGATGCGCAGGTTTATCTGCCGGCGCTGGAGACGCAAATGATTGACGGGACCACAAAAAGAAGCCCCATGGGGTATAATCAGCTGGACCGGGAGTATATTCCCCTGGAGGACGGGGCGGTAATTACCTCGGCGGGATTTCACGTCCGGTGTATTTCAACGCCCGGCCACACCCCCGGCTCCATGAGCTTTTTTGTGGATGGGCGGTATCTGTTCGTTGGCGATACCATGAGCCTGCATAACGGAAAAGCGGACCTGTTTAACGGCTTTTATAATATGGACAGCGCGGCCCAGGAGGAGAGCATCCGCAATCTGGCCACAACCACACAGCCGGAGTATATTTTTACCGGACATTACGGCCATACGGATGATGTGGATGCGGCTTATGAGGCGTGGCGGTAAGACAGAAAAGACCTCCATTTTCATCTTGAAAATGGAGGTCTTTTGACAGTCTGAGGGACTCCCTCAGACCCGCGGCTCTGGGGAGGGGGGGAGATAAGCGGCCGCGGCCGCCTTCCCAACCCGTCCGCAGCGGCTGCCCCAGCTGTCAAGAAGCTGATTCTCCCGGTAAAACCGGATGATTTCACAGTTGTTGGCGCACCCGGTACACTCGTGGGCTCTGGTCGTGAACTCCATCTGAGACACCGAAAAGTCAAAGGGGCGGTTTGTCCCGGACTCTGCCCTGGATAGGATGGCGGCGCCCAGCGCCCCCATGAGATGGGAGTTTAAGTCCACATGAATCTCCTGTCCCAGCTCCTGCTGAAAGGCCGCAACAACGCCCCGGTTTTTGCTCACCCCGCCCTGAAATACAATGGGGGAGGCAATCTGCTTTCCCTTTCCCACATTGTTGAGGTAGTTGGAGGCGATGGCCCGGCAAAGCCCTGCCACCAGGTTCTCCGTGGTGTGTCCGGTCTGAGCCTTATGGATCATATCCGATTCGGCAAACACGGTGCACCGGGCCGCAATTTTGGATGGATTTTTAGCGCCCAGGGCCATATCACCCATCTCCTCAATCCGAATGCCCAGACGCTTGGCCTGGGAGGAGAGAAAAGCCCCTGTCCCCGCCGCGCAGAGGGTATTCATGGCGTAATCCTTCACGATGCCGCCCTCAATCAAGATAATTTTAGAGTCTTGCCCGCCGATTTCCAGGATGGTTCTCACTTGCGGATATTTGGAGAGGGTTCCCACCGCGTGGGCTGTAATTTCGTTTTTGACCACATTGGCCTCCAGCATGGCCCCAATCAGCTTCCTGGCGGAGCCGGTGGTGCCTACAGAGACCACCTCGTAATCTCCCGACTGCCTCAGGGCCGCTAAAAGCCGCTTGACAGCCCCCACGGGGTTGCCCTCTGTCCAGAGGTACTCACCTGCCACCACGTGGTTGTCCGAATCAATCAAAACGCCTTTTGTAGAAATGGACCCGATGTCCACGCCGAGGCTGACGGGGTTTTTCATACGCACTGTCCTTCTTCATCTTTATCATATCGGCAAAAGCTTCGATCCTTGTCTGCAGGCCGGTCTCACTGGTCTGGGTATCAAAGCTCAAATGCACAATGGGAATGCCGAAATTGCGGCTGATGTTCATGATGGCCGGCTGGGCGTTTAGCTCCGGGGTGCAGCCAAAGGATTTGATATGCAAAATGCCGTCATACCCCTTTTTTGCGTATTCAAGACACTGGCATACGCTGTCCAGCCCATTGGCCCCCACGGCGTAGTTCAAATATCCCTTGGATCTGCGCAGCTCAATTCTGTCATGCTTGCCAAACAGGAGAAAGGTCACGTTCATCTTCCGGCTGACGGAAATCCCCTCCTTGGCCAGCTGCTTCTCCAGGTAAAAGTTGCTAAAGGGCTCCATCACGGTGTAGAGCTCGCCCACGATTCCCACACGAAGCGGTCTTTCCGGCCTTTGCAGAGGGAGGCCGCAATAGCGCCTGCGGTATTTGAAGAAGGTGCGGCACAGTGCCCCAACCGTCCGTTTTTGACTTAATTCCTCCAGCAGGCCGGCTTTTGCCCGCTCAAAGGAGCCCGGCTCCGCCTCAAATCCAATCCGCTCACGCAGCATATAGTCCAACCGGTCCATCATCTGGATTCGCAGGACTGTCATGAGAAGCGCGTGAAAAAAAGTGGGGAGCGTCAGTTTGGGATTCAGCCGTTTACAGGTCTGAAAGACCCTATTCGGCTGCGCCTTACTCCGGGACAGGCAGATGAACTCAAAGGAGTATCCCATATCTCGCAGAATTTGCTCCTGCACCTCGCCGTAATAGCCGTAGCGGCAGCCCATTCCAGTCTGGAGCAGCACATTGGCTCCGCGCTCCAGGGCCTCAATATAATTGCCCATATTATACTTAAACGGGGAGCAGACATAGTCCGGGCTGTTCCGGCTGCCCAGCTCCGCTGTTTTGCGCGTCATGGGCGGCGGCAGCAGGATCTCTGCGCCGGGGAAGAGCAGATTCACCAGTCCCCCAATGGGCATGTTGTAGTCCCCCATACAGGGGAAACTAAATTTAAGCGGTTCCGGCATGCTTTCTTCGCTCCTTTAAAATGTCCATAAAGCTCTCCACCCGCGTCTCCAGCCCCGCCTCCGCCTGCTGTTCGTCCAGCAGGATTTGAATCATAGGCACATGCTTGTTTTTGCGGATGACCAACTCATTGACCAGGGAATCGGTGCCACAGGGAAACGCCGTCATCATGATGACGCCATCCACCTGATGGCAGTGGGCCGCGATGGCGCCGATCATCTCCTTGTTCATGGTCCAAAACAGGCCCTGGGAGATCTTTTGGGACTGCATACGGCTCTGCGCCCGGTCACAGCGGTCTGTAAACAGTGCGGTGCCGCCGCACTGGGCAATCATCCTCCGTACTGTCCCGCCAATATAGTGGTCATGGATGATATAGGGCTGTGTGGCAATGAGAATATTGAGCCCCGCTTCCTTCCAGCGTGAGGTCTGCTGCGCGCACTGCCGCGCGTCATAGTCGGTTTGGGCCTTGACGGCGCATTCATAGGCGCGGCGCGCACTTGCCCTGCCTTTCCCCAGCCGCTGCCCCAGCGCGATGAATTCGGCGCGTTCCGTCTCCCCCCGCTTCCAATCAAGACTGTAGGTAAGCAGCGGGAGATCTCGAAACGTATTGCTCACCAGGTCGGGCAGGCCCCAAAAGCGGACGCAAAACTCCTCTTCCCTGCCCGTCCTGGCAAAGCGGGGCACCAGAATATAGTCACACCGGCCAATGAGAGAGTTTACGTGTCCCAGAAATAGTTTCAGCGGCAGGCAGTTTTCATCCACCGCATTGGTTTTGCCCACCTCCAGCGTCTCCTTGGAGGTGGGCTCGCTGACCAGTACGTCACATCCCAGCAACGTAAAAAATGTGTTCCAAAGGACATGATACCGGTAATACAGTAATGCCCTTGGCAATCCAATTGTCATTTTCATCACCGATCTTAATATGGGCAAAAGACAGCTTTTTATGTTGGCCTGGCAAAAGATTTCCGATTTTAAATTCAGGGTCAAAACCCGGCCCCGTTTTTTCTTAAACATAAGAACCTGTATTCCCAGATGGAACTGCCGAAGCAGCGAGCCGCTTTTTTTGCCGGACAAGGCAAATTTTTGCAGAAATCATTGGTTTATTTCAAGGAAATGTAACGCGGTATGGCGAACAATCGCCGTTGATCCGGCGTTTTTGGTTCTAAAAGCACACTTCCCCCGCAAAGCGATGGGGCCCGCGCGTCAACGCAAGCCCCGGCAGCGTGTCAAACAAGTCTTGTTAGAGAAAAGGCTTCGCAGAATTCCCGCCGCTGCGCGGCGGGAATAAAGTGGAATCCGTTCTTTCCGGGGAGAAAAGGCCCGCAGGCCTCTCCCCCTCATATTCAATGGGATTTTGTCACATCCGGTATCGCACCCGCATGGCAGAAGAGGAGCGCAGAGAACCCAGCTCCGCACAAGGACAAACGATTTGAGCAAAGCGCACCGCTCCACCGCGCAGAGATATCCCTCCTCATGATCTGGTGGAGACAGGCTGTCTCTCTGTGTCGGGCATGGGCTGCGGCTCAGCCTGTTTCCGGCTTTTGCGAAGATAATATTTAAACAGCTCACATAGCGGGATGGGCACCAGGACCAGCAACAGTACCGCGGTCCACTGTGCCGCTGTCATCGGAATCACGGAAAAAACACCCTGCAAAGGCGGGATCAGCAACACCGCCAGCTGTAGCCCCATGCCAACGAGAAAGGCCCGGTTCATAGCGGGATTGGATAGAACCCCCATAGAAAAGAGCGAGCGCTCCTCGCTTCGCACATTGAAGGCGTGAAACAGCTGTGTCATCGTCAGGGTGGCAAAGGCCATGGTATTCGCCGTGGCCGCCGCCGTCTCCGCAGCCCCCAGGTAAAACCATCCCAGCAGGAACGCGGCCATGGTCACTCCGCCCACCATCAGCCCCTGCCAAGCCAGACGCAGGGAAAAGCTCCGGTCAAAAAGACTGGCCCCCGCCTGGCGGGGCGGCTGGTCCATCACGCCATCCTCCACCGGTTCTACGCCCAGGGCCAGGGCGGGGAGGGAGTCAGTGACCAGGTTCAGCCACAAAAGCTGCACCGGGACAAGGGGCATCTGGCGAAAGTCCAACAGTGTGGCGGTGAAGATCGTGAGGATCTCCCCGATGTTACAGGAGAGAAGGTAGTGGATGGCCTTGCGGATATTGGAGTAAATGCCCCGCCCCTCCTCAATGGCGGAGACGATGGTGGAAAAATTATCATCCGTTAAGATCATTTCCGCCGCGCCCTTGGCCACATCGGTCCCCGTAATGCCCATGGCGCAGCCGATGTCAGCCGCTTTCAGCGCCGGTGCATCGTTCACGCCATCGCCGGTCATCGCCACAACATGTCCCTTTTTCTGCCAGGCACGCACAATGCGCATCTTATGCTCCGGAGAAACCCGGGCAAAAACGGAAAACTTGCCAATGTCCTCCTCCAACATCTCCTGGGGAATAAAGTCCAGCTCCGCTCCGGTGATGGACAGGTCTCCCGGCCGGTAGATGTCAAGCTCCCGTGCAATGGCCACGGCGGTGGCCTTGTGATCCCCTGTAATCATCACCGGCCGCACTCCGGCGCGATGGCACTCCCGCACAGCCGGGATGACCTCCCTGCGCGGCGGGTCATTCAGTCCGAAGAGCCCAAGAAAGGTGAGCTGCTGCTCCAAAGCATCGCTGGTAGGATCGGAGGGAATCAAATGCAAGGTTCGCCGGGCCACCGCCAGCACGCGCAGCGCGCCCTGGGCCATGCTCTCATTGGCGGCGGCAATCTGGCGGCGCTCCTGCTCTGTGAGGGGGCCGTTGGGCCCATAAGTACAGCGGGAGAGCAGAATATCGGGCGCGCCCTTCACCATGACCCAATATCCGTCTTTGGAATTTGGATGGAGGGTGGACATCAGCTTGCGGTCCGAGTCAAACGGAATCTCTCCCTTGCGGGGAAATTCCTTTGTAAGCGCCCCTTGATCCATTCCATCCCGGGCGGCAAACACCAACAGGGCCCCCTCTGTGGGGTCCCCCGAGGCCGTGGGGGCCCCGGCCTTCCAGATCAGGCGGCTGTCATTGCACAGCGCCCCGCACAGCAGCGCGTCCCTGCGCCGCCCCCCCTGGGGGAGCCACAGCTTCTGCACTGTCATTTTATTCTGGGTGAGCGTGCCGGTTTTGTCCGAACAGATGACGCTGGCACAGCCCAGCGTCTCCACGGCGGGGAGCTTCTTGACAATGGCGCCCCGCTGGGCCATGCGGCTTACCCCAAGGGCCAACACAATGGTAACAATGGCTGGAAGCCCCTCCGGGATGGCGGCCACCGCCAGAGAGACCGCGGTGAGAAACATATCCAGAAGATCCTTTCCCTGAAGCAGGCCCACGCCAAACATGACGGCACAGACGCACAGGCATAAAAAGGAGAGTTTTTTGGAGATTTCCGTCATTTTTAGCTGCAAGGGAGAGGGCTGGCTTTCCCCCTGCAGTAACAGCCCCGCGATGTTGCCCATCTGGGTGTCCATTCCCGTGGCAGTGACCAGGGCCTTTCCCCGCCCGGCCGTGATGAGTGTGCCGGAGAGCACCATATTGTGCCAATCCCCCATGGGGGCCTCCGCGGGCAGGCGTTCGGCCGACCTCTTTTCCACCGGAACAGACTCCCCGGTCATGGCGCTCTCATCGGCCTGAAGATTGATGCACTCCAGCAGGCGGGCGTCCGAGGGAACCTGGTCGCCCGTCTCCAATAATATCACATCTCCTGGCACCAATTGGGCCGCCTCAACCCGGGCGGGCTGGCCGTCCCGCAGCACGGTAGCCATGGGAGAGGACATGCGGCGCAGTTCCTCCAGCGCTTTTTGCGCGTGGTCCTCCTGAGAGATGGAGATCATATTGTTTACAATCACAATGACAAGAATGATCGCCGCGTCCAGCCAGTCCTGCCCTCCGCTGGCCGCCAGAGAGAGCACTGCGGCGGCCAGCAGCACCAGGATCATGGGGTCCTTCATCTGCTCCAAAATCCGGCTCAGCAGACTGGGTGGCGGCGGAGCGGCCAGCTCGTTGGGGCCCTGGCGGCGCAGCCGCTCCCCGGCCTGCTTTGCCGACAGGCCCGAGGGGTGGGTGTTCAGTTCCTTCATCAGCTGGGAGACAGGCTGGTGATGCCACTGACTCATGCAATCACACTCCTTTGCGTTTGGACACAGGGACTCAGTGCATTTATGCAGATGCATGGGACAACCTCTGTGTCTGACCAATATAGCACAAGGGATATCCATTTTTTGGGGGAAAATTGACGAGAGAATGCCATGGCGCTCAAACGGCGTGCGCAGCTGGACATCCAGCGGACCGCATGTTCTATTGGCCGCCTTTTCTAAATTTCTTGCAGGATGGAAGAAAACGCGGTATACTGTTGAAAAATGTCGGGAGGAGACGGTATGAAGCGCATCGACAAGGAAAATTATTATCTGGACATTGCCGAAACAGTATTGGAGCGGTCTACCTGTCTGCGCCGGTGTTATGGGGCGATCATTGTCAAGCACGATGAGATTGTCTCCACCGGGTATAACGGCGCGCCCCGGGGCCGGAAAAATTGCATTGATTTGGGCTATTGTACACGGGAGGCGCTAAAAATCCCCTCTGGAGAGCGGTATGAGCTGTGCCGCTCTGTCCATGCGGAGGCCAATGCCATCATTTCCGCCGCCAGACGGGACACGCTGGGCGCCACCCTGTATCTGGCGGGGCGGGACGCCAAGACCGGCGCGCTGCTGCACGATGCCACCTCCTGCTCCATGTGCCGCAGAACGGTGATCAATGCGGGCATTGCCCGGGTGGTAATCCGGAATACTGAGCTGGAATATACGGTGATCCAGGTGGAGGATTGGGTGGAACAGGACGACTCCCTTTCCGGGCCTCTCCCGGAAAACCAATAGCCTAAGAGCCGCCGGTCAAAACCGACGGCTCTTTCAAAAAAAAGAATCCGGTGTTACAAATTTATATGATGTTTGAATAATTCTTGACAGAAAATCCTCCGGCCTTTACAATATATAAGAATGAAAATGAAAAACCTGGGGCATGTTTTTCAGTTTTTTCGCCCGAGTACGCGACAAACCGCGGGTGCGCCGATGTATCCGTGGCTCTTCTTCTGTTGAAAATTGGACGGCACAGGCACCCTGTGCTGAAGCAACGGGGGAGAAATCCCCACAAATGAAGCAATTATGATTTTAATTTTTGGAGGTGTATACAATTAGATGGATATTACTATCGCTGCGATTCTCATTGTAACTGGAATCGCCGGCGGTCTGGCATTGGGCTTTTTTCTGGGATTCCGGCACCGGAAAAACACGGCAGAGCGGGAGATCGGCTCTGCGGAGGACGAGGCAAAGCGGATTGTAAATGAGGCGTATAAAGGCGCTGAAAATAAAAAACGTGAAACCCTTCTGGAGACAAAGGAAGACATCCTCAAAGCCCGCAACGAGTACGAGCGCGAGGTAAAGGAACGCCGTGCCGACCTTCAGCGGCAGGAACACCGCCTGCAGCAAAAGGAAGAAACACTGGACCGCAAAACGGAAAATATTGAAAAAAAGGAAGAGGCTCTGAGCGGTAAAATTGCCAAAGCCGACCAGACCAAGGCCGAAATCGACCAATTAAAGAACAGCCAGACCGAGCTGCTGGAGAAAATTTCCGGCTTCACCGCCGAGGAGGCAAAGAAGTACCTCCTTAACCAGCTGGAGGCGGAGGTAACCCACGAGACCGCCATGAAGATCAAGGAAATTGAGACCCGCTTTAAGGAAGAGGCGGACAGCAGAGCCCGGGAGATCATCTCCCTGTCCATCCAGCGCTGCGCCGCCGACCACGTGACAGAGGCCACGGTTTCCGTGGTGCCGCTGCCCAACGATGAGATGAAAGGGCGCATCATTGGCCGGGAGGGCCGTAACATCCGCACGCTGGAGACCCTGACCGGCGTGGATTTGATCATTGACGACACGCCTGAGGCCATCACAGTCTCCTGTTTTGACCCGGTGCGCCGGGAGATTGCCCGGCTGGCCCTGGAAAAATTGATTCAGGATGGGCGCATCCACCCCGCCCGCATTGAAGAGATGGTGGAAAAGGCGAAACGGGAAGTGGACTCCGTGATCAAATCTGAGGGAGAGCGGGCCGTCTTTGAGACCAATGTCCACGGACTGCACCCGGAGCTGATCAAGCTGCTGGGACGGATGCGCTACCGTACCAGCTACGGGCAAAACGTCCTCAACCACTCCATTGAGGTGTCCCACATTGCGGGACTGCTGGCCGCGGAAATCGGTGCCAATGTGACCGAGGCCAAGCGGGCGGGACTGCTGCACGACTTGGGTAAGGCCATCGACCACGAGGTGGAGGGCTCCCATGTGGCCATCGGTGTGGAGCTTGCCAAAAAATACCGGGAGAGCGAGAGCATCGTCCACGCCATCCACGCCCACCACAATGATGTGGAGCCAAAAACCGTGGTTGCCTGTCTGGTACAGGCTGCCGATGCGATCTCCGCCGCCCGGCCGGGCGCCCGGAGAGAGAATTTGGAAAATTATATCAAACGCCTGGAGCGCCTGGAGGGAATTACCTCCTCTTTTGAAGGGGTGGAAAAATCCTTTGCAATTCAAGCCGGGCGCGAGGTACGCATTATGGTGAGACCTGAGCTTGTCAGTGAGGACCAGATGATCATTTTGGCCCGGAGCATCGCCAAGCAGATTGAAGATGAGTTGGAGTACCCCGGTCAGATCAAGGTGCATCTGTTGCGTGAGACCAAGGCCGTGGAATACGCCAAATAAATGCATACAGGACAGAAAAAGGGTGGAGCGTCCCCAGCGCTCCGTCTTTTTTGTCCATTTTTACTATATATTGTGTTTGTTTTGAAATTTTGTAACTAGATATTGACGTTATGGAAAACAAGTGATATATTGGTAAAACAAAGTTCCACTGTGGATCAGCGGTGCGAAAGAGTAAGGAGGGGCATGATGTACCAGGTGAAAAAGAGGGACGGCGCTTGTGTGGAATTTGAAATTGACAAAATCAGCGCCGCCATTGCCAAAGCGTTTGATGCAACCAGTAAGCAGACCCATCCCAGCGTGATTGACCTTCTGTCCTTGCGGGTGACAGCCGATTTTGACAGCAAGGTGGCCGGTGGGCTGGTATCCGTTGAAGATATTCAAGACAGTGTGGAAAAGGTACTCAGCGAGGCGGGCTACTCCGATGTGGCCAAGGCCTACATTCTCTACCGCAAACAGCGGGAGAAGGTGCGCAATGTAAACTCCGCCCTGGTCAATTATAAGGACGTTGTGGACGACTACTTACAAATCAATGACTGGCGGGTCAAGGAGAATTCCACAGTCACTTACTCCGTGGGGGGGCTGATTCTCTCCAACTCCGGAGCGATCACGGCCAATTACTGGTTGTCCGAGATCTACGATGAAGAGATTGCCCGGGCACACCGCGCCGCGGATATTCACATCCACGACCTGTCCATGCTCACAGGATACTGCGCCGGCTGGTCGCTACGCCAGCTGATCGAAGAGGGCCTGGGCGGTATTCCGGGAAAAATTACCTCCGCTCCGGCCAAGCATCTGGCCACCCTCTGCAACCAGATGGTGAACTTCCTGGGCATTATGCAAAACGAGTGGGCGGGGGCACAGGCCTTCTCCTCCTTTGACACCTATCTGGCGCCCTTTGTCAAGACGGACAACCTCAGCTATGAGCAGACCAAAAAATGTATTGAGTCCTTTATTTACGGTGTCAATACCCCCTCCCGTTGGGGAACCCAGGCCCCCTTCTCCAACATCACCCTGGACTGGACGGTGCCGGGCGACCTGGCGGAGCAGTACGCCGTAGTGGGCGGCAAAACTATGGACTTTCGATATAAGGACTGCCAGGCGGAAATGGATCTCATCAACCGCGCCTTCATTGAAACCATGATTGAGGGGGATGCCAATGGCCGCGGTTTCCAGTACCCCATTCCAACCTATTCCATCACCAAGCAGTTCAACTGGGAGGAGACAGAAAATAATCGCCTGCTCTTTGAGATGACGTCCAAGTATGGCACCCCCTATTTCTCCAACTATATCAACAGCGACATGGAGCCGTCCGATGTCCGGTCCATGTGCTGTCGGCTGCGTCTGGATCTGCGGGAGCTGCGGAAAAAGTCCGGCGGCTTTTTCGGCGCCGGAGAGTCCACGGGCTCTGTGGGCGTGGTCACCATCAACCTGCCCCGCATCGCGTATCTGGCAAAGGATGAGGCGGACTTTTACCAGCGGCTGGACCGGCTGATGGATGTCTCCGCCCGGTCCCTAAAGACCAAGCGCACCGTTATCACCCGGCTGATGGAGGCGGGGCTCTACCCCTATACCAAGCGCTATCTGGGCAGCTTTGAGAACCACTTCTCCACCATCGGACTCATCGGGATGAACGAGGTGGGACTCAACGCCAACTGGCTGGGGCAGGACCTGACCCAGCCGGCCACACAGGCCTTTGCCCGCCAGGTTCTGGACCACATGAGGCAGCGGCTGAGCGACTATCAGGAGCGGTACGGGGATCTCTACAACCTGGAGGCCACCCCGGCGGAGTCCACCACCTACCGCTTTGCAAAGCACGATAAAAAGCAGTATCCCGACATCATGACCGCCAACGAGAATGGCACCCCCTACTACACGAACTCCTCCCACCTGCCGGTGGGCTATACGGAGGATATTTTCTCCGCGCTGGAGATTCAAAACGACCTGCAGACCCGGTATACCTCGGGCACCGTGTTCCACGCCTTCCTGGGAGAGAAGCTTCCGGACTGGAAGGCGGCGGCGGCCCTGGTGCGCAAGATCGCAGAGCACTATACGCTGCCCTACTACACCCTGTCCCCAACCTACTCCGTCTGTAAAAACCACGGCTATCTGTCCGGGGAGCAGTATGCCTGCCCCCACTGCGGGGAAAAAACGGAGGTCTACAGCCGGATTACCGGGTATTACCGCCCCGTGCAGAACTGGAATGACGGCAAGGTGCAGGAATTCAAAGACCGTAAGGTATATAACCTGACAGCCTCGCACCTTGCCCGGGACGCATCTAAGAGCGCATCCCATCCGGACGAAACGCGGAGTGTGCCGGCAGGGCGGCGGCTGTTGTTCGCCACGCGCACCTGCCCCAACTGTAAGGTGGCGGAGAGCCTGCTCACCCGGGCGGGGCTGATATACGAAAAAATTTTTGCGGAGGAGCACCCTGACTTGGCGGTGAACTATGGGGTAAAGCAGGCCCCCACGCTGGTCTGCGATGGCGGAGAACGGCCGGAGGTCTTCTCGGGGCTCGCCGCGGTGAAGGAATTTGTGGATACCTGCAGGTCCGCATCGGCGGGGTAAGCGCGGCTTTCCAGCGCCCCGGAAGCTCCCGGAGCGCTTCTGGGAACCCGTTTGAGTTATCGCAGAATACGTTCTGAATCGGATGAAACGCCAATCCCGTTCTCTGCTGAATGGAAGCAAAAGGCCGGAAGAATCCTTCCGGCCTTTTCTGTTCGCGGAGCCGGAACGGCAATGGGAGTGTGACAGATGACACGTTTTGACATGATCGTGGTGGGCGGGGGTCCCGCGGGGCTGACAGCCGGGCTCTACGCCGCCCGGGCTGGGCGGTCAGTCTTACTGCTGGAGGAGGCCGGGTTTGGCGGACAAATTGTCACAGCGCCCCGGGTGGAGAATTATCCCGGAATTCCCCGCCTCAGCGGCAGTGAATTTGCCCAACAGCTGGTGGAGCAGGTGCTGGAGCTGGGCGTGGAAGTGGAGTTGGAGCGGGCGTCCGCCATCGCACAGGAGCCCGGAGCTTTCCGCCTCTCCGCAGGGGAGCGCGCGTTTACCGCCCGAAGCGTCATTCTAGCCACAGGAATGAAGCACCGGGCCCTCGGCCTCCCCGGAGAGGAGGCGCTGACGGGACACGGGGTGTCCTACTGCGCGGTGTGTGACGGAGCCTTTTTTAAAGGACGGCGGGTGGCAGTCATCGGCGGCGGGGATACCGCCTTGCAGGACGCGCTGTTCCTGGCGGCCAGATGTGACCGGGTCTTTCTCATCCACCGCAGGGATTCCCTCCGGGGAGAGGCGCGCCTCCACCGGGAGCTGCGCCGCCGGGAGAACGTGGAGTTTTTACTCAGCCACATCCCGGAGGAATTCACCGAAATGGATGGGCAGCTGCGTGGGCTGGTACTGCGGAACCTGAAGACGGGCCAGCGGCATAACCTCCCGGTGGAAGGCGCTTTTCTCGCCGTTGGGCAGCAGCCGCAAAACGCCGCGTTTGCCCCTCCGGTTGCACTGGATAACCAGGGATTTGTGGCCGCCGGCGAGAGCTGCGCCACCAATGTCCCCGGCATCTTCGCCGCCGGGGATTGCCGGTGCAAGACGGTACGCCAACTCACCACCGCAGTGGGGGATGGGGCGGCGGCGGCGGTGGCGGCCTGTCATTATCTGAACTGCCTGGAGACTTGAGCGCTTTCCGCCGGAACATCCGCGCCCCCGGAACGGGAGAACAGGAACGGTTCCTTGCCGAGGTTCGCAGGGGACCCGACTTTTCAGCGGAGATGAGGGGGGAATTTGACTGTTTCCCTTGCATTTTTATGGAAAAAAGGTATAATGGTCGTTGCAACGTCAGAATATGGCGGCCGCCTCCAAGTGGGGCGGAAGGAGAAGGAGGCCTCCACAGAGGATGAAGGAAAAGACAAATTTGACCATGCTCTGCGATTTCTATGAATTGACAATGGGAAACGGTTACTTTCAGACGGAGATGGCAGACCGTATCTGTTACTTTGACGTATTCTTCCGCGCTGTTCCGGACCAGGGCGGCTTTGCCATTGCCGCAGGACTGGCCCAGGTGATTGACTATATCAAAAATCTGCGCTTTGACGAGGAAGATATTGATTATTTACGGAGCAAAGGCTGTTTTGCGGAGGCCTTTCTTCAATATTTAAAGCAGTTCCGCTTCACCGGCGATATTTGGGCGGTTCCGGAGGGGACGCCGATTTTTCCGGGAGAGCCGATCCTCACGGTGCGGGCCCATGCCATTGAGGCCCAATTTATTGAGACCTACGTGTTGCTCTGCCTGAACCACCAGTCGCTGATTGCAACCAAATCCAACCGCATTGTGCGCGCCGCGGAGGGGCGGCCTGTCTCAGAGTTCGGTTCCCGCCGGGCGCATGGCGCGGAGGGGGCGGTGCTGGGCGCGCGGGCATCCTATATCGCGGGCTGTGTCGGCACCGCCTGCACCATGGCGGATCAATATTATGGCTCCCCCGCCACGGGAACGATGGCCCACTCCTGGGTACAAATGTTTGACGATGAATATACCGCTTTTAAGACCTATTGCCAGCTGTACCCCAATAACGCCACCCTCCTTGTCGACACCTATAATGTCCTGAAAAGCGGCGTTCCCAACGCAATCCGGGCGTTTCGTGAGGTACTGCTCCCCCGGGGCATTACCAAATGCGCCATCCGGCTGGACTCCGGAGACCTCACCTACCTCTCCCGCAAGGCCCGGGAGATGCTGGACGCGGCCGGCCTAACCGGCTGTAAAATTCTCGCCTCCAACGCGCTGGATGAATATATCATCCGGGATCTGATCCGCCAGGGGGCAAAAATTGACCTGTTCGGCGTGGGGGAGCGGCTGATCACCTCCCGCAGCGAACCGGTGTTTGGCGGGGTGTACAAGCTGGCGGCTGTGGAGAAAGAGGACGGGATCATTGTTCCCAAAATTAAGTTGAGCGAAAATGCCGCTAAAATTACCACGCCTCACTTCAAAAAGGTCTACCGTATTTTTTCCAAGGACACCGGAAAGGCCGAGGCCGACCTGATCTGCCTCCACGATGAGGAATTCGACTTCTCCCAGCCCCTGGAGCTGTTTGACCCCAATGCCACCTGGAAGCGTAAAATTTACACCGGGATTGAGGTCAGGGAACTGCTGGTTCCCATCTTCCAAGATGGTGCGCTGGTGTACGATGTACCGGATCTGCAGGCCAGCCGGGCATATTGCACCCGCCAAGTGGACTCCCTGTGGGATGAAGTAAAACGGTTTGAAAATCCCCATAACTATTATGTGGACCTGTCCCAGAGGCTGTGGGAGATCAAGCAGGGCCTGCTGGCGGGGCATAAGATGTAACGGGGCGCAGCTCTGTTTCTGTGCATCAACCCCTTTTTTGTGTCATGGTCAGCCAGAAAATCGGAGCCGTGGCACTGCGGACCACTTCAGCGAAACTACGCAGAAAGAGCCGGACAGGGGGGGACGCCCTCTGTCCGGCTCTTTCTTTTAAGATAGCCCGCGCTTAGCTTCCGCCGCAGGGGTCCCGTCTTCCCTCCAACATCTTGATAAATGCTGAATCAATGCTGTTTGTTCCGCCTCCAGCGGGACAAACGCCCATAAATCAAGGCTGGAACTCGCACCTGTCTGATTGAATCCGTGGTCGCCTTGTTGTGTTGTATGATGCAACAAAGGAGGGATGGGCAAAACAGGGGGAATTATTTGTAACAGGCCGGAAGATTTGGCGTGAAGTTTTCGTAACACAACTTAACGCCCGTCTCAAAGACTACTCTTGCTCTAAAATCTGCTCAATATCACGGATTTCCTTTTGCAGTCCGGCAATCGCGTGCTTCCGGTCCGTATTTTTCTTGCGCAGTGTATCAGCGTGCTGATCAGAAGCAGTTTCATCCATAATCTCCTTGGACACCTCTATATTGTATTTGGTTGTGTCGATTTTTTTCTGGATGGCCTGAATCTTTTTCCTGCCCTCTTCCTGGTGCATTTTTTTAATCTCCGATAACCCATTGTCCATTGGTAAGGCCTCCTTTTGTCCAGTCGCCTCTGTTTTACTGCCATTATTTACGAATAGACAGAAAGATATACTGGTATTCTTTTGAGAAAAGGAAGGGTATCTCGGTATAGTTTCTCTTTCTTCACGCACACTAATCAAAAACAAAGGAAGGGATTAAAACAATGGACAATAATAAAAATCGAAAGAAAGACCGGCCCAAAACCGACCCGGAGCTTCGAAAAATGCAACCCAGAGATAATGCGGATGTCGGGATACGGTCTGGGCATAAAATCGGGGTTCATGAGCGTGGGCATGAAAAATCAGACCAGTTTAATTCTCAATAACGTGTATCAGGAGATGGTATTTTGAATCAAGTTCATTATAAAATTTCAAATATGGCCAATCAATCTATGAAAACTTCGCTAAAAAACGCACTGGACAAGATGGAAGGGATACAGGAGGTCAATATTGACCTCACCCAAAGCACGGTAGAGGTTGAATTTAACGAGCCGGCGTCCGAAGCGCAAATCAGAGACTGTATTGAACATGCAGGGCACAGAATATCTTAAAAAAGGCGGAGCTGTAGAATTGATCGAATGGCATAGGAAAAAGCGCCAGCCGGGGCATGGTCCCTGACTGGCGCACTCTTTTCCCCCGCCCTGTAATCCTTGTTCCTAATACTACTTATCCAATGAAAGCGCCGATATCTTTGCGGTCTTTGTCCGGCGGTTTTAACTGCAAGTTCCTAACGGCACAGCGATCTAAAACGCGCATTGTTCCCCTGCAACGGGAACAATTCGCGTTTTTTCCGGCTATGCCCGCATTTCACTGGCCAGCGCCCACACGCAAAGGAGGGGTTTTGACCGCCTGATCCTGCGAAAAAGCAAAAAACTCTCACATTCCCTCTCCTCAAGGGGAATTTTTTATGCTATTGTAGGGAGAGGGAAATCATGATGTGATCTTGCCGGTTGCAAACGTGGGACCAGGCAATTGGGCGTGTTTCCCAACTCAATTGAGGAGGTTCCGCCATGACCGGTCAGGAGGCCATTGACCTGATTCACCAGCGCGCCTGGATTGGGCGCAAACCCGGGCTCAGCCGGACTCAGACCTTGCTGCGCCGGTTAGGGAATCCGGAAGGAAAGCTCAAGTTTGTCCACATCACCGGGACCAATGGAAAGGGCTCCACCGCCGCCATGGTTGCCAGTGTCCTCTCCGCCGCCGGATACCGCACAGGGCTGTCCACCTCGCCCCACCTATCCCGCTTCCACGAGCGCATTCAGGTGGACGGGGAAGAAATCTCCGATGGGCAGCTGGGAGAGATCACCCGGCGTGTCCTGCAACTGGCGGAGGATATGGAGGACCACCCCACGGAGTTTGAACTGATGACCGCTGTCAGCCTGGACTACTTTCTGCGCGCGGGCTGTGACATTGTGGTGCTGGAGGTGGGACTTGGGGGGCGACTGGACTCCACCAATGTGATCCCCCCGCCGGAGGTGGCGGTGATCACCAACATCGGTCTGGAGCACACAGAGCTGCTGGGGGATACCATTCCCCAGATCGCCCTGGAAAAGGCGGGCATTTTAAAAACAGGCAGCGATGCGGTTGTCTACCGCCAGGGCCATGAGGCTGAGCAGGTGGTGACTGAGACCTGTCACAGGCTGCATATTCCCCTGTGCGTCACCGATCCTGGCGCGCTGGAGCCGCTCTCCGCCTCTCTGGAGGGGCAGGTATTCCGGTACCGGGGAGAGGGCCCCTATTTCATCTCCCTGTTGGGGGCGCACCAGCTGCGCAACGCCATGACAGCGCTGGACACGCTTGCCGCCCTGCGCCATCGGGGCTGGGACATTTCTCAGGGCGCAATCCGCAACGGCCTCTCCTCCGCCCGCTGGCCGGGCAGGCTGGAGCTGGTGCGGCGCAGCCCGGATTTTATTGTGGACGGGGGGCATAACCCCCAGTGCCTGGATGCTCTGGCCTCAGCATTAAAAGACCTATACCCCGGAAAACAGTTCCTCTTTCTCACCGGGGTCATGGCCGACAAGGACTACGAAGCCATGTTGGACCAGGCCGCTCCGCTGGCCAAGGGCTTTGTCGCCATCACGCCGGACAGCCCCCGGGCCCTGCCGGGGGAGGAATTAGGCCGGCTTCTGCGGGCGCGGTACGGTCTGCCGGTGACGGTGGCGGCGAACGCCGCCGCGGGGACGGACGTGGCCCTCTCCCTGGCGGGACCGGAGGACGTGATCTGCGCCTTTGGCTCCCTCTACTCCGTGGGGGAGATCCGCCACCGGCTGGGGCTGTGGTGAACCAAAAGAGACCTCCGGTCAAGGGGAACTGGAAGCTCCCGCCCGCCTGATTTCGGAATAGCTTGTATGTTCCGAATATGCTCAATAGTGCACCAGGCATCCCCCGCCTTTGGCAAAGCCGCTTCGATTGATCTCCTGAGCCTCTTCCGGCAATATGGCTTTTCCTATATTCCACCCTTGGAACACAGAAAGGGCACGATTTTCCTGTGTGGAAAGTCGTACCCTTTTTTATGGGCGAAACGCTCAATCTCTGTTAACTCAAAACCTCAAGGAGACAGCCCCAAACATGGTCCAGATCCTCAAACCGGCACTCCGGCCGCAGGTAAAAGAGGGCCTCCCCCTCCTCTGCGGCAACCAGAATACCCAACTGCGCCAGACCTTGAAGTACCTCTTGCGTCTGATGTCCCGGGAACACGGCGGAAACCAGCCCTGCCTCCTGCTGAAACCGGCATACCTGGGGACCGCCGGGGCCAAAGTCAAGGAGCCGGGCATGAAGATGGCGGGTGAGCCGCGCGAGCCTCTCTCGATCTCCTCCCTGTGGCGCCCGCCGGTCAAAAGAAAGTGATCTCATAAATAAATCTCCAATGGCTGTAGTATGGTAAAAGAATTTTGTCTCAACTGCCGCAGCAGCGCGCCCAGATGGGTCCCAATCTCCCTGTCGCAGCTCAACGTCAGGTATTGAATCCCCCTCGCTTTGGAAAGCGCCGAGACCATCCTGTACGCCATCTCATAATCAGTCCGGGTTCCATTTTCATAGGCCGCTGCCGATGCGGTCTCTTTCCAACACAGCCACCCCTGCCTCTCCAAGAACTCCCATTGGTCCTCTGGACAGAGAACGATATTGGGCTGTAGCCGCGCGATTGCGGAGAGAAAGGCGCTCCCCTCCTCCAGGATGGACAAGGACTCCTCCCCGGTTGCCCCCTGAACATCCAACCCCACGCTGTGTCCCTCTCCGACCATCCGCCGAATCAGATCGTCCTGCCGGACCAGGGCGTCCACTGGAAAAAGAAACAGCGCGTTAACACCCTGTGCCTGGAGGGCTGTGAGAATGGAGTCCAGGTCCCCTGTCTCCGTCCAACGGAAGGCGAGTACCGCCTGTTTCAGATACAGGGAGGGCTCTGTGATCTCCGGGGGCTGGTTGGGGTTGGAGGGCGTTGGATCAGAAGTTGTTGGTGGCGGATCCGCGGTGGGCGGAGCCAGACTCTGCCTGTAATCCCGCAGATAGGCGTTCATGGTGGTACCGGCGGCATCAACAAAGCTGTCAAAGGACAACACCGCTTTGCTGCTGGTAATCCGCAGCAGCATGCCATAATCAGTGGGCCTATAGGTATAGGTCAGGTCATCTTTAAAAATGGAACAAACAAAGGAGGCCGGTACATAGGGGGTGCCGTTGCGGATGATCGCAGGGTAATCGTAAGTTGTCAGGGTATTCATATCCACGCAGTTTCCCTCGGTCAGGTCAAATACTAAAATCTGGCGCGTATTGTAAATTGTAACCGTATTTTTCGAGGTGCTATAGGTGCAGTACAGATCTAAACCTCCGTTGGAATTGCTGTGAAACACCGTATAGGGGATATATAAACTGCTGCTGTGCCATGTGGGCATGGTGGCGGCCATAAGCGGCAAAACACTATCATTCACGGCGGTAAAACAAACGATCTCCACCGCAGTTCCCTGCCTTGCCATGGGCAGAGTGAGCAGAAACGCGCAAAACAAAGCTAATATAGTCATCCGGCGGCGCACAGAACTTCACCTCTCAGTCACACCCAAACACGACAGCGCCCGCGCAATCAAACAGGGGGCTGCCCCACTTTTTTGACGTTCCACGGCTATGATACCATAAATGCGGAGCATTTCATGGTATATGGCATCGTTTGCGGTTCTTTTGCGAAGCAAACGGAGCAAATCGTGACAATCACCCGGTATCATTGCCGCTTTGCGGCTATTATACCATAGTTGTAAAACAAAAAACAAGGCGCGCCACCAAGTGTTCCCTTGAAGGCGCGCCCTGTCTTTTTTTGCTTGCCATGGAGTGGAATCATGTTTGCTATCGCTAGCATGATAAGAAAAATCTCCGCCCATTTCAATTCAATTTGTTGAATTGAATCAGGGGGTACCATCAATTTTTATGGATGATCCCCCCTGATTATGCAGGGATCTCTTACCGGGGGAATTTAATAGCTGCCTGCGCCGCAGCCCTATAGAGGAATGCAATCGCCTAAATCCCTTCTGAGTGTCAAAATCTTTTTCTGTCTCATAATATAACAAATTCGTCTTATATCGTCAATAATACAAGAATAATTAATGGCAACTATGAATTGGATTCCTCGGGGTTTGCATAGTTTACCAAATCAAAACCATTTAGTCCTTCCGCTCCAAAATAATAAAGGTCCCACTCTTGTGTAAGAACATTGGATTCATACCAATATTTTAGCTGATTTGATGATTTGTCATTTGCCGTACCATATGCAGCCTCAATATCCTCTACAGAGGGCCGCTCATTAAATACTATGCCTTTCGGAAGAATAATTTCCGGAAAAGCATCATTGGTTTTTTCTGAAACTGTGAAGTTTAAACCAATCCCGACAACATATCCCTCCGTATAATCAAGTTCGGTTGTATCAAAGTTTCCGAATACTAAATCAAACCTTGTATTAGTCTTACTATATCTAGCTTCAAAGGTTGAATTTGTTTGTTTTGGATTTAAAGTATCCTTTGTAGATAAATTATACACTTCCCATCCACGAGAAACAAATTCATCATATTTCATTGGAAATGTGTAATCTACACCATCAATACAAATCGTCCAACAAGATGAATCATCAAATAACGTAGTCACACTACTTTCTTCCTCTGTTTTTGGTGAACAAGCAGAAATAGTGATTGCAATCGCGAGAGATAATGCAATTAATAATATTTTCTCTATGTATTTCAAGTCAACGTCCCCTTTTTAAATAAATTAGAAATTAAATTATACCATAAAAAAATATATTGTCAACGGGTCTCAATTTTCCAGTAATTGTAGCATGTCTGTCTCTCAATGCCTAACCCTTTCAAGTGCCATTTCCCAGTGCCGCTGTATCATATTGTCTTTGTGCCATTTACCCCTAAAAAATCATAAACCTTAACCCGTGAAATAAAAGAAATCGGGTATGCTATTTTTTTCCAGTAGCATACCCGATTTCGTATTTACCTGGTATTTAGCCGCTTTTAGCTCTCAAACCCTTTGTTTACAAGGTTTTTTCAGCTAAACCTTACTTAGTGCCAATCGCACTCCCATATTTAGTAGCAGCCTGTGCGGTAGCTATATATAGGAATGCTGCCGGCAAAAACCTTACCACTGTGCCGTAATTTATTATTACAATAATATAACAGATTCCCCGAATATCATCGATTTTTTTCTCTCCCAATACATATCGATCCACCTGTCCACCTAATAATCCATATGCTAAACGCTATGTGGAGGAGCGGCAATTTGTTTCATTATGTCGGGAGGAATGAACACTATTTGAAAGGTGTTCATTATTCCCAACATTTTTTTATATTCGCAATAATATGGAGTAATGCGATAATGACCCTTCGCCTGATCCGCAGTGACGGGGCCGTCCGGTTTACGGGCAATATCCACGAAGCATATCACAAAGTGAACGCCGCAATCGTGCTTTTATTTCTATAAAAGGAAGCAATCCGCCATCTCTTGTATATGAACTGAAATACAATATGCTGATTGCATCTTGTTATTTTGATACAGGCTATGAAAATATATATTGTGAAAGGTGATTTATACTATGTCATTACCTGAATTTCCAACAATCACTCCTCCGCTTTCACGGGAGGACGCCATAAACCAGATTATATCGTCCATAGCAATGGAAGAGCTCGGTTTAAGCCACATTATCAACGCCGAAGGGGAAAAATTGCAGTACGTTTTAGGAACGCTTTCAGGCGTAACAGGCCCAAGCGCAACAATAGATGACATACTCAAGGTGAATGAAAGCGTTCGCGCCGTGTTGCAGGGTGCAACGGAAAGCCAAACGCTTCTGCGGTCCAAGCTGCAGCAAGCGCTTAATTCGGGCGTTTTAACCGGCCCAACAGGCCCGCAGGGCCCGCAAGGTCCGACAACCATTACTTTCTCTCCGGACGTTGACACCCTTGATCCTAATACACCGGCTTCCGTAGAAAACGTGGGAACTGAACCTCAGAATCATATACTGAAATTTGGCATCCCGAGAGGCGTTACCGGGGCAACAGGGCCTGCGGCAACCGCCGTGGGCCTGTCGGTTCTGAATAATGGAGGCGCTACGATCGACGCCGCCGCCACGGGAACTCCGATCCCCCTTCCGGTATCGGCGCACAACGAAGGATTTACAGCCATCGGTACTACAGCTTTTACTGTTATCAACGCGGGCAATTATCTGGTGTCTTACTCGATTCGGACAATGGAAGCGCTTACCGGCTCATCCTCTGCGGTATTTTTGGGTGACCGTGAGGTTGTAGCTACAAAAGTGGCGCCGGCAGTTAGCGATAATTTTTACAATACGAGCATTGTGGCGGTATTGGCTGGATCTACTTTGAGTTTGAGACTTTCCGGAGCGAACATAGCAAGGTTACAAAACGAAAGCGCCTCGGCCGCCCTGACTGTCGTAAAGTTGTCCTAATGACTAAGTCCATGAAATAAAGGAAAACCGGGTGTACTTCCAAAATTTCACAGCACACCCGGTTTAATTATATTACGCTATTTGCCAATGGCATTCCCATATTTGATCGCCGCCTGGGCCGCGGCTATATATGGGAAGGCGATCAGCAATAGCCCTTCCCCTGTGCCACAAATATCCTATCGCTTAATATATCAAAAATGCTTACTGCCGTCAATCTTTTAGGTCTACTTAAGATGTGGCGAAGTAACATCAACAAGCGAATGGGCAGGCGCGATCGCTATCCTTTTATCACGCAATTAAGCTTGCATCTGAGTTGCTTTGCCGCAAAACTCCTTGCGCCAGTTATCGTATTCTTTTCCCTCATTCAAAAGCTTCTTTTCCACATATATCGAGGGATTTGCCCGCACCAGCAGTTCGATAAATGCCTGCCCGCGCTCGCTTGTTGCCTCTGCCGAGGACATTTTATCCTGCCGGGTTAACACTGCCACGCTCTGACACCACATCTTTTTCTTTCCCGCATAATAACTCCATTTGTAAAAGCAGGCAGCAATGATATCCTCTCGCTTTACAATTAAGCCCGTTGCATCCCCCATCCAAAGATAATCTCTTGTCAGAATACCATCCCTCTGTGCTGCAACCTTGGCGGCAACGCCGCCTTTGAATCTCAGTATATAGCTGTCGGACTGCATGGCCTGACGGTCAAACTCCCGGACCTCCGCCTCGCTCAAACCGCTTAGCTCCATACTCTTTTTGATCCGAATGGCTGTGCCTTTGCGATAGTTTTTCACAGCATACACAAGCCCGAGAATACAGAGCAAGAATGGTATCCCTACGACTGCCAGAATAATGAGTGAAATCTGCCAATCAGAGGTTCCATCACGCATATTATCAACAATTCTGGATATCACCCAAATAAGTACGCCTCCGAAAAAGCACCCCGCAAACACAACAACCCCCGCTAACATTACGGATCCCCGCTTATGCTCAGCACTTAATTTCTCATACACAGAGCCTTTCGGATAATACTTGTCGCAATAGTTCTCATTCATCTGTTCAAAAATCTGCTCCACTTCATTTCCTCCCCAAAATATTTGCCGGCATAACGCAACAACGCACTTTAGAGAGTGCCGACAATAAAAACGTGATATATAAGCAACAGTGAGATTTATATCCTATAAGAATATGTAGTTATCTCACGATACCAAAAGTGTGCCATAATTGAAATGATTCAAAAGCAATTATGGCACACCCTGTTTTGCTAGGCTGCTGATAGTAGAGCTATCTTTTTTGGCTATACATCAAGGTTTTTGCGGATACATCTCCAATTAAATTGCTATACATTGCCAATTAACGAGGAAATCTTAATGCGCTTTGTGCCGCGGACAACCGGGCAATGGGAACACGGAAGGGGGAGCAGGACACATAGTCCAAGCCCACCCTGTGGCAGAATTCCACAGAGGAGGGGTCTCCGCCGTGCTCGCCGCAGATGCCCAGCTTCAAAGTGGAGTTGACACTGCGGCCCAGCTTCGCGGCCATCTCCACCAGCTTGCCCACGCCGGTCTGGTCCAGACGGGCAAAGGGGTCGGACTCGTAAATCTTCTTCTCGTAGTAGGCATCCAAGAACTTTCCGGCGTCATCGCGGCTGAAGCCGAAGGTCATCTGGGTCAGGTCATTGGTACCGAAGGAGAAGAAGTCGGCCTGCTCGGCAATTTCATCGGCGGTGAGGGCGGCACGGGGAATTTCGATCATAGTACCCACCAGGTACTTCAGCTCCACGCCGGCCTTTTTGATCTCCTCATCGGCGGTGGCGACCACTACGCTCTTGACATAAGCCAGCTCCTTCACCTCGCCCACCAGGGGGATCATGATCTCGGGAACCATGGGCCACTCCGGGTGCCGCTTTTGCACATTGATGGCAGCGCGGATCACGGCGCGGGTCTGCATGGCGGCAATTTCCGGGTAGGTAACAGCCAGACGGCAGCCGCGGTGGCCCATCATGGGGTTAAACTCGTGCAGGCCGGCGATGACAGCCTTGATTTCACCCAGCTCCATACCCATCTCCTGGGCCAGGGCCACGATGTCCTCCTCCTCGGTGGGGACAAACTCGTGGAGCGGGGGATCCAGGAAGCGCACAGTGACGGGGTTGCCCTCCATGGCCTCGTAAATGCCCTCGAAGTCGCCCTGCTGCATGGGCTCCAGCTTGGCCAGGGCTTTCTCACGCTGCGCGGCGGTCTTGGAGACAATCATCTCCCGGATGGCCGCAATGCGGTCAGCATCAAAGAACATGTGCTCGGTACGGCACAGGCCGATGCCCTGAGCGCCGAAACGCATGGCGTTTTTGGCATCGGCGGGCGTGTCGGCGTTGGTGCGGACCTTCAGGGTGCGAATCTCATCCGCCCAACCCATCAGGCGGCCAAAGTCGCCGGAGATGGTGGGCTCCACTGTGGGGAGGGCCTCACCGTAAATGTTGCCGGTGGATCCGTCCAGAGAGAGCCAGTCGCCCTCGCGGTAAACCTTGCCGCCCAAGGTAAACTGTTTCTTCTTCTCGTCCATGACAATCTCGCCGCAGCCGGAGACACAACAGGTGCCCATGCCGCGGGCCACCACGGCGGCGTGGGAGGTCATGCCCCCACGCACAGTCAGGATGCCCTGGGCGTGGTGCATCCCCTCAATATCCTCCGGAGAGGTTTCCAGACGGATCAGAAGCACCTTCTCTCCCCGCTGAGACCACTCTGTGGCGTCCTCAGCGGTAAAGACCGCGCGGCCGCAGGCGGCGCCGGGGGAGGCGGCCAGACCGGACCCAATGGGGGCGGCGGCTTTGAGGGCGGCAACGTCAAACTGGGGGTGGAGCAGGGCGTCCAGGCTCTTGGCATCGATCATAGCCACGGCGCCCTTCTGGGAGATCATGCCCTCGTCCACCAGGTCGCAGGCAATCCTCAGCGCGGCAGCGGCGGTGCGCTTGCCGTTGCGGGTCTGGAGCATGAAGAGCTTGCCATCCTCAATGGTAAACTCCATGTCCTGCATATCCCGGTAGTGCTGTTCCAGCTTGCCGCAGATGTCCACAAACTGGTGGTAGGCATCGGGCATGACCTTGGCCAGTTCGTCAATAGACTGGGGGGTGCGCACACCGGCCACCACATCTTCGCCTTGGGCGTTCATCAAAAATTCGCCGAACAGTTTCTTTTCGCCGGTGGCGGGGTTGCGGGTGAACGCCACGCCGGTGCCTGAGGTGTCGCCGGTGTTGCCGAAGACCATCATCTGTACGTTGACGGCAGTCCCCCAGTTAGAGGGGATGTCGTTCATGCGGCGGTAATAAATGGCGCGGGGGTTATCCCAGCTGCGGAAGACCGCCTTGATCGCGCCCATCAGCTGCTCCTTGGGGTCTTGGGGAAAGTCGGAGCCGATCTTGGCCTTGTACTCTGCTTTAAACTGCTCGGCCAGCTCCATCAGATCTTCGGCTGTGAGCTCGGTGTCCAGCTTCACGCCGCGTTTTTCCTTCATCTCGTCAATGAGCGCTTCAAAGTGTTTCTTGCCCACCTCCATAACCACATCGGAGTACATCTGGATAAACCGGCGGTAGGAGTCGTAGGCGAAGCGGGGATTGCCCGTCTTTTTGGCAAAGGAGACCACCACCGCATCGTTCATGCCCAGGTTCAGAATGGTGTCCATCATGCCGGGCATAGAGGCCCGGGCGCCGGAGCGCACGGAGACCAGCAGGGGATTTTCCAGATCGCCAAACTGCTTCCCGGCGATCCCCTCCAGTTTCGCGATATACTCCATAATCTCGGCTTGGATCTCATCGTTGATCTGCTCGTGATCGGCATAGTACTGGGTGCAGGCCTCCGTGGAGATCGTGAAGCCCTGAGGTACCGGCATGCCCAAATTGGTCATTTCGGCCAGGTTCGAGCCCTTGCCGCCCAGCAGCTCGCGCATGGAACCGTTGCCCTCCGAGAAGAGGTAAACAAATTTCTTTGCCATCATGTATTCAATCCTTTCCATATCCTTCAGTCCTGTTTGGGCTTGTCCGGATGCGGCCGCAGGCGCCTCTGCCGGCGCTGTTCAGACAACCCCGTTCCCCTGGAAAAATACACCGCCGCACTGTCTCAAAGTGAGCGGAAAGTCCGCAAACATTATACTGTTTTGCAGGAAGAATTGCAACAGGAATCTGCTTATTTTTTCCAATCGCTGCTGAGTTCATACCTAGGCCGAAAGGGGCCTGTTTTCCGGCCCGTCTTGTTTTCCTCCGGGATTTGGAGTAAACTGGTGACTGGAACAGGAGGGATGCTATGGATGTTCCGCTGTTGCTGCTTATGCTCTTTGGGGGGCTGGCGGTGGGCATGAGTTTGCTTGCGTTTGCCGCCATGGGAGTGGATAAGCGCCACGCAAGGCGCGGGGAGCGCCGTATTTCTGAGCGCCTGCTGTTTCTCATGGCCGGTCTCATGGGCGGCGTTGGCGGCACGTTGGGGATGCTCCTCTTTCGCCATAAAACAAGGCATTGGTATTTCCGCATCGGCTTTTCGGCGCTGGCGGCGCTGCAGGTCGGTTTTCTGGCCTTTTTAGGGTACGGATGTTTTGGAGGCGGGCTGGGATGGGCGCTCATTCTGGCAGGGCTGTTCGGCCTGTGAACCTGTGTTTGTCATACAAAATTCAGGTCAAAGCATTCCATGTTTCTGATGACGGCGCACGGTGCGTAAGCGCCTGCTCACGAAGGAACCTGTGTTTCCTTCGCGAGCAGGATCAAATGTGAAGAAAAAATGTGAAGAAAAGGAGCTCATTGCGTATGTCTGATTGTACCCACGATTGTTCCTCCTGCTCTGCCGACTGCGGCCAGCGCAGTTTGTTGGCTCCACCCAACGCCCTGTCCAGCATTAAGCGGGTCACCGCCGTGGTCAGCGGCAAGGGCGGAGTGGGAAAAAGCACGGTGACCGCCACCCTGGCTGCGGCCATGGCCAGACGCGGGCGCTCGGTGGGGGTACTGGACGCCGATATCACCGGCCCCTCCATCCCCATGGCCTTTGGGGTTCATCAGCAGGCCTATGCCACAGACAACGGCATCATGCCCGCCGTCACCCCGGGGGGAATCAAGCTCATGTCACTCAACCTCCTCTCCGCCAATGAGACGGACCCGGTGATCTGGCGGGGCCCTGTGATTGCCGGGGTGGTGAAGCAGTTCTGGTCGGATGTGGTGTGGGGAGAGCTGGACGATCTCTTTGTGGACCTGCCCCCCGGAACAGGGGATGTGCCCCTGACGGTTTTTCAATCCCTGCCGGTGGACGGGGTGATCATTGTCACAACGCCCCAGGATCTGGTGTCCATGATAGTGGCCAAGGCGGTAAATATGGCCCACATGATGTCGGCGCCCATTCTGGGGCTGGTGGAAAATTACAGCTGCTTCCAGTGCCCCGACTGCGGAAAGGTCCACGACATCTTCGGCAAGAGCAAGCTGGAGCAGGTGGCTGCCCGGTTGGAGCTGCCGGTGCTCGCCCGCCTGCCCATCGACCCCGCCATTGCCGCCGCGGTGGACGCGGGAGAGGCGGAGTCGGTGCGCAGCGAGGCCATAGAACACCTGGCCCGGCGCCTGAATGGATAGCCAAAAAACTCCTTTTGATTTAGAACCTGTATTCACAGATGGAACTGCCGAAGCAGCGAGCGCTGGCAGTGCAGGAGAATCATCCATTGTAATCTGAGGCGCAGGCCTCCCCGCTTTTTCATGGTGGCGTGTGCCATCTGGCCGCGTGATATGCCAACTGCCAGCAATGCGAAGATACGAGTTTTGAGTGACGGCAAAGAACGCGCCATTCCTCAAGGGTTGTAACCGGCTTTGCCGTCTTGGAGGAGCTCTCTGTAAAACAGGCCGAGCGCCTATCCAGCCGGTCAAGGGCGAGTCATATTTTGCTGCCGCAAACTCTCTGCGCTTAACCTTTTGACTGGCTGGATTTTTGCCGCCGCACACGCGCTGCGGAGACTGGCGCCGGACAAATGGGCAGCCCCTTCCCCGCCTTGTATTTTATGGAGGGAAATGGTATAATCTTTAGATTAAGGCCGCTGTGTAGACCACAGACCAATACCCGGCCGGGAGGGCACTATGAACCGTACCATAAAATACATCGGTCAGGACGAGATTGACCGCCAGATCGCATACTGTCATGAGATTGCCGCGCTCCATCAGCACCGGGTGCGTCCCCCGCTGGCCTTTGTGGACACCTATGGCTGTCAGCAAAACGAGGCCGATTCCGAGCGCATCCGGGGCTATCTGCGCCAGATGGGCTATGAGTTTACGCAGAATGAGGAGGAGGCCCAGGTCATTGTGATCAACACCTGCGCCATCCGGGAGCACGCTGAGCTGCGGGTACTGGGTAATGTTGGGGCGCTGTCCCATGTGAAGCGGCGCAATCCCGAGCAGGTGATCTGCCTGTGCGGCTGCATGATGCAGCAGCCCCACATGGCGGAGAAGATCAAAACCTCCTTCCGCCATGTGGACCTGGTCTTTGGCCCTCAGGTGCTGTGGCGCTTCCCGGAGCTGATCCATACCCTGCTCACCGGACGGGGGCGGATTTTCCAGATTCCGGAGGAGGACGGCGCTATCGCCGAGGGGATTCCCGTGGTGCGCCAGGATGGCGTCAAGGCCTGGGTATCCATTATGTATGGCTGCAACAACTTCTGTACCTACTGCATCGTCCCCCATGTGCGGGGGCGTGAGCGCTCCCGCCGGCCGGAGGACATTCTCTGTGAAGTGCGGGAACTGGTGGAGGAGGGGTATAGGGAGATTACCCTCCTGGGGCAGAATGTCAACTCCTATGGCAAGGATTTGGATTCCCCCATAGCGTTTGCGGACCTGCTTGCCGCGGTCAACGGGATCGAGGGGGATTTCCTCATCCGCTTTATGACCTCCCACCCCAAGGACGCCACCCAAACGCTCTTTGAGACCATGGCCCGGTGTGAAAAGGTGGCCCCCTCTCTGCATCTGCCTTTCCAGGCGGGGAACAACCGGGTGCTGCGGGCCATGAACCGCCACTACACAAAAGAACAGTATCTGGATGAGGTGCGCCGGCTGAAGGAGCTGATGCCGGAGATCGTGCTGACCTCCGATGTGATTGTGGGCTTTCCCGGGGAAACCACGGGGGAGTTTGAGGAGACACTGGAGGTATTAAGGACGGTGCGTTACGATGCCCTGTTTACCTTCCTCTTTTCCGCCCGGAAGGGGACCCCCGCCGCCGAGATGGACGACCCTATCCCCAAGGAGGAGAAACAGGCCAATTTCCAGCGTCTGGTGGACACCCAAAACGAAATTTCCGCGGAAAAACACGCCGCCTACGTGGGGAAACAGTTGCGCTGCCTGGTGGACGGAGAGACGGAGGACCCCCGCTGGAACCTCTCCGCCCGCACACCGGGCAACCGCCTGGTGCGCCTGAGCGGGGAAAAAGAGCTCATCGGGCAGTTTATCCAGGTGAAAGTCACGCACGCCAATACCTGGTCCCTGTTTGGGGAGCCGGCTGTGGATTGAATTGAAAGAAAAGAGAGGAACTTTGCTATGTTCATTTCGTTTGGTGTCCTGTTCGCGTTCATCACCTGTGTGGTTCCTCTGGGACTGCATATGCTGGCGCTGCGGGTATTCAAGCGGCACCGGAGGCTGGCCCGGTGGGCTGTCCCCCTGCTGTCCGCCCTGTTTTTGTGTGGCGTGCTGTTGGATTCCGTAAGACAGACCCACTATGATCCTGATCCGCTGCCCCTGCTTGGCCCCGTGTTTTGCCTCACTGTCCTATTGGTCTGGGAGGGGCTGCTGTGGCTGGCCACCTATACCGCAAAAAAGAGCAACCCCTAATATAACGCAAAAATCCGGCCCGGAACAACGAGGTAACCATTTCATTCATCCCAACGCGCCCAATCAATCGGTTGGCAGAGAAAATAACCGGAGGTAGCCCATGACCGAGATCACCCCCATGATGAAGCAATACCTGGAGCTGAAGGAGCAAAATCCCGACTCCATCCTCTTTTTCCGCCTGGGTGATTTTTATGAGATGTTCCAGGAGGACGCCAAGCTGGTGTCCAAGGAGTTGGATTTAACCCTCACCACCCGGGACCGGAACAAGCCCCCGGAGGAGCGCACCCCTATGTGCGGCGTGCCCTACCACTCCTGCGAGGGCTACATTGCCCGCCTCATCGCCAAGGGCTATAAGGTAGCCATCTGTGAGCAGACGGAGGATCCCGCCCTGGCTAAGGGGCTGGTGGAGCGGGAGATTGTGCGCATCATCACCCCCGGCACTCTGATTGACGCCTCCATGCTGGAGGAGGGGCGCAACAATTACCTGTGCGCCGTCTATGCCGGAGAGGGGCGCATGGCCCTGGCTTTCTGCGACCTGTCCACAGGGGAATTTTTTGTCACCTCCTTCCATGCCAGTGACGAGGCGGTGGATCACCTGCAAAACGAGCTGGGACGGTTCGGGCCAAGGGAGGCGATTCTCTCCCCCGGCGCCCAGGGGATTGAGGGACTGGATGAGTTTTTGCGGGAGCGGCTGGACTGCCGCTGTACGCCCCGGGAAGCGGGCTTCGCGCTGGAGACGGCCCAAGGCACGGTAAAGGAGCAGTTTACTGCTGGGCTGGAGGAGCTGGAGACCGGGGATGCCGCCGCCGTGTGCTGCGCGGGGGGGCTGCTCAGCTACTTACACGCGACACAAAAAACCGACCTCTCCCACATCGCGGCGGTCAGCTGCTACACTGCGGGGCAGTATATGGAGCTGGATCTGGCCGCCCGGCGGAACCTGGAACTGACGGAGACCATTCGCTCCGGGGAAAAGAGGGGTTCTCTTCTGGGGGTGCTGGACAGGACAAAGACCGCCATGGGCGGCCGCCTGCTGCGTGGGTGGATGGAGCGCCCGCTCCTCTCCCCGGTTCAAATCGGCAGGCGCCAGCAGGCGGTGGGCGACCTTGTGGAACATATGATGATCCGGGAGGAGCTCTCCTCCGCCCTGCGGGAGATCCCTGACCTGGAGCGGCTCATTGGCCGGGTGGTCTATGGCACCGCGGGGGGCCGGGATCTGGTGGCGCTGGCCGGGGGGCTTGGAAAGCTGCCGGGCCTGCGCGCACGTTTGGAGCCGTGTCCCTCCACCCTGCTGCAAAGCCTGCGGGGGGATCTGGATGAGCTGCCGGAGCTTTCTCATCTGCTCCTCTCCGCCTTTGTGGACGAGCCGCCCATCACCGTGCGGGAGGGGAAAATGATCCGCCCCGGCTTTGACGAGGAGGTGGACCGGCTGCTGGGCGTGCTGGAGCACGGCGCGGAACTGATCGCGGAGCTGGAGACGCGCACAAAGGAGCAGACGGGCATCCGCACCATGAAGGTGAGTTACAACCGGATTTTCGGCTATTACATCGAGGTGACCAAAGCCCAGACCAACCTGGTGCCCCAGGACTGGGTGCGCAAGCAGACCACGGTCAACGCTGAGCGGTATATCAGCCAGGAGCTGAAGGATTTGGAGCACACCATTCTCTCCGCCCAGGAGAAGGTGGTGGCGCTGGAGTACCAGCTGTTTACCCAATTGCGGCAGAAGGCCTGTGAATTTGTATCCCAGGTTCAGCGCAGTGCCGCGGCGGTGGCCCAGGTGGACGTGCTTTGCTCCTTTGCCGCGGTGGCGGCGGATCAGGGATACTGTATGCCCCAGGTGGACGCCTCCAATGGGCTCAATATTGTGGAGGGCCGCCACCCGGTGGTGGAACGGGTGCTCAAGGGGAGCCTGTTTGTCCCCAACGACACCCATATGGACGGCGGAGAAAACCTGTGCGCCATCATCACAGGCCCCAACATGGCGGGCAAGTCCACCTATATGCGCCAGGTCGCCCTGATTGTGCTGATGGCCCAGATGGGTTCCTTTGTCCCCGCCCGCTCCGCCCGGATTGGCATTGTGGACCGGATCTTCACCCGCATTGGCGCCTCCGATGACCTGGCGGCGGGACAATCCACCTTCATGGTGGAGATGAGCGAGGTGGCGGCCCTGTTAAAAAGTGCCACAAAGAAATCCCTGCTGATCCTGGACGAAATCGGCCGGGGGACCTCCACCTATGACGGCATGGCCATCGCACGGGCGGTGCTGGAGTACTGCGCCGACCCGCGCAGACTGGGGGCCAAAACCCTATTTGCTACCCATTACCATGAACTGACAGCCCTGGAGGAACAGATCTCCGGGGTGAAAAACTATAATATTGCCGCCAAAAAGCGCAAAGGGGAGGTCATTTTCCTGCGGAAAATTGTCCGCGGCGGCGCCGACCAGAGCTACGGCGTGGAGGTGGCGAAGCTGGCCGGGGTGCCGGGCCGCGTTGTTGAGCGGGCCCGGGAAATTCTGGAGGAGCTGGAGTCCCAGAGCGGCGCGCAGCCTCTCTCCTCCGCCCCCGTGGAGGGGCAGGTGTCCCTGGGGGATTTGGGAGAAGAGGTCGTGGCGCGCAAGCTGCGCATGACCGATATGAATACCCTCTCCCCCATTGAGGCGCTGAATTTTCTGGCGGAGCTGAAAGAGGATTTGAAGTAAAAAACCTATGCCTGTGGGGCCGGAATCACCCGGAGATGCATGGTGAGGAGCCCATGATAATATCGCGGCTGTATCTCGACCATGTCAGACTGCGGGAGCCGCTTTCTCGGGATGACTGGCCGGCCCGGCTTCCCGCGGTACGCTCCCTCGCGGAGGGGCGGCTCACCTTTTCCCGTCCCGTCACCTTTTTCGTGGGGAAGAATGGGAGCGGAACGTCCACCCTGGCGGAGCGCCGGGTTCGAGGCAATGGCCTCTATCTGCTGGACGAGGGGGAGGCGGAGCTTTTCCAGTTTACGGAGCAGGGGGTTGCGCGGGGAGCGTACCGGGAGACAGAGCATTACCAGATCACGCGCCGTTTTCTGGAACAGCCGGGACAGATGCTGCGCTATCTGCTGGATTAAAATACTATGACCGTTTAGAGAGACGGAGGACTACCATGTCAAACATTCAAGTACTGGCCCCCCATATCGCCGATCTCATTGCCGCGGGCGAGGTGGTGGAGCGCCCCGCCTCCGCGGCGAAAGAGCTGATGGAAAACGCCGTAGACGCGGGGGCCAAGCACCTCGCTGTGGAAATCACCCATGGAGGGCTGACCTTCCTGCGGGTGACCGATGACGGCTGGGGGATCGCGCCGGAGGAGCTTTCCACCGCCTTTCTCCGCCATGCCACCAGCAAGCTGAGAACACAGCGGGATTTGGAGGCCATTGGCACCCTGGGCTTTCGCGGTGAAGCGTTGGCGGCCATCGCGGCGGTGTCCCGCATTCAGGTGACAAGCCGCACGGCCGGCAATCCTCTGGGCACCTCCCTCTCCCTGGAGGGCGGCGTCCCCGGCCAGGTGGAGGAGGCGGGCTGTCCATTGGGGACAACCATCGTGGTACGGGATTTATTTTATAACACCCCAGCCCGGCTGAAGTTTATGAAAAAGGACGCCGCGGAGGGGGCCGCAGTCTTCGCCGCGGTGCAGCGGCTGGCCCTCTCCCACCCGGAGGTGGGCGTCAAATTCATCCGGGACGGCAAGCAGGAACTGCTGACCCCCGGAGATGGCGACCTCCAGGCCACCATTTACGCCCTTTTGGGCCGCGACCTGGCCTTGGGCTTTCTTCCGGCAAAGGGGTCGGGGGAGGATGACATGGCGGTTTCCGGTTTTGTCTCCCTCCCCGCCTGTTGCCGGGGCTCCCGCACCTACCAGCACTTTTTTGTCAACGGCCGGCATGTGAAGTCCCGTATTATGATGGCTGCGCTGGAAGAGGCCTATAAAAACCAGAAGATGGTGGGCAAATTCCCCGGCTGTGTGCTCCACTTGGAGATGAGATACAGCGCTGTGGATGTGAATGTCCACCCCACCAAAACCGAGGTGAAGTTTGGAAATGAGCGGGCCGTGTTTTCCGCGGTCTATCACACGGTGCTCTCCGCCCTGGAGCGGGACCGCACCCGCCCGGCTGTAAACGCGCAGCAACTCAGGCCCCACGACTCCGTTACCACCAATCAGACAAAGCTGGCTGCACCTCCCCGCAAGGGGAACCGCGTGACGGTGGAGAGCTTTGGCGCGCGCGCCATACGGCCCAACTATACCCCTCCGCCCCGCCCTGTGACAGCGCAGACCCCGCTGTGGCGCAGGGAGGAGAGGGATCGGGTGGCGGAGCAGCCACCCCTCCCGGAAGCATCTCTTGAGACCCAAACGCCGCCTTATGAGCCGCGGGAGGAACTGCTTGCCCCCGAGACCGCAGAGAGGAGCTTGGAAGTCCCGGAGGAGGAACTGGAGCGAGGCGCCGGGTCTGCGGAACCGTTTGAGCCGGAGGAGGCGCCCTGGCGCCTCGTTGGGGAGCTCTTTCACACCTATATTGTGGTGGAGCAGGGGGATACCATGCTCCTCATTGATAAGCACGCCGCCCATGAGCGAATGAATTTTGACCGCATGAAGACGCAGGGGTATACTCCCATGTCCCAGACCTTGCTCTCCCCCCTGGTGGTGCATCTTCCCGCACAGGAGCAGCAGGCGCTGCTGGAGAATCTGCCCCTTTTGGAGGCGTTCGGCTTTCAGTGTGAGGACTTTGGAGGCGCGCTGATTGTCCGCCGGGCCCCCTTTGACGTGGATCTGGGGGAGATTGAGTCCACTCTTTTGGAGCTTGCGGGGAAGCTGATTACCACCGGTGGCGCCGACCCCGCCGCCCAGCGGGATGAACTGCTGCACACCATGGCCTGCAAGGCGGCCATCAAGGGCGGCTGGAAGACCAGCCCCCAGGAGCTGGAGCGTGTGGTGCGGGCGGTGGTGTCCGGGCAGGTGACATACTGTCCCCATGGCCGGCCGGTGGCGGTTGAGCTGACCAGGCACCAGATGGAAAAGCAGTTTGGTCGGATTCCATAGCAGATTGGATAACAGGGGAATTCAGAGGCGTTGAAAGGAGCGGCACGGCATGAGTTGGAACAAGCACCTGTCCCGGTATACCGCCCTGCACGGCGGACAGTTTTTTGGATGTAATGACAGCGACAGCGGCTCCCCGCGCATTGATAATGGAGTGGATGGTTTCGCATTTTTAGAATACCGGGATTTGCCTGTTGCGGTAAATCTGGTCAGCGGCGCCACCGGCGGGTTAACCTTAAGTTACCGGGTGGCTGTGTCCATGCACGCCAGACTGAAGGGGGACTATCTGCTGTTTGTGGGCGAGAAAAACACGCCTTTGCAGGGGATTCATATTGTGCTTCGCCAAGTGGATAAGGAAAGCGATGCACAGTCCGGCGAAAAAAACATCACCTCAGAGCATGGAATTTCCGAGGTCTATCGGGGCCGTCAGATCAGAACCAGTGATCCCGGCTTTACGAAAAACGTGCTCAAAGACCTGGAGCTGTGCCACACGCTGCAGGCCCAGCCGAGAGGGCGCATAAAAGTGGTAAGATCGGGAGCGGAGGAGGGATGGCACTGCGTTCAGGCAAGCGCCCCTCTGGGAAACGATCTGTTGGATGAATATGGTCATTGGGACTTAAGCTGGCCGGAGCAGGGTGATCTGGCGGACCGGGAGGAACTGGAGCGCCGGCTGGGGGATAATGATTTTTCCCGGCGCCTAGATGCCCTGATCCACCTGGCCTGGGCGGCCCGGAGCGCTGTGCTGGGGGGCGGGCAGGATCGCGCGGATTAAGAACCTGTATTCCCAGCCAAAAACACCGTATCAACGGCGATTGTTCTGCCATACCGCCTTAAATTTTCTTGAAATAAACCAAATTACTTCTGCAAAGATTTGCCTTGTCCGGCAAAAAAAGCAGCTCGCTGCTTCGGCAGTTCCATCTTGGAATACAGATTCTTAAGAGAAGAGGGTGATTGTATGAGCTGGAACAAGCACCTGTCCCGGTATGCCGCCCGGCATGGCGGACAGTTCTTTGGATGTAACGACAGCAGGACCGGCGCAATCTCGCTGGGCTCGGATGGAGTTGCGG
>Ga0154000_1000001_pt1 | contig 226390 bp, 213 predicted proteins | sample TSNC084MetaG_FD_104674 | JGI IMG/M metagenome (GOLD analysis project Ga0154000, IMG submission 104674) | Attine ant fungus gardens microbial communities from North Carolina, USA - TSNC084 MetaG | ecosystem: Host-associated > Fungi > Mycelium > Unclassified | place: USA: North Carolina, Lumber... | reverse complement strand
TGTTGCCGCATTCATTCAGGACGTGACCGGCGCCACCTTTAACCAGATCCCCTATGACAGTGACGCCTCCGCAAAGACGGCGGTGATGAGCGGCGAGTGTGATTTCACCGTGTGTAAGGTGCAATCCGGCATTGAGGAATATACCTCTGGGGACCTTAAATTCCTGTGTATGCTCTCTGCGGAATCCGTTGATGTGATGGCCGATGTCCCCTCTGTTCTGGATGAGTATCCGGGCTTCGAGAAGTATCTGCCCTGGGGCCCCTTCTATGGGATTTTTGTCAAGAACGGAACCGATGAAGCCATTATTGAAACACTGAGCGCAGCCTTTACCGCAGCCGGCGCCGAACAAAGCTATCAAGACGTGCTTAAAAGCTTCTATATCAACTACCTGGGGTATTCAGGCGCGGAAGCGCAAGAATACATTGAAAATTGGCAGTCCAATACTGTTGGCGCACTGCGGAGCAGCGGGGCGCTGGAAGATTAATTTTCCGTTCCAATACCGCGCGCGGACATACTGCACTGCATGTGGTATTACTTTAATCAAAAACGAGGTGAAAAGGCGTGGAGAAAGAAAATTTAGATAGAATGACGCAATCAAACGAGGAGCCGGTCGCGCCAAGGCAACCGGAAGCGGAGCTTCAGTCCGGAGAAAAGGTATTTCACATTGTTCTGTTTTTACTTGGGCTGTTTGCTTTTTCCCAAGCGTTCGCCCTATGGCAGCAGATGCCTCAACCACGTGAATCCTCTGCGGCGGCATTGCCGCTGTTTGTCTCCGGAGTTTGGACACTGCTTGCGCTGGCGGGCATCATCAGCAACATCAAGAAAAGCTCTCCGCTGGACAAGATCACGGCATGGAAGGGTAAACTATGGCCCGGACTGCAGTATGCCTTGCCGAAGGACACACTGGTTACTCTGGGCGCCATCCTGGTTTATTGCGCCCTTTTGATGTTCAAAGTCAGCTTTTATATCGCGACACCTCTGTTTTTGTACGGTACAATGTGCTACTTATGCAAAAAAGGGTACGTCAAAAATATCATATGGACTGGGTTGGTCATGGCCTTTATCACTGTGGTATTCCGTATTCTTTTTGGCGTTGTTTTCCCATAAAAGGAGGGCAAGTAAATGGACGTATTAAATTATTTGTTGGTCGTATTTCGTGAGCCCCTCCTGATTGTGCTCGTGGCCGCGGGCACCTTTGCGGGCGTCTACGTGGGCGCAATCCCGGGCCTTTCCGGTACCATGGCAGTTTCTCTTCTGGTTTCCTTTACATTTACTTGGGATACCCATTCCGCACTGGCGGTTATGGTCGGTGTCTTTGTCGGCGCGGTGTTTGGCGGCTCCCGGTCCGCTATCCTGCTGAATATCCCCGGAGCGCCCGCGGCGGTGGCAACTTCACTGGACGGCTACCAACTGGCAAAAAAGGGCAAGGCCGGTGAGGCAATGGGTGTTGCAACCACCCAATCGGTCATTGGCACTCTGCTGGGCGTCATTGTTCTGCTGACCTGCGCGCCGCTCATTGCAAAATTCGCGCTGAATTTCCATTCCGTGGACTATCTTATGCTGGCAGTGATGGGGCTGATGATGGTCGGTTCTCTGGGCGCGAAATCAGTCAGCCGCGGAATCATTGCGGGCTGCATCGGCATTTTCCTGGGCTGCATCGGCGTTGATCCTCAGACGGCGGTATCCCGGTTCACCTTTGGAATTGTGTACTTAAATTCCGGCGTTGACTATGTGGTTGCCATGATCGGCTTGTTTGGCGCGTCTGAGGCACTGTTTCAGCTTTGCGATATGAAGTCAACCCCGGTGAAGCAGCAGATTGACCGCATCATTCCTTCCTGGGCCACAACGGTAAAGCATCTGCCCCTGACCCTCCGCTCCGCTGTCATCGGCGTGGTCGTGGGCGCTCTCCCGGGTGCCGGCGGCGATATTGCCGCGCTGCTGAGCTATGACCAGGCAAAGCGCAGCGTGAAGAACCCCGAGGTACCATTCGGGGAGGGGGCAATTGAAGGTATTGTTGCCCCCGAAACCGCGAACAATGCGGCCATTGGAGGCGCGTTTATCCCTATGCTGACACTGGGCATTCCAGGCGATGCGGTGACCGCGGTCATCATCAGCGCGTTGACCATTCACGGCCTGCGTCCCGGCCCCAACCTAATCAATACCACCCCTGACCTATTTTATCTGATTGTGGCATGCCTGTTTTTTGCCACCTTCTTCCTTCTGGTTTTCGGCCTGACCGGAATCAAAATTTTTACCAAAATTGTGGAAATTCCCAAGGGAATTCTGATGCCTACCATCCTCATTCTGTCGGTCATTGGCACCTTTGCCATCCGCAACAGCATATATGACATTTTCTGGATGTTTGGATTCGGCATATTGGGCTATTTCATGAAGCGATACGATTTCCCGATCGCCCCCATTGTTTTGGGCGTCATCCTGACCACACTATTTGAGGATAACTACCGCCGCGGCGTCATGCTGGCGGGGTCGATCCCCGGGATGCTGATGAGCATCTTCACCAGTCCTATTTCCTTTGTGCTGTTTGTCTTTGTTGTGTTCATGTTTGTAACACAGCTGAACATATACAAAAATTGGCGCAGCCGCATGGCGCAAAAGGCGGAAGAAAAGCGCGCGGCGCAGGTAAAGTAATAGGGAACGAGGCAACATATATGCGATATATCACCGTTGACACAAAACTCATTGCTCTGTTGGGAACGCCGCTGCGGCAGTCCATTTCTTACCTGCTCCAGAACCAGGTGTTTGAAGAGCTCGGGGTGGATTTCTGCTACTTCCCGGTTGAGATTTCAAATGAAAAAGAGCTTTCCACTGTTGTGAAGGGTCTACGCCATATGAATTTTGCCGGATTTGCAGTGACAAAGCCCTACAAAGAGACGATTATCCCCTGTCTGGATGAGGTAGACCGTACCGTGATGAAAATGGGCGCGTGCAATACCGTCTCCTTTCTGGATGGAAAACTCATCGGACACAACACCGATGGGATTGGATGCATTCGTTCATTGGAGCGCGATTACGCGCTCACCCTGCCAGGAAAGCGCTATGTGAGCCTTGGCGCCGGAGGCGCGGCGCGGGCCATTTGTTTTGAGCTGGCTGAGCATGGCGCGGCCCACATTGCCATTACCGCCCTGGCTGGTATGGCAGAAAAGCTGGCCGAAGAAATCAATGGCCATTTTCCAGGATTATGCACTGCCTTCCCCATTACACAGCAAGACAAGGTACATCACGCGGTATTGCAGGCGGATGTCTTGATGAATTTGACCGGACTTGGTATGATACCTTATGAGGAGGAAACACCCATACAAGCCGATTGGTTCCAAACAGGACAGTTTTGTTATGACGCGATCTACATGCCGGAAAAAACACGCTTTTTGCAAGATGCCGAGCGGGCCGGCTGTCAAATCGCAAACGGGCTTGGGATGGTAATTTACCAGGGCTTGGAGCAAATCCGGCTGTGGACGGGCATGGATGCATCGGCGGAAACCATGTTCCGTGCCTTAGAAAAGCACATATTAGTGAAACGTTAGGAGTGCATGTATGAAAACAATAACCGTGCGGGGTATTGAAATTGGGGCGGGCGCGCCAAAAATCATTGTCCCAATTGTCGCAGCTACAAAAACTGAACTATTAGAGCAGGCCAAGGTATTGGCATCCACCAAGCTGCATGTTGTGGAATGGCGTGTGGATTTTTATGAAGACGCCTTTCAAACCCAGGAGGTCCTTACTACGCTGAGCGCCATGCGCGACATACTGGAGGTCCCCATTTTGTTTACCTTCCGCACCAAGAAGGAGGGCGGGGAAAAAGAGATCTCCATGGAGGACTATATTGCCCTTAACCGCGCTGTGGCGCAAAGCGGAAATGCGGATCTCATTGATGTGGAAATTTTCTCCGGAGACCAGGTAGTATCCGACCTCATCAGCGCCGCCCACGCCGCGGGGACATTGGTCGTTGGCTCCAATCACGACTTCTTTGCCACTCCATCCAGAGCCGACATCGTTTACCGCCTGCGTAAAATGCAGGACATGGGAGCCGATATCCCAAAAATCGCCGTGATGCCCACCTGTACCGAGGATGTTCTGACCTTGCTCGCGGCGTCCAGTGAGATGCAGAAGCAATACGCCGACCGGCCGATCATCACCATGTCTATGTCAGCTAAAGGCGTGATCAGCCGCCTCTCCGGTGAAGTGTTCGGCTCCTCTATGACCTTTGGCGCGGTGGGGCGCGGTTCCGCTCCGGGACAAATCTCTGTAGACGCGCTGTCGCAGGTCTTGGATATTTTACATGCTGTGAGCTAACAGAGCGAACCCTTTTCCGCATACCGGTATAAAATAGGATTAAGATATGGAGCCGGGTTTCCCAGAGGATAGAGAACCCTTCCCGGCAAACGAAATTTCCATATCAGTTGATCTCTGTCCATTCTCTGGTTACATGCTACATCTACTCTTTTGAGCAGATATAGCGATATATTTCCTCCTTCTATATAAAGATCCCCCTTTGACGAGAGCAGCGTCAAGGGGGGATCTTTATTGGTGCGTCTTGGACAACTGTGATCAAATCTGAACTCCAAGGCTTTGTTTTTATCAAATTATGGGGAGCGGAAACGCTCCCACGAACCGCCCCCGGCCTCCCCTCAAGATAATGGCGTTATTTTGGACTCCATTATACTGGAAGGCGGCTTGCTCACAAATGGCACCCAAACAACCGGACTCCCATATCGTTCTTTCCCTGGTCAATCAGTTTTCACTGGGAAAATTTGCAGGCATGCGCTCATTGTAAGCTGAAGAATTTGTTCCCGGACATCCGTCAGACGGGTAAAATTGCGCATATCCCACTGCTCTCCCCCCAGGGAATCCCCTGCGTATAGAATTTGTCCAAACTCCGCACCGAGATAACGCGCCACGGCAGCCCACGTAGCGCACTCCATTTCAACGCTGACACAGCCCTCCGCAATGCGCCGCTTTGCGCGCGCACGCGTCTCACGGTAGACCGCATCGGTGGTCCAGGTCTTCCCTGTCACATAGGGTATCTTCCACTCAGCCAGGACAGCTTCCATCGCGGATACGATCTTCTGATCCAAGACAAGTTCACGGGAGGGCGGCAGATAATGGTAGCTTGTCCCCTCGTCCCGGATGGCGGCGGCCGGAAGGATGATATGTCCCGCCGGCAGATCCTCCCGCAGGACGCCGCATGACCCACATGCCAGAAAACGCCGGCACCCCATGGCATAAAGCTCCTCCATTTGGGCGGCCGCGCAGGGTCCGCCCACTTGCGCCTGCACAAGACAGAGCGTCTCTCCCTCGTACTCCACCGAATAAAGAGGCCAGCTCCGCCCCTCTGTTGGCAGCCTGCCAATCTCCCAATAAGGATACTGCGTCAACAGTCTTTCAATTGCCTCTGCAAAAAAACAGAGCACACACCGCTGCGGCGCGTGGACCGGCTTGATGATCAGTTCAGGGCGCACAATGGCGTCCCGCCTCTCGTCAAATTCAAGAATAGGGTACGATGCTTGATCCATGGCGGACCTCCTTTGAGATAGTGGCTATTATGATATCACATCTGGCAACGCAAGTTCAAGATCATGAATGGGAAAATCCCCGTGGTAACTTGGCGCACCATCTCCGCCGCGCGTATTGCCAAATACGTGCGCTTGCCGCAGACAGTACCGTGCCGCTCAAACAGGGTGCAAACTGTGGTTTGACCCTGCCATTTGTCACCGAAACACACAGCGTACATAAAATAGAAGGAAACGCCAGCGTTCCCACACAGTCAGAATATACTCTGCCATCCGGAAAAGGGAGACATTGACTGGCCTGGTTGGCCACAGCAGAGTACCAATTTTATACCATGCACACATTGACCGGCAGGAGATTTTCATTGGCAAGCGTCCCAAGGGAATGGAGCTTACAGCCATAGGTCCGGCATTTGTGATCTTTACGCGCTTTCTTTCCCATCGTGCTCACGGTTTGTCAACACAACCGAATGGAACATAATCGAGCAAGCTCCTTCCGCCGCCGCGTATCATTATAGATCCAAAGTACATTTAAAATATCGGATGGCACCAAGAGCGGCAATACAGCAACCACCAACTGCGCTGGTGTGTGTATTGGGATGAGCGCACAGTTTACCCTGACCGGCGGAAGCATCTCCGGCCATGCGGCACCGGCAGCCACGCGGACACTGGCATTCCCTTTGGCGCAGTCTACATCATCCTGTCCCCCGGGGAGGCGGACATCCGCCAGGCGATCCTGTTACCAGCATCCAGCGCCTCATCCCCTATCCCCAATGAACACTGATAGGAGGACCATTCAACGTGATCTACAACGCCAATGGCGGCAACGGCAGCCGCGCGGACACAGGCATCCCCTTTGGCACAGTCTACACCATTCTGTCCCCCGAGGAGGCGGACATCTGCCGCCCGGGCTTCACCTTTGTGGCCTGGAATACACAGCCCGATGGCTCTGGTGTCTATTATCAGCCGGACGATACTGTCACCAGCACCCAGAGCCTACCCCTCTATGCGCAATGGGCTCCGGGAGAAGGGCCGTTCGATGTGGCATACGATGCCAATGGCGGCACTGGCAGCTACACGGACACGGGCATCCCCTTTGGCACGGCCTACACCATCCTATCCCCTGAGGTGGCGGACATCAGTCACCCGGACTTCCCCTTCTTTATGGCCTGGAATACCCAGCCTGACGGCTCTGGCACCTCTTACGAGCCTGGCAATCTGGTGATGATTACAAACAGTCTCATTTTATATGCCCAGTGGACATCGGAAACAAGACCGGTTTGTGCCAGGCGATGGTGCTGCAACCCCTGCTGCAATCCCTGCTGCAATCCCTGCTGCACACCCTAGAAAAACCTCTGTCACTGAGCGCAGGAACCTGCCAGCGCACGATAGATTCTCCTGCGCCGAATCCACACCACACATATTCAATGGAAAAGGCCCGGTGTTTGAAACACCGGACTTTTTTTCTGCCCAATCCTATACCAAACAGAGCGCGCTGTTCTCTTCTCCGCCCCGTTTTCCGCCCAATTTTGCAAGATTTCTTTCTCTTTTCACTAAAAACGGAATCTTTTTTTCGTGCAACCTGCCTATATCTGTGATAAATATTAAATTCTACAATCTTTTCATTGTGGTAACACCCATAAAAATCTTGCTTTACACTCCGTTTTTTTGTGCTATTCTAAACATAGATCAAGGAATCCAGGGAAAAACAACCTGACAAACAGTCTTTTCCCCTTCCGAAAAAACAGAATAATTTATTGTTGAGGAGGAACTTTACTATGAATCAGTACATTGAGCGTGTCCTTGAAGCAGCCCGTCAGAAAGATGCCCAAGAGCCAGAATTCCTGCAAACCATTGAAGAGGTCCTCTCTTCTCTGGAACCGGTGATTGCAGTCCACCCCGAGTATGAGAAAACCTGTCTGCTGGAGCGCATGATTGAGCCTGAGCGCACCATTGAGTTCCGAGTCACCTGGATGGACGACCAGGGCGATTACCATGTGAACCGCGGCTACCGCGTGCAGTTCAATGGCGCCATTGGCCCCTATAAGGGCGGACTGCGCTTTCACCCCTCCGTCAATCTCTCCATCATCAAATTTCTGGGCTTTGAGCAGACCTTCAAAGACGCCCTGACCACCCTGCCCATCGGCGGCGGCAAGGGCGGCTCCGACTTCGATCCCCGCGGCAAATCCGATGCGGAAATCATGCGCTTCTGCCAGGCCTATATGACCGAGCTCTACCGGCACATCGGCCCCGATGTAGACGTACCTGCCGGCGATCTTGGCGTTGGCGCCAAGGAAGTAGGCTACCTCTATGGCCAGTACCGCCGCATCAAGGGCCAGTTCCAAAACGGCGTGATCACCGGTAAGGGTTTCTCCTTCGGCGGCTCACTGATTCGCCCCGAGGCCACTGGCTTCGGCTCCATCTACTACCTGTGTGAGGTGCTCAAGCACGAAAACGACACCATTCAGGGCAAGACCATTGCCATCTCCGGGTTCGGCAACGTGGCCTGGGGCCTCGTGAAAAAGGCCACTGAGCTGGGCGCGAAGGTAGTTACCCTCTCCGGCCCCGATGGATATGTCTATGATCCCAATGGCATAACAACTGCGGAAAAAATTGACTACATGGTGGAAATGCGTCTGAGCGGCCGCGACAGAGTACAGGACTATGCCGACAAGTTTGGCTGCCAGTTCTTCCCCGGTGAGAAGCCCTGGGGCCAGAAGGTGGATATCATCATGCCCTCCGCCACACAAAATGACGTCAATCTGGAGTCCGCCAAGAAAATTGTGGCCAACAGCATAAAGTATTACATTGAGGTGGCCAATATGCCCACCACCAATGAGGCCCTTGTATGGCTGATGCAGCAGCCGGGCGTCATCGTTGCTCCCTCCAAGGCGGTCAACGCAGGCGGCGTGGCGGTTTCCGCGCTGGAAATGAGCCAAAACTCCGAGCGTCTGGTCTGGAGCGCGGAAGAAGTGGATGCGAAGCTCAAGGGCATTATGAAGAGCATTCACGATGCCTCCGCGGCGGCGGCAGAGCGCTACGGACTGGGCTACAACCTGGTGGCCGGCGCCAATATCTCCTCCTTCCAGAAAGTGGCCGATGCCATGATGGCGCAGGGCGTATTCTAATCAATCCCCCGGCACTTTACCGGATCCCTCTCTCCTTTCTCTTTTGCTGGCGCCCCTCCTACTCCCAGGAGGGGCACCGGTCTTTTTTGAACCAATAGGGGGACACACTGAACTTTTCTCTCTATTCCCGTACTTTTTCTTTTCCAATGGGACAGAATATGCTACACTTTTATGGAAGAAATAACTGCTTGCATCCCAAACTGGCTGACAGAAAGGCGGACAACTCTCATGCAAGAAAAATTTCTCCGTCCTATAACCGGAGAGTTGGCAGCAACCCTGACTGCAAAAAAACTCTCCCTTTTCCCCAACCGCCACACCACACGTACTCTGCTGGAGGAGTGGGGCATTCTGCCTCACATTGCGGCGCTCTTTCCCATCCAAAGCCGAATCACCTGCGCCCAGGTGCTGGAGCTGTGCGCCCCTGCCCTACATTGTATCTCGCCCACCCCGCCGGAGGAGGGCTGGCTGAAGTTCAGCTTTCAATATACCCGCCATCTCATGTTCCCCCACCTCAATCAGCTGGAACAGACTCAACCGCTTTGCAGCGGGGCCCAGTTCTATCTCTCCGTGCTGCAATACCTGTTCCGGCGGGAGCGGGAGGCGCTTCCTTTTGACTGGCGCATCGACTTTCGTCTCCTCTCCGAGGAGGAATTGACGCTCTGCGATGACCAGCAGGAATACCGCGCGTTCCTGTCCGCCCTGCATCGGGACTATGTCTACGAGATGCTTCGCCTCAGTGATGAATGTAACCCCTACCGCACCCTGAGCCATGTGACAGGGGTGCATTATGTGGCCATGACCGCCGCGCGCGGGCTGAAGGACGCAGGGGTAGAGGTGGATCTGGCGCTGATTTCGGCGGCCGCCTACAGCCATGACCTGGGCAAATTTGGCTGCCGGCCCGGCGAGCGGGTCCCCTATCTTCACTATTACTATACAGAGCAGTGGCTGCTGCGCCATCAGATGGAGCGCACCGCGCGCATTGCCGCCAACCACTCAACCTGGGATTTGGAATTGGACTCTCTGTCTGTGGAAGCGCTGTGCCTCATTTATGCCGATTTCCGCTCCAAGCAGACAAAGGATGATCAGGGCCGGGAGGTCCCGGTTCTCTACCACCTGAAGGACTCCTACCACGTCATTTTAAGCAAGCTGGACCAGGTGGACAGCCAAAAGCTGAGGCGTTATGAATTGGTCTACGGCAAGCTGCACGACTTTGAGGACTTTATGCGCAAGTGCGGCGTAGATGTGGATTTGACCGGCAGCCCCCAAACCCCACAGCCTGACACCGACCCGGCGCTGACGGATCCCATGGAGTCCATTCAGGCACTGATCCTTCTGTCGGTGGAGCACAATCTGCAAATGATGCACCGCCTGTCCAACGAGCGCAAGTTTGGCAATATCATCGAGGCCGCCCGCTCCGCCAAGGACTGGAAACAATTGAGAGCTTATCTGGATGTGTTCGGAGAATATTTTTCCTACCTCTCCGAGACACAGAAGCGGCAAGCACTGGCTTTTTTATATGAGCTGCTGGTCCACCGCGAGGGCGATATCCGCCGCCAGGCCGCCGCGTTGATCGGACAGATCATTGCCCGCTTTCATATGGGCTACCGGAAAGAAATCCCGGCTGACGCCGCCAACCCCGGAAAGGAAATTGCCTTTACCCTGTGGGAGCAATTCCTCTCCCAGATCATTTATCCGGATCACAGGACCACCGCCCAGCAGCGCAGTCACATCGGCTACACCCTGAAGCTGGTGATGGACGCCATGCTGCAAAACAGCCGCAAAGAGGATATTTACCGCTTTGTCAGCATCTTTCTTTCCTTTTTCCACTTGGAAAAAGAGATGTCCGCGGACACCGCCTTTACCTTGCTGGATGCCATCCGCTATCTTCCGCCACAGTACTACAATTTGGAAACCCGGGGGGCTCTGATTGAATTTGCCGCATTTTATGCGCAATCTCCTGAGCTCCGCCTGCGCACGGCAGCGCTGCTGTTCCTGCGGGAGGCGGCCCGCATCCTCTCCCCCACGCACCCTCAAATGCGCCGGATTGTACAGGTGGCTCTGGATACCCCCGGCGAGGAGCTGACGCTCATTTTCCTGCGTTATCAGCTGCTGTTACAGGCGGGCGAGAATGTGGCGGCCTATCAGCGCGCCCTGTACGAGGAGGATGTGACCGGAGAGGTCTTCCTGGAAAATTTAAAGATTGCCACCCCATGGATTACCAAAGTGGTGGGAGTGGAATTGCTGTGCGACCAGGTGGAGCACGGCCTGCACCACCATATCCTTCACATCTCAACCCACTTTTCAAACCTGGTCAAGGTCAGCGAGCGTGTGGTGGTACGCCACAACGCCGGAGAGGCTCTCATTCGTACGCTGCCCGGACTGAGCCGGGAGCAGCGCAACGAAGTGGTGGTGGAACTGGGCAAGGGCCTGGAGATGGGGCAGTATGAGCTGTCAAAATACATCCCACAATATCTGGGAGAGGCCGCCATTTATCTCCACCCCAGTGAGCTGGACGAGCAGATTTTGTGGCTGAAGACCCTTTTGGGCTCTCCAAACGACAGCGCAGTGACCGGAGCGCTGAACACCATCGGAGTCCTCCTGCAATACTATCCCTCCTATCAAACCCGGTTTTCCGAGTCCGGCGAGCAGTATGAGGGACGGCGGGAGCTGCTTTTGGGCATGCTGCTTCAGGGCCTGGCCCACCACCGGGTGTCTGTGCAGCAAGAGACCCTGCTGGTCATCGGGAAAATTCTGTTTGAAAGCAAAACCCTGGACATGCAGGAAAAGGGACGGCTGTTCTCCCTGAGCTACCGCAAGCTTCTCTTCCTGATCCGCGAGGGCCACCAGCCGGATGAGCTCTCCTTCTATTTCCGGGCCTCGGCACTGTCCCACCTGTACCATTTTATTTCTCTGCAACGGCTGGATCACGGCTCCTTTTCCTTTCGCAAGCCGGATAAAATTGCCTTCTTCCCAGGCACCTTCGACCCGTTTACCCTCTCCCATCAGGGCATTGTCCACGCCATCCGGGATTTGGGCTTTGAAGTCTATCTGGCGATCGATGAATTTTCCTGGTCAAAGAAATCCCAGCCCCATTTAATCCGGCGGCAAATCGTCAACATGTCAGTGGCCGGGGACTTTCAAGTACACCTCTTCCCCAACGATATTCCCGTGAACATTGCAAATCCCAGGGATTTGGCGCGGCTGAAGGCGCTGTTTCCGAAGCAGGAGGTCTATCTGGTGATGGGCAGTGATGTGGTGCGCTACGCCTCCGCCTACACCGCCCCCCCGGTGGAGCATTCCATTCACAGCATGAACCACATTATCTTCCGCCGGGCGTCAGAAACACCCCTGAAAAAGAAAAAACGCCTTCCCATCACCGGCAAGATCATTGAGCTGCACCTTCCACCCCACCTGGAGGACATCAGTTCCACCCGCATCCGGGAAAACGTGGATTCCAACCGGGATATCTCCAACTTTATCGACCCGGTCATTCAGGACTTTATCTACCAAAATGGCCTGTATCTGCGGGACAGCCAGGACAAACCCATGGTACACGCCGGGCTCATCCAGTTTGAGTGGATCGACAGGCCTGAACCGGAATTTTTGCAGCTGCTCGCCGAAACTGTTCCAAACGCGGCTCCCTTTTGCCAGCACATCTTACACCACGGAGACCACATGCTCCTGCTGCGCCACAGCGGAAAGAAACGGCCCTTGTGCTTTGCCACCTACCGTTCCATTACCACGGCCGATCTTTTCTCCGCCCTGCAAAATGTAGACCTGGCGGACCGAATCCGTCTGCGGGCGGCAGGAAAAACACTGCTGATCACCTCCATCCTCTCCTTTTCCTCCAAAACACAGGAGGACGTCACCCAACTGCTGCTGAGCGAGGTGCTGGCCGCGGCGTTAAAGGACGCCTGCGTCTACTGCCTGTACCTGTCCCCCACGCCTGTACCGTCCCCAACGCTGATTGATCTGTTGGAGCGCCAGGGGTTTCGCCATCTGGAGAGGGGGCTTCCCCTCTACGAAGCGGACATGCGCACCCCCACGGTCTTGATCCAAAATCTTGAAACCACGATACAGGAGCCCCTATGCCATAACCGCAGGGTTCTAACCGCCATCAACCGGGGCCATCAGCGCCTTCAAACCGCCCTGACCGCCCTCTATCCGGGCAGCCTGGTCCTCACCCTCTCCACAGACACCATTCACCAGCGGCTTTTGGAGATGATCACCACATACAACGGCGTTCCCATCACGCCCAGCGATCCCCGGCAGTTGGGAGAATGCATGTGCGTCCCCTTTGGAAAGCTCCTGCGGGGAAAAATCGTACCCAATACCGTGAGCAAAACCATTCACACAGACAAGGTATACACCCCCGACCTGACCGGGCACACCATCGAGGCCTTTCCCTACTACTCTCCCATCCCCAGCCAGATCCGCACCATAAAGTCCTTCCAGCGCCCGGTAATTCTGGTGGACGACCTGATGCACCCCGGCAACCGTTTCAAGGTGCTGGACCCCCTGCTGCACCAGGAGGAAGTGGATTTGCGCATGGTACTGGTCGGCGTGCTCTCAGGCCACGGGCGGGACATTATGGACGACTGCAACCGCCCGGTGGACTCCGCCTATTTCCTGCCCTCTCTGCGGCAGTGGTTTCTGGAATCGACCCTATACCCCTTCATTGGCGGAAACACGGTGCGCAGGCCGGTTTCTCCGGCGCCGGGCCTGCTGCCTGGGATTAACCACATTCTTCCCTATGCCAAACCCGGTTTTGCGGAGGAATGCTCCCCCGAGGCGGTGTACGAGCTGTCCCGCTGCTGCCTGGAGTCCGCCCGGGATGTAATTATCACACTGGAACAGGAATACCGTGCGCTCTACGCCCGAAACCTGACCCTGTCCCGGTTGTCAGAGGCGGTCATCCTTCCCCTGTGCCCCGACAAAGGCACCTGCCTGAAATATGATCCGAATTTGTCCGCCTCTGTCTATCTGGAAAATGATCTGGAGGATCTGCTGCGCACCGCGCTATCAATCTGATGTTTCATGATAAGGTGTCGCATAAAACATCACGCTGCCATTGAAACGCGCGAGCGGCTCCCGCTTGCGCGGAACCCCCGCTCATGCGCAAAAAGTCCATTCCTTTTCATAGACTATTTGTGCCTTGAGCAAAGCGGAAGGAATGGACTTTTTTATGAAGACTTTTTATTACAGCGTTCACGGGCATACCTTATGCTCTTTTCAGCATGCCCTTCCCTTTCCAGCGATGGAGCGCCCCGCCGCCAATTCTCCCCTCTCCTTCCTGGTGGAGGGGGATCCGGTGCTGGGACGTGGGAGTTTTCGGGTCAATCATCCGGGCCAATTGCTCTCCCCCCATGGCCTGGAGGTATTGGACGCCAGCCGCCTGCCCGATGTAACCCTGGACGCCCCCCTCGCCCAGGCGCTGGAGCACGGCCAGCTCACCGCGGTCAACTACAGCCGACCGCAGTGGGAGGCCTGCCTGCCTGCCCTCTTCAAGCCGGGCAAAAAGCGGGTCAACATTCTGGCCATAGGGGATGTGGGCTCCACTCTGCTGATGGGACTCAAGCTTTTAGGGGGAGATGTGATCTCCTCCATCGGGATCTGCGACCTGTCGCCGCAGACCACCGCCCGGTGGGAATTTGAGATGGAACAAATCTCCCTCCCCTGGGACTACGATGCCTTTCCCGCGGTGGAGATTGTGGATACAGACCACCTCTTTGACTGCGACCTGTTTGTCTTTGTGGCCAGCAAGGGAATTCCCCCTGTCGGGTCCAAGATACAGGATGTGCGCATGGCACAGCTCGAGCAGAACGCCGCCATTGTCCGGCACTACGCAAAGCTGGCCAGAGACGCGCGCTTTGACGGCCTTTGGGCGGCGGTGTCCGACCCGGTGGACCCCCTGGCAAAAACCGCCTATCTGGCCAGCAATACCAACCAGCAAGGCGTCTTTGATGGGAACGGGCTGCGCCCTGAGCAAATTCAGGGCTTCGGCCTGGGCGTGATGAACGCCCGCGCCGCATATTTTGCCAAACGGGACGAGCGGTTTTCCTCTTTCTTGTCTGAGGGCCGCACCTTCGGCCCCCACGGCAAAGGTCTGTTTGTGGCAAATTCTGTGGAACACTACAGCGAGCCCCTCTCCCAGGAGCTGACCGGGCTTACCGTCACAGCCAACCTGAAGATGCGGGAAATCGGCTTTAAGCCCTACGTTGCCCCGGCCCTGTCCTCCGGCGCCCTGTCCCTCCTCTCGGCCCTGCGCGGGCAGTGGCACTGCGGCTCCGTCTTTCTGGACGGAATTTATATGGGAGTAAAAAACCGCTACACCCCCGCCGGCGTGGAAACAGAACTGCTGCCCCACATCCCCGATCCCCTCTTCGCCCATCTGCAGGAGGCCGCGGCGGAATTAAACTCTATTTTGTAAACCCTGCGTATTCCATGGAATCCACACGAGGTGATATCTTGACACAACTTCCATGCAACCGGACCGGTCATCCCGGACGAACCATTTCACTCTTTGCCGAAGGCACGATTTTAACGCCAAAGTCCTGGTGGTCCCTCTGCCGCCACAGCAGCGATATCCCCATTGAAAATGCGGCCGGCATGACAAACGCCCTGCAAAAGCAGGGCTACCGGTGGGAGGGATCTGTTTTTGAGGTCTCCCCCGCGCAGAGCAAAAAAAGGAGTTGACGGCCCATGTCCCTCACCCTGATCTTTCCCCCGGCGCAGCATGCGCCGGACTCCGCCCGTCTAGAGGGTGTGCTGCGCGATGTGCGCTCCCATCTCTCCCCCCGGGTGATCACCCGGGCATGTGAACTAAAGTCCCTCTCAGGCGGGCCGGTGCTCTTCGCCCTCCCGCTGGGGGCGGTGGGGATCAACCTGGAATATGTCCGCATGCTGGAAGAGATTCGCCGCAATCCCCAACTCCTTGCGCGCTGCCGGGCGGGACTCATTGTCGATGGGCAAAGTGAGTTCTATACAAAATCCGCCGCCTCTGAGTTGGCGCTGGCCTTAAACTGCTCCGGCTGCGCGTTGATCGGCTGTCCCTTGGTAGAGGCCACCGGGGATTTGCGCAACTTTCGCATTCAGGCCAAAAACCGGAACCGCTCCTTGATGGAAACTTACCACGCCGAAGTGAACGCCCTGGTGCAGCGCCTGCTGTATCACCGCTTCCCCCGGCGCGCTGCCCCGAAGTTGCTGGCCCTCCACGCCTCCACCCTCCATGTATCTAACACCATGGATCTGTGGGAGGGGGTCAAACAGCGTCTGGAGGGCCAGTGCGACATCTCTGAGATCGGCCTGCGCAACGGGACTCTCTCCGACTGTTCCGGCTGCCCCTATACCATGTGCCTCCATTTCGGAGAGCAGGGCGGTTGCTTTTACGGCGGCGTCATGAGCGAGGAGGTCTATCCCGCCGTGCGGCGCTGCGATGCCATTGTCATGATCGCCCCCAACTATAACGATGCGCTGGGCGCCAACCTGACCGCGTTTATTAACCGGCTCACCGCGCTGTTCCGTCAGACCAGGTTTTATGACAAAGCCCTGTTTGCCATTGTAGCCTCCGGCTACTCCGGCGGGGATATTGTGGCCCGGCAGATGATCTGCGCGCTGTGCATGAATAAGTCCTTTTACCTCCCTCCCCGCTTCGCCTTGATTGAAACCGCAAATTTTCCGGGAGAGGCCAAAGCACTCCCCGGCATTCAGCCCCGTCTGGACGCCTTCGCGGAGACCATCCTGGCCACGTTTCAAGCCGGGTGACGGGAAAACAGATACGCAGGGGCCGCACATACCGTGCGGCCCCTGCGGTTATCCCTCTTATGATTTAAAACTGCTTCTTCTTCAGCAGCCGGATATCATCCCCAAAAAAATGGAGGACATGATACTCCCCCTCCAGGCGGGATGCGGTTTGGGGCGCGTAGCGCCGGGCTACCTCCTCCATGGTCAGGTTGGATGAGACCACCGTGTTGCGCCCCCCCACCAGGCGGCTGTTCACCAGCTCATACAGCGCCGACTGGGTAAATTGGGTGGTCAGCTCGCTGCCCAGATCATCCAAAATCAGCAGGTCGCAGTGCAGGTAGCGCCGGGTTTCGTCCCTGGCCTCCCGCCCGCCCTCGCTCCCCTGCTGAAATTTCCGCGCCTCAAACTGGGCAAAAATATTCCCCGCCGTGTCATAGACCACAGAGTTCCCCTGTTCCGATACGGTTCGTGCGATACAGGCGGAGAGAAAGGTCTTTCCCAACCCCGGCGGACCACTGAGGAACAAGTTTTTAAAATAAAACTTTCCAAACTTCTGAGCATAGCTCAGACACACCTCATACACCAGTTCCATGTTTTCCCTGGGGGACGTGCCGCGCCCGGGCCAGATGGCCTCGCTGTACAAATCCAGCCGAAAGCTGTCAAAGGACTGCTGGCCCAAATCCAAAAGCTTAGACAGCTCCTTCATCTGCTCCTGGGTACACAGCTCCCGCAGGCAATGGCACATCTCCGTCCCCCTCCACCCGGTATCTCCACATTGGGAACAGGCCGGGACCTCATCCAAGGCATCCTCCGTCAGGCCAAGGCTGTGCAGCAGCACAGCCCGCTCCCTTTGCAGGTCCTGATTCCGCTGCCGGATTTCCTCCACGGTCTGCCCTTCTCCCCTGCCCAGAGTGGCCCCGATCAGCTCCGCCATGGTCCCGCGCAGCTTGCGGTCCAGCACGCTGATGCGGGGCTCCCGGCGGTAGGCCGCCCGGCGGCGCAGCTCCATCTCCTCCCGGCGGCGGCAGCTGTCCTCCTCCAACCGCTGGGTGGCGCGGCGCAGTACGTTTACATCATAGCCCATGGGATTACTCCTCCTCCTTCATCTGAGCCAGCAGGCGCCGCATCCGCTCCATATCCTCTCTGGCGCGGCGCTCCTCCTCGGGCTTCTGAGGAACCACCGGGGCTGCCGTCCCGTTTTTTCCGGCCTGGACCGCCCGGTCCCGGTCTCCCGCCTGAATGGCGGCGGCGGTGTGCAGCCCCTTTTCATGCCAGCGGCGGAGAATTCCGTTCATATAGCTCCAGTTCATGGCCCCTTTTTGCATCACCGTCTTCTCATAGGCTATGCGCAGCACATCATAGTCAAAGCCCATATCCTGCCACGCGGAGACATAGGCCCGCTCCCGCTCCACAAGGGGGCGCTGTGGCAAGTCTAAGATACGGAGAATTTCCCCCTCGGCACTGCGCAGCTTTGTCAAACGGCGCAGATGCTCCTCCGCCTGCTGGGCTGTTTCTATCCCATGCTGCACCCAGGTATAAGCCTCCTTGCGGATTTGAGCCAAAAACGGCTTTCGCCCGGGGCCGTACTTTCTCCTGCACTCCTCTTCACACCAGCCCACCACCAGCAGGATCACCTCCGGCGCCATCGCCAAATGGTCACAGAGCGTGTAGAGCGTACGCAGATCATTGACCGTCAGCTTTTTCCCCAGCATCTGCTCCACCGCATCGGCCAGCAGGGTGAAGGGGGAGTTTTCCTCGGATAAAGCGGCGGTGATCACTTCTGACGGGTAGGCAGGCGCCGCGGCTTCCACAGGAGAAACCGATTCCCTCCGGTCCTCCAGCTTTTCCCGCGCGGGTGCCAGACCCAATTTTTCCAGCGCGGCCAGGGCAGCGTCTGTACGCTCCCTATGCCAATTCAGCCCATGGAGAGATCCGCAGCGGAGAAGGTGGAGATACAAAAGCGCCCCATCTCCACTGTCGGCACTTAGCAGGCGCCGGGCGGCCTCGGCGGGCATGGAGAGAATTTCTCCCGGGGCATAGGACTGGGTCATGGCGCCTTCTCCTTTCTAATCTTACTCACGAATAAAAAAGGGTGTTATGCGTGAGGAGGCGGTGCGCTGCTGCGCACAATCTCAGATCAAAAACATTCCATGTTCGATCTGAGATTCGTATCAAACGGGCTTCCATTCATTTTACTAAAAAAATGTTCTTCCGTAAACAAGAAATCCTTCTTTCTCTCAAAATCGCGGTACAGACCCACATTCCTGCACCCCTCCGGAAAACAGAAAGAGCCGCGATTCTTTGCAGCGCAACCTTCTTACACATGTTAAAACAAAGAAAAAGTGATATGACATCACTTTTTCTTTTCCCATCTCCAGATTAAGAACCTGTATTCCCAGAGGGAATTGCCGAAGCAGCCAGCAGCTTTTTTTGCCGGACAAGGCAAATTTTCGCAGAAGTAATTGGTTTACTTCAAGAAAATTTAACGCGGTATGGCAGAACAATCGCCGTTGATACGGTGTTTTTAGCTGGGAATCCAGGTGCTAAATCCCGGTGGTCTTATATTTCTCGTCCAGAGAGATTTCTCCCCGATTGTAGAAGTAAATCCGTGCCTTTCCATCCCGCTTCGCCGCATACATCGCTTGATCTGCCTTGCGGATCAGTACACTGGTCTTGTCCCCGTCATCGGGATAACGGCTGATTCCAATTGAGGCGCGCAGCAGCACCTTGCGGCCTTCTTCCAGATCCCATGGGGCCGAAAAAACCGTTTGTACCACCGCTAAAATATCCTGTATGCCGCCCTGCTGACTCGCCTCTAAGAGGATGACAAACTCATCTCCGCCATAGCGGTAGATGTGGTTACACACCAGAGATTCTGCCTGAAATTTTTCCCCAACCATCCGCAGCACCTCATCTCCCACCCTGTGGCCCAGGGTGTCATTGATCTGCTTGAACCCGTCCAGGTCAAAAAAAAGGATGTAGCAGTACGGCTCCCGTGCTTCTCCCTTTTGAATCAGCTCGTCAATCCGGGTTGTTAAATTGTAGCGGTTAGGCAGGTTGGTCAGGTAGTCCTGCCCCGCCATACGGCGGATCATTTCTTCATTGCGCTTATTTTCCGTAATATCCACACTGCTGACAATGTGCGCCATACGCCCATTGACCCAGCGGAACGCGGCGCTAAACACCCGAAACCACGCACCGTCAAAGGGCCGCTGGTAGTCCCAGCTGTACACCCTGGTGGCCCTTCCGTTTTCATCAATCAACTGTTTCCGAGGACAAAAATCACATTCGCCTGTTTTGTCGTCATACAACACTTGCCAGCAAATCTTCCCGATTATCTCCTCAACCGTTCCATAGGGGGCCGCCATGCTCCGGTTGAGGTACAAAATCTCATGGGTCTCAAAATCGTTGACATATACGTCAATGCCCATGTGATCCAGCGTCCCCTCTAAGCTGCGCTGCGCGTTCTCCGCTTCTTGGCGGTAGAGCCTCATTTTAAGATCGTTTGCCAAGATGCTCAGCACGGAACGCATGAAGATCATATCATCCTGGCTATGCAAATTCTTGGTACGCCGGTCCACCAGGCCGACAAAGGCCAGCAGCGTTTCACTTCGGTCTACTATGGGGATAAAAATCATGCTTTTGGCGCCAAACACCGCCCCCAATGCTTGAGCCAGAACATCCTCCGACAGAGTAATGTCCAAAAAGCTGAGCGTTTTGGTATGCTCCGGCCAATTGGGCCGATACTTCTCCACACACTCTGTGAGGTCAACATATTCCTTAATAGGACCATTCTGATATTGCTCATAGCTGGCACACAGAAGGTACCTATGCTCATAATCCCGTTTATAGACAAAACCGCAGCCATACTCAAATGTACCGCACATATCCTTCAATATCTCCGGAATCATTTCATCCAGGTCACGGTCTACACTTAATTTTTCGACAAAACTGATCCAATCCTTGTTATTTTTTCCATATTCCATAATGAACACCTTTTTGAATAAATTGTATGGGTCTATTTTACCCGGAATCGCACTTGGCGTCCAGATATTTTTAAGCGATTGCCGCTTCCCTGCCGATCAGGCGCGCCACCTTATCCACCATATTCAAAGAACTTTTTTCTTTGAACGTGGGAGGATACGATATCGGCTGCACCGACCTTGTGGGGTAAGTAAGATAGATTTAATCTGCTTTTGCAGGTACCTGACCGATTTGAATGACAGAAAAAGGCATGGCAGGTGTCGTGTCTTTTTGATGCCGCGGACAAGTTCCGGTTTTCAGCGTTCTCAGTTTCGCGTCCTGTGACATGTTCTATGGGAAATTTTTTCCGAAAAACAGAAAATTCATGGTAATTTTATATTTTATTCCCTGAGTTGTATGCTATAATGTGGGTGTATTTTCTGTCTGAATCTAATTTGCTTGATTGATAAAACAACGATCCGGAGGAAGGGAGCGCTCGCTATCATGAAACAGAAGGTCACAGTCACCATTGCCGGACACGACTACACCCTCATTGCCGAGCAGGATGAGAGCTACGTGCGTAAGGTGGCCGCCCATGTGGACCACCATCTGCGTGAGGTGATGAGCCAGGGCCGTCTGTCTCAGGCGGATGGCGCTGTGTTGGCCGCCACCAATATTGCCGACCAGTACTTCCATGAGTTGGACAGCGCGGAAAATCTGCGTCAGCAGATCAAGGAGCTGTTGGAGGAATCGGCCAAACTGAAGCTGGAGCTGTCTGAATGTAAACGGGAGATCTTCCGTCTGCAGGGCAAGAAATAAGCTGTCCTCCTGATATCAAATCCGGCCCCCTTGTAGGAGACAGGGGGCCGCTTGACTGTCAACATATGTTGACAGCATTGCCGCCCATCCCCGCACAGAAAGGAGTCTCTTCCCCCATGCTTGAGCTACTCTCCCCCGCCGGATCGCCCGAGGCCGTGACCGCGGCGGTACAAAGCGGTGCGGATTCCGTCTACTTCGGCTTTGACCACTTTAACGCCCGCCGCAATGCCAAGAATTTTTCTCAGGAGGCGGCGCAGGCGGCGGTTACCTATTGCCATACGCGAGGCGTAAAGGTATATCTGACCCTCAACACCCTTGTGACCGACCGGGAGCTGCCCGCGGCCGCCCAAGCGGCGCAGCAGGCCAATGCCATGGGCATGGACGCCGTCATTGTACAGGATCTGGGTGTGGCCCGCATGCTGCGCCAGGTGGCGCCCGACCTCCCTCTCCACGGCTCAACCCAGATGTCCATTCACAATCTGGACGGGGTCAAGCAGTGCGCCGATCTGGGAATGGAGCGTGTCGTGGTGGCCAGGGAATTGAGCCGCAGTCAATTGGAGCTGATCTGTACCCATTCCCCCATCGGGATTGAGGCCTTTGTCCATGGGGCGCTGTGCATGTGCTACTCAGGGCAGTGCTTTTTCTCCAGCGTAATCGGCGGGCGCAGCGGAAACCGCGGCCTGTGCGCCCAACCCTGCCGCCTGAAATACGGGTGGGGCAACAAGGCGGATTCATACCCCCTGTCGCTGAAGGATTTGTCGCTGGCGGGCTATCTGAAGGAATTGCGCAAGATGGGCATCTCCTGCCTCAAAATTGAGGGACGCATGAAGCGCCCGGAATATGTCGCCATTGTGACCGGCATCTATGCCCGCGCCCTGAAGGAGGGCCGGGAGCCCACACAGCCCGAGCTGAGCCAATTGGAGGATGCGTTCTCCCGCCAGGGCTTCACCCAAGGATATTTCTTGGGTGAGCCAGACGCAGCCATGTTCGGCGTGCGCCAGGAGGAGCAACCGCCGCAGGCGCTATACGCCCAGGCCCGGACATTTTACGAGACCGGAGAGCAGCGTAAGGAGCCCGTCACCTTTTATGTGCGAATTGTCCGCGCCCAACCAGCCCAAGTGGCGGTCAGAGATAACCTGGACCGCGTGGCCACGGTGGAGGGCCCTGTTCCGGAAGCGGCTCAATCTGTCCCGCTCACCGGCGAAAAGGCGGAACAGCAGCTCTCCCGTACAGGGGGCACACCCTATGCCTGCCAAAAGGTGATTTCCCATGTGGAGCCCGGGCTCTCCCTTCCCCTGTCCGCCCTGAACGCCCTGCGCAGGGACGCGCTGAATGAACTGACACGCCAGAGGGCAGAATCACCAAAACGGCGCAATGGCATATTTCATCCTGGCGCGCGCTATGAAAATCCGAAAACGCCCCCCGTCATCACCCTCTCAGTACGCAGCGCCGAACAGGTCACCGCCCCGCTGCTCCAATGCCGTCCGGCCCTGCTGTACCTTCCGGTCTCTATCCTGGCGGAGAAGCCGGATCTGGTAAAACGGTGTACGGACGCCGGGACAGAGGTTGCCGCTCTGCTGCCCCGCATCTGCACTCATGCGGAATTGGACACGCTGCGCTGCAATTTGAGCCAGATCCAGGCCCAGGGCGTAGCCCAGGCGCTGGCAGGGGACCTGGGCTTGGCGCGTACCGCGGGAGAGATGGGCTTCGTTCTGCGGGGAGATTACGGACTGAATGTCTTCAACAGCCAAACGCTGAAGGAACTCAAACGCCTGGGGTTCCGCTCCGCCACCGCTTCCTTTGAGCTGAAGCTGGCTCAGATCCGGGATCTGAACAAGGCGCTGGACGTGGAGCTTCTGGCCTATGGCCGTCTCCCTCTGATGATCACAGAACACTGCGTCATCAAAAACCGCAGTGGGATTTGCACCTGCCAAAACCCCAATCTCCTGATTGACCGGAAGGGGGAGCGCTTTCCCGTCTTGCCCGCTCCCGGCTGCCGGAATGAAATTTTTAATTCAAAAAAGCTGTTTTTAGCCGACAAGGAGAAGGATTATGTCCGTCTGGGGCTTTGGGCAGTGCGGCTCATGTTTACCTCGGAGGATCCCCAGCAGTGCGTGCGCATCCTGCGGCGCTACCAGAATGCGGACCGGTATGCCCCTGATCACTACACCCGCGGCCTGTATTACCGGGGTGTAGAGTGATCCCTGACATTTTTGATTCTATATGGAAAGGCTGAACATCACTATGGATTTAAAGATCAAAGCCCTCTCCCCCAAAATTGGGACAGACATCCCCTACCCCTTTTACGCCAGTGCGGGCGCTGCCGCCATGGATTTGCACGCCTGTCTGGACGAGCCTGTGGAAATTCCTGCCGGAGGGCGCAAGGTCATTCCCACCGGAATCGCCATCGGTCTTCCATCACCCCAGTATGTGGCTCTGGTTTTTGCCCGCAGCGGGCTTGGCATCAAGCACGGTGTTGCACCCGCCAACTGTGTGGGTGTCATTGACAGCGATTACCGCGGCGAGATTATGGTCGGCCTGCAAAATTCCGGCAGCGGCAGTTATACCGTACAGCCCGGGGACCGCATCGCTCAGCTTGCCATTATACCGGTGGCCCAGGCCAGCCTCTGTCTGGTGGATTCACTGGATGAGACAGAGCGCGGGGCCGGGGGTTTTGGCTCCACAGGGACGTAATCATCCGTGTTCAGAACCCCAAGTTCTTGATTCTACCCCTTGAAAGGAGTACGCATGGAAGTCGTTTTGGCCTCCCAATCCCCCCGGCGGCGCGCACTGCTGGAACAGATCGGTTTTCTCAAATTTGCCGTGCGTCCCGCCCTGGGGGAGGAGCGGGTTGACTCCGCCCTCTCCCCCAGCCAGTTGGTGGAAGCGCTGTCCCGGCAAAAGGCCCTGGAGGTGAGAGACGCCGCTTCTGACGGCACACTCATCATTGCCGCGGACACGGTAGTGGCCCTGGACGCAGCGGTACTTGGGAAACCGGGCTCACCGCTTGACGCCGCGCGGATGCTGCGCCTCCTCTCCGACCGGGAGCACACAGTCTATACAGGGTTGACCGTTTGCCGCGGCTGTGACATCATCACAGAACACGAGGGCACAAAGGTGCGCTTTCGTCCCCTCACTGAGGATGAAATTGCCCGCTACATCGCCACCGGGGAACCCATGGACAAGGCGGGGGCTTATGGGATTCAGGGCTATGGGGGCCTGTTTGTCTCGTCCATTTGCGGCGACTATTTTAATGTCGTTGGCTTGCCGATATGCAGGTTGGGGCGGATTTTGACCCGCTTCGGCGTGGATGTGTCAGACCAGTGGACAAAGGAGGACAAACTACAGTGAAGGATTTTTTCCGCAATAACGGCGGCCTGCTTCTGGTCATCGCCCTGTTGCTCTCTCTGCTGCTGGGTATCACGTCTGTCTTTCTCAGCGGAACCACCGATCCCATCTCCAACGTGATGACCGCGGTCACCGCCCCCTTTCGAAACGGGGTCAGCGCCGCGCTGGCCTGGGCAGAAGGCGCATATGAATATGTATTTCACTATGAGCAACTGCATCAAGAGCTCTCCGATTTAAAGCAGCAGGTGGCCGACTTGGAAGAGGCGCTGCGGGACGCGGAGGATGCCACCCGGGAAAATGAACAGCTGCGCGCGCTGCTGGGCCTGCAGGAAAAGCACCGGGACTTTGTATTCGAGGCGGTCCGGGTCTCCTCTCCCTCCACCTCAAACTGGGAATCTACCATCACCATCAGCAAGGGCAGCGCCGCCGGAATCGAGGCGGGCGACTGCGTGGTCACTGAAACAGGGGCTCTGGTGGGGATTGTATCTCAGGTGAGTTATTCCACCAGCGTTGTCTCCACCGTCATAAACACGGACATTGAGATGGGTGGCATGGTGTCGCGCACCTATAGCGCCGGCGTGCTGGAAGGCGACTTCAATTTAATGCAGGAGGGACTGCTGAGACTCTCCTATCTCTCTGACGGCGCCCAGCTTGTGGCGGGAGATGAGGTGGTTACCTCAGGAATGGGAGAAATTTATCCCTCCGGCTTTGTGGTTGGCCGGGTAGAGGCTGTGTTCTCCGACCCCTCCGGCATGACCCGCTACGCCGTCATTCAGCCCGCTGTGGATTTCAGCGACCTGATCGAAGTATTTGTCATCAAGGAGTTCTCCATAGAAAACTGACCACGGAAGGAGGTCCGGCCTATGACCCGGCGCGCGCTGCTGCACAAGTGGCTGATTTACGCTCTGGCGCTCATTCCAATTTTTCTTTTGGACTGGGCCGTTCTCCCCCGCTACCCCCTGTTTGGAGTACATCCCACCCTGCTCCCCCTGGCGGTGGCCGCCGTTGCAACGCTGGAGGGGCCCATACCCGGGGCGGGCTATGGACTGGCAACCGGTCTTCTTTGGACCACCACATATGCCGGGGTCTCCAGCCTGCAAGTCGCACTGCTCACCCTCACCGGCCTTTTGGTGGGCTCCGCCACCCAGTATGTACTCAGCCAATCCATCTGGGGTTGCCTGGTTTGCTCTGCCGGCGCGCTGCTGGTGCAGGAGATGCTCCACATCCTATTCTTTCTCTTTCTGCGCACCGCCACCGTTGACACGCTGGTTGCCGTTGCAGTCCCGGAATTTTTGTGGACCTTTGTCTGGACCGCGCCCATTTACCTCATCTACTATCTGATCTACCGCAAGGTCGGCGGAACAAAGCTGGCCTGATTTATGCCTTTCAGAAAGGGGGTCCCCTGTGGACAGCAAACAATTTCACCGCCGCGCCTGGGCGCTGCTGCTGCTTTTTTCTATTATCATGGGCTGCATGGGGCTCGCCCTGTATGACGCGCAGATGGTACAGGGAGCGGACTATGCCGCCCGTTCTCAGCGAAAAGTCGCCACTGTGGAGACGGTCGGCGCCGCGCGGGGAGAGATTCTCGACCGGTATGGCCGGGTTCTCGTCTCCAACGAGGTCGTCTATCAGGTCACCTTGGACACCTCTCTGATGAAAGAGAACCGCAACACGATCATTGCAGACCTGTTATCCATATGCCGGGATGCGGGCGTTGTGTGGAGCGACTCTCTCCCCATCGCAACTGAGGCCCCCTTCTCCTTTACTGCCCAGCAACCGTATTACACCACCTCCGCCGATGAGGAGGGCAATCCCACCCAAACCTTAACCCGGCTTGGCAATCTGGCTGTAGCCATGAAGTGGCTCTCTGGCGATCCCACCGACCCGGAGAAGGGGTCTAATGTGTCCCTGCCCCCTGCCGACCAGCTGCTGAACCTGATGTGCGTATCCTTTGAACTTGCCAGCCCGGTGAAGAGCGCGGACGGCACTGTGACCGGGTATGACTACAATACCAAATCCCAGCAGGAGGCCCGGGCCATCGCCGGTGTTCTGTATGAGCTGACGCTGCGCTCCAAGTCCATCTATCAGATCCCCTATGTGTTCGCTGAGGATGTGGATATCGCCTTTATCTCCAAGGTAAAGGAGCGCTCCCTCACAGGGGTGAATATCGATGCCACCACGGTGCGCCAGTACCACACCTCCTACGCCGCCCACCTGCTGGGCCGGGTGGGGCTGATGAGCGAAGCGGAATGGGCGAAATATCAGGAGCTGGGCTACGGCTTGGACGAGACCGTGGGCAAGGAGGGCGTGGAGCAGGCCTTTGAAGCTTACCTGCGGGGCACCTCCGGCACCCGCACGGTGGAGCGCAACCCCGATGGCAAAGTGGTCAGCGCCGAGTGGCAGGTGGAGCCGGAGCCCGGCGATCATGTCATTTTGACGCTGGACCGCGATCTGCAAATTAAGGTGGAGGACGCCCTGGCCGGCGGGATTCCCAACCTGGCCAGCAACGAGACGGAAGGCGCGTCCTGTGTGGTCATTGATATCAACAGCGGAGAAATTCTGGCTGCTGCCTCCTACCCGACCTACCATCTGGAGACCTACTCCGCCGACTATGCTCAAAACGTTTCAAACCCCCTCAAGCCTCTGTTCAACCGGGCCTTTCAGGGCACCTACGCGCCGGGCTCCACCTTTAAAATGGTCACTGCCATCGCCGGACTGGAGGAGGGGGCTATCACGCCCACTGAGACCATCCGGGACGAGGGTGTCTATAAGAAATACAAAGATTACCAGCCCATGTGCTGGATCTACCGCCAATACCGCACCACCCACGGCCCGCAAAACGTGACCCAGGCCATAAAAAACTCCTGCAATTACTTCTTCTACGAGGTTGGTTTCCGCTTGGGCATCGATAAACTGGGCCAGTACGCCAAAATGTTTGGCCTGGGAGAGCAGACCGGCGTGGAGTTACCGGATAGTGCCGGGGTGATGGCCGGAAAGAAGTATACTGAATCCCTGGACCTGAATTGGAATGAGGGCAGTACGCTCGCCGTTGCCATCGGCCAGGAGTCCAGCCAGTTTACCCCCCTGCAGCTGGCGAACTATATCGCCACCCTGGTCAACGGGGGCACCCACTACTCCGCCCACCTGCTGAAGGCCGTCAAATCCAATGACTATTCCGAGGTCGTCTACACCAAGGAGTCGGAGGTAGTGGATACCATTGAAATCGCCGATGTGAATCTGGACGCTGTGAAAAGAGGTATGCTGGAATTGACCACCAGCGGCTCCGTGGCCACTTATTTCAGAAATCTGGATGTGTCTGTCGGCGCAAAAACGGGCTCTGCCCAAGTCACGGGCAACAATGAGTCCAACGCGGTGTTTGTCTGCTTCGCCCCCTACGACAATCCCCAGATTGCCCTGGCCCTGGTGGTGGAGCGGGGCGGCGGCGGTACCGACTTGGGCGCGATAGCCGCTGAAATTCTGGAATATTATTTCTCCTCCCAGGAGATCCGGGAAGAGATCACAGTAGAAAACACGCTCATCCGCTGACTTCGCTTCCATGAAAATCACAGCGGAAGCTGAACGGATGCCGTCTTTCAGACGGCATCCGTTTTCAGTTTTCCGCAAAACCAGCTTCATCCTAATATCCAAAGGAAGGGGCGAATCGATTTGCGAGGATTTTTTTCGCGCCGCAAGGCGGACAACGCAGCGGCACCGGAAAAAGACCGCAAAGATATCGACACTTTTATTGGATATTAGGATTCGCATCAAGTCCTCATTGACAGGCATAATCCAATGTGGTAGCATATCTGTGACGAGTTTCCAGCCTCGTCCAAGCGCCTGCCAAATCGGCAGACGTTCGTTCGGGGGCAGCGTGTCGCCTGCCTCCCGTTCTCTAAAGAAAAAAATGGAGGTTTTTTTATGTCAAAATGGACTGTTCGCAACCTGACCCTTGCCGCGGTGATCGCCGCGCTGTACGCCGCTTTGACCATCGGGGGCTACGGATTCTCCTATGGCCCGGTACAGCTTCGCGTCTCCGAGGCACTGACCGTTCTCCCCTTCTTCTTCCCCACAGCCATCCCGGGCCTTTTTATTGGCTGTCTCACAGCCAACCTCATCTCCCCCTATGGCCCCTTGGATCTGGTCTTCGGCTCGCTGGCCACGTTATTGGCGGCCTTTTGGACCAGCCGGATGAAGAGCCGCTGGCTTGCCCCCCTCCCCCCGGTACTCTGTAACGCCGTTATCGTAGGAGCGACAATCGCCTACTCAGAGACCGGCCTTGGCCCCGCCTTTCTTCCAGCCTATGCCTTCCATGCGGCCACAGTTGGTCTGGGCGAGCTGGTGGCCTGTTATGTGCTGGGGTTGCTTTTGCTCAGCGTCCTGCCGCGCATCCCCTTCTTCCGGCACATGATTCCTGAATACAGGCTGGCGCAGACAGGCTTTCGCCTCAGTCACAACTAGAGGCCGCTTCTTCCCTGCGGAGCAGTCCCCGCTGTTCCGCCAGTGGATAATTTTCATTTCCCCTTGTAAAACGAGCCAAAATACACTATAATAAGGTTGTTCGGCTTCCTGTCGAACAACTTTATTCTTACCATAATGACTTTTCAATATTGGAGTGAATGATTTATGCAGCGCACCGCCATCGCTTCCGTTTTTGCCGACCAGGAGCTCTTCGGGGAAAAAGAGGTCACCGTGTGCGGCTGGGCCCGCACCATTCGGGATATGAAAACCTTTGGCTTTATTGAACTGAATGACGGCTCCTGCTTTAAAAATCTTCAGGTGGTGATGGATGTCACTGCCCTTGACAACTACCGGGAGATTGCCGGGCAGAATGTGGGGGCCGCCCTGATCATCACCGGACGGGTTGCGCTGACCCCCGAGGCAAAGCAGCCGCTGGAGCTAAAGGCCGCCTCCATTCTGGTGGAGGGTCCCTCCACACCGGACTATCCGCTGCAAAAGAAGCGCCACAGCCTGGAATTTCTTCGCACCGTTCAGCACCTGCGCCCCCGGACAAACTTATTTTCCGCCACATTCCGGGTCCGGTCTGTGGCGGCTCACGCCATCCACTGTTTCTTCCAGGAGCGTGGCTTTGTCAATGTCCACACCCCCATCATCACCGCCAGTGATGCGGAGGGCGCAGGCGAGATGTTCCAGGTGACCACCTTGAACCTGGCCAATCCCCCAAAAACGGAGGACGGCAGCATTGATTACCGCCAGGATTTCTTTGGCAAGGCGTCCAATCTGACTGTCTCAGGGCAGCTCAACTGTGAGAACTTTGCCATGGCGTTTGGCAATGTATACACCTTCGGCCCCACCTTCCGGGCAGAAAACTCCAACACGGCCCGCCATGCGGCCGAATTTTGGATGATTGAGCCGGAGATTGCCTTTGCAGATTTAAACGATGACATGGACTTGGCGGAGGATATGATCAAATATATCATCCGTTATGTGATGGAGCACTGCCCCGATGAGATGGACTTTTTCAACTCCTTTGTGGATCAGGGGCTGAAGGAGCGGCTGGAGCTTGTGGCCTCCTCCAACTTTATCCGCATCTCCTATACGGAGGCGGTGGATATCTTGAAAAAGCACAACGGAAAATTTGAATATCCGGTGGAGTGGGGCTGTGATTTACAGACCGAGCACGAGCGCTTTCTCACGGAGCAGGTCTATCACAAGCCGGTCTTTGTCACCGATTATCCTAAAGAAATCAAGGCGTTTTATATGCGGCTCAATGACGATGGCAAAACCGTTGCCGCAGCCGACTGTCTGGTGCCCGGCGTGGGCGAGATCATTGGCGGCAGCCAGCGCGAGGAGCGGCTGGAGGTGCTGGAGCGCCGCATTCAGGAGCTGGGGATGAATCCGGACAACTACTGGTGGTACTGCGACCTGCGCCGGTACGGCAGCTGCCGCCATGCCGGATTCGGTCTGGGCTTTGAGCGTATTGTCATGTATCTGACCGGAGTGTCCAATATTCGGGACGTCACCCTCCACCCCAGAACCGTGGGAAACGCAGAATTTTAAACCAATGCCGCCTGAACTCGCAAAAGGAGTTCAGGCGGCATTGCGTGCGCATTGACCCGCTGATGGCACGTTTTTTGTAAGAGAGGTAAGCTTATGACAAAAAATCTTACCGTGGGCAAGCCGCTCACCCTGCTGTTTTTCTTTGCGCTGCCTATGGTGGGCGGAAATCTGTTTCAGCAGCTATACAATATGGTGGACACAATGGTAGTGGGAAAATTTGTGGGAGAGGACGCCGTGGCGGCGGTGGGCTCCTCCTACCCCATCACCTTTTTATCCATCGCGATCGCCAACGGCCTGTCCATGGGCAGCAATGTGGTGGTCTCCCAGCTATTTGGCGCCGGCCGCATCCGGGAGATGAAGACCACCATCTCCACGGCCCTGCTCGCTCTGGGCGGGTTGGGGCTGTTGGTGACGATACTGGGACAGTTCATTGCCGAGCCGCTGCTGCGCCTTTTGGGTACGGACGCGGATATTTTCGCCAGCGCCGCCCAGTATTTACATATCTACTTTGGCAGCGCGCTGTTCCTGTTCCTCTTTAATTCCCTCAACAGCGTTTATAATGCTCTTGGCAACAGCCGCACACCGCTGTTCTTTCTCTTCTGCGCCGCTATGATCAATATCGGCCTGGACATCCTGTTTGTGGTGAAACTCAGCATGGCGGTGGCCGGCGTAGCCTGGGCCACATTCATTGCCCAGATGTTGTGCTCCCTGGCCTCCCTGGTGGTTCTGCTGGTCAGGCTGCGCCATCTGCCGGACGAGGAGGGCGCGCCCACAGGAAAACGTCCCATTTACAACCACACGGCTGTTACGCGCATCGCGAAAATCGGCGTTCCCTCCATGTTTCAGCAATCATTGGTGTCCATCAGCATGCTGCTGATGCAAAATCTGGTCAACAGCTTTGGAAAGGTGTATGTGGCGGGGTATACCGCGGCCACGAAAATCGATAGCCTCTGCCTGCTGCCCAACACCAACTTTTCCAATGCCATGTCCAGCTATACAGCGCAAAATATCGGGGCTGGCAAGCAGGAACGGGTACACGAGGGACTGAGGGCCTGCCTTTTCATGGTGGTTATGTTTGCCGTCACCATTACCGTCATCATCTATCTCTTCGGCGAGACGCTGATGGCTCTCTTCTTAAATCCGGGAGAGGCCGGCAGCGCCATGAGCTACGGCGTGCAGTATATGCGCATTGTCTCTCCCTTCTATCCGCTGATGGGCATCCTCTTTGCCGGAAACGGCCTGCTCCGGGGCGCGGGAGATATGAACTTTGTGGTCGTCAACTCCCTGACAAATTTGACTTGCCGGGCGGTCCTCGCATACTTGCTCAGTCCCATAATCGGATGCGCAGCCATTGCCTGGTCCATCCCCATCGGCTGGGCAGCGGGGTGCATTGTCTCCCAGCTGCGCTATCACAGCGGGGCCTGGAAAGGAAAGTCCGCCATCGCTGGCTGAGCCATGGAGCAAACGGCGCAATGTCCATGGGCTTTGTAAAGGAGAATGCTGTGTTCCAATTGCCGCTTGTCCGGCATGAGTTCCCCCTGACGCGGCGTCTGAGCACAGCGTCAGGGGGCTTTTTCGCGCCGCGGATCCGGGACAGGGCATTACTCCCAATAGGGAAGTATTGTTCCGATTCCCAGTTTTAACGCCTTGCGGTAGAGCCGGGTGAGCACCGCCAGGTCTAAAATACCCGTACCCACAGCGTTAAAATAGATGATCTGCCCGTCATCATCGCGGCCGGTTTTTGTTCCCAACAAAATCTCTCCCAGCTGGGCGCAAATGTCTTCCTCCTTGACCATCCCTTCGTTCCACATCAGGGCAACGGTGCTGATCATGCGGTGTTTAATGGTATCCCAATGATCCACCACAATTTTATCTGCCTTGCGGACACAGTCATAGGTCACCTCATAGTCCGCAAGATTCATCAGCAAGACGCCGGGCTTTAGCCAATCCGCCTGGATAAAGGGCTCGTTTGCCATCGTGGCGCAGACAATGATATCGCTCTCACAGGCAGCAGTCTCCGGACGCTCCACCGCCACCAACTCCAACTGGGGGTACTTTGCGGACATCTCATCCACAAACCGCCGGGAATGTTCCATCATGATATCATACACATAGATCTTTTCAAGCTGCGGCCGTACAACCATGGCTGCCTCCAACTGGGTGCGCCCCTGGGCGCCCGCGCCGCAGATGGTCATAACCCGGGCGTCTTGCCTGGCCAGCAGCTTTACCGCGACACCGCCGCCAGCTCCGGTGCGTTTTGCGCTGACCGTTGTTCCGTCTGCCACGCAGACGGGCAGCTTTGTATCCGGATCATTTAAAATGACGGTCACGCTGGCGCGGGGAAGGCCCTTTTGGTAGTTGTGTGGCCCACTTCCAATCCACTTGATGCCGGCCATGTCGTACTCTCCACCGATGTATCCCGGCATTGCATTGATGCGGCCAAATTGATTCTCATCCTCCGGCGTGTCTCCCCAGCGCATGACACATTTTCCGGGCGCCAGAATATCCCCCTGGTGCGTCAAAACATAGGCGCGCTCCACGTCCCGGATGGTGTCCTCCATATTCTCAACGCCCAGTTTTTCCATATCCTTATTGTTCAGAAACAAAAGCTCTGCCTTACTCATGATGTACACCTTTCTCTTCCTTAAATTTCAAAATGCCTCGCCCGTTTCAAAATACCGGATGATCTGCTCATGGCTTAGTCCGTTCAGCCCCATATTGCTCAGTGAGCGGCCCTCTTTTCTGAAATCCTGTCCATAAATGGTGCTGGTCAGCGCAATAACCGCATCCATATTGGCGGTGGGGACCCCCGCGATGCGGCCAAGCTCCGAAATCGGCACCAGGCTCATGGGGACGTCCTCCGTCACATAGCGGACCTGAAGGGTATGGGGCGCCATAATGTCCCGGTAGGCTTTGTTATTTTGGATCAGTTCATAGAGGCAGCTTCCATATGTGTCGTAGCTTTCCTGAAGCCATTGTTCCGCGGTTTTGATCTGAGTGTCGTATGCCGCCGCTACCGCCACGCGCTCTTGATCAATTTCATGAATCAGCGTGGCAACGGCCGGCGTGATGCCCTCCCAATAGTACCGGAAATCCTTTTTGTCCTGTTCAATCCGGGCAGCGTTCATCAGAACCGGCGTGGGGTGAAACAGCGCGCCGATATTGGAAAGCGAGGTCTTCAGGCAGCTTTTGGCCGGGGTAAATTGAGGATAATATCGGTGCAGGGCGTCCAATACCTCTTGAATGCGCGAACCGGGGAGGCTCCCCACCTCCACTTCTTTTTTTATGCCGTAAATTTCAACGGCCGCGCCGTCCGTTTTTCGACAGGAATAAATCAGGGTTTGGGTCTCCGCCACCACAATATCCTTTTGGCAGCCCAGACTGCGCACCACATGCAAAAATTCAGTTGCGCCGCCGGTGCGGCCAGGATTCAGCACAACAATCTGTCCGTCCTTCAAGGCGGATGCGCAGGCTGCGGCAAATAGTTTGTGAGAAAAGGCCGGCGTTACGACAAGAATCAGCCCCGCATCCCGGATTGCCTCGGCCGGGTTCTCCGTGACACAGTCCAGCTTTTGAAAGATGGTTTTCCCCTCCAGCGTCAACGTAACGCCCTGCTTTTTCCTGATATCCGCAATGTACTGCGGGAAAAGATCGCACAGGCTGACGCACGCGCCTCTGCTTGCGACATAAGCAGCCATGGCGCATCCGCCGTTTCCCGCGCCAAGCACCGCAACTCTCTCTTTCATATCCTAACCTCCGGATTGGTTTATCTCTTTTGATTCCGCCCTATTGCACAGGCGATTTCATCGACCGCTGCACCTTTTGGGGATTTTTCACCCAGAAGAACATGCGAAGAATAATAAGGAGCACCAACGCGCCGGCGCACAGAGCAAGTCCGGTGGGCAGCATGCCAAACTGCTTGATCAGCGCGGGATACGCGGTTGTAATCAGGCCGCCGCCGATAAAGGGACTCATAAATGGACAGCCCAGGGCATATACGGTGCCCACATCCGTTTCCATCTTTGAGTCCACGGTCCGCAGCAGCATATACCCCACCGCCGCCACGCCGGTGAACGCGCCGTAACGAATGATTCCGTGCTCAAACCAGTTGTCGGTAAATACCCTGGGACTGAGCCAGAAAAACATGAGCACCATTAAAATCATCATCACAACGGAGCCGATCAGCAGGGGCGCCCAATAGGCCAGCACCACGGGGATGCTGATGGAGGCCATGGCGCCCACAACAAGAATTTCCAGCGCCATCCCCTGAATCCGCTGGAAAACAGAGCGGTCAAACAGATCCTTCAGCCAGGTGCGCTGAATGATTCCGTTGAGGATCCAGCCGCCGATCATGGCAAAGGGAAACAGCGGCAGGGAATATTGAAATACCTGCTTAAATCCCCAGACAATTTCCCAGCCGATCAGCACGGCAATTCCAATGGCCCCCAGGTGCAGGGCGAAGGGCTCAATCACATCCTGGTTTACCGTTGCATAGGCAGAGGGCGCGCGCGTACCATCGGAAAAGATTTCTTTTACATCTCCGGTGGCGGGGGATTCGGACAGCACCTTGGTATAGCGCTTGCGCACACCGTAGTTGATGATGATAATGCCCCCAAAAATGCCGCACAGCAGGCCGATGGTGGCGGTGGTCTTTCCGATATCGCCGCCGTCCGCCCATCCGAGGCTTTCATACACTTCCACCATGCCGCCCGCGGTTCCGTGGCCGCCCGCGAACCCTACTTCAAACACACTCCCAAACATGGGGTCTACGCCAAATACGGGGGTAAACAGCGCCACGCAGAGCAGACAGACCAGGCCGACCTGCAAAAAGCTTGCAATGTAGAGCCAGCCTAAGCCGGACATTACATTGTGCGTCATGTCTTTGGCCGGTTCCCGCTTCTTTTCCCCCAGCAGCATGCAGGCAAATACCACAACAATCATCTGCGCCGGCAGCGCGCCGATGCTGCTCATCATCTCTTGGGGGATCACTTTGATTCCGTAGGGCCCCAAGAGCATGCCGATCAGTCCGGCCAGAAGCGATGCGGGGATAAACGCCTTGCGCAGGAAAGATACTTTCAGGCGAATGATCGTTGCAACAAACAACAGTAGCCCAATTACCGCAACATAGAGAACAACATTTTGCAGTGTACCGCTTGCAATTTTTTCAATTGGTATCATCACATATTTCTCCCTTCATTTTGACTTCTGGAAAGATTGCGTCAGACGGACCGGATCTGCTGCCGGGTGTTGCATCGTTCAGGTGCGTTGAGCATTTGACACCTCCTTTGCAGCAGCAAGTTGTTTTGTGCTATTTTCCCAAATAAACACCCTTAAGCACAAGGAGTATTCCATCCTCAGGCCAATAGTAACATTATTATTTTTTTATTGCAACACAAAAATAATATTTTTTTATTTTATTTTTGTGTTATGCTATGCTATAGTAATATTATAAAATATTTTTTTCTTTCCTCCGCCTAGAAAGAGGCGCAAACTTTGACTACTCGAGGTGTTTATATGCAGGATCTGTTAGAGCGGATCAAGCGTGAACAGGAATTTTTTCCGGCGGCGCAGCGGCAGGTAGCCGCCTATGTGGTGGAAAATTATTATCAGATCCCCTTTTTCTCCATTACAACCCTTGCCAAACAAATAGGCGTGAGCGACACTACCATCATCAAATTTTGCAATCAGTTGGGCTTTGAAAAGTTTGCAGAATTCAAAAAAATATTCTCCGCCTTTGTTCATTCCGAACTGATCATGTATAATAAACTTTCTCAACCCACAGAAGAAACAAACGGGGAAGAGAATGTGTTTGATCAGGTCATGGAGGAGGACATCGCAAATGTCCGTACAACACTGACTGACCCTCTCAATCGGAAAAACCTTCCTCTGCTGCTGTCAAAGATTCAGGCAGCGAGATCGATCTATGTGACCGGCGGCCGCTCCTCGGGGACTCTGGCCAGTTACTGTACGGCAACGCTGCGTTATTTGGGACTCAAGGTATTTGATATCAGCAGCCACATGAGCGACTATATTGACCGGGTCGCCCTGATTGATCCCGAGGACTTGGTGATTGCTTTTTGCTTCCCGCGCTATACTTCTCTTGTGGTTGACACAATACACGATCTTCACGCTCGTAACGTGCCCGTTGTGCTGATCACCGATACCGGTCTATCTCCCGCCTATCCCTCTGCGGATCTGGTATTTCATTGCAGCGTGAGCTCCGCCGCGTATTTTCCTTACTACGCCAGCTGCATGTCTCTGATCAGCACGATCTGTAAGGCGGCTGGCGCAGTGCAGAAAGAGAGCGCATCAAAGCATGTGCACACTTTGGAAAAGCAACTCTTGGAGCGTGGTGTCTTTACCTGAGGCGTCCTGTGGAATGCGGTTTCCTGTATATTATGAAAAATGTTCAGGGAGTGGACCGGCCTATGGCCGGTCCACTCCCTGTTAAAATAATATCTTGCGCCGCCCGGCTATTCGCCGGCACACTCCGTTCTATTCCCCTCAAGCGTTCGATCCAACCCGCGATTGCGGAAAAAGATGGGGATGTTGGAGCCCACCATCAGTAAATTGATGACATAGACCACCAAAACATAGCTGACCCGGTTGGTTGTCACTCTGGCGCAAATACCGCATAAGTAACCAATGCAAATCATGATATAGAAGCCAAGGCTCATTCCTTTGGCGGAACGGGACACCCAGTTCCTGTGCACATTCATAGGCCAGGACAGCCCAAAGCAAACCATCATAATGGCTTCTAAAAAATCGGCCATACTCTCACACCTCAATTTTCTTGTAAAATAAATAACTCTTGTGCACGCGCGATCCATGAAATACTGTGATTCCCGTCAAGTCTACCATAAGCCCGCAGGGACGTCCAGTCCAAATATGTAGCGTACCGGAAAAAGTCCATGATGTGAGATTCGTGTGACAAATTTTCTGAAGCATTTCACAGGGGCGTGGGTCGCACTCCACCCGCTCCTATATTTTTTGCTCCCTGCAGACTTGCCTGCCCTGTGGCGTCATTGAGTTTGCTACCCCTTCAAGCACACCATAGCCATTAAAGCAAGGGCGCGGGTGTTATCCCCTTTCTCTTTCCGGCAGGCCATGGCCACCGGCCGTGCCGGTGGTTTTCGCTCACAATAAGGAGGAGGCCTGCATATGCAGGCCTCCTCAAAGCAGGATCAAATGTTTGGGAACCGCCTGAGCAACTGTTTCCTTACCAACCTGCGGGAAGGATACCGAACGCCCCCAGAATCGCGTAAATAATAGTACCTCCATACAAAAGCAGGATCACAGCCTGCACAGGCCAGCTCGCCAGCTTGCCGCAGTTCCACTCCGGTTCAATATCTCCTGTTTTTCTCGCTTGGTTGACCATGAAAATAGGCAGGATCGCCATGATGGCGGCCGCAAACGTCCCGGAGAAGTAGATGGCGTCAACAAATCCCACAAAGCCGCCCACAGCCAGAAACAGCGGAATCGCAATGACGACCGTCATGATGGGTAGCCGGATGGAAACCTTGGAGTCGGACTCGAACTTAAAGAAGTCTACAATATTGGAAACCAAGGTCTGGGTAATCGGGCAGAAAGAGGTGAACATGGCGATCAAGGCAAAGATATTTGCTGTAAAGAACGCCCACAGACCAATTGCGCGGCCCCAAGCCACAGTTGCGACCTGAGTGATCTCATTCGCGGGGTTAATGGCAAAGCAACCCAAAGGAACCATAATTAACAGCACAGCGACAATGATCTGGCCAGTCAGCAGAGAGGGGGCTAACTTTTTAGGGTCGTGAGAGAGGCCACGGGCCAGATCCGGTACCAGATATTGCCCAATATAGCTAAAAGCCGCTACATTAAACACCGGGATGGCATAGGTCCAGTTGGTGACGAACAGACGGCTGAGCTCCGCATCCTTACTGATCAGGGATGCAGCGGTCAACACTACGATCAAAACACACATCAGTATGCTGAGATACTTGCCGGCTACACCAACCGCCTTCAGACCAAACCAGGTGACCAGGGCGGCAGGCACCAGGAAGATCAGGGTTCCCACCCAATTGGGTACGCCAAAAAGTTCGTTGAAAATGTTGCCGCTGCCGCTAAAATAAGCGATGAGACAGCTGATGGAGTTAATCGCCACCGCGAGGAAAATTAAAATCTTTCCAATGGGACCGACATAGCGGTCCGCCAAGCCGGGCAGCTGAACCAGCCTACGGGTGCGCAAGGCGGTTTCAGCCACATAGAACATGGATATCAGCGTAAGAATTCCTGAAACGATCAGCCAAAATGTAATGACCGGGAAGCCGGAATACCGCGCGGAATAAGCTGTGCCCAGACAGCCGGAGCCAATGCCGCATCCAACGATAGTGAAGATAACCTCGGCAGGTGTCAGCTTGTGTACTTTCAGCGCGCCTTCCTCATAAGGGGAACCGGTGGTGGTGGCGCCAGTACTTTTTTTCTCACTCATGACTGCTCTCCTTTCCATAAAACCAATTGTATTTTTCCCATCTCAGCGCTTTTTTTAGAACTGCTCCAGGGCCTTCATAGAGAACGTATCCACCTTAAAATCGTTGATATACGGGATACGGCTGCGCACCTGAATAATTTCATCCAAGTCAATCTCGTGGATCAGGAGTTCCTCGTCCGTGGAGGATGCCATTGCACGTACCTCGCCGTCCGGTCCCACGATTTGGGAGCATCCACAACAGTTATCCTCAACAGGGTTGGAGCCCACCATGAAAAGAAGGTTGAACAGCGCATTTCCCGCCAGGTCAATATGCCAGCGGCGCTCAGCCGGAATGCTCCAGACCGCGCAGTCAACCAGGATCTCAGCGCCTTTTAGCGCCTCAATACGGGACGGCTCTGGATACTCCACATCATAGCAAATCAGCATACCGACTTTGCCGAATTTTGTGTTCACCACGGGCAGGCGCTTGCCTTCGCGGAACTTTAGCTTCTCTTGGCCCCAGGCGTAGAACTTCTGCATATTTTCGATGACTTCGCCTTCATCGTCAATGAAAACACAGGAGTTATACATCTCTCCCGGGACATGGGTAGACTGCGCATAGCCCGCGATAATATGAATCCGCTTTTCTTTTGCCTTTTTCCGCATCTGCTGGACAAAGGGACCATCCACAGGTTCAGCTAAGCGCTGTAGCTCCAAGCTTTCCAGAAAGTAGCCTGTGTAGGCAAGCTCCGGAAATACAACGAGATCCGCACCTGCCTGCGCCGCCTGATCCGTCATATCCAGCATTTTCTTCAGGTTTGCTTGGGTATCTCCTTGGATCACTGGAAACTGGCCAATGGCAATTTTGACTAAACGGGGTTTTTTCATGTGGGACCACTCCTTTCAAAACTGTAACAACATTCCTATTGAAAGCACCGTAGCGTGCAATGCAATTAAAAGGGTTATTCCTTATAATAAAATCCGCTTTCCTCCCAATATTCCTGTTTTCGATTTAAGTTGGCCGAAAACGCTTCAAAATCATAATTACTGATCAGATTCAACAGTACAGAAAGTAAGCTGACACAGGGGGCCGAATTGTCCGCATAGGAGAACTTTACATCGTGGGAGAGCAGACAGTGCTTAGACCGGTGCGCCAGGGGGGATATGAGGGAATCCGTCAAGGCAATGACTGTGCTTTCATAGTGCAGCGCAATATCCGCAAAGCGCACGGTCGCCGCGGGATAGGGCGGAAAGCTGAGGACAAACATCACATCTTCCCTGGTCATATCTGAAACAGCATCAAAGGCCGGATTGTGGCTTTCATCCAACAAATAAACACCATCGCGAATCCAACTGAGCGTACTGGCAAAATAACACGCCATACCATATTCGCTGTGCGTCCCCGCAACATACACCCGCCGTGCGGTGGCAAAGGCTTTGACAACGGCAGACAGGATCGTCTCATTTAAACCGGAGAGCGTGAGTTCAATGCTCTTCATGTCAGTATGCATGGAGTTGACCGCGGCCTGCAGCAGTGTGCCAGATAGATCCGTCCCCCGCTGAAAGCGCTCAACCTGAGACAGCTTTCCCCGCAGTAATGTGTGTAACGCATGCCGCATCTCCGCATATCTGGAATACCCAAGGCGGTTTGCAAAGCGGATCACTGAGGCCTCGCTCACCTCACTGGCCTGTGCCAGCTGTTTTGAGGTCATGAACGCCGCATCCTCAGGGTGCTGCAAAATATATTGGGCAATGGTCTTTTGACGTTCACTGAGGGTTGGCAGCTGCTGGCTAATATCGTTCAAAACCGACCGTTCCATACGCACCTCACAATATCAAATGGTTTAACCTGATGGCAGTCAATCATCTGGGTGTGCGCGCTCACCGAACATGGCAGCGCAGTTGTTCGCACACTGCATCCCATTTTTTCTTCCCAAAATAGCCAGTTTATAAAATCATCCATAAGAATTTTTTGATTCACGATCTTATTTTAATGAATTCTTTCATTCATGTCAATAGTTTTTTTATTTATATCCCATTTTACTGGTAAAAAAATATGCCATGTTTTTGTCTATTTTATACAAACAAATTGTAATTTTAAGGTTTAATTTTAAATTATTATGTAAACTACATTTTATTTTTATTCGGAATTATGAATCTTTTCGGGCCGGTGCTGCAAGCTAAAACAACAATGATTTCGCTTGCAATAACTGATTGGAGTAACATAACACAATATGGTACAATCGGGGAGCATAAACAATTTAAGGAGGGAAGCGCCATGCCAATCCGGTTTGCCACACAACAGGACATCCCATCGCTGCTCAGGATCTATGCACAGTATATTGATACCGCCATTACATTTGAATCTATCCTCCCATCAGAGCAGGAATTTGCACACCGTATGGCAGACATCGCAGAGGAATACCCATACCTGGTCTGTGAAACAGCCGGACGGGTCGTTGGCTATGCTTACGCGCACCGGCACATGGAGCGGGCCGCTTATCAGTGGAACGCGGAGTTGTCGATCTACATTGATCCCTCTTTTGTATCCAAGGGATTAGGGAGAACTTTTTATGAAATTCTGATTGAAATACTCAAATTACAGGAAATCAGAACCGTATATGGCGGAGTTACCATCCCAAATGAAAAAAGTGAACGGCTCCATTTGTCATTGGGCTTTCATCCCATTGGGACTTATCACAAGGCAGGCCATAAGCGCGGCCAGTGGCATGATGTGACATGGTTTGAAAAAGAAATTACTCCATACCTCCTTGATCCACCTCCATTCTTACCGGTCAATCAAATTTCAAGGGAAGCATTGGAGCACATTTTAAAAGAACAGGGGCAGCTTACTCTCCCAGTGTCTTTTTCGAGATACACGCCCCCAAAAATGACGGATCAAATTTAATTTCTCTCATTCGACAAAAACTCTGCGAGGTATTTGGCTGTCAAAAAAATTTTTGACAGCCAAATGCACCCACCGCCAAAGGCGGTGGGTGCATTGAAATCCAATGAAATATAGATATCAGCGCTTGCTGAACTGGGGAGCCCGGCGGGCTGCCTTGAGTCCGTACTTTTTGCGCTCCTTCATACGCGGGTCACGGGTCAGGAATCCGGCCGCCTTCAGGGCAGGGCGGTACTCCTCATTGACCAGCAGCAGCGCACGGGCAATTCCATGACGGATTGCGCCGGCCTGTCCGGTGACGCCGCCGCCGCTGACGGTGGTCTCGATATCAAACTTGCCTACCACATCGGTGGTGACAAGCGGCTGGCGGACAATCAGCTTCAGTGTCTCCAGGCCAAAATAATCGTCAATGTCCCGGCCATTGATTGTAATGGAGCCAGTTCCATTGGGGAACAGATGCACACGGGCCACGGAGGACTTCCGACGGCCGGTACCATAAAAATAAGGCTTTTTGCTCTTATACATGCTCGTCTAACCTCCTACTCATTCCACAGCCCAAAGCTCAGGCTGTTGGGCGTTATGGGCGTGTTCGCTGCCGCGATAAATTTTCAGGCGGGTGAGAGACGCCCTGCTGATGCTGTTCTTGGCCAGCATGCCGCGTACCGCCAGGCGCATGGCCAGCTCGGGCTTGTTCTGCATCAGAGTGCGGTACTTGGTCTCCTTCAGGCCGCCCACATAGCCCGAGTGGGTCCGATAGTATTTTTGATCCAGTTTCTTGCCGGTCAGCACGGCCTGCTCTGCGTTGATCACAATCACGCAGTCGCCGCAGTCGGCATGGGGGGTAAACTCGGGCTTATGCTTGCCCCGCAGCAGAGTCGCGGCGGCGGCGGCAGTTTTTCCCAGAGGCTTGTTTGCAGCATCCAGGATGTACCACTTGCGCACGATGTTCCCCTTGTTTGCCATAAAAGTGGACATAAGTGAAACCTCCATTTTCCTCTATGTTTATCAAAACAAATTCAAATAAATTACCACAAAAACTCCATACTCCACTGTACAAGCGGAGCGTTTTGTATTATATTACTTGGGTGCCCAACTGTCAACGGTTTTTTTGATAGAAATCAAATTAGGTCTCCTAATCTTCGATTTTCAATCAATATCTCTTTCAATCTCTCGAAATCTCTGTTTCATTTTTTGATTTTACACAAGCAATGGGAGGTAGCCGCCCTATGAACCGTATTTTATCCCTTGTGCGCCGGTGTGTGGAGGACTATGATATGATTCAATCCGGTGACCGCATCGCGGTAGGCGTCTCCGGTGGAAAGGATTCCCTGACCCTGCTGGCGGCCATGGCGCATCTGCGCCGATTTTATCCGGTTGCCTACCAGGTGGAGGCCATCACGCTGGACATGGGCTCCGGCATGGACTTTGCCCCCGTGGCGGAGTTTTGCAGAGAGCTGGAGGTTCCCTTTACCTTAGTCCCTTCAGAGATCAGCCATATTATTTTTGATGTGCGCAAGGAGAAAAACCCCTGCGCTATCTGCGCCAAAATGCGCCGGGGCGCGCTGCACGGCGCCCTGCTGGAGCGGGGGATCCACAAAATCGCCTTGGGGCACCACTATGACGATGCGATAGAAACCTTTTTCCTCTCCCTGTTTTACGAGGGGCGGCTGTCCTGCTTTCAGCCGGTCACTTGGCTGGACCGCACGGAAATCACCCAGATCCGCCCCATGCTCTACTGCGGCGAAACCTTGGTGCGCCACACCGCCCAGCGGCTGAATTTTCCCGTGGTGCACAACCCCTGCCCGGCCAATGGCGCCACTAAACGCCAGGAAATCAAAGAGCTGGTTTCAGAGCTCAACGGGCGCTACCCAGGACTGAAAGGGCGGGTGTTCGGCTCTATGCAGCGCTTGCCCCTTCCCCATTGGGAGCCCCTGGAGCACCGCCGCCGCCCCTTGCCCGGGGATGCGGAGGACGAGAATAAATTTTCTCAATCAGTGGAAAAACAGAATGAGGTATGCTAAAATACCTCATATTATAACATGATTGAACGAGATGCGGCACTGCCGCCGAGAGGAGCGTCATCTGATGAGCGAAGAACACATTCCGCAGATCGCCAACCCTGGAAAATCTCTCCTGCGTACGGTAGATGGGGTCAGCTATCAGCGCCTCCCCCTGAAAACCCATCTGATCACCAGCTCCGATCAGATGGAGGACGTGGTGAACCAATACGCCAGGGAATACCTTCTGCCGGGAGATATCCTCTTCATCTCAGAAAAAGCCGTGGCCTGCACACAGAACCGGGCCATCCCCATGGAAGACATTCGGCCGCGCAAGCTGGCGGTCACGCTCAGCCGCTATGTCACAAAAACGCCCGCCGGCATCGGCCTGGGTATCCCGGAGACCATGGAGATGGCGCTGCGGGAGTGCGGCACCCTGCGCATCCTGTTTGCCGCGTTTTGCAGCGTCATCGGCAAACTCCTGAGGAAAAACGGCTGGTTCTACATCGTGGCCGGCCCCAAGGCACGCGGGATTGACGGTCCCACCGAGGGAACCATCCCCCCCTATGACCACTATGTGGTGCTGGCTCCGGCCGACCCCAGGGCCGCGGCAAAAAAGCTCTCTCAGGCGGTGAATTGTCCTGTGGCCATTGTAGACATCAACGACCTGGGAGCCAATATTTTAGGCTTCTCCCACAGTGAGCCCGCCATTGCGCTGCTGGAGCGCATTTTAGCGGACAATCCGCTGGGCCAGTCTACGGAACAGACCCCCATGGGAATTATCCGGGTCATTTGATCCCCTTGACCATAAAAAAACCGCGCTCCAAACCAGTCCGGTTGGTTTGGAGCGCGGTTTTTACCATGTCTTACCCCTGATAGGCCAAAATCGCAGTCTGCGCCGGAGTATCAGCGCTGAGTTCCAAAGTATTGGCGTTATAGTACACCGCATCCTTCCGCAAGGCCAAAAACTCATTCAAAAGGCCAATCACATCATACCCAAACTTTTCTGTACGGTAATGCATGGGAATGACCACGCGGGGCTTCAATTCCTCCACCAGCGCATCGGCCTGCGCGGCGTCAATGGTATAGTATCCGCCAACCGGGATAAGCATGGCATCTAACCCCCGCAGGGCCTCCATCTGCTCCGGCTCCAGCTGGCAGCCCAAATCGCCCATGTGAGCCACGCGCAGTCCCTCCGCTGAGAAAATATGAATGATGCTCTCCCCCCGCAGTGCGCCCTGCTGATCATCATGGAAGGTGTGCAGTTCCTCCACCTGAACCGCAGGCTCCCGGCCGGTAAGGGAAACCTGTTCCCGCCCGGCGTGATCCCGGTGCTCGTGACTGCAATAGACCGTGTCCGCAGTCAGATGCAGGGGGGCATATCCGGGCACCGCATCCACCCGGTACGGGTCCACCACAACGGTCCATGCCTCTGTTCCCAACTCAAAACAAGAATGTCCATGCCAAATCAATTTCATTGTCTGACCCCCCATAAGATAAAAATAATTGATTTCTTCGATCATGATATGATGCGGCCCGCGGCGCGCCATGGCCTGAATGAACTGTTAGCGCCCGGACACAGCGCGGCCGGATTGTACAAGTATCCTAACTCCGCCCGGCGGACAGGATACGGTCGAAAAACCCGCTTCGCCGGGCTGTTATGACACGCTGATACCCAACCTTATCGATATGATAGCACACATAAAAAGGATTGAAAAGAGCTTTTTCATTGGAGGAGCACCGTCTCCGTGCCTCATCCGCCCCTCTCTTGCGCGGATCTGTGCGCTTACCGGTTCCTTACGTTCCCCGTTACCTCAGGAAGCGCCCACTAAGACCTTTCTCTTTCCCCTTTACCCCCGGTTTCTGAATTCCCCTTGATTCCTATCAGCTTTGTTTTATCATTTTGGTCCTTTTTTGATTTTTTTGCCGTGATTCGACCAAAATACTGTTGAATTTCTTCATTAATTGGAATACAATGGGAAGAAATATGGGAAGGAGTTTCCATTTGTGGTAAATATCGTTTTAGTAGAGCCCGAGATTCCGATGAACACCGGAAATATTGCCCGCACTTGCGCCGCCACTTGCAGCCGCCTGCACTTGGTCCGCCCACTGGGGTTTGAGGTCAGCGACAAGGCGGTGAAGCGGGCCGGGCTGGACTATTGGCATATGGTAGATCTCCAGATATACGACAGTCTGGAAGAATTATTTCAACGTAATCCAGTCGCTGATCTATGGCTTGCCACAACAAAGGCTCCCCGCGACTACACACAGGCGCAATTTCATTCTGGCTGCTGGTTGTTTTTTGGCAAAGAAACTGCCGGCCTGCCGGAACCATTTCGCCTGAAGCACTATGATCGCTGCATCCGCATCCCCATGCGCAGTGAAGCCAGAAGTCTGAATCTGGCGAATTCCGTGGCTATCCTGACCTACGAAGCGCTGCGCCAGCAGGAATTCCCTCTTCTCTCCGGCACCGGTGAAATGGCGGACATTCCTGTTTCTGACAGTGATCCGCTTTTTACATAGTTTGGAAAAAGGAGCGCATACACTATGAACTACAACAAAAAGACCGTTCAGGACATCAACGTCAAAGGGAAAAAAGTTCTGCTGCGCTGCGACTTTAATGTGCCCCAGGACATGCAGACACAGGCCATCACGGATGACAAGCGCATCCGGGCGGCGCTGCCCACCATTCAATACCTGCTGGATCAGGGCGCCGGTGTCATCGCGTGCTCCCATCTGGGCAAACCCAAGGGCGAGCGAAAACCGGAGCTCTCCTTGGCCCCCGTGGCCCAGCGCCTGGGCGAATTGCTGGAAAGGCCGGTCACCTTCTGCAGCGATGTGGTGGGCCCTGATGCCAAGGCAAAGGCCGCCGCCCTTCAGCCTGGCCAAATTATGCTGTTGGAAAATCTGCGCTTTGAGCCGGGCGAGACCAAAAACGACCCGGAGTTTGCCGGCGCGCTGGCCTCCCTGGCGGAGGTTTACGTGTCCGATGCCTTTGGCACGGTTCACCGGGCCCACGCCTCCACCGAGGGCGTGTCCCATTTTCTGCCCGCCGTCTCCGGCTTCTTAATCGCCAAGGAATTGGATATTATGGGGAAAGCTCTGGCCGATCCGAGACGCCCGCTGGTGGCCATTTTGGGCGGGGCCAAGGTCTCATCCAAAATCGGCGTGATCAACCACTTGTTGGACATCGCGGACACAATCATCATAGGTGGCGGCATGGCATACACCTTTGCCAAGGCCCAGGGCGGCAACGTGGGCAAATCCCTGCTGGAGGGTGATTGGCTTGACTACTGCAACGAAATGATTCAGAAGGCCAAGGAGAAAGGAGTAAAGCTCCTCCTCCCCGCGGACACCCTGGCCGCAGATGAATTTTCCGCCACCGCCCGGGCAGAGCTTGTCCCCACGATGGACATTCCGGAAGGTTATATGGGCATGGACATTGGCCCGAAGACCATTCTGAACTATACCGATGCGGTCAAAGACGCCGGCACCGTGGTCTGGAACGGCCCCATGGGGGTATTTGAATTTGACGCGTTTGCCGAGGGAACACGCACCCTGGCCCGCGCACTGGCGGAATCCAGCGCCATCACCATTGTGGGCGGCGGTGATTCGGCAGCGGCGGTTGAGCAGCTGGGGTTTGCTGACAAAATGACTCATATTTCCACCGGCGGCGGCGCCTCCCTGGAATTCCTGGAGGGCAAGGAGCTGCCCGGCGTGGCCTGTCTGTTGGACCGCTGAGCCCCGCCCTTTTGCCGGATCGCGCAATTACAGCATAGAAAGATATAAAGAAGGAGAAAAGAGCCTATGAACCGCCGTTACCGCAAAACGATCATCGCCGGGAACTGGAAGATGAACAACACCCTGTCTCAGACCAAGGCTTTCGCAGAGGAACTCAAACCCATCATGCCCCGGGGCAAATGGTGCACGGTTGTCTTATGTGTCCCCGCAGTGAATATTCCCTCTGCCGTGCGCCTGTTTAAGGACTGCCACATTGCCATTGGCGCGGAAAACTGCCATTATGAACAAAGCGGCGCCTACACCGGCGAAATCACCGCCGAGATGCTCAAGGAGCAGGGCGCCAAATATGTCATTATCGGGCACTCCGAGCGCCGGCAATATTATAATGAAACCGATTTCACCGTAAACAAGAAGGTACATGCCGCCCTGGGCGCCGGTCTCGTCCCCATTGTCTGTGTGGGAGAAAGCCTGGAGCACCGGGAGCTCGGCATTACCATGGAACTGATTACTTATCAGGTGCGGGCGGCGCTGGCCAATGTCTCCGCTGAAAAAGTGCGCCATGTGGTCATCGCCTATGAGCCGCTTTGGGCGATCGGCACCGGAAAAACCGCCACGGCAGAACAGGCTGACGAGGTCTGCCAGGCCATTCGCACCATCATCCGCAAGAGCTATGGCGCCCATGTGGCCCGCTCTGTCACCATACAGTATGGCGGCTCTATGAACGCAAAGAACGCCGAAGAGCTGCTCACACAGCCTGATGTGGACGGCGGGCTGATTGGCGGGGCAGCGCTGAAGCCCGCCGACTTTGCCGCGATTATTCAGGCCGCGAATCAGAGCTAATTCTGCAAAGCGGGCCAGCGGGAGCAGCTAGGAGTACAGGTACGTTCTGTGGGAGGAATCGACCGCCGTCCCTCCTTTGCTCTATCACAGCCGTCCGGAAGGGGTGCCCGGCTGCACAGCAGCCAGCTTTCCGGACCGCAGCTTGGATTCACTGCGCATTCGCTTGGATGGAGAGGGAGGGAACGCGCGTTTTCCTTTGCAGTAACACTCTGAAATAGATTGGGAGGATCTCCCACAAAAAAGATTTGAGGTTCAACATGAAGATACCTACTACTCTCATTATTATGGACGGCTTTGGACTTGCACCCCACGGACCAGGCAATGCCATAAGAAACACACCCACACCAGTTTTGGATCAAATTTCCGCCGAATGCCCCGGTTGCCGCCTGTCCGCCTCCGGCCTTGACGTGGGGCTTCCAGAGGGGCAGATGGGCAACAGCGAGGTGGGCCACACCAACATCGGCGCAGGCCGTGTTGTTTTTCAGGATCTCCCCCGCATCACCCGTGATATTCAGACCAGCGGTTTTTTTAAAAACCCGGCCTATTTAGATGCAATGGAACACTGCCGCGAATGGGGGACCGCCCTCCATTTGATGGGTCTGCTCTCGGACGGTGGAGTCCACAGCCACAACACCCACCTGTATGCGCTGCTGGAAATGGCAAAAGAACAGGGTTTGACCGAGGTATATCTCCACTGTTTCCTGGATGGACGGGACGTCTCCCCCTCCTCCGGGCTCAATTTTGTGGCCGAACTGCAAGAGAAGTGCACGCAGATAGGCATCGGCAGGATCGCTACCGTGATGGGCCGCTACTACGCCATGGACCGTGACAAGCGCTGGGACCGGGTTGAACTTGCCTACAACGCGATTGTAAACGGCACAGCCCCTTATGCGCCCAATCCGGTGTCCGCGGTGGAAGAATCCTATGCCGCCGGTGTGACAGATGAATTTATGGTGCCGGTGTGCTGCCAGCAACAAATTTCACTCAAGGACAACGACTCAGTCATTTTCTTCAATTTCCGCCCTGACCGCGCCCGCCAGCTTACCCGTGCCATTGTGGATGAGGATTTCACAGAGATCCGGCGCGGCCGCGGGTTTATCCCTGTCACCTTTGTCTGCACCACGGAATACGATGCCACCATGCCCAATGTCTCCATTGCCTATCCGAGGCAGCCGCTGAACAATATCTTCGGTGAATATATCAGTTCCATGGGCCTTACCCAGCTGCGGATCGCAGAAACAGAGAAATACGCCCATGTCACCTTTTTCTTTAACGGAGGCGTGGAGCAGCCTTTCCCCGGCGAAGACAGGCGCCTGATTCCCTCTCCCAAAGTGGCCACGTATGATCTGCAGCCGGAGATGTCCGCCTATGAGGTGGCCGGGGAGGCGGTAAGGCGCATTGAATCCGGCTCCTATGATGTGATCATTTTAAATTTTGCCAACTGCGATATGGTAGGACATACCGGAGTTTATCGAGCGGCATGCAAGGCTGTTGCCACAGTGGACGAGTGCGTTGGGATGGTAGTAGACGCCACCAGGCGCATGGGCGGCATCAGCCTGATCACCGCCGACCATGGCAACGCCGAGCAAATGATCGATGCCGGTGGCGCCCCCTTCACCGCCCACACCACCAATCTGGTCCCTCTCTACATTGTAGGCGCCAGCGCCAAACTGCAGGACGGACGGCTGTCCGATATCTGCCCGACAATGCTGGACCTCATGGGCCTTGCGAAGCCGGAAGAAATGGACGGCCAGACACTGATTGTAACATAACGGGTTTCCGATCCCCGCGCTCCCCCGATATTTTCTTCCGCAGCCGCTGAAAAACGGCGCTGTGGTTCCAATCTATGCCAAAGAAGAAAGGAGAAACTATTTCTATGAAGCAGATGATCGAAATTGTTGATGTTCTCGCCCGCGAAATTATTGATTCCCGTGGCAACCCCACTGTGGAGGTAGAGGTCTATTTAGAGGACGGCTCAATGGGCCGCGCGGCCGTTCCCTCCGGCGCCTCCACCGGTATTTACGAGGCCTGTGAGTTGCGCGATGGTGACCAGAGCCGCTATCAGGGCAAGGGCGTGGAATCCGCTGTCGTAAATGTCAATACAGAAATTGCCGAGGCGCTCATCGGCACCAATGCGCTTGACCAGGTTGCCATTGACCAAATGTTGATCGATCTGGACGACACACCCAACAAAAGCCGCCTGGGAGCTAACGCCATATTGGGCGCTTCCCTGGCCTGCGCCAAGGCGGCCGCCGAGGCCCTTGGCACCTCCCTGTACAACTACATCGGCGGAACCAATGCCAAGCAGCTGCCCGTTCCCATGATGAACATCCTCAATGGCGGCGCACACGCCACCAACAATGTGGACATTCAGGAGTTTATGATCATGCCCGTGTCCGCCCCCTCCTTCCGGGAGGGCCTGCGCCGCTGCACCGAGGTTTTTCATACTTTGAAAGCGGTTCTAAAGGAAAACGGCACTCCCGCCGCCGGCGTGGGCGATGAGGGCGGCTACGCGCCAAACCTGAAAAAGGACGAGGATGCGCTAAAGGTCATTGTCACCGCCATTGAGCGGGCCGGCTATCAGCCCGGCGCAGATTTTAAAATTGCCATTGACGCCGCCTCCTCCGAATGGTACAACAACGAAACCGGCTGCTATGATCTGCCCAAGGCCCAGAAGACCATGACCCGCCAGCAGCTGGTCACCATGTGGAAGCGGTTTGCCGACAATTACCCCATCATTTCTCTGGAGGACGGCATGGGCGAAAATGACTGGGAGGGCTGGGCCATGCTCACAAAGGCCATCGGCGGCCGGATCCAGCTGGTGGGCGATGACCTCTTTGTGACCAATGTGGAACGTCTGGCTGACGGGATTGAGAAAAAAGTGGGAAATTCCATCCTCATCAAGGTAAATCAAATCGGCACCCTGACCGAAACCCTGGATGCAATCCAGATGGCCAACCGCGCCGGCTATACCGCCATTATATCCCATCGCTCCGGCGAAACGGAGGATGTGACCATCGCCGACATTGCCGTTGCCACCAATGCCGGACAGATCAAGACTGGCGCGCCCAGCCGCACCGACCGCGTGGCCAAATACAACCAGTTGCTGCGCATCGAGGAGGAGTTGGGCGATATTGCACAATATCCTGGTATGAACGCTTTCTTCAACCTGAGCTAGATCGTGTTGCACACGCCGCACCTTTTCCCCCAAGGCTCTTTTGCCTTGGGGGAAACTTTTTCCGTGACAGTGGTAAAAGTTCAAAAAATCAAGCCGGTCCGCTCACACAGCCCGCAAAGGTCGCTTCTTCTCAGACACCGCCCTTCGGGCTTTTCCGCCAAGGGAGCAGTTTTTCGTTTACATCAAACAACGCTTGTGGTACAATGTAAAATCACGACAGGATATGAAACTGGGGGGAACATCATGCCACAGGCTTTTTTCCCGATGATCTCGCGCATGCGGTACATTAACCGCTGGGGGCTGATGCGCAATACCGACCCGGAAAATATTCAAGAGCACTCCCACATGGTGGCGGTATTGGCCCATGCGCTGGCTGTCATCCAAAACCGATATTTCGGCGGACAGGTGGATGAGGGACAGGTGGCGGTGGCGGCACTCTACCACGATGCATCGGAAATTCTCACCGGAGATATGCCCACCCCCATTAAATATGACAATCCAGATATTCAGGGGGCCTATCAACAAGTGGAGCAGGTGGCGCAGCGCAAACTTTTGTCCATGCTGCCATCGGAACTCCAACCGGATTATGAAGCGGTCCTCTCTCCCACCGACCCGCAGGTGGAGGCGCTGGTGAAGGCGGCGGATAAGCTGTCCGCCTATCTCAAATGCCTGGAGGAGCTGAAGGCGGGGAACACAGAATTTAAGCAGGCCAAGCAGCAGACTTACGCTGCGCTGAAGAAGAACCCCCTGCCCTGCCTGGGCTATTTTATGAAACATTTTCTGGCTGACTTTGAATTGACGCTGGATGAATTGTACAACATCTGAAAGGAGCAACTGAACCTATGAAAGCCATTGTAACTGTGATCGGCAAAGACCAGGTGGGCATCATCGCCTCCATCTGTTCCCTCTTGAGTCAGCATGAAGTCAACATTTTGGATATCAGTCAAACCGTTTTGCAGGAATACTTTACCATGGTCATGCTGGCAGACCTCTCCCAATGCCAGTCCTCCATTGGAGAGTTGGGAGCAAAATTGGAACAGGCCGGACAGGAGCGCAACCTCTCCATCCGCATTCAGCGGGAGGATATTTTTAACGCCATGCACAGGATTTGACCATGGCCTAATCCTAATATCCGATGGAAGAGGCGAATCGATTTGCGAGGATTTTTTCGCGCCGCAAGGCGGACAACGCAGACGGGCTTTCGCCCTCCAAGGAGGGCAACGCAGCAGCACGGGAAAAGGGCCGCAAAGACACCGGCACTTTCATTGGATATATAGGATAAAAACCAAAAACGATTCCTGCCGTCTTCTATTCAAGCGCTGGGCGGGTGCATCAAAAAGCCGGGCAACAGAAGCAATCGTAAAAGGAGTTAAGCAACATGCTCAACCAACATGAAATCATGCAAACCATTCAAATGATCGGCCAACAGCATTTGGATGTGCGCACCATTACAATGGGGATCTCTCTCCTGTCCTGCGCCCACAGCAATTCCAAGACGGCCTGTGACAACATCTACGATAAAATTACCCGCTATGCGGAAAAATTGGTGCGAACCGGAGAGGACATTGAGCAGGAATTCGGCATCCCCATTGTCAACAAGCGAATTTCCGTCACGCCCATCGCCCTGGTGGCCGCTGCCAGCGAAACGGAGGATTATGTCCCCTTCGCCGTTGCGCTGGACAAAGCGGCCAAGGCCTGCGGAGTCAACTTTATCGGCGGATATTCCGCACTGGTCCAAAAGGGCATGACCCAGGCCGACCGCAGACTGATTCAGTCCATCCCCGAGGCCCTGGCCGTCACAGATATTGTCTGCTCCTCTGTCAACATCGGCTCCACCAAGGCGGGCATTTCCATGGACTCCGTGGCCCTGATGGGCCGCACCATCAAGCAGTTGGCTGAGCGCACCGCCGATCAGGGCGGGTTTGGCTGTGCCAAGCTGGTGGTGTTCTGTAACGCGGTGGAGGACAACCCCTTTATGGCCGGCGCCTTCCACGGTGTGGGAGAGGGAGAGCGGGTCATCAATGTGGGGGTCTCCGGCCCCGGCGTTGTCTACCACGCCCTCCAGTCCGTCAAGGGGGAACCCTTTGACGTGGTGGCGGAGACCATCAAGAAAACCGCCTTCCGCATCACCCGCATGGGACAGTTGGTCGCTCAAGAGGCCAGCCGCCGCCTGGACACCCCTTTCGGCATTGTAGACCTGTCCCTGGCCCCCACCCCCGCCGTGGGCGACTCCGTGGCCCGGATTCTGGAAGAGATGGGCCTGGAGGTCTGCGGGACGCACGGCACCACCGCGGCTCTGGCTCTGCTCAACGATGCGGTAAAGAAAGGGGGCGTGATGGCCTCCTCCTCTGTGGGGGGGCTGTCCGGCGCGTTCATCCCTGTCAGCGAGGATGAGGGGATGATCGCCGCTGCATCGGCCGGCGCGCTGACCCTGGATAAGCTGGAGGCGATGACCTGCGTCTGTTCTGTGGGACTGGACATGATCGCGGTGCCCGGCGATACTCCCGCCGAGACCATCTCCGCCATTATCGCCGATGAGGCCGCCATTGGCATGATCAACACCAAGACCACTGCGGTGCGCATTATTCCGGCTCCCGGAAGGAGCGTTGGAGAAACCGTAAAGTTTGGCGGACTTTTGGGTTCCGCCCCTGTTCAGCCGGTTCATCCTTTCTCTTCGGCACAATTTATTGCCCGGGGCGGGCGCATCCCCGCCCCCATCCAGAGCCTAAAAAATTGAGTTTATTCCACTCCCACTCGCCTCAAACAGGCGGGTGGGAGTTTTTCCTGTCCTCCCCTGCCCCCTCCCTCTTCTGTGCGCTGCATATTGTATTTTGTGAATGTTTCTGATATAATGCCTATAATTATCGCCATATTGCAATTTGGCATCTCCGCCAGCCTTTCCGCTGTATTGAAACGAGGTGTTCCGACTTGAACCGCAAGATTTCACAACTTCTGGCGCCGGGCGTGCATCTTTTCTTCTTCTGTCTGGTGCTCTTTGCTCTGACCACCGCATGGTTTAACATCTATTTGGCTCTGGCGGAGGGGGCAGTCATCCTGCTGTTGGGCGTATATTACCGGCAAAACAGCCGTTACCGCCAGCGGGAGGTCCTGAAGTATATCGAAAGCGTCACCGGGACCATGGACACCGCCACCAAGGACACGATGCTCAACTCCCCCCTGCCCATGGTGATTTTTCGTCCCGAGAGCGATGATATTATCTGGACCAACGACCGCTTCTTAGAGCTCACCGGCAGCCGGGAGCACCTGTTTGACGCCAAGCTCAGCGCTGTGATTCCGGACTTTGACACCCGCTGGCTGATGGAGGGAAAATCCAAATCCCCCATTGAGGTCTTGCTGGACGGGCGGTTGTTTCAGGTTTTTGGCCATTTGGTGCGCACCAGCGGAAAAGGCAGTGGTTTTCTGGCCACCACCTATTGGGTGGAAGTCACCGATTTCTGTCAGCTGCGGGACAAATATCACGCCAGCCGCCCAGTGGTGGCGGTGGTCTTAATTGACAACTATGAGGATCTGATGAAAAATCTGACGGAAAACGCCGGTTCGGCCATGATGTCGGAACTGACCGCCCGGCTGGACACCTGGCTGTCCGGCACCAATGGAATTTTGAGAAAATACGAGCGGGAGCGGTATTTCCTTGTCTTCGAGGAGCAGTATTTGGCCGGATTCATTGAAAAAAAATTTGACATCCTCAACATCGTCCACGAGGTACTCAACCCAACTGGAATTGCCGCCACCATCTCCATCGGGATCGGCAAAGACAGCGATTCCTACCAGGAGTTGCTGCAATTTGCCAATCTCTCGGTGGACATGGCTCTCTCCCGGGGTGGCGACCAGGCGGTAATCCGCAACCGCTTCACCTTTGAGTTTTATGGCGGCCGCTCCGCAGAGCTGGAAAAACGCACCAAAGTAAAAAGCAGAGTCATGGCCAACGCCCTGTCCTCTCTGATTGCAGATTCCTCCCGGGTACTCGTTATGGGACACAAGGCCACGGATATGGATGCTGTGGGCGCCGCCGTGGGCGTATGCGCCATTGCCCGGAAAAAGGGGGTACCGGCCCACATCATCAGGGAATCGGGCCCCAATCCGGCCAAAACCTTGACCGACCGGCTGATAGAGCTTCCGGAATACCATGACCGCTTTCTCTCCCCCCAGGAGGCGCTGCTGTTGGCGGACTCCCGCTCCCTTGTGGTGGTAGTGGACACCAACCGCCCTGAACAGGTGCAGGCCGAAGAGCTGCTGGAATCCTGCAACCGGGTGGCTGTGATTGACCACCACCGCCGGGCCGCCACCTATATCACCGGAGCCGCCTTGAATTATCATGAGCCATATGCCTCCTCCGCCAGCGAACTGGTCACAGAACTGCTGCAGTATATTGTGGAGCCGGCCGACTTGCTTCGGCTGGAGGCGGAAGCTTTGCTTGCCGGAATTGTGCTGGACACCAAAAATTTCACCATGCGCACAGGGGGACGCACCTTTGAGGCCGCCGCATTCCTGCGCCGCTCCGGAGCTGATACCGGCGATGTGAAACGCATGTTCCAAAACAATTTGGAGGGCACCCTTGCAAGGTATTCCATCATTCAAAATGCCAAGATGTACCGTGACCAAATCACCATCGCCGTTGTTGACCACCCCGTAGGGCGCGTGGTGGCAGCCCAAGCCGCCGATGAGTTGCTGAACATCATCGGGATTCACACCTCCTTTGTCCTCTATCCCGATGGAGACCAGGTGATCATTTCCGCCCGCTCCATGGGGGAGACCAATGTTCAAGTGATCGTGGAGATGCTGGGCGGCGGCGGAAACGCCGCCACAGCCGGGGCGCAGGTGAAAGGCAAAACATTGGAGGAAGCCGCCCTGGCGCTGGCCCACGCCATCGACCACTATTTAGCCGAGTAACCCAAAGCGCGCGCTCCTTTGGATCGCCGTACCCCATCCGAACAGGGCGCCCACAGACAAATGGGCCATCGCATGCTCTGGTACTTGCCCTTGGGATGGAGGGTCTGGTGCTTACAATACGCAATGAGAGGAATGATTTCAATATGAAGGTAATTTTACAGCAAGATGTGAAGGGCCAGGGAAAGAAGGGGCAGTTGGTGGATGTCTCCGATGGATATGCCCGCAACTTTCTTCTGCCCAAAAAGCTGGCTGTCACTGCCACGACAGACAACATCAACACGATGAAGCAGCAGGAAAAGTCCCGCAAGGCCCAAAAAGACGCGGAAAAAGCCGAGGCCCAGGCCATTGCCCAGACGCTGGAGGGACTTGTGGTCAAGCTCGCTGCCAAAGCGGGCGGCGGCGGGCGCCTGTTCGGGGCGATCACCAGCAAAGAAATTTCAGAGGGACTGGCCGCACAGCACGGCATTTCCATTGCGAAAACCAAATTAGTTCTGGACGAGCACATCAAAAGCTGCGGCACTTATCAGGTGAAGTGTAAGCTGGGACATGAGGTCTCAGGCACGGTTAATGTGGTGGTTTCCGAGGAAAAGTGATCCCAAGAAACGTGATTCCAAATTGTAATTGAACTACTGCATACTCCATTTTGCAGCGGGAGGGGGGATACCATGGATGAGGAATTATTGCAGCGGCAGCTGCCCCATAGCGTGGAGGCGGAACAGGCGGTGCTCGGTTCTATCCTGATTGATCCCCGGTGTCTCCCTGACGTGATTGAACACCTGCGCGGAGCAGATTTCTATATCCGGCAGAACCGGGAAATCTATGAGACGGTCTATTCCATGTTCAACTTCTCCGTCACCATTGACCCTGTGACCGTATTGGACCATATGCGGCAAAATGGCGTGTACGTGGAACATATTTCCCGCAGTTATATTCTCCAGCTGATGGACACCACCCCTACCGCCGCAAATATCAAGGAGTACATTCACATCATCAAGGATAAAACCCTGCTGCGCCGCATTGCGGAGACTGCAGGGGATCTCTCCGCCATGGTGCAGGAGGGGACCGACAGCGGACAGGATGTGCTGGAGGCCGCCGAGCAGCGCATCTATTCCATTCGCCAGGGGCGGTCAGCCCGGGGGCTCACCCCCATCTCCTCCGTTCTCATTGAGGTCTACGACCGACTGACCGAACTGGCTGCCAATGACAGCCCTGTCCCAGGCCTCTCCACCGGTCTCACGGATGTGGACCTGGCCATCTCCGGCCTGAACAAGTCCGACCTGATCTTACTGGCCGCCCGGCCCGGTATGGGCAAAACCTCTATGGCCTTGAATATTCTGCTCCACGCGGGAAAATTCTCCGGCAGAAGCGTGGCCTTCTTCTCTCTGGAAATGAGCCGGGAGCAGCTGGCATTGCGCCTGATCTCCAACGAATCCTTTGTGGACAACAAAAAGCTGGTCACCGGAAAGCTCAATGAACAGGACTGGGAAAAGGTGGCGGCGGCCTCCGATTCCCTGAACCGGACAAAAATACTCGTTGACGATGACCCCACGGTCACGGTGGCCGATATCAACGCAAAATGCCGCCGGGTGGAGGATTTGGGGCTTGTGGTCATTGACTATTTGCAGCTGATGCAGTCTGCGGGGGGAAACCCTCGCTCCGGCGAGAACCGCCAGCAGATCGTCTCCGACATCTCCAGGTCGCTGAAGATCATGGCCAAGGAATTGAATATCCCTGTTCTCTGCCTCTCCCAGCTCTCCCGTGCGGCTGAGGGACGGACCAATAAGCGCCCTATGCTCTCCGACCTGCGGGAATCCGGGGCCATCGAGCAGGACGCGGACATCGTCATGTTTCTCTACCGGGAGGACTACTACGAAAAAGAGACAGAAAACCATAATTTGGCGGAGTGTATCATTGCCAAAAACCGCCACGGCGAGACCCGGACCGTAGAATTACAGTGGCTGCCGGAATACACTACCTTCTCCTCCATTGAACGCCGGCGCGGGGAGTATTAACCTATGGACCGACACCAAAACCGCGCCATGCAGGATTTGATCGCGGAATTTCAGATGATTCCTCCCGGCAGCCGGGTGCTGTGCGCCATCTCAGGCGGGACCGACTCTATCTATCTTCTCTACCAGTTGTATCAAATGAGCGGTGTCCAGAACCTCACCCTGGCCGCAGCCCACTATAACCACAAGCTGCGGGGGGAGGAATCCGACCGGGATGAGGCGTTTGTGCGCAGCTTTGTCTCCACATGGTGCGGGGGAACCGCGCCAAACTCCGAATCAGACCAAAGGGAGCTCCAGCCTGTAAAACTGGTGGTAAGCGGCGGGGATGTACTGGCGGAGGCCCGCCGCCGCAAAACCGGAATTGAGGAGACAGCCCGGGACCTGCGCTACGCATTCCTGGAGGAGACTGCCAGAATGCTGGGCTGCGACCGCATTGCCACCGCCCACAACGCGCACGACAATGTGGAGACGCTCCTCCTCAACCTGACCCGGGGAGCGGGGCTGCGGGGCCTCACCGGCATCCCGCCGGTGCGCGGCCCCTTCATCCGTCCTATGCTGACCACCAGCCGCGAGGCAATTGACGCTTATCTCACTCAATTCGCCCTTCCCCATATAGAGGACAGCTCCAACCTGGATTCTGTATACCGCCGCAACCAGGTACGCCACGAAATTATCCCCGCGCTTCAGGCGCTCAATCCCCGCCTGGTTCCACGCATAACAGATACCATTGCCCTGTTGCGGGCAGATGAGGCGTATCTCCAGTCCATTGCAGACCGAACCCTGGCCGAACAGGCCGTTCTTCGGGGCAACACACTCTATTTGCCCGCCGCGGTTGCCGCACAGCCCGACCCCATTGCAACAAGGGTGATCCGGGGCGCTCTGGAGCGCCTGGGGGTCTATCGGTGCTCCGCCGCCCACCTTATCTCAGTGCTTTCTATCTGCCGGGGGGAAGATCCCTCCGCTCAGGTATCCCTTCCCACTGGCATGACCGCCCGGCGGGAGTACGAAATGCTGGTTTTTACACGGGAGCCGTCCACACCCATCTCTGAAGCGTGCCCTCTTCCCCTTCCTGGCCGGAGGGAATTTCATGGCTTTTCTGTTACCGCCGTTTCGGACATCTACGCCGGCCAACAGCAAACCCCATGGAATTTTTGGCTCTCTCAAGAGAAGGTGCGCGGCGGGATCTGCCTGCGCTCCAGGCAGACCGGCGATGCCCTCCGGCTGGAAAAACGAGGGAATCGGACTGTAAAAAAGCAATTGATTGACAAAAAAATCCCCCGTGACCGGCGCAGCCTTCTTCCTGTGCTGGACTGCGGAGGCATTGTGGCCTCTGTCGCCGGTCTGGGTCCTGATATGGCCTTTCTCCCCGTCACAGGAGAGCGCGCCTTTCATATTACAATTGAAAAAAAGACAACGGAAAGGAAAAAATCAACATGTTAGAGCGGGATATTCAGGAGATACTGTTTACAGAAGAACGAATTGCGCGGCGTGTGGGCGAACTTGCGGAGGAGATTACCCGGGATTACCAGGGAGAGGATTTGATGCTGATCTCTGTTTTGCGCGGCTCCTTTGTGTTTATGGCCGATCTGTGCCGCCGGATTGATTTGAATTGCATCATCGACTTTATGTCTGTCTCTTCCTATGGCAGCAGCACTTCCTCCACCGGACAGGTACAGATCACCAGAGATTTATCCTCCGATATTTCGGACAAACACATTCTCGTGGTGGAAGATATCCTAGACTCCGGCAATACGCTAAACTATCTGTTAAAAGTCCTCCAGCAGCGCAAGCCCGCCTCCATCCGCCTGTGCACACTGCTGGACAAGCCGGAGCGCCGGGAAAAGGAAGTCGAGGTCCACTATTCCGGCTTTTCCATCCCGGACGCGTTCGTAGTGGGATATGGACTTGACTATGCCGAACGGTACCGTAATCTGCCCTACATTGGCGTGCTAAAACCGGAGATCTATAACAGCTGATACCTTCGGAAAGGAAGTGTTCCCCCTGAAACGGTTTACATCACGGGATTTGATTCTTTATACTTTACTTGCACTTGTGCTGGTGCTTACTGTCAACACCCTTCAACGTCTCAATGCCCAGGCCGCACCAAAGTATAGCGATGTTGTCCTGCTGTTTGAGCAGGAGAAGGTGCGCTCCTTTGTGGTAAAGGACAATAAGCTCACCCTGTCCATACGGGGTGAAGGGGACGGGGCGGACACAACCCTGGAGTATACTCTGGCTGATTTTAACGTCTTTTATAACGATCTGCATGAATTGATCGACCAACAGTATGCCGGCCGGATCATCGAATCCTATGACTATTCCCCGGGCGTCCAGGCATCCTGGTGGTTTGTCTATGTTCCCTATCTTGTGATTCTGGTGGTCGCCGCCATTATCTGGTATACCATGTTTCTTCGCCAAAGCAGCGGCGGCGGCGCAAGCGGCGGCAACCGCTTTGGCCACGCCCGTACCCGCACACTGGCCGACCAGGGAAAGCGGGTCACCTTCCGCGATGTGGCCGGGGCGGACGAGGAAAAGGAAGAGCTGCAGGAGATTGTGGAGTTTTTGCGGGATCCTCAGCGCTTTACCGCCCTGGGGGCCAGAATTCCAAAGGGCGTGCTGCTGATTGGCCCACCGGGCACCGGAAAAACATTAATTGCCAAAGCGGTTGCCGGAGAATCCGGGGTGCACTTCTTATCCATCTCCGGCTCCGACTTTGTGGAACTTTATGTAGGCGTGGGCGCCAGCCGGGTGCGCGACCTGTTTGAGCAGGCAAAGAAAAACGCGCCCTCCATCGTCTTCATCGATGAGATTGACGCCGTTGGCCGCCAACGCGGCGCGGGTCTGGGCGGTGGTCATGATGAGCGGGAGCAGACCCTCAACCAGCTTTTGGTGGAAATGGACGGCTTCGGTAGTAATGAGGGCGTGATTGTGATGGCCGCTACCAACCGGCAGGATATTTTGGATCCGGCCCTGCTGCGCCCCGGCCGGTTTGACCGGCAGGTTTATGTGGGGCTGCCCGACATTCGCGGCCGGGAAGAAATCCTAAAGGTACACGCCCGGAAAAAGCCTCTGGGCGAGGATGTCTCTCTCAATCAGATTGCAAGGGCCACCGCCGGTTTTACCGGAGCGGATTTGGAAAATCTGCTCAATGAGGCGGCGTTGTTGGCCGCCCGCGCAGGTCAGCCCTACCTTTCCATGGAAAATCTTCATGACGCCATGCTAAAGGTCATCGCCGGACCGGAGAAGAAAAGCCGTGTGGTGACAGAGCACGCGCGCCGTCTCACCGCCTGGCATGAGGCGGGGCACGCCATTGTAACCCATGAACTTCCCAGCCAGGACGCGGTGCATCAGATTACCATCATTCCCCGCGGCCAGGCCGGAGGAATGACCATCTCCCTGCCCAGCGAGGATAAAACCACGCTCTCCCGCAAGGAGCTGGAGGAGCGCATTGCAGTGTGCCTTGGCGGACGCGTGGCTGAGCAGCTGGTATTGGGGGATATCTCCACCGGCGCATCCAATGACATTCAAAAGGCCTCCTCTATCGCCCGCGCCATGGTGACGAAGTATGGTATGAGCGAACGGCTGGGCACGATCGCCTACGGCAATGAAAGTGACGAGGTTTTTATCGGCCGGTCCATGGCGCAGGCCCGCACTTACTCCGAAGAGGTGGCCGGCCAGATTGATGAAGAGGTCAAATTCATTGTGAGCAAGGCCTACACCCAGTGTGAGGAAATCCTCAAGCGCTGCCGCGCGCAGCTTGACCTCACCGCCCAGTATCTTCTGGAGCATGAGGTGATGGACGCCCAGGAATTTAAACTGGTCTTTACAAACCCGGATGCCCTTGCAGAAGACAACAACTCCGGACAACCGGCACAACCTTCTCCCGCTTCCAAAGAGATTCATAACTGATGGAAGGGACCATGCATATGGGCGCATGCGGTTATGCATGCGCCCATATGGCACTTATCCACCTTATTTACAATTTTTCAGTTCCTGCATGGTATCCTCAATGGTCTTTTTGGGTAAGTACACGCTGGCCATCTCCACCAGTTGCCCCAGCGTCAGGGAATTGGATGCCTTGACCAGAGGATGTTTCATCAGGCGGCCAAACCGCTTTTGAAACACCGCATTGGACGGGGGATAGCTCAACAGTTCACCCACTGTGATGGTATTGTTCTTTAAATCCAAAGAAAATCACCTCCACTGATATCCTATGCGCAGCGGTTTCAAATTTGACGAAAATTTAGTTTTACCCGGCACAGAAAGGGAAGCGGTCACAATGAGAAATAGACTTACCACAATTTTGAAGGAGGCCAATGCAGAACTGCGGCGCAAACCCAAAATTTCCACCCTGTATTTGGTGCTGAGGGCACTGGTCATCATCACGATGATCGCCCAATTTTCCAACCAAAACTATGAAAATGTGTTTTTATGTATTTTAACACTGCTCCTGCTTTTGTTCCCCACCTTCCTGGAGCGACGGCTGAACATTGACCTGCCCAATACATTGGAAATCATCATTATGCTTTTCATTTTCGCCGCGGAAATTTTAGGGGAAATCCGGGAATTTTACATCACATACCCCTACTGGGATACCATTCTCCATACCATAAACGGCTTTCTCTGCGCGGCCATCGGGTTTTCCCTGGTAGACCTATTTAACCGAGACAAGCACTTTTCCCTCTCCCTGTCCCCTCTCTTTATCGCGGTGGTGGCATTTTGCTTTTCCATGACGATTGGAATTATATGGGAATTTTTCGAATTCTTTATGGACTATTTTTTCCTGCTGGATATGCAAAAGGACACTGTGGTCAGCCAATTTTCCTCTGTCATGCTGGACCCCACGGGCGGCAACCACCCGGTGGCCATTCAGGGAATCACAGATGTGATTGTCATTGCAGGCGGTGAAGAGATCCCTCTTGGCCTGGGCGGCTATCTGGATATTGGCATTATTGATACCATGATCGACCTCCTGGTCAATTTTGTGGGCGCGACCATCTTTTCCATGATCGGCTATGTTTATGTGAAAAGCCGTGGGGAGGGAAAATTTGCCAAACGCTTTATTCCTCAAGTGTTGTCAGAAGAGGCGGCACAGGATGCGATGTCCGAGGAATCTGCTGAATAATCCGGCCTGGAGGAAGCATACTACACTCATCCACTAAAAAGGAGGGGTTATTATGGCTGATATTACCAATTCTACCATTAAGTGTACGGTTGAAAACTGCGCATACCACAATCCTAAGAACTACTGCTCTTTAAACCAAATCAGCGTGGGCTGCTCCAGCGCCAATGTCACCAGCAGCCGTGGTACCGAGTGCGACTCCTACCAACTGGCCAATGAAGGCGGCTTGCGCTAAAATAGAAAACGCAAAGGCGGAGAAACCTACATAAATAGGTTTCTCCGCCTGTTCTCTTTCTATGTCAAACGAAGCTCATGGAAAAACATAGAAGGCTTTGACCGCGCGCTGCCTCACGAAGAAACCCTTGGTTCCTTCGTGAGCAGTATAAAATCTTCCATGAAACAGCGCACTGTGGTTACAATATGTTGATTCCGTAAAAACCGACCAGCGCCAAGGCCATCAGCCCGGCGGTAATCAGCAGAATGGGCGGCCCCCGAAATGACTTGGGACAGCTCTCAAAGCTGACCTCCTCCCGCAATCCGGCCAGGCTGATCATCACCAGTGTTGCGCCCAGACCGCCAAAGAGACAATAGAGAACGGTCTGTCCCACCTCATATCCCCGTTGGGAGGCGATCAGCATCGCCCCCAGCGCGGCCGCATTCACCGTCAGGGAGGCCAAGTGCTCATCCACGCGGTGAGACAGCTCCGGCAAATATGCCGCAGTTGCGCGGCGCAGCAGCCAAACCACAGCAGGCGCCAGCAGGGAAAACAGGACAAGGCGCAGATAGGTCAGCTGAAAACGGATCAAGAAGAAATCCAGCCACCGGGAGAGCAGCCCGCATAATACCATCACCAGTGTGAGACTCAATCCGGTGCGCCGTCCATCTGTTGTATCCAGAAAGGCTTGGGGCCGTGTTCCAATCCCCAAGCAGGTAACAAGGACCACATTTTCTGACAGCAGGGCGGTCAAAATCAAGGTGGTCAGTTGTGTATCGCTCATACGCCACTCCTCACTTCCCCCAATGGGCCTATGCGGTCAAACTTCACCTTCCTCATAGCCGCCCTCCTCTATCTCCAGCATGGCCACCACCTCCAGGGCCTGGTTGACTCCTGAAATAATCGCTTTGGAGCTAACTGTGGCGCCGGAAACGGTGTCCACCGCGTTGGCTCCGCTGCTGCGGATGGTTCCCGTGCGCCCCACAAAGCTGGAGAGATAATCCTCCTCCAGCGCCTGGGTCCCCATACCAAGGGTCTCGCTGGCACTGATCACTGCCACACCGGTCACCCGGCCATCTGTATTGACCCCCACCTTCATGGTAATGCTGCCCACAAAGCCCGGCACCTGTATCTCCACAACATAGCCCACCAGAGCTTCATCCCCATATCCCGCAGAGATGGATACCGCATTGGGGGACTGGTAAGGCGTCTCTGTCAAGTAACTGGCTTGCGGCATCACCTGCTGGAGCAGGGCGCGGTTTTGCTGGTGGGTCTGCTGATAGGTGGTAAGCTCAGTTCCCCTGTGTACCACAAGGATGATCAGAACTGTCCCTATCACCACACCGCCCAGGGCAGCGGTCTGCCGCCCAAACGTGATGACCTGATCCAGATACGCCTCTCCGGGCACTTTTCCCCTCTCAAAAAACCGGGTGCTCTTCGGCTTGACCAGTCGAATCTGGGACAAGTTTTCCGCCAAGGCGTGCAGCCGCCTTTTGGTCCCATCAAAGGGAGGCACTCCAAACCGCCTGGGTCTTCCGGCCCGGTCCAACAGCCACACACAGCAGTTCATGGTCAAGATGGACCAGCCCACCCCCTCGGGATAGGAGCCAAAATAGCGCAGCAACACAGTCAGCACACCGCAGCCAATTCCATAAATCACCTGCCCGCGGAGGGTGGTGGGAGAGGTGACATAGTCTGTAGCCATAAATATGGCGCCGAGCAGCAGCCCCCCGCTGAGGAGGTTCGCGGTCATCCACTCCAGCCGCCCTCCCTCAATGGGAAACAAAAATGTAAGCAGCGCCACTGTCCCCAGATAGGAAAGGGGGATGCGCGGGGAGATGACCCGGCGCATCAACAGATAGGCCCCTCCCAGCAGCAGCATCAGAGAGGAGACCTCCCCAATGGAGCCGGCGTGCTGACCCAGAAACAGCTGCGCAACCGTTTCTGGGGGCAGCGCCCCATTGCTCAGGTAGGACATGGGCGTCGCGCAGGACACAGCATCCACGCTTCCAAACACCGGCAGCCAGGAAAACGGCTCGGACCACGTGGTCATCAGCATGGGAAAGGTACAAAGCAGCATCCGCCCCGCCAGCGCGGGGTTCATAAAATTGCGGCCCAGACCGCCATAAAACTGCTTAGCCACCACCACAGAAAAGAACGCCCCTAACACCGGCGCCCAATATGGAGCCGTAGGAGGCAGACACATGGCCAGCAGCATCCCCGTGACACAGGCGGATAAGTCCTTGAGTGTGTTGCTCTGTTTAGTCAGGCGGCGGTAGAGATATTCAAACAAAACACTAAAGCCCATAGAGACCAGTGTCAATGTCAGCACCCGCAAACCGAAAAAGTACACTGCCATGGCCAGCGCCGGAACCAGCGCCACCATGACATCCAACATGGTAGCGGCGGTGGACGTTGGCACCGAGAGCCGGGGCTGCCGGCGGCGGGATTCTATCAACTTACGCTTCATACTGCCCGCTCTCCATTCTCCCTCACCAGCTTCTTTGCCCGGCGCATGATATCCACCAGCCGGATATGGCAGGGACAGCTATACGCACAGCAACCGCACTCCATGCAGTCCTCCGGGTGCAGGTCACACAGCTTATCCATCTCCCGGTTTTCCAGCGCCCGCTGGATAAACACCGGGGCCAGCCGCATGGGGCAGGAAGCCAGGCAGTGGCCGCACTGCAGGCACAGCTCGGCGGGATAGTCGGTTTGCCGTTCCCATGGTGCCAGACAGACCAGACCGCCGGTATTCTTTAGCACCGGCACCGTCAGCTCTGTCTGCACAATTCCTGTCATGGGGCCGCCCAGCAAAACCAAATCAGGCTTCTCCTTCAGCCCTCCGGCCGATTGGAGCAAATTGGTCAGGGGCGTTCCCACAGGCACCCACAAATTTCTAGGCCTGGCCACGCTGCCGCCGGTCACTGTCACCACCCGGTGGGTGAGCGGCTGTCCACGCCTGATCATCTGGCCGATGGCATAGACTGTGGCCACATTAAACACCGCGCAGCCCACCTGTGGCGGCTTTCCGCCAGGAGGAATCTCCCGCCCGGTGACCATGCGTACAATCTGCTTTTCCGCTCCCATGGGAAAGCGGGTGGGTACCGTGCGCAGACGCACCCTGTCTCCATTCCGGCGCATGGCGCGCTCCAGCCGTTCAATGGCGTTGAGCTTATCCGATTCCGAGGCGATAAAGGTCCGCTCTACCCCCAGTACCCGTGCCAGGGCGCGCATCCCCTCCAGCACCTGCCGAGCGCGCTCCAAAAGCAGACAGTGATCCGCCGTGAGATAGGGCTCACACTCGGCGGCGTTGACAATCAACGTGTCCACCCGGCCCCGCGCCTCCAAAATTTTCACATGGGCCGGGATCGCGCCGCCCCCCATCCCTACAATGCCGGAATTGCGAATCCGCTCCAGCAGCTCCTCCTGGGAGAGGGCATTTGGATCCGCCACAGGCTCTGTATGACATGGGGTATCCGCCCTGTCATTCGCAATCACCACGGCGGTGGATTCCCCACCCCAGGGATGGGGGCGGGGCTCAATGGCGGTCACCTGGCCGGAGACACTGGCGTGGATTGCCGCCCCCCCTTCGCCGCCCGCCCGGGCAACCAGTTGTCCCAGTTTCACTCGCTGGCCTACAGAGACGATAGCCTGCGCAGGGGGGCCTTTACACAGATCCAAGGGCAAAATCACTTTCTCCGGCGGCACATCCAACAGCGCCAGCGGTTTTTTACGGGTCAATTCTTTTCTGGGCGCGGGATGAATCCCGCTAAAAAAAAGATACGCCATGGTAGCCTCCTTGGTTTCCCTTTCCAGCACGGCGCCGGTCAATATGGAATACGTGGTGATACTTTAGGCAAAGCCCCTTCAAGCGGGGCTCAGGCAAGTCAAGGGCCGTTGGACTGCAGCCGGTGGAGAACACACAGCGCGACAGACCCTCCCGGGGGCTTCTTCCCTCCCCGGGACGGCCGGACGAAACAGCACGGTCAATAACATCAATACGCCCTCTCACTTGCATGACTGCGATCTCTTTCCAAACCGCAGTCAATTTGTCGCAATTTAGCATATTATAGCACAGCGGAAAAAGAAAGTACAGAGTGCCAATTTCTGCGGTGAAAATCATCTTAAACCGCACCAAAATGGCCATTGCACCATGATAAAAAGGCTGTTATAATGGCTTTACATTATTTTCTTGTCAGACCTTCTGCGCGGGCGCACCATTTTCTGCGCAGAAACGCCAAAATCGCTTTTGTTTGGAGGCAATTTGAGATGGAAGAACTAAAGATCACCCGCGCCGCAGTGTTGAAGGAGAAACCAAAATCCTCTGACCTGGTCTTTGGCCAAAACTTTACCGACCACATGTTTCTGCTGGACTACGACAGCGGGAAAGGCTGGCACACCCCCCGCATTGTACCCTATGGCCCGTTGCAGATTGACCCCGCGGCCAAGTGCCTGCACTATGGCCAGGAGATTTTTGAGGGGCTTAAGGCCTATCGCGCGGGGGACGGGTCCATTCAGCTCTTCCGCCCCATGGATAACATCCGCCGACTGAACCGGTCCTGCGCCCGGATGTGCATTCCCGTCATTCCGGAGGAGCTGGCCCTGCAAGGTATTCTGGAGTTGGTGCGTTTAGAGGCCGACTGGGTGCCCCGCGAGCAGGACACCTCCCTGTACATCCGCCCGTTCATCATTGCAAATGACGGCGCGTTGGGCGTGCACGCCTCCCATAAGTACCTGTATGCTGTCATTGTCTGCCCGGTGGGCGCCTACTACCCCGAGGGGCTCAACCCCATCAAAATTTACGTGGAGGGCGAGGATGTGCGCGCTGTGAAGGGCGGCATCGGCATGGCCAAAACCGGCGGAAACTACGCCGCCTCCCTCCGGGCTGCGGCGCGGGCGGAGGACAAGGGTTATTCCCAGGTGCTGTGGCTGGATGGGGTGCACCACAAGTATATTGAAGAAGTGGGCTCCATGAACGTGATGTTCAAAATCGATGGCAAAGTGGTCACTCCGGATTTAAACGGCTCCGTGCTGGACGGCATCACCCGCCGCTCCTGTATCCAGCTTTTGAAGGACTGGGGCTATGAGGTGGAGGAGCGCCGCATCGCCGTGGAGGAGCTGTTCCAGGCCGCTGAGAGCGGCAAGCTGGAGGAGGCCTGGGGCGCCGGTACCGCCGCGGTGGTCTCCCCCATCGGAGAGCTGGCCTGGGGGGAACAAAAGATCACTGTCAGTGGCGGGAAGATCGGCCCCCTAACCCAGAAATTGTACGATGACCTGACCGGTATCCAGTGGGGCCGCCTGGCTGACCCCCATGATTGGATTATGAAATTATAAGTATTCAAAAATCATGAACTAAGCACCTGTATTCACAGTTAAAAACACCGTATCAACGGCCTTAAGGGGGGCGCTGAGTATCAGCGCCCCCCTTGCTTTATGCCGGAAGATTAGACATCATTGTTGAGGGCCGATTGTTTTTTCGCGTTTTTGTTCTGGTTCTGATTTTCCTGGGTGATGGGGGTCTGTCCATTGCTCTTTTGTTTTCTGGCGCGTTTATTGTCAGGCTGACTGTCCTTTGGCATACGGCTTCACCTCCTTTGCAGACAACATGATTGCATCATTGCATCAAATTCCACTGGGGCAGCCATTTTTCCTTGTTTTTGGCCACTTCCTCCACCACTGCCTTGCCGCTGGGAAATGCGTCAAAGGTCCCGGCCTCAATTTCATGGAGTACGGAATGGAGCAGGGTTTCATAATATTGATCCGGGCTGATTCGGGCATCGCTCTGCGTCACATGGGATTGGTTCTCCCGGAACGCTAAACCGGCATACTCCTGTTTCACTTGGCCAATCAACGTCTTGCGGTCCACACGCTCTCCCCCTTTGTTTGAATAACAGTATTTCCCGTTTCAAGAAAAATATTCACAGATGCTTGCCGTAAATTTTTTATTGCTCACCCGCGTAGACCCCGTTTGGCCGGATTATCCAAAACCCGCCCCTGCCGGTCAAAGCGGGAGCCGTGACAGGGACAATCCCAGCTGCCCTCCGCCTCATTTTGCCGCAGGGCACAGCCCATGTGGGAACACCGCCGCGCAGGACGCACCAGGTTTATGGCGGCACTGCCTAAATTAATCCACAGTTGGGCGGTGAGCATAGAGCGCTTTGGGGAGAACACCTCTTCATAGTCACTGCGCCCTGTCGTGATCAACTCGGTCAGCACTCTGGCGGCAGTCATGGAGCCGGTCATGCCCCACTTATGAAATCCAGTGGCGACATAGAGCGCGGTCCCCGCTGCCCGGAGACGGCCAAGATAGGGGGCCGCATCCAGCGACATGCAGTCCTGTGTGGCCCAAGCATGGGTTTCCACCGCATTTGGGTAGGCGGAGGCGGCCAAGGCGCGCAAAGAGGTCCAGCCTCCGCCCGGCTCTCCCGTCTTATGGTCCCCGCCGCCCAGGAGCAGATGCTCTCCATGGGTGCGAAAGGAAAAACCCTGGTCCTCCCGGTCGAGATAAAGGCCATCGGGCTGGGGCGTGCCCTTCAGCGCAATCACATAGGAGCGGGATTGATACAGCTTCATAAAATAGAGCCCCGGAATGTTAATCATGGGAAAATGAGTGGCCAGCACCACCGCTTTCGCGTTGATACTGCCGTTTGGTGTCTTGACAGCGCCGTTGCGGATAGCCTGTACCGGCGTATTTTCATAGATGGTCAATCCCTTCGCCGCGCCATAGAGAAATTTCAGGGGATGAAATTGCCCCTGTCCCTCCATTGCCAAGGCCCCGGCAACAGAAATGGGAATTTGGGCTTCCCGGCGCAGCGTCCCCGGGATGTTTAAACGCCGATAGGCCTCCTCCTCCGCCTCCAGTTCCTTTCGGCCATTTGTACTGTAGATATGGGCAACCTTTTCTTCGAAATCACAGGAAATCTCCTGGGACAAACGGCGGTACTCCTCCACAGAGGCCTGGTTTGCCTGATAGTATAAAGCGGCGGCGCCGATCCCCCGCCGCTTGATCAAGTCCGAGTAAATCAGCCCGTGCTGGGATGTGACCTTCGCCGTGGTTTTGGCAGTCACACCGCTGCCAACGCGCCCTCCCTCCGCCACAATACAGGATATCCCCGCCCCTTGAAGATACCGTGCGCACAGAATGCCGGCCATTCCGCCCCCTACTACCAGCACATCGGCCGTCTGATGCCCGGTGAGGGCCTGACATGGTTCCGGCTGCGGCTCCTCCTGCCAGAGGGAGGGGTGTTTACACTTCCCGTCCATCAGTTGATGATGGTTCCACTGTTGATGTGGAGCACTTGGCCGGACAGATTGGAGGAATCCTCACAGGCCAGATAGACATAGGCGGGCGCCAGCTCATAGGGCTGCGCAGCTCGCCCCATGGGCCGCTCAGAGCCAAAGGTCTGTACCTTCTCCCCGGAGAAGCTGGAGACAATCAGCGGTGTCCACACCGGACCGGGGGCCACGGCATTGACCCGGATCCCCTGTGCAACGAGGGACAGGGCCATAGACCGGGTAAAGGAGACAATGGCTCCCTTGGTGGCGGAGTAGTCAATCAGGGTTTCACTGCCTTCAAAGGCGGTGATGGAAGCGGTATTGATGATCGCGCCGCCCGCCTTAAGCTGAGGCAGCGCGGCACGGGTTAAAAAGAAGCAGGAGAAGAAATTGCTCTCAAAGGTGTTGCGCAGCTGCTCGGTTGTAATATCCAAAATGCTGTTCTGGGAAACCTGTACCCCTGCGTTATTGACCAAAATATCCACGCCGCCATAGTTCTGTACGGTCTGCTCCACCACGCCCGCCGCCTGGTCCTCTCGGCGCAAATCCGCCCGGAGCACACTGCAGCGTCCGCCCAGATCCCGCACCGCCTGGGCAGTTTTTGCCGCATCGCTGTCCTCTTGAAGGTGGACAATTACCACATTGGCCCCCTCCTTCGCGTAGATAACGCTCACCGCGCGGCCAATGCCGCTGTCCCCGCCGCTGATGATGGCGGTCTTGCCCCGCAGCTTTCCACCAGGGCAATAGGCGGCGTTGTCATAAACCGGCCGGGGGTTCATCTCCTCCTCCCGTCCCGGCTGGCGATTTTGATGCTGAGGCGGGAAGGTATCCTGCTTTTGTGAATGCATTGCTTTCGCTCCCTTCTGCAGTTTGTCCTAAGTATGTGCAGCAGAGGGCAATTCTAGCCACGATCAAACATGAGGGCATTCTGAACCATAGCAAAATGCCCCTAATACGTGGAAAATTTTACTGTCTTTCTTGCGGGCGCCAAATTGATAGCTGTTCCATAGAAAACGGCCGCTGCCAAAGCAGCGGCCGCGAGATCGTCCTAAAGGAGGGCAATCGCCTCTATTTCCACCAAGACATCCTTCGGCAGCCTTGCCACCTGCACTGCTGAGCGGGCAGGGTACGCCGTCCCCTCAAAAAATTCAGCATACACCCTATTCATGGCGGAAAAGTGCTCCATGTTCTGGAGGAACACCGTGGTCTTCACCACAGCCCCCTTTTCCAGTCCGGCCTGTACCAGGATGGCCCTAATGTTTTCCAGGGCCTGCCGGGCCTGCGCTTCGATCCCATCCGGGATCTCCCCGGTGGCGGGGTTGACAGGGATCTGGCCAGAGGTATAGAGGAAGCCCCCTGCGCGAACAGCTTGGGAATAGGGGCCGATTGCCGCGGGGGCGTTGTCGGTGTGAAGGGCTTGTTTCATTGTACTTGCTCCTTTCAAACTCCCATAGTATTTGTTTTAGTGTACCACAACTCTCCTGCAGGCCGCAAGGAAAAGAACTCTCTCTTGCTTTGAAGGGAACATAGCAGTAGAATAGGCGGGTTCCATGATTTTTCACATTCGCAGGATACAGCCGCTGTGGGAACAGCCAAAATGATTCGGAGATGCTGCGGGCAGCGGGCAGCCCCATTGCGATGGGCAATGCGGCGGCGCGGGGCAAGCTGTTTCGCTGGCCATACAGGTATAACCTATTCACTTTAATGCAAGTTTAAATTGGAAGACTGGAAAAAGCCCGGAACCAAGCCGTTTCATGCCAAATTTGTTACTAGTACGTTACTAGTACGTTACTAACGACCTATTATTGTGCATTATGCCAGTTTGCGAATCGCGGCAGTTAGCACCTTCAGTGATTCGTGCGTGTAGGATGCGGTCACGTCACTTTTTGCGGAATGCCCCATAAGCCATTTTGTAGTGAGTGCATCCACCCCTGCCTTGTGGAGTTGGGTCGCAAATGTATGCCTGGTCCAATGTGGTGTGGCCTCTCCCACTCCAATTTCATCTGCTACATCATGAAAAGCGGTCGCTCTGAACCACGTGGAGTTCAAAGGGGAGCCATCCTCATTACATATAATTGTTTCGCCATCTTTCGCCAGCCACATTTCCAGGTATTTTTTGATTTTTGGGTGCACTGGTACAATTCGATTTTTACCGCTCTCAGTTTTTATCCCGCCCTGTAAATAATTTTCTTTTCGGTTGTAAGAAAAGCGGGTCAAGGTCAAAAACTCTGTAATGCGGAATCCAGTGTAACACATCATCAGAACAGTATCGGCCCAAGGAAAATCGTTTTTTGCAAGCTGCTCAAGGAGCTGCAGTTGAATATCGTTGAATGCGTCTCTGGGTTTTTTAATGTCAACGGTGGGGATCTCTAAAAACGCCGAATAATCCTTGACAATAATATCATGCTTCAGTGAGTACGCACTAAGCGTTCGTATTAAAATCGCGTCATTGTGAATAAGGGACTGTGAGCATCCACCCTCCTCATCGGCGTCAAGTATGGACTGCCACTCCTCAAGCGCCACCTCCCTCATCTTGCGATTGGCATAGCGGGATATGCGGTTATTCCACGCCGCTTTATGGCTGATGACAGACGGAGGGTTCAACTTTTTGTATGCCCTTTCGGACCAAGCATCATAAACTTGTTGCACAGTCATAGAAAGTCTATCAATTTTGGGGGGCGTTCCAGTTTTTTGGTTTTGATTATATTCATCCAATGCGGCCTGAGCCTCAGAGGCGAGTGTATGATAGCTCAGGGGGACCTGGACGATCTGCCCATACTTGTTTTCTCTGGAGACCTTGTCCATGTAAGGCTTTCTCCTATTCCCGCTCAGTTTTACAATGGATCCCGTCCCATTTGGCCTGCGCATATAATCCTCTCCTTGCACACCGCGCCAAAATTTGGTATAATAATGGGCGCAACGGTGCCTTGATTTTGATGGGTTGGGGTGCTTGCGTTTGCCGCTCTCAGTGTTGGTAGCACTGGGGGCGGTTTTTCTTGTTTTCTCACGCTGGATATGATATCCTGTCGTTGGCGCTATCACACGGTAGGCGGTTGCCCCATCCATTCGGAGGGGGCAAGAGCTTCTTTCCCCTCCATTGAGAGGGGGTGATGCTGTGATTACATATTCGGAACTATTCCAGTTCTGTTTGGTGATAATCGGCATTGTCGGTCTCCTTTTGACCACAAAAAAGAAGTAACCGCCTCGCCTCACAAGCTGCGGTTACTTCCGTAGATCCGTAGGGGCAACCGTCTGTGGTAGTGCCCTTCTATGGTCATTATATACCGCCGTGCTTCATATTGTCAAGTACGCCCTCAGCTTCTGCCGGGGGGGCTTTTTTTATTACGCGGAGGAAAATTTTTCCTCTTGCAATGGTGTAAAATACCATGTATGATGTGTATAAAGAAAAAATAAAACTTAAATCTTTATCGCAGATGAGAGGATTTTTCCATGAAACTATCCGGGGAGCATTTTTTGACATTTGTTGATACGATTGAAACGATAGCCTCCAGCGCCCGGCCCAATGCCGTCAATCAATTTCAGTGTCCCATCTGTGGCGGACCTGGAAAAGTGGTCATAATAAATGGAACTCAAACCATGATAGCTAACTGCTTTACTTGTGACGTGATGGCGATCTATCATTTTTGACCGCATTGTCGAATAAAGTCGAACAGGTCCCATAAACCGGACTACATAAGCAAACCCGCGCTTTACCCCTTGCAAGTATAGAACTAACGTTCTATAATGAGCCATACAATACAGAGAAAGGGGCGCTCACCATGAAGATGAACGCGATAGTTAACAAAGGACCAGAGGGTGAGATGCCCACGCTCATTAGAAATGAGCTTCATTTGCTGTTAGATACAATTCCGGACACCGAAGTTGAAGAGCTTATTCTTTATCTTTCTTGGATTTTAAATACTCCATATAGTTCATAATATCGTGCAACCTCTCTTCTGGAATTTGATCTAACAATTGATGTGCTTTTGCTTTTGGCCCTTCTTCCATCTGGAGGAGGGGCTTTTCTTTGTCTAAAGGATCAATATCGTCATTGGTTAGATATTCCATTGTTACTCCAAAAAAATCAGCCAAGGCCTTTAAAGTGGTGCGCCGCACACCTTCGTACCCTTTTTTGTACCAACCATATATAGTAGTTTTTGGAATGCCTGATTGAATAGCCAGCTGGCTTTTATTGATACCTCTCTCAGCCATCAAGATATCCAACTTTTTTAGCATATTCATTACATATCACCCCCTCTTCACTACAATACCACGCTGTAAAATAAAATGCAAGAAAAATATTACCCCTAAGCGTACAAAAATTGCTTGACAAGGTGCGAGAAGGGGTATATATTTAATACACGAAGTACCCCTAGGGGTGATTTGAGGTGGTAATATGTTTGGCAATCTTAAGGCTGAAATGGCACGGCATGGTCTTACCAATAAAAACTTAGCAGAAATTCTTGGCGTGACGGAGAAAACCATAAGAGGCAAAATGTGTGGGAAGACCGGTTTTACGCTCAAGGAAATGCGGCTTATTCAAAAAGCAATACCAGGTAAAATTCCGATTGATTTCTTATTTGAGGAAAACGAATCGGACTATGGTAAGGCAAGCTAAAGCCCCTCCTTTGGGAGGGGCAGGATGCTTGGATTATTTGAATCCAAGCATTTTAAGGAATGTTCTTTTCGCCTTTCGCTTCCGCCCGGCTTTAGTTGTTGGAATGCCTGTCACCTTTGCGACTTTGCGTTTTGCACTTGTGATTCCAAGCGCGCGGTTTAAGCTAAAGCCGGGAATTAGAGATTTCTTTCTTGCCATATCCATCCTCCTATCTTGGACTACAGATACCGCATGGAGAGTATCCAGCAGTCTGAGCCTGCTCAATGGTACTAAACCAAATTTCATTTTCAGGCAAGATAGATTCCGCATGGCGGCAAGTTGGGAGGTGATATTTATCGGAATCTATGCTTCCCACATAGTTGCCCTCTGTCTGCACTTCTGCGCTTGAACCAGTCGCAGTGACAATTACAACGGTTTGTGTTTCTGGGATCCAGTCAACATCTGCGTCCAATGTTTCTGAAACAAAACGGACTGGAACCATAGTGCGGCCTTCAATAGCTTGTGCAGGTACATCCAATTCCACCTCCGCGCCGTTAACAAGGGCAATTTGGCTACCCAAGGTCAGGACAATCGTTGTATCATGCGAGGTTGCTATTGCGGTTCTTGTATCTGCGTCCCAATCAACCGTGGCACCAAACGCCTCAAAAATGGCTCTCATGGGAACCAGCGTACGCCCATTGACTATTTGCGGGGGAACATCAGTCTCTAATGTGGCTCCGTCAAACAGCAGTTCAAGAGAAAAAACTGATTGTACCAACAGACTGCTTACAAGCGTGAGTGCAGCAATAGTAGATAGTAGCCATTTTTTCATTGTTAAAGATCCTTTCATTTAATAATCGAATTTATATTACAACAGCGTTCTCCATTTTGCAACAATAAAAAACTCACCCTTCTGTGAGGCGAGGAGGAAGAAATGAACCTATCAGAGAAAAATTATCCGGCAAATAATCAATGAGAAAGGGTTCAAGCAAATTGCCGCTGCTCTTAGTGTGCCGCCTGCTGAATTGCTTTCGCGTGAAAAATAAAAATCCCCGCTGTACCACCAGCGGGGCAGAACCCAAACACATCACGAAAAGGTTCCGTTGCTTGTATTTTAGCACAACGGGATCTGAAAAACAAGGAGGACATTATGCCAAAAAGAAGTATGATCCCACCGCCCACGGATGAAGAAATTTTAACTCTAAACGATGTGCCGGTCCAGCTTGCCGCGAGGTATATTGGCTGGTCTTCCGTGACAATCACAAATGCATTAAAGCAAGAGCGCGCGCCGTTCGGCTTTGCCGCGCAAAATCCCAATACCGGATCCTGGACATACAACATCAGCCCGGGGGCGTTGGTGCGGTATAAGAGGGGTGATTTGCCCACGTACCGGCTAAACGAAGTAATTAATCTGGCGGCAGAAGGATTTGAGAAGGTAATAGACGCAAAGCTGTCTGCCTGTGCAAATGTTTTTGCCCCCGATCGTGGCAAGGCAGGAGGGGCCAGCGCATGAACTATGATCCACTTTCGCGCGGCCGCTATCACGGCAGGCGCTTTCTGCGGCGAATGACAGGGCATTACATAAAGCGGTTATTTGTAGGGGCGGTATCTCTGCTGGGCTGGGCGGTTGCTCTGGCCCTGGTTGTGGGATTTATATTTTGAATTGGAAGCCCTAGCCGATATCGCAGAGGAGGGAAATAACAGTGTGCGATCTTCCGGAGCTATGTCTTGACCCGCCAGAGATGGCTGGATATTGGGCATGGAGAAGTTTCAGAAACGAAGAGGCCGAATATGACAAGGCGGAGATAGAAATTTCGTTAATGAGGATGTGCGAGAATGAACAAATTGACGATTTATAAGCAAATGACTTCTAGCCCGAATAATTTATTGGGCGTGATGAAACAGGAAATTGGTGTAAAGTCCAACTGCTTGCCTTTTGCGGTAAAGGCTATGGAGGCGCTTAATTTGCTTGGATCAAAGTTGACAGAATCCGAGGCGCTTAACGCCGCCAACGTGTTTCTCGCAAATATGCAAACCCTCACGCAAGGCGGGATAACGGCTGAGGATTACGACAAGATAGATTTTGTCAAGCGCGGCAAAACGATAACCATATCGGCAAGGGTGGAGGCGTTTTTAAGGGCGGCGGCTCGAAAGGGATACAGGATTACCGAAACCATCGTTGCCGTTCCCAAGGATGATGGAAACACAACCTATTTCAAAGAGAATTTCTATAACGGCGAAATTGTGTACACCCTGGAGGATGGGAGAATCAATGGCGACCGAAAAATCACAGCCGAACGGCTTATATCAAACTACTTTGACAAGTACCTGTGCCGCCTTGAAGTCGCGGACATTAAGCAAAATAAGCGACTTATAATGACCGTATGCGAAATGTCGAACGAGGATGTTCTGAGTGCTTCGATGGCAAGTGAGAGCGGAATTTATAAAACCAGATGGGAAAAGTACAGGGATAATTGGGGCAATGAGAAAAACCGAAAAGTTATTATGGAAGAATTGAATACAGGATCTATCTGGAATGTATGGACTTCTGAAATGGTTGCGAAAACGGTAATTCGCAGGGCCTTAAAGCGGGTACGCGAAGTGCTTCCAGAACTCAAAGATACCATTTATGCGTTCGATAGCGAACCCGTCACGCAGGATATTCCGACAGGGCCGGTTATAGAAATTCCGCTTGAAGTAGTGAATGTGGATCTTGATAATCTCACAGAATCACAAAAAAATGAAGCGCGGGAAATCCAAGAGTTATGGAAAGCAAATCCTAAACTGGCAATTGATACGGCCAATGAGATCATGGCGATGTTCAACGGGGAAAACACGCAAGATGTAATCAATATTTACTATGCGAGTATTGTCAATATCAAAGTCCGAAAAACTCTTTATCCGATAATCCAGTCGATGTTTGAAACGCCGGAGGAACTTTCCGGAGACCGAGATGATTACTTTGTATGCGAGATTTGCGGCAAGGAAATCACAAGCGCAAAATCGAAAGCTTATTACGCTGAGCATCCAGATCGCGTTGTTAAGTGCTTTGACTGCAACAAGAAGTGAGGGATGAAAGATGAAAACAAATAGGATTTACCGTGCATTTTTCAATATGATGCTGACAGAAAGCATGAGTGTCAGGCGATATGATTTGGACGAAAATTTTATCGCGCTTACAGATGGGTACCGTGCATATAAAATTTTGAAATCGGATTGCCCCCTTAATCTTTCAAGAATTATAGATTTGAGTGACAGAGAGACGCCAAAGCTGGAATTGTCGGAAAAACATAAAAAACTTGCCCGCACAAATGAGTTGTTCGATTATGGATATAGAGGAAAGCATGGATTTGTCAGAAAGTACCACTGCGATGACTTTGATGTTTGGGTGAATGACGGTTATGTTGAGTTTTTTGAAAATCCCACATTTTATGGCACTGGCGAAACGGCGGCAGTTATGGTTTGCGAGAGAAATGACACGGTACAGGGCATTGTTCTTCCTGTGAGGAAAGGACGATGAACAAAACCAGATTGAAACAAGGAACTCTGGCATGGGAAAACGCCAGGGAAACCCGAATCGGCAGCAGCGAAGTATTTGATATTGTGCGCTACTATTCCTCTGATGATGAGCTCCAAAACTGCGGCATCAACGCCGAGGATTTAAGAGCGGAAAAACCATATACCACCGCATGGGCATTATATCATAAAATGCAAAATGACGGAATTTATCAGCGTCAGAGCCTCCCTCCAGAGCTTGCGGAATACGGTCACGCAGTTGAGCCTTATGGACTTTCTGTACTGCAAGCCGGGCGCAAGGCAAAGCTCAAAGCCGGCGAAGTATATGTCTCTGGCAAGCTTATTGCAAGCCTTGATATCAGCGGAATAAGTGAAGAGATAGATGAACGCCCATTTGATTATGGCAGCGGTATGGTGGGTATCGGGAGACATTTTGTCTGTGAACAAAAATCAATCATGCCTCAGGTTCTTAAAAAAGGATTTCCTATAAAATACATCATACAGGCGCAATACCAAATCGCCATGACAAAAGCGGACTTTTATATTTTACAGATCATGAAGCTTGAAGAAGATACAATTTTTGAGCGTGGCAAAATTACGCAAATGTCAAATAGCAAAAAGAAGCTATACCTCCAAGGAAAAATGACGGTCACACATTTATATTTCCAAAACAACGAATCTCTCGCGATGCTGATCAAGGTGTGCCTTGAACGATTCTTTGCGGATGTTGATAATCACCGTGAACCAACGCCATTCATCGAACATGATAACCAGCGCAATATTATTGACAGCATACGGATCAATACATTTTACAACAAGAATTTGACCCTTGATTTTGAACTTTCGGAATACATGAGGGCCAAAGAGGAAAGCGAAATTGCGGAGGCCAGGAGAAAGGCTGTATTGCAAGGCATAATCGAAACGGCAAAAAAATACAACGCAAGTCAATTTCTTTCATTGGACGGCACAAGGGCTAGTTTTTCAGCAAGCGGAGCCTTTTTGATTAAGCCGCCAAAGGAGTAGCCTATGGAAAAATTTAAGCTTTATCCCTATCAAGAAAATGCTGTCCAAAACGCCGTTACTATGTTATATGAACGTGGAAATTCGCTCATAGTGGCAGGGACAGGGGCGGGAAAAACAATCATGATGGCGGCGGCAATAGGACGGTTCCTCAATGGATTTTACGCCATTAATAAACGAAAACCCCATGTCCTCGTACTTGTTCACAGAACGGAAATCCACGGACAGAATCACGAAAAGTTTTCTCGCGTGTGTCCTGAAATTCCGACAAGCGAAGTTGCCGCAAGCAGAAAAAGCTTACATGGAAATGTTCATTTTGGAATGGTGCAAACGGTTGTCGGCTTGCTGGATGAATTTGAGCTGGCAGGAAGCTTCTTCGATCTGATCGTCATTGATGAAGCCCACCACGCCAAAGCCTCCACCTATGAAGCGATCATAGAATGGAACTTCAAAGGAAAGCCGAACGCGGCCCTGCTTGGCGTAACAGCAACGCCGAACAGAGGAGACAAATTACCTCTCATTCACTTGTTTGATAATTTCTGCCAAATTACAACCAAATTCTTAATTGACAGTCATTATCTTGTGCGCCCGCGCTTTGTTGATCTAAGCCCAGTATTCGCTACGGACAAAGGCGCGGAAAAGGGGCGTTTATCCAAGAACTGCAAAATGGATATGCAGGGCAAAACTCTGCTATCCCGGTTGTGTGACGATTACTTGCGTGAAAAGGAACCAGGCAAGTCAATCATATTCACGCCATCGCATGAGTTTTGTATGGCACTTTATGACATTTTGAAAGCCAATGGAAGAAATCCGGCGTACCTATCATTAGGGCTTGATGATATTACTCGAAAAAGAGAACTAGAGCGGTTTGAGAGCGGCAATGCCGAGGATCTTATAAATGTCGATATCTGCACAGAGGGCTACGACTATCCCGCGCTGCGCAACGTGGTAGATTTTGACACCAATGGAACGCACGGGCAATGGGTGCAAAAAGTAGGGCGCGCACTTCGCACGGCAGACGGAAAGACTTCCTGCTCCGTACTTGATTTCGGGGGAAATGTTGAACTATATCCGGAGGGCGTAGAAACAGACGTTGACCTTGATGGTGTTGTCAAAAAGCTCAAAGGCGAGAAACTCACCGAGGAAGATTTATTCCAGACGGAATCGCAGATAAAAGGAACGTCTGGTTATGAGTTGGGGGCAACGGTAGAGCACACTCCATACCATCCCCCAAAAGGGTTCGAAACCGTCAATGACGATGATTTTGGCATTGTGTTTGTGGCTTGTGGCGATAAGCGAGATTGCATCATCGTGGGAAGCGAAAGAGATTTCAAGGTACATATGGGAGACAAAACAAGCATTAAACAGGTCGCATATGGTTCATTCAGCGAGTGTGTAGAAGAAGGCTTGTTATGGTTAGGCGAGCAGCCGACACTGCAAGAGCGCCCGATCAGCAATATGCAAATACGGCTCCTTGCCCCTAAATATCCAACAACGGCACTATCGTGGTACGGTGCAAATTGTACCATCTGCTGGAAAACATGGAAAGCGGTGATTTCTGGTGGCTAAAAAGATAGGCGCATGCCATTGCACGTTTGGCGGTTTACGGCAGGACTTCACAACCGGCGATATGGAAATGGTCTTCAAAATACATAAGGATTCCAGACAGAGGGCCAAGAAAATCTCCGATGCCGCAAGGGAGCTTGACTTGACGATATCCATTGAAAAATACGCCGAGAAACGGAGCCTTGACGCAAACTCATACTTTTGGTTATTGGCCGGAAAGCTTGCCCCGCTGATAAATACCACGAAAGAAGAAATCTATCGGGAATACATCAAGGGGATTGGAGACAATTTCGAGATCGTGCCTGTTCGGCTGGAGGCCCGCGACAAATGGATTCGCAATTGGGAATCAAATGGTATCGGCTGGGTGTGCGAAGATTTGGGAACCAGCGATTCTGATGGATATACAAATGTTATTTGTTATTTTGGCTCTAGCACTTATGACGCGCATCAAATGTACCAGTTAATCCAACTTATTATTTTTGATTGTGAGGAACAAGGAATCGAAACCGCAACGCCGGACGAACTAGCCAGAATAAAGGGGCTGTGGGATTGTGGATAGTATTTTGCAGGATGTTCGAGAATGCTATATCACAGGCGATACCGAATGGTTGCATAAGCATCATTGCTATTTCGGGAATCCTTTGCGGAAAATCAGTGAAGAGAATGGTTTGTGGGTATGGCTTCGGTGGGATTGGCATAATGGCTCCGAATATGGCGTCCATTTTAGCCGCGGCTTGGACTTAAAACTGAAACGAGAGGCGCAAGAGGCTTATGAGTTAACCCACACGCACGAAGATTTTATGCGCTTAATAGGGAGAAATTATTTATAAGGGGCAAATTTATGCTTAATGAAATAATCATCGAGGGAGGTGTTCCCGTTCGTTGAACGCGATGATAATTAAGACAGTGAGGCTGGCGGCGGATCAGGTGTACCTTGGAAACTCTAGGCGGGGAAGGTGGCGCTGAGCCCCAGGGGGCGGAGAGCTTCCTTTTTGAGGAGGGCTTTTATTGGCAAAAGCGTATATTAAGCTTTACTTCGACCTGTTGGATGCGTTGGAGCCATTCGGTGACGCGGAGCGCGGGCGCTTACTCACGGCTTTGCTGGTATACGGCAAAACGGGCGTAGCGCCGGAGCTTGGCGGGAACGAGCGGTTTCTATTCCCGATGCTTCGGGCGCAGATAGGCAGGGACGAAATAAGCTATCAGGAACAATGCGAGATCAATGAAAAGAACGGGAAAAAGGGCGGTGCGCCAAAGGGAAACCGCAATGCGGAAAAAAACAACCGAAAACAACCGAAACAACCGAAAACAAGCCAAGAAGAAGACAAAGACAAAGAAGCTAAGACCCTCCTAAATCCCCCCGAGGAGGGCACGCCTATAGACCAGTCTGAACTTTCTGACGCTGTGAAAACAAAGTTGTGTGACTGGTTGGCCTACAAGGACGAAAAGCGTCAGGCTTATAAACCAACGGGCCTCAAATCGTTGATTACTCAAATCTCCAACAACTGCGATAAATACGGGGATCAGGCGGTTATTGACTGCATTGACTTAGCTATGGGGAACAACTGGCAGGGGATCGTATGGGATCAATGTTCCCGCAAACGAGAGCATAGCAGTTCAAAGACAAACGGACAAGGACGAGAGAGTTTTGTAGATATTGTCGCCCGGATGCAGAAAGAAGGAAAAACATGACTATTCAGGAAACAGCAGAGATTATGGATATTCTGACCATTGCTTATCCTCAGTTCTACAACGGGAGAAATGCGCCAGACCCTGAAAAATCATTGGCATTATGGGCCTCTATGTTTCGGGAAGATGGTGTTGTGCTGGTTGTAGCGGCGGTCAAGGCTCTAATTGTATCGGAACAGTCTAATTTTCCCCCTAGCATTGGTGCGGTGAAGGCAAAAATACGGCAGATCACCACTCCGAAAGAATTGACAGAGGGTGAGGCATGGGCATTGGTGGCGAGAGCGGTTCGGCGGCTTGATTGGCTAAACCCCGGGAAAGCGTTTTTATCATTGCCGGAAGACATAAGGCAATGTGTTCATGATCCATCCGTGCTGGTGGAATGGGGAAAAGCAGAAGAATCCTCCCTTTCAACAGTGATTGCATCAAACTTTCAACGCACTTATCGAGCGAAAAAGGCCGCGAATCGGGAATATGAAGCGCTCCCCCCCGATATAAAAACGATGATTGACGGCATGACAGAGAAAATTGGGTTGGAGGCTACAAATGAACAGTAAACAAAAAGGAAAAACGGGGGAGCTGGAATTTGCCCGCCTATGCCGTGAACGAGGCTATGACGGCCGGCGCACTGCTCAATATTGCGGAAATACAGGAGATGCGGCGGACGTTGTGGGATTGCCAGGTATCCATGCGGAGATAAAGCGCGTAGAGAGACTGAATCTGGAAGATGCTATGACGCAAGCAACGCATGACGCACAGAAAGGTAAGCTTCCGGTTGTCTTTCATCGCCGAAACAGGGGAAGATGGAGAGCTACGATGGACATTGATGTGTTTTTTGACCTGTACAGGGCTTGGAAGGAGGAATAATTTTTATGAGCGTTAGACGGAAAACAGAAAACCGGCTGAATCTGATCCGCACATGCGGAACTTGCGACCGTGTATTCCCGACCACCGCCTCTAGCCCATGGATCAGGCAGGTTCCACGCGATGGGAAAAAGCAGGCAACTACATATTTTTGCTCTGGAAGCTGCAAGCGGGCCAGTTACAAGCATTTGTTTGACGGGAAAGCGGAGGAACGAAAAAAACAGCGGGAAGCCGGTAGGGACATCAGCACGAAGAACAGCCGTTATTACGCCGCCCACGCAGAGCAGGAACGAGCCAGGGCGCGGATGAAGTATTGGAGCAACCCCGAGGCGGCAAGGGCTGATCTGGTTTATTCACGATGCAAGCGTAAGGCGCTGGAACTGGAGGTGCAGGCGGGATGACCTATCTTGAATTTCTTCGCAGCAAGATACAGGTGGCGCCAATATCCGGCTTTGAAATCTCCCCGTCCGAATTGCACCCAGCCCTGAAACCACATCAGCGGGATGCAGTTGTATGGGCACTGCGGGGCGGGAGAAGGGCCCTGTTTGAGAGCTTCGGCCTAGGCAAGACCATCCAGGAGTTGGAGTGGTGTAGGCAGGTCATCCGGCACGAGGGCTGCGGAAAGGCACTCGTTGTCCTTCCGCTTGGCGTTCGGCAGGAGTTTGTCCGGGACGCAATGCAGCTGCTGGACATGCCTGCCCCGGTCTATATTACCGCCCGAAAATATATTGCCGCGTCCGGCGATGGGTCTATCCTGATGACCAACTATGAACGGGTGCGGGATGGGGATATTGACCCAAGGGAATTTGTTGCCACCTCTCTAGATGAGGCATCTGTGCTGCGGTCATATGGCAGCAAGACCTTTCAGACATTCCTGGGGCTGTTCCGGGGTGTGCGGTATAAGCTGGTCAGCACGGCCACGCCATCCCCCAACCGCTACAAAGAACTCATTCATTACGCCGGATACCTGGAGGTTATGGACACGGGGCAGGCGCTCACCCGCTTCTTCCAGAGGGACAGCACAAAGGCAAACAACCTGACGCTGTATCCCCATAAGGAGGATGAATTCTGGCTGTGGGTATCCAGCTGGGCACTGTTCATTGATAGGCCATCCGACCTTGGTTATGATGACGCCGGATATGACTTGCCGCCGCTGGATGTCCGGACGCACGTGATCCGGAAGGGTTACAGCGGGGTGCAGGATAAAAACGGCCAGGTGAAGCTGATGAATGACGCCGCGGCATCACTCCAGGAGGCCGCCCGGGAAAAACGGGAGAGCATCGCCCTGAGGGTGGCAAGGGCAAAAGAACTTGTGGACAGCGACCCGGATGCCAACTTCATCCTGTGGCACGATCTGGAGGCGGAGCGGCACGCGCTGAAGGCGGCCATCCCTGGGCTGGTAGATATCTATGGATCTATGGACTACGATGATCGGGAGCGGCGGGTCATCGACTTCTCAGAAGGACGTACCCGCCTGTTTGCCACAAAGAAAAGCCTGTCAGGTTCCGGCTGCAACTTTCAGCGACACTGCCACCGGGCTGTCTTTGTCGGAATCGATTATGAATTCAATGACTTTCTTCAAGCGATTCACCGCATATACAGATTCCTTCAATGGGAGCAGGTCATCATCGACATCATCTATACTGAGGCGGAGGAACCGGTGCTCCGCACTCTGATGGAGAAGTGGCGGCAGCATAATCATCTGAGGGAAAAGATGCGGGGACTTGTCAAAAAATACGGTCTGTCCGGACAGGTACAGCTGGAACGGATGGCCCGCAGTATAGGAGCTGAGCGCGTGGAAGTGAAAGGAAGAAATTTTATAGCGGTCAATCATGATTGCGTAGAAGAAACGGCTGGAATGGCCAACAATAGCGTGGACCTAATCCACACCTCTATCCCGTTTTCCAATCACTATGAATATACCCCCAGTTACAATGACTTTGGCCACAACGAGGATACGGCCCGCTTCTTTGAACAGATGGACTATCTAACCCCCCAGCTGCTCCGAATTCTGAAGCCTGGGCGGGTGGCGGCCATCCATGTCAAGGATCGGGTGCTGTTTGGCAGTGTGACTGGGTACGGCATGCCATCAATGGAGCCCTTCCATGCCGACTGTATCGCCCACTACACCAAGCATGGCTTTGTCTATTTTGGGATGATAACGGTTGTGACTGATGTGGTGCGGGAGAACAACCAGACATATCGCCTTGGGTATTCTGAGATGTGCAAAGACGGGACCAAGATGGGCGTTGGTTGCCCGGAGTATATCCTGCTGTTTCGCAAACTGCCGAGCGACCGTTCCAAAGCCTATGCAGATGAGCGTGTCGGGAAAGATAAGCGGGAATACCATCTGTCTCAATGGCAGCTTGATGCACACGCATTCTGGCAGTCCAGCGGCGAGCGCCTGTTAAAGCCGGAGGAGCTGGCGCGGTTGCCCATGGGGGAGCGGATGCGCCGTTTTAAGAGCTTTGCCAGCGGTGTGGTATACGACTACAGCGGCCATATCGCACTGTCTGAGCAAATGGAGGATATGGAAGCCATATCCAAAGAGTTTATGACGCTTCCACCGGTGTCTCATAGTCCGGATGTGTGGGACGATGTGAACCGGATGCGCACACTCAACACTGCCCAAAGCCAGAGTCGCAGGCAAATGCATGTATGTCCGCTTCAGTTGGATATCGTGGAACGAATTATCGGAAGATACTCCAACGCCGGAGACCTGGTGCTGGATCCGTTTGGTGGGCTTGGTACCGTGGCTCTGGTTGCCCTGCGTCTTGGGCGGCAGGCATACAGCATTGAGTTGAATCCTGACTATTTCGCGGACGCGGTGAGTTACCTGAGGGCGGAGGAGGCTAAGGATGAGGGGCCAACGCTCTTTGAATTGGTGAAAGCGGAGGCGGGAGCATGAATCACTGCACTCAGGTTGAAGTTACTCTGAACCTGTTGGGAGGTGGTCAAAGGTGATCCGGGCACAATCAAGCCTTTTGGATGAAATGATCGTGGACAATTTCGCGGGAGGCGGTGACAATGATGCAGGGTGAGGGTAGCATGAGCAACTGTGGGGCAACTTCATCGCCGCTATGAACCCGAGCACTGATAGGAGGGATTGAAATGGACTGGAAACGAGAGGCCGCCGACAAACTGCGGGTATACCAGGCCCGTAAAGACAGCCTAGCCAGCATAGCCGAGGAAATCAAGCGCTTGGCCGATGAGGCCACAAGCATCCGCAGCGCCACCACTGACGGCACCCCCGTGAGTGGCGGGAGCAGCACCAGAGAGGACCGGCTGGTGAACAGCATAGCCAAGAGGCAGGAGCTACAGCTAACATACAAAATCACCAGATCACTGGTGAAGCAGGTGGACACCGCCCTGGCGGCGCTGGATGAGGAGGAGCAGCTGGTGCTTGACCGCTTCTACATCCACCGGGCAAAGGGAAATGTGCAGCGGCTTTGTGATGAGTTGTGCGTGGAGCAATCAAGCGCATACCGCCGGAGAGACAGCGCCCTGCGCCATTTTACCATAGCCCTGTACGGCATGGTGGAGGTCTAAAAGATGGAAAAAAAACGGGAAGATTTTTTATAATTTCCGTGGTACTATGGTAATAGCGATTTTTAGCCCCGCCAGGCATACTGGCGGGGTTTTTCTGTGAGGTGGTGATTGTGGCAAAGCATCTTTTAGACAAACAGCGCAAAAAAGTCATTGCGGACTATGTGGCCACAGGCACCTACACCGAAGCTGCACGGCTCAATGGCATTAGCAATAACACGGTTAAGCGCATCGTGCAATCAGAGAAAGAAACGGCAGAAAAAGTCAGACATAAAAAAGAGCAGAATACCGTGGAGATGTTGGACGCTCTTGGTGAGCAGACACCCAAGGTATTAGCTTTCATAGATGAGAGCCTGGACCGTTTGCGTGAGGCGCTACCCTACGCCAAGAATGTCCGGGACATTGCTACAGCTGTGGGCATCATGATAGATAAATACACAGCCATAGCGCCCAAGAACAAGGACGCAGACGGCCCCTTTATAATGCCTGCTGCCGTAATAGCCCCGGCTTTCCAGTCCGTTTTTCTGGCACTGGTTGACGAGCTGTACACAGAATACGAGCTGGCGGGTGGGCGTGGCGCTACAAAGTCCACTTTTGTGGCGCTGGTCATTGTCTGGCTGATGAAGAATAACAAGGACTTCCATGCCGTTTGTATTCGCAAGGTGGGCAATACCCTCCGCGATAGCGTCTATGCACAAATAATCTGGGCTATTGCGGTGCTGGGTTTGGACGCTGATTTTGACAGCACCGTATCCCCCATGGAGGTCACGCTGACAGCCACGGGGCAAAAAATCTATTTCCGGGGCGCAGATGACCCTGGCAAACTAAAATCCATCACCCCACCCTTTGGTTATGTGGCCATTCTATGGTTTGAGGAGCTGGACCAGTTTGCCGGTGACAATGAGGTGCGTAACATCCGGCAGTCCGTTATCCGTGGCGGTGAGAAAGCCTTTGTATTTAAGTCTTACAACCAGCCTAAATCAATAAATAACTGGGTAAACACTGCCCGCAGAATACCAAAGCCTGGGCGGCTGGTGCATGAGAGCACCTATCTGGGACCCCAGAGCTGTGTGCAGGCCAGCATATACGACTTCGCAGTACCACGGAAGTGGTTGGGGCAGCCGTTTCTTGATGAAGCGGACTATTTGAAGAAAATCAACCCGGACGCCTATGAGCATGAATACCTGGGTGTGCCAAATGGGTCCGGCGGTCTCGTGTTTGAAAACGTGGTGCTCCGTGAAGTCACCGCCGAGGAGCGCGAGGCATTTGACCGCCGCTACAAGGGCGTGGACTGGGGCTACTACCCGGACCCCTGGGCCTTTAATGAAATGCACTATGACGCTGCCCGGCGGACGCTCTATATATTTGGCGAGCTGACCCGCTACAAGAGCAGCAACCAAAAGACGGCGGAGGCACTGCGGGAGTACGGCGTGGAGGATGATGAGCTGATAACCGCAGACAGCGCCGAGACCAAGAGCGTGCAGGACTACAAAGACTATGGCCTGTTTTGCAAGGGCGCCATAAAAGGCCCCGGCAGCGTGGATTATTCCATGAAGTGGCTGCAAGGCCTCACGCAGATAGTCATTGACCCCGTGACCTGCCCCGACACAGCAAAGGAGTTTACTGGCTGCGAGTATGAGCGCACCAAGGACGGCGAGGTGATGAGCGGCTACCCTGACCGTGATAACCACCACATTGACGCCGTGCGCTATGCTATGGAAACCGTCTGGAAACGGAGGGGGCAGTGACATGAGGCTACAAGCTATTACTACCTGGGTTAAAGGGGTGATTTACAAGATGCTGCACATAAATGACGCCAAGCGGGTGCTGGGCACGGACGTGGCCATAAGCTCCGCCATGCAAACAGAGATTGACCTGTGGGCGCAGATGTTCCAAGAAAAAGCCCCCTGGCTGAATGATACCACCCAGAGCCTGGGACTACCTGCTGCCATTGCCGGGGAGCTTGCCCGCCTTGCTACTGTGGAAATGGAGAGCAGCGTGACCGGCAGCGCCAGAGCTACCTACCTGGACGCCGAGCTGGAGCCGGTGCGGGATATTATGCGCACCAACGTGGAGGTGGCCGCAGCTGGCGGCGGCTTGGTGTTCAAGCCGTATTTGGACGGTGACCACATAGCCGTGGACTGCGTCCCGGCCTGGCGTTTCTTTCCCACGGCTTTCAACAGCCGGGGCGAGGTCACCGGGGCGGTGTTCGTGGAACAGGTGCAGCGCGGCAAAGCCTTTTACACCCGCATGGAGCACCACCAGCTGACCAATGAGGCCTATACAATCCGCAATCTCGCCTTTAAGTCATTTGACAAGAGCAGCTTGGGCGGCGCTGTGTCGCTGTCCGCTGTGGATGAATGGGCAGAGCTGGAGCCGGAGCTGATAATCAAGTACAGTGACGGCACAGCGCCGGACCGTGTACTGTTTGCGTATTTCAAAATGCCCTTTGCCAATACGGTGGATTTAGCGTCACCGCTGGGCGTTTCCGCATACAGCCGTGCTGTGGGCATCATCAAGGAGGCTGACAAGCAATACAGCCGTATCCTGTGGGAATATGAGGGCAGCGAGCTGGCCGTGGACGCCAGTCAGGGGGCGCTAAAGCTCGACAGGCCCAAAGGTGCCCCGGTCATTACCATGCCGGAGCGTAAAAAGCGACTTTTCCGTGAGCTTGGTATTGACCAAGGCAGTGGTGGAGACCTCTACAAGGTATTCAGCCCGGAAATCCGGGACAGCTCACTGTTTAACGGTCTTGACCGGCTGCTAAAGCGCATTGAGTTTAATTGCTATCTGTCCTATGGCACCCTGTCTGACCCCATGAGTGTGGAAAAGACCGCCGAAGAGATACGCACTAGCAAACAGCGCAGCTATACCGCCGTCAATGACATCCAGAAAGCGCTCCAGACGGCTCTGGAGCACCTTGTCTGGTGTATGGACCTTTACGCTTCCCTGTACAATCTGGCGCCCCGTGGCTCGTATAAGACGGGCTTTACTTGGGGGGACGGCATCCTGGAGGACATTGACAAGGAGTATATGAGGCGCAAGGCGCTGGTGGATGATGGACTGCTCAAGCCGGAGAAGTTTATGGCCTGGTACCTGGGCATCACCGAGGAGGAGGCGCTGCGGGACTACATCCCTCCAAAGCAGTCCCGGCCCATGTTCCCGGCTGACGGGGTGTAATGTGTGCTGACGCCTGAATACCTGACCGCTGTGCCTGACCGCCTGGTTGACCTCTATGCCCAGGTAGAGGCGGACATCCTGGCAGATATGGCCAGCCGCATCAATGGCTATGATATGTTTATCCCGGCAGCGCAGCACCAGCTGCAAATGCTGGAGGAAATGGGCTGCCTGCGCGAGGACATTGTGCGCAAGCTCCAGCAGGTCACAGGAAAATCCCATGCGGAGCTGTCTGCCATTATGCAAGAGGCTGGTGTGGAGACGCTGCGGGTGGATGACGCTATATACAGAGCAGCGGGGTTGACCCCGTCACCGCTCACTGCGTCCCGCACCATGCAGCAGATACTCCAGACGGGGCTACAAAAGACCGGCGGCCTGTTTGACAACCTGACCAAGACCACAGCTGCAACGGCTACCCGGCAATTTGAGAGGGCACTGGACCGTGCCTATATGCAGATTACCAGCGGCGCATTTTCGCCGGATGTGGCCATAAAAAACGCCATCAAAGACCTCTGTGGTCAAGGCGTCACGGTCATTGAGTACCCCAGCGGTCACCGGGACACCATGGAGGTGGCTGTGCGCCGGGCTACGGTCACAGGCGTCAATCAGACAGCGCTGGCCATGCAGGAGGCCCGTGCAGATGAAATGGGCTGCGACCTGGTTGAGGTGACCGCCCACGCCGGCGCCCGTCCCTCTCATGCGGAATGGCAAGGGAAAATATACAGCCGGTCAGGCAGGTCAAGGGAATACCGGGACTTTGTTTCTGTCACCGGCTATGGCACTGGCGCGGGGCTTGGCGGCTGGAATTGTAGCCACTCTTTCAAGCCCTACTTTGAGGGTATGCCCCGCACCTACTCCAAGGAACTGCTACAGGAATACAATTCCACACCCTACGAGTACAACGGGGTGAGCATGACCGAATATGACGCCTTGCAGCGGCAGCGAGAAATTGAGCGCAATATACGCCGCTGGAAGCGTGAGCAAAGCACGCTTTCCGCCATAGGAGCAGATACCTCCCAAGCCAATGGGTGCCTGCGGTGGTGGAATGAAACCCGCAATGATTTTCTGGAGCAGACCGGACTAAAACGGCAGGCCACCAGGGAGTTTGTTGCTACATCACGGTAACAGAGCAGGGCCGCAGGCTCTGCTTTTTGTTATACAAAATTACCCTACCTTGCCGGGACATAAATGCAAGGACGCCCACACCCGCAGAGCGGCTGCGGCTTTATAAATTAAACCAATTTACTGGGCGGGAAAGGAACACATGGACTTTTTGAAAGACGTATTTGGCACCGAGGCACTGACCTATGACCAGCTGGCCGAAAAGCTGAAAGACAATAAGGACATCAAGGTGGGCAATTTGGCCACCGGCGCGTATGTCAGCAAGGAGAAGCACACCGCGCTGGAGACAGAGCGGGACGGCCTCAAGACCCAGCTGGACGATGCTGCCGAGGAAATCAAGTCCTATAAGGACCTGGACGTGGACGGCATCAAAAAGGCTGCGGCGGACTGGGAAACCAAGTACAACACGGACACCAAGACCCTCAAAGACCAGCTGGCGGCGCAGGGCTACGAGTTTGCCGTGCAGCAGGCCGTCAGTGACATCAAGTTTAGCAGTGAGAGCGCAAAAAAGGCTTTCATTGCAGACCTGACCGCTAAAAAGCTGCCAATGCAGGAAAACAAGCTGCTGGGGCTGGGTGACTTCCGCAAGGAATACGAGACCAGCGACCCCGGCGCATTTATTACTGACGATGGCAGCAAGAACCCCGTGGCCACTAAGGGCGGCACCGGGGGCAATCTGTCCACCGAGAGCACTGACGCTCTACGCGCGGCCATGGGCCTCCCGCCCGCAAAATCTGAATAATAAGGAGATAAATTATTATGCCTAACACTATTGCATTAGCAAAAAATTACACAGACCTGCTTGATGAGGTCTACAAGGGCGCGTCCGTCACTGCTGACCTGACCAGTGACAGCACGCTCATCCGCCAGGGCGCAAACGTCAATGAAATCATCTACCCCCACCTATCCGTGACCGGCCTGGGCGATTATGACCGCAACAGCGGTTACACCAGGGGCGCGGTTGACCTCCAGTGGAAAACGACCACTTTCAATTATGACCGTGGCACCAAGCTGGTAGTTGACACCATGGACGATGAGGAGACCTTTAATATTGCCTTTGGTCTTGTCGGTAGCACACTCCAGCGTGAAAAGGTAGCCCCGGAGGCAGACGCTTTTACCTTTGCCACTCTGGCGGGTATTGACGGTATCAGCAAGCTGGCCGCTGCGACCTTTGCCAATGGCCAGGAGTTTCTGGAGGCACTGCTGGAGGCTAAGAACACCATGGACGAGGACGAGGTGCCGGAGGAGGGCCGCATCTTGTACGCCACTCCCACGCTGCTCAACAGCGTCATGGCGCTGGACACCTACAAGTCCAGGGAGGTGCTGGCAGCGTTCAGCATCAAGCGTAAGGTCCCGCAGAGCCGTTTTTATACGGCCATTGACCTGCTGGACGGTAAGTCCACCGGGGAGGAGCTGGGCCACTATAAGAAATCGGCCACCGGCAAGGACATCAACTTTATGATTATCCACAAGCCGGCGCTCATCAAGTGGGATAAACATACCGCCAGTGATGTTATCCCGCCCAGCATCAACGCAGACAGTGACGGCTATATCAGCAAATACCGCAAGTACGGTATCGTTGACGTATACAAGAACAAGCTGGCCGGCATCTATTTGAGCCACAAGGCCTAAAGGAGGATAACACGATGAAAACTGTGGGAATGGGCGCCAACAAGCCCACCGATGGCAAGCGCAGTGACAGCACGGTAAAAAAGGAAAACGCCGCGCTGAAAAAGACCAATGAGGAGCTGACCCAGACCAACGCCAACCTGGTCAAGGCCAATGAGGAGCTGACCGCCAGAGTCACCGAGCTGGCCGAGGCCCAGCAACCCAAAGAGTAAGAAAGGAGGGGGGCCTGCTATGGCTTATGCAAAGTATTGTTACTACTCCAAAACATACGGGGGGACTATGACAAAGGTTGATTTTAACCGGCTTTCCATGACTGCATCTGCCTATCTGAACCAGGCAACCTTTGGCCGCATTGCCGCCGGGCAGCCGGCTGACATTATGGAAAAGGTCAAGGACGCTTGCTGTGCCATAGCGGACGCCTACCTGCTCAACGAACAGGGCGGCGGTGTTGCCTCCGAGAGCAATGACGGCATCACTGTGAGCTATGTGACCGGCATCAGCACCGCCAAAAACGACAATCAACGCTTGCGGGAGGCCGCCAGCCTGTTTTTGGGGGACACCGGCCTGCTCTACCGGGGGGTGGGCTAAATGCTTGCTTGTGATAAGACCGTGACCTTTGTGCGGCTCAATGACAGCGGCGAGGGTTACACCTGCACCACGCTCCAGGGCGTGAGCTGGTACGCCAAGGCAGAAATAGCTGTGCAGGACACCGGCATGGTGGCCGCCAACTCCATTAAGGTGCGCATCCCAGCGGACGTGCTCCCGGCGGAGTTCATGCCACAACCCGGTGATTTTACTGTGCTGGGAGCTGTCAGCTCTGTGGAAAAGCAGGTAGACCTCAAAGCCTACACCCGTGCCAAGGTGCTGGTGGTGGGCGATAATCGGCGAGAGCGGTTGCCCCATGTGGCGGTGGTCTGCGGGTGAAAGTAAAGGTTGACATCAACACCGCCCAAATAATGCAAAGCAGGGGCTTGGGGTCATCCAATGAGGCCCAAAAGCTCTTGGCTGAAACCGTGGTGCGCCTGTCTGACCCCTATGTGCCTATGGCACCGGGCAGCGGCGCCCACATGAAAGACAACTATGAGGTTGCCCCGGACGGCTCCACAGTCACCTACAATGGCCCCCATGCTCATTATCAGTATGTTGGTGAGGCAATGGTGGGCGCTGTGACCGGCAGCCCTTACGCCAAGAGCGGAGAGCCAAAGGTGTACAGCGGAAAGCCGTTGACGTACAGCGGCGCCCCCATGCGGGGCAAAGAATGGGATAAAAGAATGTGGGCGGATCGTGGTGATGAAGTCACGGAGGCCGTGGCCAAGAAAGTGGGGGGTAAAGTCAAATGACCATCATAGAGGTCGCCTTTCAGTTTGTGGCGCAATACCCCAGACTGAAAGGCGGCAGGTTAAACGTAGATTTTCTACCGGCAGAGGCCTCCAACTACTCTGTGGACACTGTGCCCACCAAAACGGTGGTAAAGCAGTACATGGACGGCTCCAGTCTGCGGCAATTCCTCTTTGTGCTGGCCAGCCGCACCTATTACGGCCCGGAAATCCGGCAGCAGATTGACAACCTTGGCTTTTTCGAGGACTTTGCTGACTGGCTGGATGACCAGAACCGCAGCCGCAATTACCCCGCCCTGGGCAGCGGGCGCCAGGTCCGCAAAATGGAGGTGACCACGTCCGGCTATGCTTTCCTGCCGGACACGGAAACCGCCCGCTATCAAATCCAATGTAAAATAACCTACTTTGAAAAAGGAGGACCCAAAGTATGAAACTTTCTGAACTGATGCAGGGGCGCACCCCCAGCACGAGCTTTGAGGGCTTTGTCACCAATGATGACTTTGTCCTTGCCCTAGACTGCTCCGCAGACGGCAGTGCCGAGGTGGCGGACTTTGACGTGGTGCAGATGGGCGTGACCGGCCTGGACGCACAGATGAACCCTGTTACCCAAGACAAACAGTATATCCGGGCAGGCCAGTCCACCACCAAGACGGGCACGCAGCGAGCCTTTAAGGTGGGCGGTGACCGTTACATGGGGGACGCTTTCCAGGACTTTGCCCTGTCCCATAAGGTCAAGTATGGCACCGGCAATGAGGTCATCCGCCCCTATGTTTATTTCTGTGTGCTCAACGGCAAGGGCGAGAGTGGCAAAGCCTCCATTATCGTCAATTCTGATGGCGCCGGTGACGCTGGCGAGAGCGCCGAGATTGATATTGAAATCAAAAAGGCCGGCAGTATGCCCACGGAGTACACCTACGGCGCCGCTGGCGAGGAGGGCTAAAACATGGTATTCAGAGACCTGGAGATTGATTTTGACATCTTTGACGCCGACACCGCCGAGGCTTACGAGGAGGCGGTCAAGCGCGTGGAGGAGGGCAATAAAAAGGCCCCCGGTGATAGCCTTTCAGTGGTCATTCGCCGTCAGTGTGGCCTAGTCTTTGACTTTTTCGATGACCTGTTTGGGGATGGTTTCCACAAGCAGCTTTTTGGTGAGCGCACTAACCTGACAGAGTGCCTGGACGCCTTTGAGGAGTTTGTCCACAACGTCAACGCCCAGCGGGCCGTCCTGGAGAACAAGGTCAACACCTACGCACCCAACCGGGCCGCGCGCCGCGCTGTGGCTGCGGCCAAAAAGTGAATATCCTCATTGACTCACTCCCGGATGATGCAATGATAAGCGGCGCCGCCTGGCCCATAAACTCCAGCTTTTTCATCGGTATTCAGTTTGAGCTGCTGATGCAGGACGCAGAATTGACCGACAAGGAGCGCGTGGGCCAGGCTTTGGCGCTCTATTATCCACAAGTCCCGCCAGATGTGGAGGCGGCAATGGAGGGCCTGCTGTGGTTTTACAGCTGCGGCAGGAGCACCCCCAAGGCAAAAGAGCCGCAAAAGAAAACCGCCGCCCGACAAAAAGCGAAAAAGACCCAAAAGGCCTATTGCTTTGAGCAGGACGCCGACCTGATTTTCTCCGCTTTCTGGGAGTGCTACGGCATTGACCTCAATGAGGTGGAGGGGCTGCACTGGTGGAAGTTTCGCGCACTGTTCGCCGGGCTGCCTTCTGAATGCGAGTTTTGCAAGGTCATGGGTTACCGCACGGCGGACACCGCTGGCCTGTCAAAAAAGCAAAAGCAGTATTATGAGCGCATGAAAAAGCTGCACGCCCTGAAAAATCAGATGGACGTGGCGGCGGCGCTGACCCTGGCGGAGCGCAATCAAAGTATGAAAGACTACGTTGCAAGACGTTTTGCGGAAGTGGAGGGGACCCAAAATTGACAAGAACACCTTAAAGGCCAAATGCCCCCACTGCGGCTATGAAATGCCTATCACTTACGACCCCCAAAAGGCGAGCTGCACCGGGGTCTTTGTACGGTGTAAGGGGCGGAACTGCAAAAAAATATTTGAAATCAAACTAAACACCAAGTAGAGCCATAGCGCCGATGGTGAAACCCCATAAAGGTGGTGACACTATGGCAGCGGACGGCTCCGTAATTATTGAAATAACAGCTGATGACAGCAAGTTTGAAAAAACTACATCAAGGCTTGGCACGGTAGCCAGCGGCGCTTTTCAGGTTGTTACTGCGGCGATTGCGGCAGCCAGCACGGCCCTCATCGGACTGGGCACTGTGGCTGTCAAAATAGGCTCCGACTTTGAGCGGGAAATGGCCAACCTGGGCGCTATCACCGGCATGGCCACGGATGAAATGCAGCGGATGGAGGAGGGCATCCGTGGTGTTGCTTTAGAGACTGGCCGGTCAGTCATTGAAATAGCCTCCAACGCCAAGATGCTGGCCGAGGCCGGCGGAGACACCAACCTGGTCCTGGAGCAGCTGGCGCATGGCACGAACCTGGCCACTGCCACGCAGACCGACATGGCCACCACGCTGGACTTTCTTGGCAGCGCCATGAAAACCTTTGGGGTGGAGGCCGATGACACCCAGGCCGTTGTTGACAGCTTTGCCGCAGTGACCACACTGGCCAACGTGGAGCTGGCGCAGCTTGGAGAGGCCTACACCAACGTGGGCGGCGCGGCTGCTAATGCCGGCCTTGGCATTGATGAAGTCAACGCCATGCTGGTGGTCATGTCCAATGCCGGCCTGAAAGGCGGCGCCGCGGGCACTTCGCTTAATGCGGTCCTGCGTAACCTTTCCACCCCGACAAAGAACGCCGCCGCCGCTCTGGATGAGCTTGGCATTGCCCTCTATGATAGTGACGGCGCCAGCCGTGACATGTTGGTGGTCATGCAGGAGCTGGAGGGCGCTTTGGGCGGCCTGACCGCCGAGCAGCGCAACCGTTACGAGGCGGTCATCTTTGACACGGTGGCGCAAAAGGGCTGGAATATGCTTGTCGCGGACGGCATTGACAGCATTATTGATTTAAGCGGCGAGCTGGCAAACGCAGGGGACGCTTTTGACGAGCTTGGCCAAGCTGCGGGTATGGCCGAAAAGCAGACGGACACCCTGCAAGGGGGCCTTAGTAAGCTGACGGCGCAGGCACAAGACCTGGGTATTGAGTTTTACCAGAGCATCCAGGAGCCGCTGAAAGACGTTGTAAAGAAAGCCACTGGCTACTTGGATGAGCTGTCTGTGGCATTCTCCGAGGGCGGCTTTAGCGGCTTGGTGGGAGCGCTGGGCGGCGTCCTGGCTGATGTGGTCACCGAGATTGCAAACGCCGCGCCGATGATGATTGACGCCGCTGTGTGCTTGCTCCAGGCGCTCCTCACCGGCCTCCAGGCAAATCTCCCGGCGCTGGCGCAGGGCGCGGTCAGCATCGTCACCAGCCTGGTGAATGGTATTGCCACACTGCTGCCGCAGCTGGCGGTGGCTGCTGTGCAGCTCCTCACCGCGCTGGCCAATGGTATAGCCGCAGCACTGCCCACGCTCATTCCGGCAGCTGTGGCGGCTCTCACGGCTCTGGTGCAGGGGCTTATAGACAATATCCCAGCGCTGATTGACGCAGCGCTCCAGCTCATCCGTGGTCTCATGGATGGCCTTATTGCTGCCGTCCCGGTGCTGCTGGAGGCCATCCCCACCATTATCACCAGTCTGGTGACCGCCCTGCTGGAGAGCATCCCGCTCATCATTCAGGCTGGCATTGACCTGCTGGTCTCCCTGGTGGAGGCCCTGCCGGACATTATCACCACCATCGTGGCCGTGCTGCCGCAGATAATCAGCAGCATCATCAATGCCCTGGTCAGCAATATCCCCTTGATTATCCAAGCCGGCATTGACCTCTTTGTGGCCCTCATCCAGAACCTCCCCACCATTATAGTGGAAATTGTCAAGGCAGTCCCGCAAATTATTGCCGGCATCGTGGAGGGCTTTATAAGCCTGGCCGGTGAAATCGTCAATGTCGGTAAAAACATTGTCACCGGCATCTGGGACGGCATTGTGGGTATGGCTACCTGGATAAAAGACAAGGTCACGGGCTTTTTCTCCGGCATTGTGGACGGCGTCAAGGGTTTCCTTGGCATCCATAGCCCCAGCACCGTCTTTGCAGACATCGGCGGCAATACCATAGAGGGATATGCTGACGGCGTGGATAAGGGTGCCAGCGCAAACGAGAGCCGGGTGCTCTCCACCGTGGAGGGGCTTTCCTCTGACATGGCGGATAGCCTTGGCTCCGGCGGTGCTGACAGCGGCGTGGCACTGATGAACAACTTGACCAAGTCCGCTACCAATGGCTTGCAGGGTGTGGCCACAGTGGCCGCGCAATCTGTGGAGACCTTCAACACCACCGTGACCTCCAAGCTGGGCGAGGTCCGGCAGACGGCCACCGAGGTGATGAAAACCCTGTGTGACCTGGTGACCGCAAAGCAGCCGGAAATTGTGAAAGTGGCTACCAACACGGTGACCTCTTTCTGCCAGACCATCCTGTCCAAACACAGCGAGTTTTACCGGGTGGGCGTGGATGCTATGAACGGCCTCAATGAGGGGCTGCGCATCCAGGGCCAGGTGGCCATTGCCACCGCCCGGAGTATTGCCAACGCCATTATTGCTGAAATGCAGCGGGCGCTGGCTATCCACAGTCCCAGCCGAAAAATGCGGGACCTGGTGGGCAAGCCCACTGCCCAGGGCTTTATGGTAGGCTTTGAGGATGAAATGGAGAACTTCCACCGGCTGGCGCAGGCCACCGTGGACCGCGAGACCGGCAGATTGAGCGCTAATGTAGCCGCCCAGGCTGACGGCAAAGCCGCCGCCGAGGGTATCACCAAAGAGGTGCATACCACTAACCGCACCGTGGAAAAGGTGGCGCGGGTTGAGGGCGAGGGCGTGACCGGGGAACTGGTGCGGATGCTTGGCCTGAAAATCAAAGCGGAGGACCGCCGCCGGGGGCCAGAATTGGCGTAAATCATCAGGAGGGGGTGCTATACCTTGGACACCTTTATCGTGAACGGTGCGGAGTATCGTGTGGGCTTTACCAAGCTGACCCGCTCCTACCGAAAAGAGTATAAATACAAAGTGACCACCGAGGACGGCGTGGCCCACAGCGAGGTCCGCGCCGTCTATGTAGACTTTTCCCTGGCGCTGGGCAATATGGACGCCGCCGAGTATGACCGTCTTATGGCAGCGCTGCTGACGGCCACGGGTGACGTGACGGTCACCCTGCCCAGCGGAGCCACCAGCTCCGGGACCTATACCGGGGAGTTTGACGGCGTGAGTGATGAGGTGACCACAGGCAATGACACAGAAACCTTTTGGGATAATCTCACACTTGACTTTATTGGCACGGTGCCGGTGGAGGTGGGCGGATGATAACCTCCTGTGAGTTTCATTTTGGGTTTTGGGATGTAACGGCCAGAGCTGACGCCGTCTTTCACGTTTCAGATAATCAGCCCTGGGCCGTCATTGAGGACATGAACCGGGAGACCCCCGCCACCCACCCGGACGTGGTCACGCTGGAGCCGGGCTTTGGCTGGCCACTGACGGCGGCAAGAACCTGGTTTCCCGGAGACCCTGAAAATTATACCTGGGGCTGGTGGAGTACCCAGCTTTCCCGGCAGGACGGTAGCTTTGCCAACCCTCCCGTTTTGACAACCTACTTTAACCACAATCACAGCAGTGCCGGCATTACTCTCATGTTTTACGCCACGCTGCCCAGGTCCGTAAATATAAAGTGGTACGCGCTCAACGGCGCCCTGCTGGCGAACCGGGATTTTGTCCCGGACACAATGACCTATTTTTGTGACTATCAGGTGGAGAACTATGGCAAGGTGGTCATCACCATACCGGGTATGTCCGCCGCCCAGCGTTTCCTGCGGTGTGTGCTTATCTTGTTTGGCGTGCTGGAGGTCATTGACGGCAGACGGGTCCAAAAGGCCGAGATAACAGAGGAGCTTGATCCCATAGCGCTCACCCTGCCTATTCAGACCATGCTGCTGTCATTCTTTACCGCTGGTGGGCGCTTTTCACTGCTGGACCCGTCCGGCGCCTACCGTCTTTTTCAGTGGAAACAGCAGATTACAGCCTACGCCACGGTGGACGGCGCCCACCGGCCTATGGGGGTGTACTATCTCCAGGAGGCTGCCGGGATGGTGGACAACGTGGTGGATCTTTCCCTGGTGGATAGTGTGGGCATCCTGGACACCCTTCCCTATTCCGGCGGCATCTATGACCATGTGGCGCTTGTGGCACTCCTGGATGAGCTGCTGGAGCCAGAGGGCATGGAGTATGAGCTGGACCACAGCTTTGCCGGTGAGACTATAACCGGCTATTTACCGAGCGGCACCAAGCGCCAGGCCTTGCAGCAGATAATCTTTGCTATTGGCGCGGTGATTGACACCACCCGGGGCGAGGTCATACGCATCTATCCCGCTCCGCTGCCCGTGTCCCGCTCCATAGGCCCAGACAGAAAGATTGTAGGGCATAAGGTCACGCTGGAGGAACTGGTGACCAGGGTGGACGTGACCGCCCACGCTTACCACCTCAATGATGAGGCGCGGGAGCTGATCAAGTCCGAACTGACCGCCGGCCAACATACGCTCCATTTTTCCACCCCGGCCTACGTCACCCAGGTGTCTGGTGCCACGCTGGTGATCAATCATCCCAATTATGCCGTGGTGGACGTTCCGGCTGATGGCGAGGTCATACTAACCGGCCAGGAGTATGTGGATGACGCCACTATTTACACCATGCAGACCTCTCCGTTGCCGGCAGGGGCCAAAAGCAGTGTCAAGGCTATCAGCGGCGCCACCCTGGTGGACGGCTCCAAGGTGGCCGCAGTGGCCCGGCGGCTTTATGCGTATTACCAGCGGCGCTATACCGATGAGGGGCGCATCCTGCCCGGCACCGATGTGGAGCGGGTGGGCCAGATGATAGAAATGCAAAGCCTGGGCGGTAAAAGTCTCACAGGCGCCATTGAGCGGCTCGTCATAGACCTGTCCGGCGGGCATCTGGCAAAGATAACTATGAGAGGAGCGTGACTCATGAGCAGTATTTTAGATACGCTTATCACCAGCCGCACAGGTGGCCACTATGGTATTGATGACCTCAACCGAGTGGGCGAGGCCATGATATATGTGGCGGCGCGGCTGCGCTCCTGTGGGTGGGGTGTGGTGGTCTCACCACGGACAGACTGGGAGTTTACGGACCGGGTGACACTGGCGGAGGCCCAACGGTATCTGGACAACCTCCGAAAGATATGGATCGCGTTGGCGCTTTTCAAGACCACCCCGCAGCTGCCTGACGGCACTATCCCTTTCAACGTACAAGAGGCCAACGACATAGAGCAAATCCTGATCGACATTGATAAGCTGCTGACCCTGATGGCCCAGACCTGGATATACAGCGGCGCGCCCAACGCCTACAGCGGAACCAATCTGTATATCGCCACCCGAACGCACCTTGTCACGGAGGGCGGCGATATTATTCTGCAGGAAAACGGGGAGTACCTGACGCTGGAAAACGCGCCTGATCTCCCAACATGGAAAGGAGCATGAATTATGGCAACAGAAAAAATATCCCAACTGGACACGGCCAGCACCCTCAGCAGCCCAGCGTATTTACCGCTGGTGCAGGACAGCCACACATATAAAATTAACGTGCAGACGTTAGCCGCCTTGCTGGGTGGCTCTGGAGGTGGTGGAGGCACTACAGACCACGCGCAGTTAACCAACCGGGACGCAGCAGGACAGCACCCCATTAGCGCCGTCACCGGGCTTGCAGAGGCTTTGACGGCTATTCAGGAACCTGTGGACTTGTCCGGTTATGTGACAACTGACGCGCTCATAGCAGCGCTAAGTCCTTATGCCACAACCACCCGATTGGAGGCAACAGTCAACACTGTCACATCTGCAATTGCCGAGAATGCGCAAGCTTACACGGACGCGGCTTTTGCTGCCGCCATTGCTGCAGCAAAAGCCGACTTGAACGCTTATGTTGATGCGGTAATAGGTGACATCAACACGGTGTTGAGCAGCATTAATGGAGGTGCCCAATGAATACAGCAGCGGATCATTTGGCCTTGCTTGTGTCCAGCAAAGCGGATATTAAGGCGGCGCTGATCACAAAAGGACGGATCCCATCTGATGAGCTAGCCACATACGGCAACGAGATACGGGCCATTGTGACCGGAGAGGGCGGCGGGGGCGGTGATAACGGCGGTAGCAGCAGTGGAGGAGCAAGCGGGGATGCTGATGCGCTGATTGACGGGAGCATCACTGAGCTCACAAGCCATGCGGCCGCAGTCAGGCCGTATGCGGCTTATGGGTGCGCAAGCTTAGTATCGGCCAGTTTTCCTGCCGCAACATCAATCGGATCGTATGCATTCAGCAATTGTACAGCGTTAGCCGCAATCGATTGTCCCGCGGCAACGTCAATAGGAGATCGCTCATTCTCCGGTTGTACTGATTTGCCATCCGCCAGCATCCCGGTTACGACTTCAATTGGAAGCTATGCGTTTTCCGGCTGCGATAATTTGCTCACTGTCTCCGCTCCCCTGGTAAAATCGGTTGGCACATACGCGTTTAACGGCTGCACTGAGTTAACCGAAATCACTATGCCTGCAATAGAATCAATTGGTGTGGCTGGATTCTATAATTGTGCGGCCATTGCGGCTATGGATATCCCCTTAATAACATCTCTTGGCAACCAGGCATTTTATGGGTGCAAGGCTCTGACTTCCCTTGAGCTCCATTCGGTGGGATCGTTAGGTTCATCTGTATTCTACAATTGTACATCTCTATCAGCGCTCATAATCCGCACTTCGTCTGTGGTTGCTTTACCGGCAACAAATGTTTTTACCGGTACGCCGATCGCAAGCGGCGCAGGTTATGTCTATGTCCCGTTGGCGCTGCTCATGAGCTACAGGAGCGCCACATATTGGTCAACCTTTTCAAGCAAAATCCGGGCTATAGAGGAGTACCCGGAGATCACAGGAGGGTAACATGACAGACAGACAAGCACTGAAGCCGGGAAGGATAACGCTGGTTCCGGTAGCTGGGCAAGCCAACACTTACGATATATCAATGGCGGATGAGCCGACAAATGAGGGGACACCTCTAAGCAAAGCTACGTTTTTACAAGATGATACCGCCCAGCTTTTGGGCCTGACCTCCAGTGATCCAACCGTCAACGAGGCGCTTTTCAAGCTGGCCATGAGCAGCGCGGACGGGTACCCGGTGGCGATTACGTTATTAGATTTTTTGGGGAATCCACTATCCGGCATCACGATCAGCGGTGTAAAGACATTCAGCGGTGGAACCGTTGTAACAAATTCTAATGGTTATGCACTGGCTTTCTCTGCTACAGCAAGTACCACACTCTCCGTCACATCTCCTTACGTTGACCTGCAAAGTACGAGTAGGACAGTCACCTTATCTGATTCTAGCCTGATAACAGTATCTCTTGTACTACCAGCTCAGACCTACAGCAGCCGAACGTTTGCAGCATCCGCAACGATTCAATTCAGTGATGCTGTTAGCGTGGCGAGTGTGACCGCTGTTGGCGGTGGTGGCGGTGGCGGTGGAGGGTCTTCCTTCTCGTCAGAAAGCTCTTCTGGAGGCGGTGGCGGCGGCGGCGGCGGATATGTCACCTCTTTTAGCGGAATTAATCCTGTAAGACATATTGCATATGCGATTACAATAGGCGCTGGAGGCTATGCAGGAGCAGGAGCCGCTGCCACAGAAAATGCGTCCGGAACAAGCGGCGGGACAGGTGGGACTTCTAGTGCATTGGGTATCACAGCTCTTGGAGGCAACGGTGGCGGTGGCGGGCAAACAGGCAGCACAGCAATAGGTGGCACAGGAAACGGGGCTGGTGGAAACGGAGGCCACGCATTTCCTGTCGTGGCTGCTGGAGCGGGAGTTGCGGGAACCGGAGTCTATGGCGGCGGTGGCGGCGGCGGCGGTTACAATAGCTCATATAGAGGTCTTGGAGGAAGCCCTTATGGTGGCGCTGGCGGATACGCAACCACCAACGGAATTGGTGGAACAGGTTATGGAGGCGGTGGTGGGGGTGGGGCCACAGGAGCAAATACGAACAGCGCAGCCAGCGGACGTGCCGGCGGTGCCGGATATCAGGGTGTTGTCATTATCAGTTGGGGGTATAAGTCATGATCTATATTCAAACAGATGAACAACATATAATCACCAATGTCATAGAGGCTGATAATGCTTTGGCAAAAGATTGGGGTTTATTCCCATTCTACGAAAGTGCAGAGATTGGGGCGGTTTATCTGCCCTATTTAGCGGAGCGGATTGCCCAGCGCATTGCCAATAGTAAAGCCGCCCTTGCGGACTATCTCAGCGGTAATCCGCTGACGTGGTTAGACGGCAAGCGGTACACCGTGACGGAGGAAAAGCAAACCCTCCTTATGTCAAACATAGCGTCATATCAGCTGGAAGTCCAGATAAATCCTGCCGCTGAACTGACCTGGAACGCCGCCGGGGAGGTATGCACCCCTTGGACGTTTGAAAATCTCTGTGCTCTGGCGATTGCTATCACACAGTATGTAAAGCCGCTGGTGGCCTGTCAGCAGAAAACAGAGGTTGCGATGCAAGCGGCCCAGACGCTGGAAGCGTTGGAGGCCATCCCGGTGGATTATGCGGGGGGTGTACAGTGAGCAGAGTGATTAAATGGGTCACCCTGGCACTCTACGGTGGGGCACTCTACTACCTGATTGAGGCGGCTTACAAATCCATCTTTCGCGGCGGAATTACTCACTGGAGCATGGCGGTGATCGGCGGGATCATGTTTGTAGCCCTTGGCAGTATAAACAATATTATCCCATGGAACATGCCGCTGGTCTTGCAGTGCGTGATCGGTGCCGGGATGATCACCGCCGTGGAACTGGTGGCCGGGTTGATCTTGAATGTCTGGCTGGGCCTGGGTATCTGGGATTATTCCCATCTGCCCCTCAACCTGTGGGGGCAAATCTGTTTGCCGTTTTCCTTGCTCTGGATGCCGCTGTCTCTGGTGGCCATCCTGCTGGCTGACTGGCTGCAGTACTGGATTTGGGGCCGCGAGAGGCCCCGATATTACTCGCTTAGGGGGACTTGTTATGGAACATATCAATAGGTTTAAGATTCTTTTTACGGCAATTCTGGCGGCCCTCACGGCCCTGTGGGGGTGGTTGGGCTGGATGGTAGTAATTTGGGTGGGCTTGATGGTACTGGACTATATTTCCGGGACCTGGGCCGCGAGTCATAGCGGCACTTGGGCATCCAAAGCAGCGCGGGATGGCATTGCCCACAAGGGCGGTATGGTGTTCGTGGTGTTGGTAGCCGCGGCAGCGGACGGGATACTTGGTTTTCTCCTTGATCAGGTCCCCGTCATTGCTCTGCCGTTTGACTACTCTGTGGTGATCTGCCCCATTGTGTTGGCCTGGTACATGATCACGGAGCTGGGCAGCATCACGGAAAACGCAATTAAATTAGGTGCCCCGGTGCCGCCTTGGCTGCTTAAAATCTTTGCGTTGAGCAAGGACGCGGTGGATGCTGCGGGAGACAAGCTGACGGGAGGTAACAACAGTGACGCCTGATAGAATCCTTGCCATCGCCCGTGGAGAAATCGGAATCAAGGCCACTGCCCAGAACAACGTCAAGTACAACACCGCTTATTATGGACAGGTAATTAATAAAGCTGGCTATGCGTGGTGTGCTGTTTTCGTGTGGTGGTGTTTCCAGCAGGCAGGGGCATCTGATCTGTACTACGGCAGTGGAAAGACCGCCTACTGCCCCACACTGCTGTCCTATCACAGGGGACAGGCTGTCACCGATTATCAGCCGGGAGACATCATCTTTTTTAATTTCTCCGGCAAGAGCAACGCGGCCCATGTGGGCATCTGCGAGCGCTATGACGGGACGGACATCACCACCATAGATGGGAATACCAGCCTCGAAAATGAGGCAAATGGCGGTACCGTGGCGCGGCGCAGGCGAAACAAGAGATGTATTGTGGGGGCCTACCGCCCCGCGTATCAGAAGGAGGAAGACGATATGGATCAGACAGCATTTAACACCTTAATGGACGGCTATTTTGCGGAGAGAGCAAAACGCGACCAAAGTAGCTGGGCCAAGGATAGCAAACTTGCCCAAAATGGCATTTATGACGGTAGCCGTCCGCAGGCGCTTCCCACCCGGGAGGAACTGGCGCAGATGCTTGTGAACTTAAAGAAGTAATTAAAGAACCGCCAGTCTTGGGATTGCTCCTTTGGCTGGCGGCTTTTTATATTATATGGATAATGGGATGTTTGTTTCTTGAAGAGTATCTATGAAATCATTTAGCTGTAGTTTATTTCCAATAATTTTCCCGACACCATATTTTCCATCAAACATTAAACATTCATAATTCATTTTGTCTATTTCTTCTATACTTGTCACTTCGGCGTAACATCCTTGATAATTTGATTGGTAGAAGTGCTTATTTATTAAAACAACTGCTTCTTTAGGTGATAAAATTAGTATTATTGATTCTATTCCCTTGTGTTTTACAGAATAAGAATGTGTGGATGGTAGAAAAAACTCCTTATTTGTTCTATTTAGTAAGGCAGTTGCTTGATAATTCATACCATTGTGAATATTGTTTTTATAACAATCAAATCCATTTAACATTACATTAGAAAAAACATCTTCTGATATGTTAAACTTTCCGCTTATTGATTTTGCATAATTCGGATTTCTAATCAATTGAATAAGTATAATATCCAATATTTCCTGTGTAAAATTTCGATCTATATTAAGCAAATCTAAAGATTTGCAATTGAAAAGAGAAAATTCATTATGAATTCTTCCTAGTTTAGTTTCAACTTTCTTGCTTAAATAATCTTCTATAAATCCATTATAATAATCTTGTTGCGTCATAAAGCTTGTTGCCGTTGTTTTCTCGACTTTTTTCTTATTAGTATCAAAGTAGTAAACTATGCCGCTCTTGCTAAATCGTAGCAAAGTGGATTTTGGCAAACAAATATGAGAGTTTATTAGTTGCACCTCCTTGTATGTAGATGATACAGAATCGTAACACAAACCTAACATTATCGTCCAAACCGAACTGCCACGGTAGCGTCAGATTTCCTTTATTATCCTAAGCCTTTAAAATGGTGTAATGCGATACTGACCAAATTGCACATTATTGCTATAATATCATTTTTATCCACCATATACAACAACTTATTAACAGACAACACACCAACCAACGTTAATACTGGCCGGGGTGTTGTCCTGCAGTGAGTGACCTCACTTCTTCCAAATCTTCCGCACCAGGCCCCGAATGACCACATACAGAGCCGCACAGACTACGACCATCAGGATATATTTCATGTTGGACTCCTTTCTGCGGGATTTAACCGCCCGACTCTTGTAATTCTTATTAGTTGAGTGCAAATATTGCTCTGCACCCGGGAAGAACTGATGCAGATTCTTTTTAACCAGCAGAACTAAAGCAAGGCGCCCCTCCCCGGCGTATGATCCGGGGAGGGGCGCCTTTTTTGTTGCTCCTAAGCCCCCCGCTGGACGGAGGGTTCGCGGTTTGCAAGCTCTTTATATTTTCCCTCAATATAATCTATTTGCAGGCTGTTAATCATGAGCATTGCCTCCATGTAATCCACCTGTTGTTTTTTGCTGTAGTCTTGGGTGACAAGAAGGTCGCACTTTTTCTCTAGTATCAGGACAATATCTTTTTTCAGCAGGTATACAGCCGGGTTCCACCAGAGCAAGATACAAACAAGCTCAACGGCAAACAAAAACCATACATCCTTGCTTTTGTAATGCTGCCACTCATGCAGGAGGACGTGGCGTAGGTACCCATCTGGCAATTCACAAATGAAACGGGGGAGAACAATGGTCAGGCGGGACATCCCAATGCAAAACGCGATATCTGTACTGTCAGTCTCCACAATGGAATAATTTTGGGAACAAGTAATGTCACTCATAATTTTTTGTATTCTAGGGTCAGTGGACGGATGCAGTGTGCTAAAAAACTGGTGCTCACAGCAAAAACTCATCAGGCTGCGGATTAATAAAACGGCGGATCCGGAAACCGCAACTATACCCAGAATATGTAATATAGTCATTGACGAAGCGTGGGGCAACTCAGCTGTAAGCGCATCTTGTATAGATGGATAAATATGATCCGACCGAATAACGCGAGTAAGCCATGGCAATTCGATCGGCAGCGCTATGCGGGCCAGAGATACAGCAACTAAAAATAGAAAAATACGCAGGTCATAGAGATAATACATATCTTTACGCCATATAAAGAGCAGGTGTCCGATTACGATTAATAAACTGAAAAGCAGCAGAGCGGTGACACTAGAATAAGGAGTAACGATCATACCTAATCGCCTCCGCTTTCCTCCAGCTCTTTTCTGAGTTGGTCAATATATTTCTGTAGTTCATCCAGCTCTTCCTTCGTTGTGGCCCGTTCATCGTGAGATAAAAAGGTCAAGGCATGCTTGAAATTCTCCGGTTTTGCGTTTGGGTTGAGGGCGCCGGAAGCTTGCGAGACCAAATAGTCCGCCTCACTGATCAGGGGCTTGTACGTCTTGGCACGGGCGCGCGCCCGTTGTACAAACCCATCAGTGGTTAGGGCGTTTTTTTTAACTAGACTCTTTGCAAAAAAGTAAAAGGACGGGGCATTAATTTCTGGCGCTGCATCCACAATCTCAAGCATTGTGAGACTGCGTTCTGCCCGCCACAGTACGCGCATAATTTGCAACTCATTCTTTGTAAGGTACACGGCAAGCACCCCCAATCCGCTTGTTATATTGCATTATATATATTTTTGATGAAAGAAGCAACAGCAGGAGGGGCCGTACCAATATTTACCTGACAATGCGGAGCATAGACACATAGGGGAGAATTAGCCTGAATTTTTGTTACTAACGACTTATAATTGTCTATTCTGACTTTTGCAAAAAAGTTGCTGATTTTTAGAGAAAACTACATAAAATGCAACAAAATGGTTAAAACTCAGAATTATTACCGGCTAATCTTTAATGCAAGTTTAATGTAATATTATCTTTTCTGAAATAAAGTTGTGGTATTTTGGTAACTCCTACTTCTGAGTTAGCACGGACAAATATTAATATTTTATAAACTCTTCTCTTTCCTGTTGACACATGACAACCTGTCGTATTAAACTACGAATGGTACTGGCAGTCAGGAAGGAGGAGTGCCAACGTGCCCACAAAGACGTTTTTCAATCTCCCGCAAAAAAAGCGCGATCTTCTTCTCCAGGCCGCCCGGGAAGAATTTTCCCGCATCTCTTTTGAAAAAGCCTCTATCAATCAGATCATCCATCAGGCAGGAATCCCCCGCGGCAGCTTTTACATGTATTTTCAAGATAAGGAAGATCTGTTCACCTATTTATTTCTGGATTGCCGGGATCTGCTCTTTCAGAAAATGGAAGAATATCTTCGCGCGGAAGATGGAGATGTTCTGGAGGCGCTGCTGCATCTTTATGATTATGTGATGCTGCGTAAAACATCTCCGGAATTTCAGCAGATTCTGGAAATGATTCGCCGCAACACCAAACTGCAGCGCACCAAGGTGATTCAGATGCTGCGCCCGGGCGCCCCGTCCGACTTTTTGATACAGGCCATTGACCGCAGCCGCCTTCGGCTGGAACAAGAGACAGATTTTCCCCATATCCTGGAGATTTTATTCTGTGTCACCGCCCCTGCCTTGCTCTACGGAATCCTCAACCAGGATGATCAGGGGGCGAGAAGGCAATTTCAAAACATGCTCAAAATTCTTGCCAGGGGAATTTATACTGACCCTGAACCGCATTACCCAAGTAAAGGAGTCTAACGTAATATGGAAAGTACCAAAACAAAACCGGAAAACACAGCTCTTCAGGAACCTGAACCAAAGACAGAAACCCCGCTGTTCAAAGCGCCAAAGAAAAAACGTAAATGGATGAAATGGATGGTGATTGTCGGCGTGATCGTGGTCATCGTCTATTTTGTCACCAACATATTGGGCGCAGGCCAACAGATGATTTCTTCCGCGTACTTAAATGGAACTGCCGAACGCATGGACCTCACAGTCTCTGTCTCCTCCACCGGCACGGTCACCCCGATCAACGACTACCGCGTTTCCTCCCTGGTCATGGGTGAGATTCTGGAGGCCCCCTTTGAAGAGGGCGACTGGGTGGAGGCGGGCGATCTACTCTACCGCTTTGACTCCCAAGACGCCCAGGACGCCATTGACCGGGCGCAGCTCGCCCTGCAGCAGGCGCAGCTGTCCTATCAGTCCACATTGAACAGCCTCCAGCCCTTCGCCACCAGCGCAGGAATGGTGCAGAAGCTGCACGTTAAGGTGGGAGATACCGTCTCCGCCGGCACTGTCATTGCCGACATAACAGACTCCGCCACCATGCTCATTGACATCCCCTTCCACTCTTCCGATGCCGACATGCTGTATGCCGGGCAGAGCGCCACCGTTACCCTGGAGGGAAATATGGAGCAGCTCTCCGCCACCATCCGCTCCATCTCCGGGGCGGAAGAAATCGGTTTGGGTAATGTCCGTCTGCGCCAGGTGACCTTCGAAGTCAGCAACCCCGGCGCCCTCAGCGCCGGAACCACCGCCACAGCCATGGTGGGCGGCGTTGCCTGCGCCAGCAGCGGCACCTTTGAGCAAAACCGCAGCTATTCCGTTATGGCATCGGCCTCCGGTGAGATCACCTCGCTGTACGTCTCTGAGGGCGATTGGGTTACTTCCGGCAGGGTTCTGGCCACCATTGGCGGCACCAACGCAAATACCACCCTGGAAAATGCCCGTCTGAGTGTGGAAAGCTCCCAGCTCAGCCTGGAAAGCGCACAACGCGCGCTGGATAACTATATCGTCACCGCACCGATTTCCGGCGAGGTGATTGAAAAACAATTCCAGGCGGGAGATAAGGTGGACTCCACCAGCCTCACCGCTGCAAACGGGTATCTGGCCATTCTCTATGACACATCCACCCTCACCTTTGAGATGAAGGTTGACGAGTTGGATATCAATAAAATCCAGACGGGACAAGAGGTTAGCATTACCGTTGACGCGGCGGACGGCAAGACCTACACCGGCTATGTGGATAAAATCAATGTCAATGGCACCACACTCAGCGGCTCCACCACCTATCCGATCACCGTGGTGATCTATGATCCGGACGGTCTGCTCCCAGGCATGAACGTCTCCGCTGACATCATCATTGAGGAGGCCAGTCAGGTCTTGTGCGTACCGGTGGACGCCGTGCAGCGCGGCCCCTATGTTTTGGTCGCCCCCGCCAGCGCCTTTGACGCCAATGGCAATTTAAAGGACCTCACTCAGGCGGAGCAGCGCGATGTGACTATCGGGCGCAGCAACGACAAGTACATTGAAATTATCTCCGGCATGGAAGAGGGTGAAATCGCAATCTGGGAAAACCAGGCCTCCGACCTCTATTCGATGATGATGGGTGGGTAAGCCGTGGGACATTTAATTGAATTCAAAGATATTTATAAGATTTACCAGATGGGCGGCACAGAGGTCCGCGCCCTGGACGGCGTCAACATCACCATTGACAAAGGTGAGTTTGTGGCTATCGTGGGCCAATCCGGCTCGGGAAAATCCACGGCCATGAATATCATCGGCTGTCTGGACATCCCCACCAGCGGAAGCTACTTCCTGGGCGGCGTGGACGTATCCACCATGGACGATGACCAGCAGGCCGAAATCCGTAATAAAATGCTGGGGTTTATCTTCCAGCAGTATAATCTGATCCCAAAGCTGAACGTACTGGAAAATGTGGAGCTCCCCCTGCTCTACGCAGGCGTCCCATCTAACGAGCGCAGAGAGCGGGCTGTTGCTTCCCTGAAGCGAGTGGGGCTGGACGACAAATCGAAAAACCGGCCCAATCAGCTCTCCGGCGGTCAACAGCAGCGGGTATCCATTGCCCGGGCCCTGGCGGGGGATCCCTCCGTGATCCTGGCTGATGAGCCCACCGGCGCCCTGGACTCCCGCACCGGGCGCGATGTGCTCAAGTTTTTGCAGACCCTCCACCAAGAGGGGAACACGGTGGTGCTGATCACCCACGACAACTCCATCGCAGTCACAGCCGAGCGCATCATCCGCCTACAGGACGGGCAGGTCATCTACGATGGCGACTCCCACGCCCCGCAGGCCCTTGTGCAGCCCCATCTGGAGGATGATTCCGAGGAGGTGACGGCCTAATGGATATCAGACAATCTTTCATTCTGGCCTTAAAATCACTGGCCACCAGCAAAATGCGGGCCTTTCTCACCATGCTGGGCATTATCATTGGCGTTGGCGCCGTAATTATCATCATCAGCTTGGGCGATGGTATGCAGAAGCTGATGAGTGACCAGTTTGAATCGCTGGGCGCAAACCTGATTCAGGTCAACATCTTCAGCAGCGGCTCCTCTCGCCATGTGGACGACAGCGACATGTACGAACTGGTGCAAGACAATCCAAAATTTCTCAAGGCCGTCAGCCCTTACGTTATGGTACTCGGCGCCTCCGTGCGCAACAGCGTTGAGACCTTTACCCCCAACAGCCTGACCGGCGTCAGCGAGGACTACGCCTCCATCCGCGGCATGACCGTGGACGAAGGGCGGTTCCTGCAATATGTGGATGTGGCCCGAATGCAGAATGTCTGCATTGTGGGTTCCTATATCAATGCGGAATACTTCAGCGGCAACGCGCTGGGGCAGCAGATCGGGATTTCGGGTTATACCTATACCATTGTTGGGGTGCTGGCAGAGTCTGCGGAATCCCGCAAAGGCACCGATGACGATACCATCATCATCCCGTATACCAACGCCACCCGGCTCAGCGGCTCTTATATCACGATCTACCTCTTCAGCGGTACCAGCAAGGATACCGCCACCTCCACCCGCGCCATCATTGAAAAGCGGCTGCAGCGGATTTTTCAGGATGAGGACATGTACATGGTCGTCACCTCAGCGGAGATGCTGGATATGATGAATAGCATGATGAACACCATGATGGTAGTTCTGGTTGCGATTGCCGCCATCTCCCTGCTGGTGGGCGGCATCGGTATCATGAACATTATGCTGGTCTCCGTGACGGAACGCACCAGTGAGATCGGCATCCGGAAATCTTTGGGCGCAAAGCGGCGGGATATCCGCAGCCAGTTTATTATTGAGGCAGGCACAACCTCCGCCGTGGGCGGAGTCATCGGTATCATATTTGGCATTGCCATGGCCAATGTGGCCGGTATGCTGATTGCCTCCCTGATGGGTCAGGATTTTTCCGCTATTCCGTCCGTCACAGCCATTGGCATAGCCTTCGGCGTTTCCGTGGCCGTGGGCATCATCTTTGGATACCTCCCCGCCAACAAGGCGGCAAAACTGAACCCCATCGATGCGCTCAGGCACGATTAAAGAAGGAGAAATGTGCAATGAAAAAACGATTCACCTCTCTGCTGCTGACACTGGCACTGCTGGCGGGAGTCGCGTCTATTCCGGCTGGGGCCGCCACCGTGGTCACCGAGGCTGAGATGATTCAGGCCGTCAATGCCCTGGGCATCATGGTCGGAGACGAAAACAACAATATGAATCTGGGTAAAAACGTCACGCGGGCGGAATTTATTACCATGGCGGTCAAGGCCACCCCCGGCGGCGACCGGGTTGGGCAGGCGGCCTCCTCCCCCTATCCCGATGTCCCATACAGCCACTGGGCCTCCGGTTATGTACAGGCCGGGGTGCAGGCTGGATACATTGTGGGTTATACAAATGGAACCTTCCGCCCTTCCAATGAAATTACCCTGGCGGAGGGCGTCACCATCGTCCTGAAGCTGTTGGGATATAACGGCAGCGACTTCACCGGCGTCTACCCCAGCGGGCAGATGGCCCTTTACCACAGCCTGGGACTGGATGAGAACATGACCCTTTCCGGCTCCTCCGCTGTCCTCACCCGCCGGGCCTCTATGATCCTCTTCTACAACCTGCTGACCACCACAACTAAGAGCGGACAGGTCTACCTGAACACACTGGGACACTCTTTAAACGCAGCCGGCGAAGTGGACTTGGTCTCCCTGATCATGAACTCCATGAGCGGTCCGGTTGTCGCCACCGGCAACTGGAAAGGCTCCATCCCCTTTGATGTGAACAACTCCAAAGTCTACCGTGGCAAGACCACCATTTCTCTTAGCACGATCAATGAATATGATGTGGTGTACTGGTCTGAATCCATGTCCTCCCTGTGGGTATACAGCGACCGGGTCACAGGCACCATTCAGTCTATCTCTCCCAATGAGAGCAGTCCCACCGCCGTTACAGTGGCAGGCAGCAGCTACACCATCGAAACTGCTACCGCCGCCTATGCTCTCTCCACGCTGGGCACTTACAGCACCGGCGAACGGGTCACGCTCCTCCTGGGCAAGAACGGAGGCGTGGCCGGCATTGCGGGCATAACCGCAGCGGCCACCACCGGCACCGATCTGGTGGGTGTCATAACCGCCCTGGGCCGGGAGACCTATGATTCCGCCACCAACAGCTACACAGAAAAGAACCTCACCATCCTGGCCACCGATGGGAAAACCTATACTTATGCTTGGTACAATTCCGCTTATAAGGTCGGTGACCTGGTGCGGGTGGTGACAGACCGAAACGGCGAGCTTACGGTATCCAGGGCCACCTCCTCCAAGCTCACCGGAAAGGTATCGGGTGACGGAACCACTTTGGGCAGGTACGAGCTCGCCTCTGATGTGCAAATTTTGGACACCTACTCCGGCACCGCCCTGCGCATCTATCCCGACCGCCTGGCCGGCGTGACCCTGGACAGCGGCGATGTGCTCTATTATAAGTTAAATACCGCCGGTGAGATATCCCAATTGGTTCTGGATGACAAGACCGGCGATTTGCATCAGTACGGTGTCATTGCGAAAATCGATAACCAGTCCAGCGGTATAAGCATTTTAGTCACCTATACCATTGAACTGGGCTCACAGGAGGCTACAATCTTCTCCCAGGGAATCGAATATACAGCGCATGTCGGGCCCTGCCAGATTATGGGAAACCTCCAAAGCCCGGATAAGATTACCAGCCTGACCGCCGCCCCGGTGACCGGCATCGGCGGAGACGTACTCACCTCCGGCTCCAAAAGCTATCCCATCTCCGATACAGTACAGGTGTACCAACACCAGGGAGATGGCAACTACCTCCTGTCCAACCTGGAGCGAGTGCAGTCACAGAGCCTGACGCTCACGGCATATTATGACCAAACCGCTTCAGAGGGCGGGCAAATCCGTATCATTGTCGCAAAATAAAATATGAAAAAGGCGGCTCCACCATCAAGTGGAGCCGCCAGCTGTAATCTTTCAACCCGCATCAAATAAAAAGGGCCCCCTGTGAATGTTATGCGTTCACAGGGGGCCCTTTTTTGGTTCTCTTTCGCCGGTTACTTCAAAATTTACCCGTTTTATGAGACAGCCTCGAAACAGGCCTCCCAATATGCAGAAAAAGCAAACTCCACTCCTGTCATCGCAAACTCCGCCTCCTTATTTCGGGACCGCCATCCCCAGGTTCCTTATCGCATCAATGTGACTATATTTGACCCCCACCACATTGACCCGTCCGGAGCGGCAAATAATTTATGTTATGGCGTCAATGACGACCGGATTTCACCGGCCGGTCTTTGATCCGTTCAACGGCCGGCGCCGCCCTGTTCTTTCTCCCGCTGATGAAACAAAATCTGCACCAACTCCTCCCGGGTACAGAATTTTTTATATTGCTTGTTGCCGCTCCCGTCCCCGGCAAGGATGCCGTTGCACTCCGCCCAGGTTCTGGCCTCCTCCGACCAGTTGGAGGGCTCCCGCCGGGCCAGACTGGACAGGTACTTGTCCATCATAGCCTCAAACTGTTCCTGTGTCAGCATATCCGCTTCCTCCTTTGTACTTTGATATGCGGGGCGGTAAGCCCCCACAATATAGCTTTTGTTCCGCTTTTTCCGCGCCACGGTACCGCCGTTGGCCTCGCTGGCGGAGCTGGTATTGCCGTCTATGGTGATGATGTACGTCCCGTCATAGCGCTCGCACAGCCCTACATGGGCCGCATTGCCCTTGCCGGAAAAATTGAAAAAGATCACATCTCCCGGCTGATACTCAGTGACAGCCTGTCTCCTGTGATAGGACAGCAGCGTGGGGCAGTAGGCGGTCTTTCCACTGCCGTAGTACAGGTCGGATGCCCCCGCCTGCCGGAAGCACCACCACACAAAGCAAGCGCACCAGGCGTAGCCCGCACCATTGATCTCCCGGCCATAATAGGCGGTATTGTACTTGACGTTATTCTGACCCGTGGCCTTGGTCCCGATTTCCCCTTGGGCGATGGCAAGGATTTGCTCAGCTGTCACCGTTGCCACCGCCCCGAATCTGATTCAAAGTCTGCTGTAGCTTGTCCCAGCCGAACATGGCCCCGTAGGCCACCAGCAGCCCGATCACCACCGACCCCGCCACCAAATACCAGGTAATGGGAATCAGGTGGATGGCCGCCATCATGCCGCCGTAGAGCAGGGTCAGCGCCTCCGCCACAACCAGGGCAATGAGATTTGTGGAGATAGGCAGCGCCTTCTTCAGCACCTCTACCACCAGATTTGTCACCAGCACAAGGCCCATCAGGGCCATCATCATCTGAGATAACAATTCCATCATATCCTCCTTAGTCACAGTCCACTTTTGTGTTCAGGGCGGCATCGTAAACGATGCCGCCCTTCGTATTTTCCGCCTTTGACTTGGAATAGTACATGGCCTGGGATACCCCGTAGGCCGTCCACGCCCCCGTCAGCGTCACTGAGAGCCATGGCAGGCTCCCCGTGTATTCCTTCCAAACACATAAAAACGCCAACGCTATAAATCCAAAGGTCAAAATCCAGATCAAAACCGACTCCTGAATGAGCAGCAGTTTCGAAAATGAAGTCCTCCGCGCACCCATCCCTTCACCCCCCGAACAGCCCGGCCACGGCCAGAGTTGCCAGCGCGCCCGCGATGCCGTAGATGATCTTCTCCATCACGCCCTCCCAGCGTTTTGCGGGCTTCTGCTCCACCGCGTCCATGCGGCTGTCAATGCCGTCCACCTTCTGATTCAGGCTCTCAATTTTCTCCGCCGTGTAATCCTGCTTCAGCACCATCTCCCGCACGGCCAGGGTCAAATCATGCAGCGCGTCCGTACCCTGCTCCAGCTTGTCAATCCGCCGGGTGTTGGATTTCGCCCGCTGCTCCGCTTCCGCCACCTTGACGGAGAGCTCGTCCAATGTCATGCCATCCCCCCTCTTCTGGGTTGGCTGATTCCAACCCGATTCACGCCTGAGCCTCCCACCGCGCCAGGCCTATCCCCTCCGGAAGGTTCCTCTCCGGCAGCCCCAGTTCCAAAAATCCCGCTCCCCCGGTTTGCGTTTCCAGCCGTTTCTCCCTTGTCTTGCCCCGCCTCACCCAATGGCCCGGCTGAAAAAATTGGCGTAGGCCGGCATATAGCAGCAGGTGTTTGCCGTTGCGGTGCCGGCTGCCTTTTCCGCTCCATCCACCCAAATTTGGGATGAGGCAAAGCTGCACCCCTCAATATACCAGGACATGGTGGAGCCTTGGCTGGACTGATATACGTCATAGCCACTTCCGCCGCCGCTGATTTCGCAGCCGGTTAGCTTGACTGTCACATTGGGGTTGTCCGCCGCGGCATAAATCCCCTGCCTCCCGCCCATGATCCTGCATGTAAGAAAGGCGGCTGCCCCGGAAGCCCCGCTCTGAACAATCACGCCCCAGGCCTCTTTTCCTATGGTCACACATCTGTCAAAGGTACAGCCGCCGCCGTTTAGAATCACGCAGCTTCCCGCCGCTGTGACAGACAGGCCTGTGAGACAGACCTTAGCCGTGCCGCCTAAATAGAGGAAAGCGTCCGCCGCCATGATTTCCGGAATCTCGCAGTCTGAAAAATCCAGATGGCACACCGCCCCGCGGGCATTCTCCCCATCCACGCGCATGGCGTAACGGTCAGCGGAACACACGATCCCCATGCGCCCCGTAATCACAAGCTTCATGGTCATGGCCGTGCCATGATGAAAAAAGTCATTCACAATCTCCGCGATGGCGGCGGAGTCCCCGGCGCCCGTGCAGCGATACAGAAATGGAACCGCAACGGCCTCCATCGCCTCGTCCGTGTACTCCTTCGCCTGGGCCAGCGGGGTGAGGCGCTTCATCATCCGGCGCATGGTTATGCCCCCAGCTTTGCTAACATGATTTGTAATTGCGCCTGCGCGGCTGCTATCGTTTCATTGTAGTGAGTAAGATATTCCCCCTCCAGGGCCTGACCCCATGTCACCGATTGAATTTCCTCCACTGTTTTCAGCGTCTTTAAATAATCCTTTATCTGGTGATAGTAAGTCAGTGTAGCTGTTTTTAGACCTGCAAGCGTGGCGTAGATAATAATAATATCGCCTGCGGAATAAACCCGGCATGATCCGCCGGCGGCTTGGTACGGGTATTCCGTTGCCCCCAGCACCACGGCACTGAACATTTCGGAGATATTCGCCTGATCAAAGATATCGTAAGTAAAGTGGGCTGTCGTTCCGTCCGACAGCGTAATATCTGACCCGTCCGTAATTGTTGCGTTGCAAGCCGCCGAAAGCGCAGAGCGCTTATCGGCCAAGACATCTTCTACCCTTGAGGCCGTATCCGCCCGATGCCGCTCCAGCGCGGCTTGATCCCCTTTAATTTTTGTCGCATAATTCCCATCCAGTTCCAGATCAACAAATCCCATATATTCATAAAAAGCGCTCGTGTCCAGCCCGTCCGGGATAAAGGCGTATCCGTCAGGCGGTGTATCGCCGCTCCAATCCTGTAACGCCGGGCGTGAATAATTGTCTCGAGCATCTCTGGCGATAATTATCATGTAGTCATTCCCCCTATCTCCACGCAGTATAAGAGTACACTTCGCCATATGAATTAAGCTGCCAAGCTGCGTGATCGTTTACGTTGTACCAAGAAACATACGTTGAGCCCCATATTAATGCTGCCGCACACAGTGAACCCGCAGCAACCAGTGAAACTAACCCATAGTTTTGCCCATATAACCAAGGAAGGCCTTGGGCGTCATAGTTTGTATTATCCACAGTTTGCCTCATAACCATTACAATCTTTGGCGTGAATGGGAATGTTAGCGTATTAAGGTTTGCGCTTCCAGCTGTGCCTGTGCCTATATAGCTTCCGTTTGTGACTCGCAACCCCAGGTTATCCGCTGAAATTAAATGCCAATACAAACCAGTCCACACAAATTCCGCTGTAGATCCAGCATTAATTATGTTAGCAGCAATACTTACCCCGCCCACCTGGATATGAGCCGCGCCGGTATTATTCACATTTAGTGTGGCGGCAGCCGGGACGGCATAAACAAAAGTTACCGCAATTCTACCTCCAGCTACCCTAACGTAATTGGCCGCCGTAACAACCTTCGCTGCGGTTGCGGCGGCCGTTGCGCATGTGCTGTAAGCCACCCCCAACATAGGCAGAGCGATTGTCGGACCGGTCGCGGTAATCGCTCCGGTTCCATTGCCAAACAGTGGATACCCGCTGGTTAAGGTTGTGGCCCCGGTGCCTCCATTCGCAACAGAAACTGGAGTCGCAATTGACGGCGCGTTTGCCAGCACGAACGCGGTGGTCGCGATCTGGGTTGTATTTGTTCCAGCCGCTGCTGTTGGCGCTGTGGGTGTACCGGTCAGTGCGGGGCTTGCCAGGGGCGCTTTCAAATTGAGCGCCGTTTGCGTTGCCGTGGAGATGGGCTTGCTTGCATCGCTGGTGTTATCCACGTTGGGCAGCCCCACCTGTGCCTTTGTCACACTGTGCGGATTGCCGGTGCTTCCCGTGTGGGAGGCAAGGCTTGCCTGCACCGCCGCCGCGCTCCCCGCCGCATCGTAATTCATGGCGGGCAGCTGCTGTGAGGGCACCTTGCCGGACCCGTCCAGCTCCGCCACGCCCCCCGCGGCTCCCTTCGCGCCGGCGGGGATCAGCCGCCCCGCGTGGGCGCCGGCGCTCCCCTCATGGGCCTCAAGGGCCGCTTCCAGCTCCTCCCCGCTCACGGTATTCAGGGTGGGTCTCACCACCACCTCCACCGCCGAGGAGTCGGCCACCGCCAAGTGCATCACCATGGTAAATTTTCCGGACGCCCCGCCCGATGCCGTCACCTTCTCCGTTTCCGGCGTGTTGCACAGGGCGACCATCACCCCCGCCTCATTGAAAATGGCGGCCTCCCGGATGGTGAAGCCGCCCACCTCCTCCCCCACCACAATTTTGACGTCCAGCACGTTGGGGTTGGCGGAATTCTGCTGCGCGGCGGCCACGCCGCCCCGCCACCGCTCGCCCGCAAGGGCGGTCTGGTTCGGGTCCGGCCGGCAGGCCGCGCCCCCGCCATCTCCCACCGCGGCCTGGGTAATTTGCAGCTTCTTCCCGGTCAAAATACTCTCCGCCACCAGCGCGGCCCCCGCGCTGGTCAATACCGTTGCATAGGTTCCTTCCATGACCTTTTCCTCCTATTCTCTCGGGTAAATTTCAAGGGTGGTGAGCCACTCCGCCCCTCCCGCCACCTGGATGGCGCCATAGCTCTGTAAAAAAGCGGTCATCAGCACCAGCATATTCTCCGGCCGCACCCGCAGCAGCATCTCTAAAATTTCTTTGCCCAGGCTGTCCGCGTTCGGCAGCGCGGTATAGTCCATCTGTACATGGATGGTGTAATCGGCCACGGAGAGCTCATACCCCTCCGTCCCGCAGATGCCCGACAGCCATCCCTTGAGCCAGGGCAGGGTATAGGGCCTCTCCAAATTCCATATGGCCTTGATCCGGGCCTTGCGCATCTCCGGCGTATCTGCGTCCTTGGGATAGATCTCCAGCTCCCGCTCCCACGCCGCCAGGCCCTCCGGTGTGGCCGTGCTCAAAAACTGGTTCGCCATCACCAGCGCCAGCGCGTCCCAGGCCAGAGCAATTTCCGGCTCGTTGGCCCGGTTTATGGTTTGAAACTCCAATACCTCGCGCAGTACCGGCGGAAGATACTCCAGCAGGGTTCTATTCACGGATAACCCCCCTCGCCGGAATCTCGTCAGGGGACAAGATTAGGTTTTCCTCCAGCCCGTTGATCCTGGTCCCGCTGAGATCCGCGATCATGGCCGCGCACTCGGTGAGAATCCGGCTTTCAATCTGAGAGATCCGCACCGTCAGAGTTTCACTCCCCGCCCAGCTCCGGGCCAGCTCCTCAAAATAGCGGTCAATGACCGCCTCCACATAGCTTTTCACCGCATCCCAATTCCAGCCCGGTGTGTAGGTGAGGTTGAGGGTGATGTCCACATTCCTCTGCTCCACCCCCGCCACCCGAACCACATGGCCGATGGGGGCAAAGCCAAGACCCTCCCCGGCGTTCTGCGTGGGGTCAACGGCAGTCTGAACGGCATCCAGCAGTGTCTGGGATGGCGCCGCGTGGTTCGAGGCCAAAATCACCAGCTTTGCCGCGCCCCCCACAGTCAGCAGCTTGTCCTTCGCCGCAGTGTATACCGCGGCCAGCCACTCCATCACCTCACCCTTCAAGTGATCGCGCATCTCTTCGTACCACGCTGTGACCGCGTCTCCCGGAACCAGCGCGCCGGGCGCCAGATCCCGGTTCCACACCGGGTGGACCTTTACCCCACTCACCCCGGCAATCGCCATCACCTTCTCCGTGTAGTCCGCCTGGTTCCCGCCAAAGGCCTGAGACTGAAAACTCTCCAACACCCGTTGGCGAAACGCCTCCGTGTCCTCCACATCGTCCCCGGGAATCAGCAGCTCCAGCAGCTCCGCCCGGGTCAAGCCGTTGATATATTCCACCGGAATCAAGGTTCCGCCGTAGCCATTGGCGCGCTCCCCCGCCGTCTCGCAGGTCACCTGGTGGCTCAGCCCGGTGACTGTATCGGCCTGTGCCATGCGGGCTGTGACCGCAAAGTTCAGGTCATCGCAGGAAAAGCGCGTGCCGTTTGGCACCTCCACATTGAATTCAGCGCGAAACACAGCGGCGGTGGCCGCGTAGGGCGCCAGGTTCCGGTCCGCCGCTCTTAAAATCAGGTATTCCCGGGGCGCGGTAGACAGGTAGGTGGCTCCAAAAACAAAATCGAGGCCGATATAGAGCTGTGCCAGCTCCGCCATAGCCGGCGCGACCCCGTTCATCACCAGGGAACCCTCCCGCCTGTCCCCCACAGAAGTCACTCTGGCCAGTGCGCTGGCCAATAGGTTTTCGTAGGTCTTACTCTCATACATGGTTAAATTGCTACCTCCTCTGTGATACCCTCCAGCTCACCAAATACAGTGTGAACGGTAAAACTCACCAGCACCTTATTTCTGTTCAAGATAAACTCCCACTGATCCACCCCGGTAATTCGCTCGTCCTGGGTCAGCGCCTGGGTAATGCGCCGCTTCATCTCGCTCATGGCGTAATCCTTGGGCTTGCCCGCCAGGTCGGCCAGCTCTATGCCATAATTGCGGGAATAGATGGGATAGGCATACCGCTCCACATTCAGGATCAGATACACCGCCTGGCGCGCAGCCTCTCTCCCGTCCGCTCTTCCCCGAATCCTGTTTCGGTCGATCTCCAGTTTATAGGTGTCGCTGCTCCGGCTCTGCAGCGCCAGGGTGATCAGTTCAAAATCATCTCCGCTTACCGGAAGTGTGGCCATTATGCTCCCTCCCATCTGTTTAGAACAATAAACTTCTGCCCTCCGTCACAGCGGAGCAAAATCACTTTTTCGCCCGTCCTCAGGCCGTTATGGACACAGACCGCCTTCCGCTGCGCATGCTCTGTCTGGTAATCCAGCGTCAGCTCCCCGGTGCGGTCCCGCACGGCATCGGTAAGAATCAGCTGTGCCGCGGTCAGCGTCAGTTTCTGATCCAGGCGGATGGTCAGTGGGGACGCGGTCGCAACAGTACCCAGACAGAATCCCATGGGGTTGGAGGCCTGCACTGCCTCCACCGCCGCCTTCTTCACCACCCGGAGCAGTTCGTTGAGATCAAGTGACAAAATTACCACCCCGCATTCTTAACTCCATCAAGTGCTGTCCATCTCGAAAGGTATGCTTCGCCTGCTCCACCATCAGGTAGCTGCATAAATTGGTATCTCCCAGCTCAAGGTTCACCACCAGGCGAGAGCCCGGCCGCACACGGATATCACCAAACATATTCTGGAGCTTTAAGGTGCGTGTCTTGGTGTTGTATAGCTTCAGCATCGCCTCTGCAAGGGCCCTGATGTTGGTCGCATCGTTCATTTTCTCATAGTGCTGTAAGATGCCCCAACGGCTAACGCTATCCGGGTCACTTGCCGTATATCCGTTCCGCTCTCCGGTATCGGCGTTTTCATGCTCCAGCTTAATGGTGTTGTAGGTCCGGTCCGCGATGGAGGTCTTATAATCAAAATCTCCCCCGGTTTCCTTGTCAAGGAACACATCCACCAGCATGTGTTCCATGCTTTTCAGCGTCAGCCTTCCCGCCTCATCGTACAGGACATAGAGCGCTCCCCGCGCCTTGAGTGTCTCATCCAGCGCGTTTTGAATGATGTCTGTCAGGGTCTGGTTGTCCTCGGTTCGGCTGGCAATCACATACCCGGTGTCCTCCAGCTTTCCCACTTCCAGTTCAAAATCCTCCGCAATCATCTTCACCACTTCCGTGGCGGTTTTATTTTCATACACATAGCTGTCTTTATTTTTCAGATAATAGAGTTGGTCGTAGGCTGTCACACTGATCACATAGGGCTCGCTGCCCTTGCGGCTCTTTTCAAAGACGAACCCCTTGAACACCACGGTACCGTCCACGGAAAAGATGCAGCAATCCCCCTCCTGAACGTTCAGGGCCGGCGTCTTAATCACATCAAAGGTGAGTTTTCCCGGCTGCCCTGTGCGCTCCCACTCAATGGACACATTCTCTGCCACAGGGGGCCGCATTCCGGCATCTCCGTGCCGGATGACCAATTCATAGCTCATGGTATGGTCAACACCTGCCCCACATAGATGAGATTGGGATTGCTGATTTTGTCCTTGTTGGCCTCATAGATTTTGAGATACTGCGCCCCATTGCCGTAATATTTTTTTGCGATTGCCCACAGGGTATCCCCCTTTTGCACCGTGTGGATATCCGTGGCGGGGGCCGTTTCGGCCTCCCGCTCCTGCTCCACAATGAGTTCACCAGACTTCATTAATACGCCTTCACTGGATTTCTTCCACAGTTGCGTCACTTTCTTTGTACCGTACTCTCTCCACTGCTTAAATGTGGCGTCCACGCACACATCCAGCCCTTCCTTGGCGTCTTCGGTAATCGTATACTCCTCCAGGCTGACCGTCATTTCGGTGTTAAAGCGCAGCTGTCCGTCCGGCGCGGTGCGAATCAGTTTAAACTGGGCCTTATATCCCCCTGTTTTCATTGCCTCCAGAATGCTCAAATAATAATCAGGAGCAAAATCCCCTCCGAACATGGGAAAGGTCAGTGGCACCGTAATTTCCGTCAGCCCCGGCGCGCGCAAAAAGTTGACTTCCCCCTCATTGAGCAAGGTCAGTGTCTTGTTCTGATTTTTAATTTTTATGCTGAGCCTACTGGGTGTCACCGGCATTTCCACATTCCCCAAATAACAGGTATAGCTCATGCGTGCACCCCCTCAGCGGCTGTCAGCAGCGCCTGCGCCATGCCGTCCGTCAGTTGGCTGATGATGCCATCGATGTCCGCGCCGCCCTCGATGCGGTTATTCATCCCGGTCATGTCGATTCGGATCTCCGAGGTAGTGAACCGGTTGATGGCGTCCCGCTCGGCAATGTCCCGCAAAAACTCCAGCTGGTCGTTGGATGCGCTCAGGGAACCGGCCGCCGCCGCCGTGTTGTCGGCAATGCTGCTGATGTTATCCGATACGCCGATTCCGTACAGGTCTTCTCCGCCGCTTAATCCGGCGCCCCCATCAATAGCTCCAATCATATCTTCCAGACTGCCTAAACCAGAGGAAATGCGCGCCCCCAGGCCTGCTCCGAAATCATACCCGGTATTCCACGCATCCCCATAATCGAGGTAATCCATTGCCTGAACATACTCCACCCACTCCATCTCATCTTTCACCTTGTCTCTGGCTGCCTCTAAAGTAGTGTAAAAACGATCAAGCCCGCTTGTAATATCCACAGTCACACCAGGTATTTTATTTAACAGCATCTCAATTCCAGAGGCAAGTTTCTGGATGTACCCCAGCACAGTTAAGCACATGTCCAGAAATAAAACCTTAATCGCTCCAATCGGATCGTTAAACATATTCCCAACGAAGTTAACCAAGGCCGCAAATATATTTTGTAGCGGAACGACAAAACCGTTTCGTAAAAACGCCCCTAAAACTGCGAAGACTCCCATGATCGCTCCCACTGCTGAGATTGTACTTCCCGTAACTTTGTTGATGACCCCCACAATTGCGGCAATGATAGCAATTAGAGCAATTAGAGCAATTAAAATCACGATAATCCAGGTAATGGGACTGGCCAACAGCGAAGAATTAAATGTAAAAATCGCAGCCGATGCCGCCGCGGTATTGCCTGTTAGAACTCCGAGGCCCATTGCAAGAAACGTTTGAACTGCATGAAAGGCGGCTGAAATTGCGGTCCCAGCAGCTTGTGCCAATGCAACTCCCTTTGTCGCCGCTAAATATACCAGCAATATTCCAACTATGCCTAACATAAGTGGTCCAATGATTCCCCAGTTCTCCGCCATAAATGTACCAAAAGACACAGCTAGATTGATCAGTTGAGACAGTACCCCTGTGATTCCCATAACAAGCGCTTGTATTTGTGGCAGATTTGCCTGCATTAAATTTATGATATTGAGCACTGCCGGGTATATCCCAACTCCCACCCCGCTCAGCATCTCCTCTATGGTCGTCTTAAACTGCTGCATCTGCCCTGTGGGGGTGTTCGCCATTCTGTCATACATTCCCCCATATGCTTCTCCAACAATATCTGCCAGAACAGCGGATTTTTCCAAACCTGTACCACATTCCAGAACCTTCTTTTGCGCCTGCGTCACTTGAAGCCCTGCGTCAGCAATTTTGTCATAGGACCCGCTCAATATGTTCTCTAATTCCTCTGCATAGGCCGCCATTTGACTGGCGTCCACTTGCCCTGCGCTGCTTCTCCCGGCGGCATAATCACTCAGTGCCCCCATAATGTTCGCAACCGCTCCTTCCTCCCCAAGATGGCCGGTTAGCTGCGCGGCCCCGGCTATCATTGCCGTCTGTCCGTAATATCCATAATTGCCTGCGGCGGCGCTGATATTCCGGTAAGCCTCCTGCCCCATTCCTCTGTTATACAGACTCTGAGCCAATTGTGCCGATGCATGAATGCTCTTGTCCGCGCTGGTCATGGATTTGCCTGCAACATCCTTTATATTGGACAGCGACAAATATTGAGCTACAAGTTTTGTGGCCTTTTTCAGCAGTCCATCCACCAGAGAAGTGCCCTTTTCCGTACCGTTATTGACCTTTTTTTGCTGCTCTGCCACTTTCTCATATTGTTCCGCGATTCGCCTGATGGCGCCATCCAGTTTACCCATATGACCGCTCACGCTTTCAAGCAGAGCGGGATTCATAGCCCGTTCACATGCCTGCTGCACTGTGGCAAAGCTGTTTTGGGTTACACCTAGCGTGTTGTTTATTTGCTTTAGTGTGCGATTCATGTTCTGCATCTGCGACTCCATTGTTGCCACCATCTCACCTCCTTTTGAGATCAAAAAACCACGCCAGATCACTCCGTGTGGTACCATCTCCCTGTGTATTTCTTCCTGTATCTGCTCCTGTCACGACATCAGGCGCATCCCGCCCGGCAGTTCAGAAGGGCCGCTACTCTTGCCAGATAGCGGCCCTCCCGCACTACTTCCGCTTTCCCCGCCTTGACTTGCTTTTCATGTCGTTTGCCTGCTTCCGCTCTGTCTCACAGCGGATGTTGATGGAGGCGATTACCACCGCCTGCTCCCGCGGAGACAGATTTAAGAACTTGGACGGCTCCCAGCCAAATTTTTGCAGACAGAAATGTGCATAATTGGCCTCCGGGTCGCCGTCCTCAATCAGTTTTTTGCCTCTTCCACCAGCTCATCGGCGGTCTGGAAGCCGTTCACCCGGAACACCTCCGCCACATAGTCGTCAAACTCGCCGGCAATGAGCATCTTACCCAAAAGCTCATGGGGGGTCATCACACCCCAGCTGTTTTGCAGCTCCGCGCTGTTCAGGTCGGGAAAAGCTGTACACGCGGCGCATACCTTAGCCTGGAACGCGTAGGCGTCCAATTGCTGGGTCATCTGGTTCTTTTTTCCCGGCACGGGGGTGCTCTTGATGCAAGAGCTGCGGATTCTGGAGTATTCGTCTGCGGAAATACAGCGGATCTCCCATTCCACCACCGTTGCGTCCTCTCCCCGAAACCGGGGGGATGCGGCATATTTGGCGTTTGGAACATGCTCTACATTAGGCTGCAGAAAAGCGGAAAGTGTACTCATAGTTCAAAAACTCCTTTCAATTCCCTTACATATAAGATGGATTGGTGTACTTTTCAGGGCGGGTATAGCTGTCGCAGAAGCCCTCAATGGACTGCTCCACAAATTCACCTTCCGCGTTGAACATGGACAGCATCACATCCCCATCCAGCACACAGTTGGTAAAAATTTTGGTACTCCGCCCTACGGAGGTGGAGGGATCCTCATTGGAAACCTGAATATCAAAGGTGGGCATCACACCTGTCTGGATAAACTGATCCATAATATCGTCAAAAATCTCCGTACACTTATAGATGGTCATGGAGAAGCTCAATACCACCGTCTGCGCCTTGTGACCAATGACAACGCTGCCCAGGCGGGGCACCTCGGCCGTGGTGATGCTGGCTTTCCCCTCAAATTCTTTTGCCATCAGCATGGAATAGCGGGTATTATTTAACGTAACAAAACACTCCGCAAAATTGGCGCTCACCGCATCCTGGGTATTCATAGTTGTATTTGCCATGTTTGATTCCTCCCTTACCGAATGATCACACTCATATAGAGCTGGCTCATTGCGTTGATGATGTTCAGGCCATGGATGGTGCACAGCACGCCCTTCTTGCTGTCCGCCTGTTCTGCGGTCACGGTGTCCGGATCAAAGTGCTCCACCGCCCGGATCTGCTCCAACTGCTGAAGCAGCTTTACCACATCGCCCCATAGAGAGGCGCGTCCGGAGGCGTCATTGGGCACCTTGCCTACATACCGGGTGTTGAAGAGCACCGCGATATCGTTGGCAATCTGGTCGCACACGCGCATGGTCTGGTTGCTCTGGAATAGCTCACCCTTGGTGTCGGTCAGCGTCACCAGGGTGTTTACATCCTCCAGCACACAGACCGAGCCGTTGTTGTTATGGAACATAAATTTTCCCGCCCGAATCGCAGCCGTCAGTTCCATCTGAGTGTATTCCGTGTTCACCGTAAGTTCTCCGCTATAGGCGGCATTGGTTAGAGTTTTGTTCACCGCAACACCGGCCTGCGCCCCTGCCACCCAATAGACCAGCGCATTGGCATCCACGCCGCTGATGGCAGCATGGGAAGCGGTATTCCACACCCCAATGACGCCTTCATAATCCGCCGCGCCCGGCTGCCATGCCGCAAGCTGAAATTTTGCCCCCACTTCATCTCTCATGCGCCTGGTATAGGCCGTGTAGAGGCCGACAATGGCATCATCTGCCGAAGGGCAGCACAGGGTATTAAAGGTGTAGGACTCCAGCTTGTCCAAAAAGCTCTGATGACTGTCCCCTGTGATGTTTGCCGTATCCCCCCCTCCGGTCAGAGACGCTCCGGCTGTGGCTGCCAGGACGGCATCGCGCTTAAATTCCACATAGCTGTTGTCCGCCAATTTAGCAGCCTCGGCCACAGTCTGGGTCTCCAGCTTGACGGTATCCAGATACGTGCTCACATCCCAAAGATTGCTGTCATCTACATTGGCGGCAATCACAATGGAAATGTCATTGCCCCGCACGCCCGGATGCTTGGCAGACGCGAATGTGTTCTCTGCCTTGACCGCGCCTGCGCCCAGACGGTAGCAGTACACCGTGGTGGCATTGCAGAATACCTCCCGCAGCGCAACCAGCTTGTCATGGTGATAAGCGTAGCCAAAAAGTTCCTTGCTATTTTTCTGGAAGTCACTTGCCGTAACCTCAAAAATTTCTCCTTCAGGACCCCAACTCAGCACAAACGGCACCGCCGCGTACCCTCTGTCAGATAAGGCGGCAGATGCCTTGCTCACACTGAAAAAATTGATGTAACTGCCCGGCAGCACCTTATTCTGGGTCTGCCATGTTCCTCCGCCAAGTGCCATATTAGTTTACCTTCCCTTTCATAAATTGCGCTATCCTCGCGTCCGCCTCTTCCAAGGTATAGGTCTCGCCATCCGCCAGCAGGGTACTGATCAAATCCCGCCGGTTGGCATATCGCTTGGACGTGGCTAATTGCTCTTTGGTATACCTTGCGGATGACCTTGTTTTCTTTTGTTGCTGTTTGGCCATTTTCCTTATCCCTCCTGTCTTATCTGCAATGTCTCCATTCCCTCCTGCATCTGCGGCTCATACACAGTGTGATCGTACCCCGCCGACACACGCAGCTCATTCTCCTCCACCTTCCAAGCACAGGTTGTGCAGCGGATGAGATCCCCTTGCGGGGTGGTGATGTTCTGCAGGATGATACAGAGCCGGTGCGCCATATCGTAACACTCCATTCCTGCATGCTCTGGGCTGTAAACCACTTCCACCACGGCACTCCATTGATACCGCCTTCCCAACTGCCTGACTTGTCCTGCTGAACGCATCCGAACCTGAAATGACCCGGCCTCTGCACCCGTCTCTATTTCCCCTGTATGGACCTGCCGGTCCGGAAATGCGGCACTCAGGGCAAGACTTGTCCCAGCAACGATGCTGCTAAAATCAATTTCAGCCATCCAATCCCTCCCATAAACAGGTTTTCCGCCTTGCATCATCTGAACGCTGCATCACCATCCCTCCATTGCCTTTGCCTCACTGTGCTTCACACCCCCCAACTAAAATGGAACAACCCCACCAGACGGCCTGGCGGGGTTGTGTGCAGCATTCACTGATATCATAATAACAGATTCAACTCCAAAAATCTTCCGGTTGTTTTCCGCTCTTTTATGCCTCTGTCGCCCCATATAGGGCCAACGTAAAATGCCTCAGCGCTTTGTCCTTGCGCTCATATACCGCCGTCTTTTCTACATTGAGCCGCTCACACAGGCGGTCAACACTCCCTTTTGACTTATTTACAAAGAGCCCTTCCAGGATCAGGCGCTCCTCCTGGTCCAGCACAGACAGCGCCCGTTCTACCATGGACACCCACAGCCTTGCGTCCTCAAGTCTGAGCTCCAACTCTTGCCTATGTACCAAATTGGATAGCAGGGCGTCCTCGCGCCTGCCGTTGCCCCTTGTCGGCACCACCTCAGAGTTGGCGCTGCGTATGCCGCTCATGGCCGCCTTGAGCCGCTCAATTTCTTCGGACAGATTAACCAATGCCTGCCTGCGCGCCTCGTAGTCTTTCAGTTTATCAGCCGCTTCCCGTTTCCAATCCATACATTCACGCCTCTCTTTTGTTCCGGATTTTTCCATATCCGCTGACTCAATACCATACGCTGCAAAACAGGACGTTCCCTCACCCTAGACAGTCCACCCTGCCGCACCTCTTTCATTCCAACTGCCAATGCGCGGCCTCTCTCCCGTTCCTCGCGCCGCCCGTCATCCCCTTCCTACCCCAGAACCGGTTATTTCCATATCCTGTGCGTTTCTCCGGCCGTTTTCCCCAGTCGTTTGGCAGCACGCTACATATGTTGCATTTCAATTCCCAACTCTGAGGCCAACTCTTCCGGATGTGCCTTGACAAATACCCAAATCACATCTTGAAAGCAATCGCTGCAAATCAGCTTGCCCTCCCATTCATACATGGTCTCCTCCCGATATACCTCGCCCAAGCACATTTGGCACTGGCACACAGGACCATTTCTTTGAACATCACGAAGTGGATTTTGCATTGCTCTCCTCCTCCACTACTTCCATAATCATCATCTCCCTTTTTCAGCCTTCACACTGCATGAGCCATACCACATCCATCAGATGGCAAAAAGCGCCTCACATCCCGCTGCCCATCACGAAACCCAGCGCAACGGCCCACGCCAGAAGCAGGAGCGCACACAGCAGCAACCGCTGAATAACTTGTGTGAACATCCGTCCCCTCATCCGCTTTCCATCATAGCGCCCGCGGCGAAAGCAAGCCGCGGCTTGCTCTATGATTCTCAATGAACCACCCCAGTAAGGGTGCTGTTGTATCCGGCGGTTTCTCTCTTTTACTTGGACAAAATTTTTCATACTGTTCTCCTCATAGTTTACGGTCCAGAATGTGATACTATGAACATTGTTTTGCGCCTTCGTTGCGCCAGCGGCGTGCCAGCCAATCATTGCAGGAAAATGCCTCGGCCCGGACCTTTGGAACAGACCAGCAGCAATGAATTAAGCGCTCACCGCCCCTGAACCGCCTCCCATAGAGAGGTCAGCGCTCTCCCGCTCCCGTTCCTGTCCCCGCGCCGCCATCTTTTCCCCGAAGCAGAGCACCTTCTCCCGGTCTGCTTCTGAGAGATCTGGAATCACACTTTGAAACGCAGTCAAAAAAATTTTCTCCTTCTCCGTCATATTGATTTTGATTCACCTCACACCTTCTTGTTGATTATGAAATTATTATATATTTCTTAATCAATATTGTCAAGCTACATTTTGTTGACTTTGCAATTATTTATTGACCCAGAAATATTTTGGTGATATAGTACCAGTAAGAGGGGAGACTTCATATGAATGACCGAATTAAAAAATTGCGTAAGGCCCTTGACCTTACGCAGCAGGAATTTGCCCAGCGGATTGGCATGAAGCAAAACAGCATTGCTTTAATTGAATCGGGAAAGCGAAATATCTCAAATCAAGCAATTCTTGGTATTTGCAGAGAGTTTCACGCGGATGAGGCATGGCTGCGCACCGGTGATGGGTCCATGTTCATTCAAAGATCCAGAGAGGAAGAAATCGCCGCATTCATCGGAGATTCTCTCTCCACCGGAGAAGACACATTTAAAAAGCGATTTATTTCCATGCTATCTCATCTGAAGGAATCAGATTGGGAAGTCCTTGAACGCATGGCGGAGAAAATGAAAAGGGGCTGAACATTCTGTTCAGCCCTTCCTTAATATTGCTTTCACAAACGCATAAATAATGTTCATCTGCCGTTGATCCGCCTGATCCAGCCATAATTTGATCTGATCCCGCTGCTCTAGCTCCGGGGCTGACGCCTTCTTTTGTGCTTCCGTATTTTTATTGGTTCTGCCCGCGTCTATCATTGTGAGCGCCCCTCTCGTCTGTTGATACCATCATTGTAGCAAACCAGGCGTACCATAAACAGGTTTTTTCCTGTTCCCGCAAAGAACTGTACGACATAATGTGACAAATTTCACTTTTATACAGGCCCATACCGCATCGCGGCAATACGAAAACCGATTTGGAATGGGCGAACCAGTGTCTCCTCTTCCCCGCGTATCCCGATTCAAATGCACTGTTCTGCGCATCAAAAACATCCCCATAGATTCCGTTCACAGGATCTATGGGGATGTTCGGTTTCTCAGGGGGTCTTCTTATCTGCTACCCTCCTCAGCGCGGATTGAGCAATCAAGACCGCCAGCTGGCAGGCCTATCCACATAGGGCATCCGAAATCCCTCCGCCACCGCTTTGCACGTCAGTTCTCCCAGATAGGTATTCAGTCCCGCCGCAAAACCGGCGTCTGTTTGCAGGGCCGCTTCCAATCCCAAGTCAGCGATTTTCAGGCCATAGGACAGTGTGGCATTGGTCAGCGCAATGGCCGCGGTTCTCGCCACCGCGCCCGGCATATTAGCCACACAATAGTGTACCACGCCATCCACCACATAGGTTGGGTTGTCATGGTAGGTTGCCTTTGTCGTTTCACAGCAACCGCCCTGGTCTACCGCCACATCCACAATCACGCTCCCCCGCTTCATAAGCGGGAGGTGCACCCGCTTTACCAGCTTTGGCGCTGCGGCCCCCGGGATCAGCACCGCACCGATTACCAAGTCTGCCTCTGTCAGCGCCTTTTCGATCACCGACTCCTGACTGTACAGGGTCTGAACGCGGGCGCCGAACATCTGATCCAGCTCCGTCAACCGATCCAGGCTCTTGTCCAAAACAGTCACATCTGCGCCCAGTCCCACAGCCATCCGGCAGGCATTTGTGCCGACAATGCCGCCACCCAAAACGACAACATGGGCCTTCGGCACCCCAGGCACTCCGGACAGAAGTACTCCCATGCCTCCCATGGGCCGTTCCAGATACTTTGCCCCCTCCTGAATGCTCAGACGCCCCGCAATCTCACTCATCGGCCTCAACAGCGGAAGCCCTCCCCCAGCGTCACGAATGGTTTCATAGGCGACTGCCTTCACTTTATTTTTCAGCAGAACCTCTGTCAGCGGCCGGTTGGCCGCCAGATGGAGATAGGTGTAAAGGATCTGCCCCTCGCGCATCAGGGCATATTCGCTCTCCAATGGCTCCTTAACCTTCACGATCATATCACTGCCAGCCCACACCTCTTGCGCGGTATCCAACAGTTCCGCTCCCATGGCCTGATATTCCCCATCAACGAAACCAGAACCGTTGCCCGCTCCGCGCTGAATAAGCACCTTGTGCCTGTGGGATCTATAACTTCTCACCTGATCCGGTGTCATTCCCACACGGTATTCATGCTTTTTCACTTCTGTCACACAGCCAACAATCATACGCGCCGCCTCCTTCATTTGTCTTTTCCCAATGAACCCAATTCTATATGGATGATGATCTTTATTATATAGCAGCCAACAAAAAAAGTACATAAATGGCCTTCCGCTCCCTAATATGATTTCACATGGAGCGCAAGGATCCTTGCGCTCCTGCTTTCTGATATTCCAATCAATCTTCCATTTTACAGTCCAAAGCAAAGCAGACCTTTGCCAGGAAATCCAAATTGTCCACCTCCCTATCAAGAGATGACCGCAGCACACGGGCCCGGAAATTCCATAATTTCCGGGCCTGTAAAAAAAGACTTGGATCAGTCGTTATAGACAGGGATGTGTATGGCCTGTCTATGACAGGCCAGGGCCATTCGGCTTACGGATTAACAGCAGTTGTTACATCCACAGCCGCCGCAGCCGGAATTGCAGTTGGAACAGCCATTGCAACCGCAGTTGTTGCATCCACGGCCGCAGTTGGAATCGCAGTCGCAGCAATTGGAAGAATTGTTGCAACCGAAGTCACAGCCACACCCACAATTATTAAAGAAATTGCACATAATAAACTCCTAACCAAAGTGATTGACACTGTGTGTCTAATTCATTATACGCCGTCTCCGGAAATCGGTTCGTCTGTGTACCATCAATCCGCCCAACTGCCAGGCGCTGGTGATATCAACTGCTCTCTATCTATAAATCGGTCGCACCTGAATCATGATGCAGCCATTCTCTACCTGACACGACACAAGACTGGGGCAGCGCCTACGGCGCTGCCCCAGTCTCCGCTTGTTTTGATTGTTTCAACGGCACACTTCCGCGAAACTGTCGCACGCTCCTCTCTCAGACATCCCCATTCCCTGGGCTGTCTGCCTCCTTCTTCCTTGGCAAATGGCATAACACATCCTGCGCCAGGCGCTCAAATTCCTGATGGTGTGCGGCCTTGCGCAATCTTTTCATTGCCTTTTCCCCGCCCTCAAAGCGGACTATCAGATAACTCCAAAATTCTTTCATACGCTGCATGGCGCTGTGGCGGCTGCCAAAGGCGGCGCAGTATCCCTCATATAGGGCGTTGTGAAATGCCCGCAACGTCTCACGGTCGGCCTCTTCTCCACCTTGAAGCTTTGTGCATAGGGCGGGGTCGGCCAGCAGGCCCCGCCCCAGCATGATGGCGCCCACCCCAGGGAAATCCCGTGCGAGGGCCGTGCACTGGCCCGGTGTGGTCAAATCCCCGTTATAGCAGAGAGGGGCTTTCCCCATCTGGCAGGCATATTTCACAGAGGGCATATGAACCTCCCCCCGGTAAAAGTCCTCCCGCACCCTGGGGTGGAGAATCAATTCCGATATGGGATAGCGGTTATAGATCTCCAGCAGGGTGGGAAATTCCGCCGCGGCACGCAGGCCCAGCCGCGTCTTCAGGGAGATACGCAGGGGCGCAACGGAGAAGATCTCCTCCAGCATCCGGTTCAGTTCCTCCGGATGGGCCAACAGCCCAGCCCCCTTTCCCTTGGCTACTACAGTGCCGGAGGGGCAGCCCAGGTTCAGGTTGACCTCTTGATATCCCATTTGGGCCAGCTCTCCCGCCGCCCAAAGAAAATCGGTGGCGGACTTGGTCAAAAGCTGGGGGACCACCGGGATGCCCCTGTGCTCCTCCGGTAAGAGCTCCCGCAGCTCCCTGGGCGTAAAGCAGTGATTTTGCGTGGGAGCGACAAAAGGGGTAACATACCGGTCAATTCCTGGAAAATATTGGTGGTGCACCCGGCGAAACACCGCGCCGGTCAGTCCCTCCATGGGGGCGCAGTAATATTGCATATTCCTTCGCTGCCTTTTCATCGTTTCTTGTGCGGGAAAGATCACGTTATTTTACCCTACAGCAATGGGAAGTGCAAGATTGAATCTGGTTGACTGTCGATAAAAATTCTTATTACCGTTGACAAACACACAATCTCTATTTAAAATAGGAGCAAGGAGGTGTTTCTATGAATCCACTGACATTGCGTCATCTGTCCTATGGGGTCTACACTGTAACCACATATGACCGGAAGAACAGCCGCTTGACCGGCTGTATTGCCAACAGCATTATGCAGGTAACCTCATCTCCGGCCACACTGGCCCTGTCCATCAACCACGACAACTATACCAATGGTTGTATCAAGGAGCATGGGATACTGGCGGTGTCCATCCTCTCGGAGCGGACGGACGGCCAGGTGCTCTCTTTGGGCTTCACTTCCGGGCGGGACGCGGACAAGTTTGCCAGCCTGCCCTATGACCTGGTGCAGGACCTGCCTGTGCCCAAGGGGTGCATGGCCTATCTCATCTGCAAGGTAATGGACCGCATGGAGGCCTCCACCCACACCGTATTTTTGGCGGAGATCCTGGATGCCCAGGTGCTCTTAGATGAGCCCCCCATGACCTATGCCTATTACCACCAGGTGCGCAAGGGTGTCGCTCCCAAAAACGCCCCCACCTATCTCCCGGAACCTGCGCAGGAAAAAAAAGCCGTTTGGAAGTGCTCTGTGTGCGGATATCTTTACGAGGGCGAACCTCCCTTTGAGGAACTGGGAGAGGACTATGTCTGCCCGGTATGCGGCGCTCCAAAGAGCAAGTTTACACCCCAGTAGTGCGATCCACTCCGCCATCCAAGTACCCCGATCCCGAGACTATGTGAAGCTCATACCGGAAGGAAGAAGATACAGAAGGCCCCTGTTGTAAGGAATTTTTTCTACAACAGGGGCCTTTCATGCATTGTCCCCAACCTGCGCGCACTGGCCATCCCTCAGCCGCGAATCCTGTGCCTCGCTTTCGAGATACCAGCCTTTTTCCAGCTCTTTTCTGGCCCCTTCTATTTCACCTGGCTGCTCACTTCTTTTTTGCATGTTTAAATTCATTTAAGCGTCATAATCCACAAAAATCGCAGCTTTGCATGTTTGCATCTTGATCAACAATTCAATTCATATATTTTCATAAATTATCAGCATCCCGTTCTGTTTCTGGTTTTTTTGCAATTTATATATCATTTTATGCAGCGCTATGCAGTATAAAAATCATTTTTAGAGCGGTTTTGTAATTTTTATCATTTATTCCGTTTAATCTAAAATGATTTTTGTCATATGTCATACTTGCAAAATGAATATTTGGTCTATATACTGAGGCTAAAGATTTAACGATTAAACTACGCGCATTGACTTCAGATGAAAACAGGGGGCACAGGTTATTATGTTAAAGAGTAACTATTTAAACAAAGTATACGAACAATTTATCGCCCGAAACGCCGGGGAGACCGAATTTCATCAGGCAGTTCTGGAAGTGATGGAGAGTCTGGATAAGATCGTGGACGATCACCCCGAGTATGAAGAGAATGGTATCATTGAACGGTTTGTCGAGCCAGAACGCCTGATTGTGTTCCGGGTTCCCTGGGTGGATGACGCAGGCAAGGTTCAGGTAAACCGCGGCTTCCGCGTACAGAGCAACTCGGCCATCGGTCCCTACAAGGGCGGTCTGCGCTTCCACCCCTCTGTCAATGCCAGCGTGATTAAATTTTTGGGCTTTGAGCAGGTTCTAAAAAACTGCCTGACCACCCTCCCCATGGGCGGCGGCAAGGGCGGCTCCGATTTCGACCCCAAGGGCAAAACTGACGCCGAAGTGATGCGCTTCTGCCAGAGTTATATGTCTGAACTCTATCGCCATATCGGTCAATTTACGGACACCCCCGCAGGCGATATCGGCGTTGGGGCCCGGGAGATTGGCTATCTGTACGGTGAATACAAGCGCCTTGCCAACGCCTTTGAGGGCGGAGTCATCACCGGAAAGGGAATTTCTTATGGCGGTTCCTTGGCCCGCACCGAGGCCACAGGCTACGGCGTGTGTTATTTTACCCAAGAGATGCTGCGCTGTTTGAAGCAGGAGAGCTTTAAAGGAAAGGTGGTCTCCATATCCGGCAGCGGCAATGTGGCCATTTTTGCCTGTGAAAAGGCCACCCAGATGGGCGCAAAGGTTGTCACCATGAGCGACTCCAACGGTTATATCTACGACCCCAATGGGATCAATCTGGATTTGATCAAAATCATCAAACTGCGCGACCGCGCCCGCATCAGCGAGTATACCAAAGTGGTTCCCGGCAGCACATTTACGCCCGGATGCGACAGCATTTGGAAGGTGGCCTGTGACATCGCACTGCCCTGCGCAACCCAGAACGAGATTAACGAGGCCAGCGCTCAGACTCTGATTGACAATGGAGTGATGGCTGTGGTGGAGGGCTCCAACATGCCCTGCAATCTGGCGGCAACCGCTATGTTCCAGAAGGCTGGCGTCCTCTTTGGCCCGGCAAAGGCCGCCAACGCGGGCGGTGTGGCCGTAAGCGGCTTGGAGATGAGCCAGAACAGCATGCGCCTCAGCTGGAGCTTTGAAGAGGTGGACGCCCGCCTGAAGGACATTATGGAGGGCATTTTCCATAACGCCTATAATGCATCGGCTCAGTGCGGTGAGGAGGGCAACCTGGTGATCGGCGCAAACGTGGCCGCGTTCCTGAAAATTGCGGAAGCCATGCTGGCGCAAGGGATTGTGTAATCTGCCTCTGCCCTGGCAAGACTTCGCACAATATGATATAAAAAAGGCCTGGTATAGCGCATGCTGTACCAGGCTTTCCTATTGATCTTTTTTTGGCGTTTGAAACAGGGATGCAGCCAGGGACAAAAAATTGCCGGAGCCGCACAGGGCCAAGCTCTCTCAGCGAGATGTTCAGAATGCGTCCGGTAGCCCATTACTTGAAAAAAGAATACGCCTCCTGTTTCGATAACCTCCTCTCGATGATTCAAAATAAACAGCGGGAAGCTGTATGGGATGGTACACCTGACGTTTTATTTACGATAATATAACTCATCGAACATTAAAGCAGCCGGCACCCCATTGAATCCTACGGAGCACCGGCTGATTTAGTTTGTCTTATTCCAGTCCCTGTTCATGTTTTGTCAATTCACGGGTTACAGCCCCAAATCCGGACTGCCCTGAGTGGACGCATTCTCTACGGCTCTGGCGGTGGCGGCCTGCTTCTCCTCCAATGCGTCCTTCAGGATCATTTCCTTCACCTTCATCAGCCGGATGGTGTTGGCGCGCTCATTCTCATCCAGCTTCATGGAAATATACTTGATGTTCTCCTGCATCTCCGGAATCTTTACATATTCCAGGGCGTTGACCCGGCGGCGCGTCTTTTCAATCTCCTCCGCCAGCAGCTGAGAGGTCTTTTCAATCTCCGCCAGCTTCAGCATATCCTGGAGGACCTGGGCCATGGCGGCCACGGCATCGTCCAGCTCGCCGCTGGTCTGGGCGAAGCCGTAGGGGTAGATTTCACTGGGATCATCACTGCGGGTCTTAAAGTGATACGCCGGCACATTCACCGACATGATGTTTTGAAAGCTCATCTCCAGTCCCACCGCCTGCTTGGGGTAGAGCAGCGACTGCTCCAGCATCTCCGGCGACATCAGGGCGGCGGCCACCGTAAAGGAGCCGTGGGCCCTCTCAAGCCCCTCCTCCACTCTCTTCCGGATGGCCCGGTTTTCCCGCACCACGTCCATAAACTTCTTCATCAGCTCATCCCGCTTATCCTTCAGCAGCTTATGGCCCCGCTGGGCAGTCTTCAGCCGCCCCTTTAGCCGGGTCAGCTCCATCCGGGTGGGATTAATGGTGGTCAATGGCATATGGCTCCCCCCTTACTTACTCCTTGTTCGGGTAGTACTTGTCGATATGCTCCGGTTTGATGCGCTTAAGTTCACTCTTGGGCAGAATCGAGAGCAGTTCCCATCCCAGGTCCAGCGTCTCAAAGATGGAGCGGTTCTCCTCGTTGCCCTGGGCGACATAGCGCTGCTCAAACTCATCGGCAAACTTGGCGTAGAGCAGGTCGGTGGGGCTGAGCGCAGCCTCACCCAGGATGGACATGAGTTCCTTATTCTCCTTGCCCGTGGCGTAGGCGGCAAAGATCTGGTTCATGTTGCCCGAGTGATCCTCCCGGGTTTTGCCCTCGCCGGTTCCCTTATCCTTCAGACGGCTCAGGGAGGGCAGCACGTCCACCGGCGGATTGATTCCCCGGCGATACAGCTCACGGGAGAGGATAATCTGCCCCTCTGTGATATACCCGGTCAGATCCGGGATCGGGTGGGTTTTGTCGTCTTCCGGCATGGTAAGGATGGGGATCATCGTGATGGAGCCCTCTTTGCCCAGCTGCCGCCCGGCACGCTCGTACACGGTGGCAAGGTCGGTATAGAGATAGCCGGGGTAGCCCCGCCGGCCCGGAACCTCTTTTTTTGCCGCGGAAATCTCGCGCAGGGCCTCGGCGTAGTTGGTGATGTCCGTCAGGATCACCAGCACATGCATCCCCTTTTCAAAGGCCAGATATTCCGCCGCCGTCAGGGCCATACGCGGGGTGGCAATGCGTTCCACCGCCGGGTCATTGGCCAAATTGGTAAAGAGCACGGTCCGGTCAATGGCGCCGGTGCGCTTAAACTCGCTGACAAAAAACTCCGACTCCTCAAAGGTAATCCCAATGGCCGCAAAGACCACGGCAAAATTAGATGCCCCGTCCAGCACCTTGGCCTGCCGGGCAATTTGGGCGGCCAGCGCCGCATGGGGAAGGCCGGAGCCGGAGAAAATGGGCAGCTTCTGCCCGCGCACCAGGGTGTTTAGCCCATCAATGGAAGAGATGCCTGTCTGAATAAACTCGTTGGGGTAATTCCGTGCGGCAGGGTTCATGGGCAGTCCGTTGATGTCCCGGCGCTCCTCGGCCAAAATGGCGGGGCCGCCGTCAATGGGTTCGCCCATACCGTTGAAGACCCGGCCCAGCATATCCCCCGACACCGCCAGCTGCAGGGGATGGCCCAAAAACCGGATTTTGGATCCGGCCAGATTGATCCCGGCAGAAGATTCAAACAGTTGCACCACCGCACTGTCGCCATTGACCTCCAGTACCTTACAGCGGCGCACCGTTCCATCGGTCATCTGAATTTCCGCCAGCTCATCATAGGTGACACCCTGCACCTTGCGCACCACCATCAGCGGGCCGGAAATTTCCTGAATGGTTCTGTATTCCCGAATCACAGCGCCTCTCCCCCCTTCTCAGCGATAACATGGAGCTCGCCCTCCATCTGATCCAGCAGGGCAGCATAAATTTCTTTATATTGGTTCGCGGGATCCAATTTCGCCCGGCCGATGCGCTCGCGGGCAGGGATGGAAAACATCTCGTCCAGCGCTCCGCCCCGCTCCGCCGCCTCGCGGCAGAGCACATCATACCTGCGGATCATAGCCAGCATCCGGCCCTGGCGATCCCACTCAGAGAAGGAGTCAATATCCACAAACGAGTTCTGCTGCAGGAAGTCCTCGCGGATCATACGCGTTACCTCCAGCGTGATCTGATCCTTTGCCGACAGGGAGTCCTTGCCCACCAGCTGGACAATCTCATTCAGGCTGGCCTCCTCCTGCAAAACGGCCATGGCCCAATCCCGGTTGAGAAGGAAATCCTTCCCCAAGTTCTCGTCAAACCAGGGCTTCAGGGAGTCCAAATACAGAGAATAGGAGTTCAGCCAGTTGATGGCGGGGAAATGGCGGCGGTAGGCCAGGGAGGCGTCCAGCGCCCAGAAGACCTTGACAATACGCATGGTGGCCTGGGCCACCGGCTCAGACAGGTCGCCGCCGGGCGGGGAAACCGCACCCACGGCGGTCAGGGACCCGCGGCGGTCCGTTTCGCTCCCCAGGCAGGAGACCGCGCCCGCGCGCTCATAAAATTGCGCCAGACGGGAGGACAGATACGCCGGATACCCCTCCTCGCCGGGCATCTCCTCCAGCCGGCCGGACATCTCGCGCAGCGCCTCCGCCCAGCGGGAGGTGGAGTCCGCGATGACCGCCACGGCGTAGCCCATGTCACGGAAGTACTCGGCAATGGTAATCCCGGTATAAATGGAGGCCTCCCGGGCCGCCACTGGCATGTCGGAGGTATTGGCGATCAGCACCGTACGCTTCATCAGGGTCTCGCCGCTGCGCGGGTCTATGAGCTCCGGAAATTCCCGGAGTACATCGGTCATCTCGTTGCCCCGCTCGCCACAGCCAATGTACACCACCAGATCCACGTCCGACCACTTGGCCAGGGCGTGCTGCATCACCGTCTTGCCTGAGCCGAAGGGCCCGGGGATGGCCGCCGTACCGCCCTTGGCCACGGGGAAAAAGGTGTCCACAATGCGCTGGCCTGAGGATAAGGGCGCCACGGGAGGATGTTTTTGCTTATAGGGGCGGCCCACACGCACAGGCCATTTTTGCATCATGGGCAGTTCCACCTTGACGCCGTCCTCCTGCTCTAATACCGCAATCGTTTCTGTAACGGTAAAAGAGCCGGCCTGAATGGATTGAATGGTACCTCTCATTTTTGGCGGAATCATAATTTTATGCAAAATGGAAGGGGTTTCCTGGACGGTTCCAAGGATGTCGCCCCCAACTACTTTAGTTCCCGGCGTTACCGTGGGCGTAAAGTCCCACTTTTTTTCCCGGTTCAGAGCGGGAATCTCTACCCCTCTGGGCAGGTTGTTGCCCCCCACCTTCTTCATGATTTCTTCCAGCGGGCGCTGAATGCCATCGTAAATAGTTTCAATCAAGCCGGGCCCCAACTCCACAGACAGAGGCGCTCCCGTGGTTGCCACTTGGGCGCCGGGGCCAAGACCGGAGGTCTCTTCATAGACCTGGATGGCAGCCGAGTCTCCCGTCATCGTGAGTATCTCGCCAATCAGGCGCTGTTCCCCCACACGGACCACGTCTGCCATATTGGCCTCACTGAGCCCAGTGGCCACCACCAGCGGACCGGAGACCTTGACGATTGTTCCCATAGGCTTCATACCTTTCTTTCGGCGGCACAGATCAATCCGCTGCCGCTATTGATCATTGAAACACGCGGTTCTATCCGGGCAGAATCAAAACCATACTCCAAGCGCACGTTTCAACTGAAACCAGAATATGCTTTGTCCCACTGTTTTCACAACGGCCGGTATGATTACAAAATATCGGCCCCCACTGCCCGTTCCACCGCCCGTTTCACATTGGCCATGCCAATCCCCAAGGAACCCTCTCTCCCCGGGATCATAATCACTGCTGGAGTGAGGGCATCTTTATACCGCAGGATATCCGCCCCGATCTTGCAGGCCAGCTGTTCGGTAATATAGATGATGGCATAATTTTCCTTCGCCAGGTGGTGCAGGGCGGCGCGCCCCTCCTCGGGGCTCTCCACACTGTGCACCTCCAGCCCCAGCGCCTGAAAACCCAGGACACTGTCCTTACCCCCCAGCACGGCAATTTTATAGCTCACCTTGCCACCCCCTTACACATAGGCGGACCGCAGCCGTCCCCGGATGGTTTCCCCCGCCAGTCCAGCCATACGCCCGGATAAGATTGTGCGGATAATGGTGGCCTCCACCTCCCGGGCATAGAGGTAGCCAATGACTGTCTCCACCCCGAACGGCACCCGCCGGGCGGCGGAGAGATACTCCATGAGCGCGTCATCGCACAGCCGCTCAAATTCGGTCAGCGGTCCATCCTCCGCATGAAGCAGACGGCTCCCCAAGGCGGCGGCCACTGCCAGGGGCCCTGTCTGGAACAGTCCGGCTAGCTCTTCTCCCCGGATGGACACAAGGGCCTGCTGGGAGACAGTTCCCCCCGGCACAAGGGCCAGGCTTAAAAAGTCGCCGCCCTTTTCCAGTCTTGCCGCCCTCACAACACAACGCAAATTGGCCGCATCCACCACCAGACGGACATACCCCCGAAGCAATTCGCTCCCTGTCTCCTCCGCCAGGTTCGCCATCTCCTCATAATAGGCCCGATCCAACCGAAAATCGGCCCGCTGGGGATCCCCGGTAGCGGAAAGAGTTTCTTTCGCCTCCATCACCGCTTTGCGCAATACGGGACTCACATCGCCCAGTTCCTCCCGGCGGTATCGCTCCAGCAACACCGCCGGGTCATAACGCCCGCCGGTCAGTAAGAGGGGCTCCGGCTGTCCCTTCCCCAGAGCCTGCATCTTCAGCAGAACCTTCATATTGTGGTAATCAAACTTAAGCTGAAACACCTGCATCACAGATTTTTGGGGCAGGGCCTGCTCCAATTCCCGGAACAGATCATTCCGGGCCTTGGAAAGCAATTGCTCCAAGCCCCCGGCATTTTGCTCCACGAGCTCCCCGTATCCGCACTCCGCCAGCACCTTGGCCGCCTCGCCGGGCTCTTTTGCCTCCAACATCCGCTCCATGCGCTCCCGGGTCAGGAGCCTGTTTTCCATGGCGTGGATGCGGCTGGACAGCGCCAGATAATCGGTATCCTTTTGGTGGGACAAGTTCGTTCCCCCCTTTTGATCTTGATTTAAGGAAAGAGCACCTTGGCTACTTCCAGCTCCAGCTGTTCCCGCTGGAGCCTGACCAGTGATTCAAAGGCGCAATTGATCTCTATGTCTCCATCTGCCATAATAAAGCCACCCTTGATGGGCCGCGTCTCCTCTGACAAAGTCAAAAGCCCTGTCCCGGTGATCATGGCGGAGGTGGTGTTCACCACTTTTTCCAGCAGCGCCCCCACCTTGGAACCGGAAAGCCCCTCGGGCAATTCAGGTACCACTTGTTTGATCATGGCCTCATTTGCGGCCAACACCACCTGTTTTCCCACGCGGGTACGGTCAGCGGGAGAAAATATCAGCTGTTCTCTCCCTGTGGTGGACGCCCTTACCGCCAACCTTGACAAAATTGTAATGTACTCCTGGTCGTCAAGCGCACACAGTTTATCCAGCGCCAGGGCAAACGCCTCGGAGAGTACTTCTTGCTTACACGCCAGCTCCAGCTTGCGCCGTTCCATATCTGCGGCCGATTCCAGTCTCTCCTGCCGCTCGGCGGCCTGCTTGCGGCCCCGCTGCAACAGCTCCTCACGCTCGCGCTCGGCCTGCTTGCGATACTGGGCCAGGATTTCATCGGCCTGGGCCTGCGCCTCAGCCTTCAGATTTGCAATCTCCTCTTGGGCATCCTGCGTGATGCGCAGAGCGATCTTTTCAATTCCGTTCATGGGCTTTCTTCCGCCTTTCTTAGGGGTAGGCTCATCAGCTGATATAGATGATCATCAGCATGGAAGCCAGCAGCGAGAGGATGGCATAAAACTCAACTGTAATACATAATACCATGCCTTTGGCCCAGTCATCGGGCTTTTTTGCCAGAATGTTAATGGAACCGGCGGCCACACGGCCCTGTGCGATGGCGGAGATCCAGCCGCCCAATGCCATGGGAAGGCAAGCGCATAGGTATTGGAAGCCCGTTGCCACGCTCATGTCAAAGGCGGTGCCATCCATCAGCCCCATACTGAAAATTGCGAAGAACCACACCACAAGCCCGTATAGGCCCTGCGTGCCGGGGATCACCTGCAAAATCATAATTTTGCCAAATTTGGAGGGGTCCTCACACAAAAGGCCGGTCCCGGCCTCGCCGGCAATCCCGGTCCCCTTGGCAGAGCCGATCCCTGACAATGCCGCCGCCAGACCCGCGCCCAAAAGTGCGATAGGCAGGCCCCCGATCATCTCAAAAAACATGCTTACTCCTCCTAATTTACCTTGTCTTTTTTCCTATTCACCGCGCTCCATCGCACGGAAATAGCCTGTTTCACTTCACAATGTCCACAAATTTTGTATCAAACTCCAGGGGCTTAAAGGGCCGCCCTCCGTCCATATAAAACTTGTTAAAAAATTCCAGGCATTGCAGGCGCAGGTCGTGGACATAGCAGCCCAGCAAATTCAGCGCAAAATTCAATGTATTTCCCGCCAGGGATACCACAATAAACACAATTATATTTCCCGGAATCGCGCCCAAGGTGTTAAACACCTGGGCAATCACCGACCCGGCCAGCATCAGCGCCATCAGTCTGGAATAGGACAAAATGTCGCCAAAATACCCTGTAACCCCGTTATATACCGCACCAAACACCGCGGTGATTTTCCCAAAGCCCTTGGCGTTGCGCCCGGAGCCGGCCACCAGCATCACGCAGCCGGTCACCAGCACCACAGGTATACCCGCTATGGTTCCCACGTCCAGGATTGCCAGGGCGATTCCGGCGAAAATGACCCACCATGTCACATCATCGCAAATACCGTCAATGAGATGCCCGTCTTTAATTTTTTTGACGAAATCAATGGCCATACCGGTGATCACGTGAACCGCGCCCAACGCCATGGAGCCAATTAAAATCCGGAGCGTATCGTCCAGTGGGGTAAACAGGGGCTTATAAAACCAGGTAAAGGTGCTGTCCGGATTGATCAGCTTCAAGAGCTGCGGGATAAAATCCCCAAAAAATCCGCCGGTTACCGCGCCCATGATAAATGTACTGGCCCCGGCAAGCCCCATCAGCGCAAAGAGATGATACATCCCCTTTCCCTTTTTGGGTTTTATCTTCTTTAGCACAAAGACAGAGGCCAGCATCATGACAAGGCCATATCCCATATCCGCCATCATGATGCCGTAAAACAAAATAAAGAAGGGGGCCATCAGCGGATTTGGATCCACCCCGTTATAGGCCGGCAGGGAATACATCTCCGTCACCATATTGAGCGGCTGAGTCAGCGCGTTGTTCTTTAGCTTCACCGGCACCATTGGATAGTCCTCCTCCGCAGGATCCTTGACCTCCCACGCACAGGAGTACTGTTCCAAAACCTGCCTGACGCTCTCCCAGCTCTCCGCCGGAACCCAGCCCTCCAGCAAAAAGGTGGTCCCTGTATCCACCATGCGGCTTCGGGCCTCCTCCCGCTGGATCTCCTGCGCTGCACGGTCAATCAGCCAGCGCAGCCCCTCCCGCCGGTCCCCCAGGGAGCGAATCAAATCCTCCTCCACCGCAATTTCTTGGGTAATCTTCTCCAGCCGGGCATCGATCCGCCGGTCATTTTCCAGTGCCGTTCCCGACCACTCCCGCAGATTTGCCTTGGTCCAGCCATATCCTTTCAGTATCTCCTGCACCTCCTCGTGCACCGCGGTATGGCAGATAAATAGGATATATTGTACCTCCCGGTCTCCCCCGGCCCGCTGGAGCTGTACCAGCTCGCTGACTGCCAGCGCCGCGCCCTCCATCTCATCAAAGGAAATGGCGGCTGGAACGGTGGCAAACTCCACCGCTGTCTCCCGGGTAGAGGGCAAATCCAGTGGCACGTCCAGCGTAAGCCATGGAGCAAGGGCCGCCTTGTTCCCCTGAAGCTTGCTCTGCTCCGCGCAGAGGGACTGAATGCGCCGCTGCGCGCCGTTGATATCCCGTGCCGCCTGAAGAGCCGCCTTTCCGGCTGTTGGATCAAAGAGCTCCGCTTCACTGACCTGCGCGCGCGTCCGGAAGAGTCCCCCTTTTTCCGGGGCATACTGGTTGAGCACCGTTATGGCGTGTTCTCCCGCCTGGCTTTCCTCTCTGGCCCGACTCAGCGCCTGCATATCAGGGCGCTGCAAAGGAACCCAATCGGCAGCTTCTTCCCGAAAAGACGGCTGGTCAACTTCCACGCAACCCATACGTTGGAGCTGCTGCAAAATTGCAGGGCGGTCTTCCAGCAGGGCCATGAGACGCAATTGCTTCATTTTGACAATTGCCATCAGCTATTCACTACCCTTTCCGCAATGAGTGTTGCAGCCTGCTCCAGCCGCGTCTGGGCCGACTGTTTCAAGGTTTCGCAGCTCTTTGCCGCCTCATCCAAACGCGTTTTGGTCGTCCCTTGCGCCGCTTGCTCTGCCTGGAGTATCATCTCTTTGACGCTGGCCTCGGCAGTCTGTCGGCTCTCCTCCAAAATACGCTGTCCCTCCTTCTGAGCGGCCACAAGCTGGTGGCGGCACTCCGCCATTGCTGCCTCCTTGCGGCTTTGGATGAGCTGCTCGGTTTCTGTTACCCTTTTGAGTTCCTCCATTGCCATGCCTCTTTCACCGCCTTTCATCTGCGCAATCCTGCGCCAGGATGGGTATCCGCCTCTTTTTTGATCTATTCTCTCTGCCCGCCGTTTTAGACCCTCCACAGATCGGAACGGACAGTGGTGAAACTCTTTTCATAGTCAAAACAATACATGTTTCTTATTTTAGGTCAATCAACTCAAAAACGCAAGACTTTCTTCCTTGTCCGTCATCTAAATTTTTCTATTATTCCGATTATATGATAAAAAAACGTACTTTATCTTTTTATTTTACTCTTTTTTATCACTTCTCTTTGTAAAAACAAAAAATGCCAACTCTCCGATGTTTCAGAGAGCTGGCACGCAATGCTAATTTTTTGTGTTGTGACCAGCTGACTAAAATGAGGCCAGCGCCAACTGCGCCTGACTTTGCGTTTCTTCCTCCTCAAATGCGGAGACCACCGCAACAAGGCGCTCCTCACCTCGGGTGATGCCTGCCTCAGATAGCTGTACCTGGGTGATCTCTTCTCCCACCCAAATCCGCTGGGCATATTCCTCCAGGCCCTGCGCGTCCAATCCGGTGAGGGTATCCTCCCCGGTGAGTACCCCATCAGGGCAGCGTATAGACAGAATTATGTTATATGGCTCCAGCGCTGCCTTAGCTTTTTCCAGAAACGCATCAATGACTGTATTCAGGTTTTCCTTATCATAGACTGCTCCAGGCTTAATCCACCCCAAATTTCCCCTGTTCGGATAGCCGCAGTTATCCAGCAGGATTTCATCAAAGCCCATCTGCGCCAACTCCACCATGCGCTGGATCAGATACTCCTGCACCGTGTCGCTGGCAGGAGAGACCCAGCGTATCCCATCCGGGTCAGACCAGCGGTACCCGCTGTTGCTGCGGATGGCTACAGCAAACTCACTGGACAGGGGAAGCGTTTCATCCTTGAAACAGGATATCCGCGCCACAGTGTAGATATCCCCCTTGTTCAAATCGGAAAGCAGTCGGTTCAATTCCTCTGTCCCCACAACCAATCCCAAGCTGGAAGCCAGCGCATCCTCCAGGTACCATTGCAGCTGCCCCTGATCATTTTTCATGTCCAAAATGACGCCGCTGGCCCCCGCCTCCTGTACTGAGCGCTCCACTCTCCCCTCTGATACCGCGGAAATGGGGAGGTAGATCAGCCTCTGAGCCGGTTCAGATTCGGGTTCGGGTTCGGGTTCGGGTTCAGGCTCAGGTTCCGCTGTCTTCACCTCGATATTGACCGGGTCAGCCTCCGATATGGCGGATTGAGCTGCGTTCCCACTAAAAAATGGAAATGGAATATCAAACCGCACGCCGTCATCTGTGTAAACGATATAGTTCTGCCCATAAATAAGGACTCCTCCAGCCAGCACCACCAAAACAGTGAGCACAGCCGCAATGATTTTCAAAATATCTCTGGCAGTCCTTCTACCCCGATAGGTTCCATAGCCTCGTTTTTGTCCTGCCATAGGCATACCCCTTCCTTTGAAGAGAGTTGCTCTCCGGGAAAAATAATCCGCACACTATATTATTTCTATTTTAGGTTATTATATCAGTAACAAATCCAAATCGCAAGGCCCCTGCAATCCAAACATTGAGATTTTACTTTTTATTCGGGGTTGGTTGAAAAATCAGGGCGTTTGGCATATCTGACAGATTTTTTACAAGATAAGCCGATTTTTCCCAGACATACTTGCTTTATGGAAAAGAAAATCGGAGCAGTATGGCGGAACATATGGCGATGGGACGGGCGTCTGGTTTTTTCAAACCGTCCCGAAATAATAAAAGCACATTCTTCCCAGTTTCTCATATTAAAATGCCGCCATTGGGCTGAAGCACCTGTCCTGTGAGATAGGACGCCCGCTCGGTACAAAGAAAATAGATGACCTGCGCCACCTCCTCCGGCGCTCCAATCCGCCCCATTGGCATCTCCTCTTTTAGCGTTTGCAAATCGGCGGGGGACAGGTGGCTGTTCATCTCAGTGTCAATTACGCCCGGAGCAACGCAATTCACCCGAATTCCGGAGGGGCCCAGCTCCTTGGCCGCCGCCCGGGTCAACCCAATCACTCCTGCTTTCGCCGCGGAGTAAGCCGCCTCACAGGAGGCGCCCGTCACGCCCCACATAGAGGAAACCGTCACAATGGCGCCCTGCTTCCGGCACACCATGCTCCGTGCGGCCTGACGCAGAGGAAAAAATACCCCGTCCAGATTCACGGCCATCGTCTCCCGCCACTGCGCATCCGTACAATCGGTCAGCAGCCCAAAGCGCCCCGCCCCCGCATTGCACACCAGCGCATCCAGCGCGCCCATCATCTCTTCCGCCTGCCGCACCAGGTCTGACGCCTGAAGCGGGTCTGAGAGATCGGCCTGCAGCATCCCGGCAGCGCAGCCGTTTTCCCGCAGCTCTTCGACCAGGGCCGCCGCCCGCTGCTCAGACCGGTGAAAATGAACGCCCACTTGCCATCCGCCAGCGGCAAAAACCCGCGCGGTTTCCGCGCCGATTCCCCGCGCAGCCCCTGTAATCAAGACATTCCGTGCCATAGCAATGTTCTCCCCTTCCACCCTCAATCAGCCAAACCAGTGGAGCAGCGCCATATAGCAGGCAGTTCCCCCTAAAATGGACAGCAGATCGTTATTCTTCCACCACTGCAGTGCCACCACCAACAGGCATGCCGTCAATGCCGGCACCCATCCCCCGGGTGCGGCAAAGGTCAACTCCCTCAAGCAGTAGACCACCAACATCGCCATAATCGCGGGCGGCAGCGTACGGCTCAGCCGGAGCACAATCTGGGGCGGTTCCTTTCCATGGTCAAATAAAAGGAAGGGAAGTGCCCGGGTAAAAAATGTCACCGCAGCCATGGCAGCAATGAGCAGTAAGCTGTGTACGCTGTGGCTCATACCCGCACCTCTCCTCTCTGGGATTGCCGTCTCATGGCCAGGACTACCACAAGTATTGCCAGTGCCCCTAACAGCATACTGTTCTTTGCCCCAAAGATCATACGGCTTACCACCGTAACGCCCAGACCCAGAAGCGCCGGCACATGGTCCCTTGTCCCCTTCCACTGGCTCACGGCAATCACCAGGAACAGGGCCGTCATCGCAAACTCCACACCCTGTGGAATGGAACCCACCAGCGCCCCCATCAGGCTGCCAAGCAGTGAACCCAGAATCCAATACCCGTGATTGAGTGCGGCCACCGCGAAGAAAAAGTCATGCTCATCCACTCCCGGGGGCACGGTCGCCCCGGTCAGCAGCGCATACGTTTCGTCTGTCAGGGCGAAAATCATATAGGGCTTGCGCCAGCCCATCCCACGGAACTTGTCCAACATAGACAGGCCATAGACCACCTGGCGGAAGTTCAGCACCAGAGTTAACAGGGCGGTCTGCCCCACAGAGGCTCCCGCAGCCAACAGGGAGACCCCTAAAATCTGGCCTGAACCGGCATAGATGATCACACTCATCAGCACAACCCACAACGGGCCATAATCCGCCGCCGCCATTAAAAGGCCGAATGCCGCACCCAGAGGGAGATACCCCATCATCACCGGTATGGTGGCGCGCGCTGCAAAGGCCAAAAGCTGTCGATTCATTGACGTTCTCTCCTCTCCGCGTCCCGGCAGGGGAAGCGGCTCTCCCATTTTACCTGTTTTTTCTCCGTGTTGCAACGATCGTTTCTCTGGTTTTCTTACCGCTGTTAAAATCATGATAAAGTTCACAATATATCCTTGATTTTCACTTTTCTCCCCCATATAATGATATCCAAATCCCCCCAATGACGTCAAGCTTGGAATGGGCCTTAAGTAAATGCTGACTCCATGCTGCTTGTCCCGCTGGAGATGGGGCAACCGCTTATCCATCAAGACAGAAAATCGTCCCTGTCTGATTGAATCGGTGGTTCCTTAAAAATATTGAACATTTGGAGCGACAGACCTTGAACACAATGCTTTTTATCTACAATCCTATCTCAGGCAAGGGGCGCATCTTGGATGAGCTCTCCTCTATCCTGGATATTTTCACCATGGCCGGATTCCTCGTCACCGTCCGGCCAACCCAGTTTAAGGGAGAGGCCACAGCCCTTGCCGCCACGCTGGGCGGGTCATTTGACCGCGTGGTGTGCGCGGGGGGAGACGGCACGCTCAGTGAAACGGTAGCTGGTCTCATGCAGTTGGAGCATCCGCCCATTTTAGGCTACATCCCCACGGGCTCTACCAATGACTGCGCAACCACCCTTCACTTGCCCCGGGATATTCTGAAGGCATCCCTGGTCGCCGCCAAGACCGGTGTTCCCCGCCCCTGGGACGTTGGGATGCTCAACCAGCACTCCTTTGTCTATGTGGCGGCCTTTGGCGCGTTCACTTCGGTGGCCTATGACACACCGCAGGAGTTAAAAAATACCTTCGGCCATCTGGCTTATATCATGGGCGGCGTGGCCGCCATCCCCTCCATCACTCCCTTTCATTTAAAAGTGAAGTATGATGAAACTATGGTGGAAGACGACTTTTACTATGGAATGGTATGCAATACGGTCTCTGTCGCCGGTATGAAAGCGCTGCCCACTGACAAGGTGGAACTGGACGATGGCTTGTTTGAGGTTGTTTTAGTACGAAAACCCACCAGCATCTCCGATGTTTCGGCCAGCCTCCAATCCTTGATCCGTCAGGCTCCGCTGGAGGAGGGCGCAATTCTCTCCTTCCGCGCGGCCCAGCTTACCATAGCCAGTGAGCAACCCATTCCATGGACCCTGGACGGGGAGTATGGAGGAAGCCATACCCTCTCCCTGATCGAAAACCGCCAGCGCGCCCTGACTATTTTACAGGGACAGTAACAGCGTTCCATAATACATGGGCGCCGCAATTTTATTTGTATGAGACGTAAACGTGTGTCTCCGCCTCTGGGTGCGGAGACACACGTTCTGCGTTTACAGGTTCCAGCCGCATTCCATTAGGGGGATAACGGCAATTGAGGCTATGTCAGCGCCACATCTTTCCTCTATAAGCACAGTCATATGCCTTATGATGTACCGCCGCCCCTTGGAAACGCGTTCCCCACGTTCTTAACACCGGTTACCAGCGCCGCCAGAACGGCTTTTTTTTCTGCAGGCGCTCCAAGGCCTTTTGGGCGTCCTGCTCTCCTTTTTCCGCGGCCGCCTCATAATATTTCCGGGCTTTTTCCTGATCCGCCTTTACACCCAGTCCCTGTTCATAGCAGTAACCTAGGGAATACAGGGCGGTCTTATTCCCCTGATCGGCAGACAACTGGTATAGCCGCACTGCCTCTTGTAAATCCTTTTGGACACCGCGGCCCTTTTCATAACAGTCAGCCAGATTGCATTGGGCTGATGGGTGCTCCTGCTGTGCCGCCTTGCGATACCAGTAAACCGCCTTTTCAAAGTCCTGAGGCACGCCCAGCCCGTTGTCGTAACTCCAGCCCAGCAGAAACTGCGCTCTGGCAAACCCCCGTTCAGCCGACTTGGCATACCACTCTGCCGCCACTTTCTCATCCTTTTCCACGCCTCTGCCATGCTTGTAGCAGATTCCCAAATTACATTGGGCGGCTGAATACCCCTGGTCCGCTGCGGCACGGTAGAGCCGCACAGCCTCCTCCCAGCTCTGCTCCACTCCCTCGCCGGTCTCATAGCACAGGCCCAGGTTGCACTGGGCGCGGGCCTGTCCCTGGTCGGCCGCTTTCCGGTACCAGGCCGCGGCCTGGGCCATATCCCGTTGCACGCCCTTGCCGTATTCATAACACCAGCCCAAATTACATTGGGCGGTTGAATACCCCTGGTCTGCTGCAACGCGGTAGAGCCGCACAGCCTCCTCCCAGCTCTGCTCCACTCCCTCCCCGGTCTCATAGCACAGGCCCAGGTTGCACTGGGCGCGGGCCTGTCCCTGGTCGGCCGCTTTCCGGTACCAGGCCGCGGCCTGTGTCATGTCCTGTTGCACACCCTTGCCGTATTCATAGCACCAGCCCAGATTACACTGGGCAATGGAATATCCCTGCTCGGCGGAGGCGCGGTAGAGCCGCACAGCCTCATTCCAGCTCTGCTCCACTCCCTCGCCCGCCTCATAGGAATAGCCCAAGCTGCACTGGGCGCGGGCATCGCCCTGATCGGCCGCCTTCTGGTACCAGTGCGCGCCCTGTACAAAGTCCTGCGTTACGCCCTTGCCCCGCATGTAGCAGGCGCCAAGGTTGACCTGGGCACCGGGATGGCCCCGCTGGGCGGCTGCAACATAGTGTTCCACAGCCTTTTCCAGATTCTGTTCTCCGGCAACCCCCCACTCGTAGAAAATGCCCGCTGCGTACAGTCCTCGGGGGAAATTTTGCTCCGCGGACGCGGAGTACAGGCGAAACGCCTCCTGCTTGTCTTCCGCGATACCCTTTCCATATTCGTAGCACCAGGCCAGATTGCATTGGGCCGGGGCATACTGTTGGTCCGCGGCGGCACGGTAATATTCCACCGCCTTTTCCCAACTCTGCTCTACCACCTGACCCGATTCGTAGTACCAGCCCAGACTGAACTGGCCTCGCGGGTTGCCATTTTCCGCAGCGCGCTGGAACCAGGAAAGCGCCTGCGCCAGACTCTCCTCCACACCTTTGCCGTTTTCATAGCACCAGGCCAAATTGCACTGGGCGCGGCTATTTCCCAGTTCTGCGGCTTTATGGTAAAGCTGCGCCGCCTTCTCCCAGCTTTGGGGCACACCCTGCCCTATTTCATAGAAGTAGCCCAGGTTACACAGCGCCCGGGTGTGATCCTGTCCCGCCGCCAGTTCATACCAATGGACAGCCTGGGCAAAGTCCTGCTCCACGCCCTTGCCGCTTTCATAGCACCAGGCCAAATTGCATTGGGCGGAAGAGTAATTTTGCTCCGCGGCCGCCCGGTAAAGCTCCACGGCCTTCTCCCAGCTCTGCTCCACTCCTTGTCCCATCTCATAGCACAGGCCCAAGCAGCATATCCCCCTGGAATCGTCCTGCTCCGCGGCCTGAGTATACCAGTAAAAGGCCTGGTCATAGTCCCGTTCCACACCGGCGCCGTCCTCATAGCACCGGCCCAGGTTGCACTGGGCACGGGCGTACCCCCGCTCTGCAGAGGCGCGGTACAGCCCTGCTGCCCGCGCTAAATCGCGGTCTACGCCCTCTCCGCTCTCATAGCAGACGCCCAGATTGCACATGGCCCGGGGGTTCCGCTTCTCCGCCGCCCTGCCATACCACTGTACTGCCTGGCCAATATCCTGGGGCACGCCTTTACCAAACTCGTAGCACCAGCCCAAATTGCACTGGGCAATCGCATCGTCCTGTTCCGCGGCGGCGCGGTAGAACTGCACGGCTTTTTCCCAGCTCTGCTCCACCCCTTCTCCCGCCTCATAACAGTATCCCAAATTGCACTGGGCCGGACCATACCCATCCTCTGCCGCCAGGCCATACCAATAGGCCGCCTGTTCAAAATCCTGTTCCACGCCCTTACCCCGTTTATAACAGGTGCCCAAGCTGGTCTCAGCGGGATGGTAGTTTAGTTTTGCGGCGGCGCGGTAGAGCTCAATTGCTCTCCCCATATCCTTCTCCACCGCAATGCCCCATTCATAAAAAATCCCCAGGGAGTGGAGACCACGTGGAAATTGATGTTCCGCCGCCTCCTGGTACAGCTCCAATGCCCGGGTCTTGTCCTCAGGCACCCCTTTGCCGTACTCATAGCACCAGCCCAGATTGCATTGTCCCGGAGCGTAACCTTGGTCCGCCGCGGCCTGATATAGCTCCACGGCTTTCTCCCAGCTCTGTTCCACCCCTTCGCCGGCCTCATAGCAGTAGCCCAGCTTGGTCTGGGCGGGGGCATACTCCTGGGTAGACGCGGTGGTGTAATAAGCGGCCGCCTCCTCCCAGCTCTGGGACACCTGACGCCCCGACTCGTAGAACAGACCCACACAATAGTTGCCCCGGGGGTAGTCCTGATCCGCCGCCTGGGTATACCAGTACAGGGCCTGTGCCAGGCTCTCCTCCACACCCTTACCGTGCTCAAAACACCAACCCAGGTTACACTGGGCGGGGGCATACCCCTGGTCGGCCGCGGCGCGGTAAAGGATAGACGCCTTCTCCCAGCTCTGGGGTACCCCTTTGCCCTGTTCATACAAAAGCCCCAGCTCGGTCAGAGCCACGGGATAGTTCTGATTTGCCGAATATTGCAGATAGTAAAGTGACTCCTCCTCGTTGGTTTCCTTCTGATCCTGACTATATAAAAACCAACTGTGTGGTGTAATCGCACCCTCTTCAATGGGCACAAAAAAGCATCCCTCGCAGTGTGGACAGCTCTTCTGTTCCGCATCGGCGGTGATAAATCCACACCCGGGCGTATCGCAAATGTAAAATTCCATGTTCCTCACTTCCTTCTATAGAATCCTGCTCTATCTGTACTGTATCATGTCCGCTTCAGCAGCATCTGCCAAATACCGCAACATTTCTATTGGCATTTTAACATACCATTTTAGGCCATGCAACTGTTATCCCCATAGAAAAAAGGAACAATTGACAGACAAAAAAGAATTCTGTTTGGACATAAAAACGACTCCGGATGAGACCCATCCGGAGCCGCCGCGCAGAATTCACTTGGCCTTTTCATGTCCCTTTTTTGCCCTGCCCTGAAGTTCAGGGACAGGCGGCGCCTCATTTTTGGGGATGTGCAGCTTTTTATTGCTTTCTGTCCCATGAGGCTCCTTAGGATCCGGCCTTCGCATACCCGCCTTTGCCATGTTATGACCTCTCCTCTCCATTGCGCTGCGGGCACAAGACCATAATGCCTGGCCATAAAAATGTGCATGCAGCGCGGTTTCACGCAGTGAGAACACCGTGCACTGAACTCAAGCTTACATGAATTTAAACTGATCACACGTCCAGACATAGTTTTGTGCCATTTCGTGCAAAATATTCCGGTAGGGCGCAGCAATTTCTTTGCAGGGAGGAAGGCTCCATTTTATTTCTTCTCCCTTGCCAAGATTGGAAATCTCATCTATAATGTGAAAATAAGCGTTTATGGGAATTGGCAGAACCAGACTCAGAAGAAGAGGGAGAGAACCATGACAAGCAACGAAAAAATACAATTGATGGTCACTGCATGTAAGGTTCGCATAGGAATTATCGAGGCCACCCACGCAGCAAAGGCTGGTCATCCGGGCGGCAGCCTGTCCGCCGCCGACCTGTTCACCTACCTGTACTACAAAGAATTAACGGTGACCCCCGCCACCCCCAAAGAGCAAGACCGGGACCGCTTTGTCCTCTCAAAGGGGCATACGGCGCCCGGCCTGTACGCTGTACTGGCCCAACGCGGCTTCTTCCCCGTGGAGGATTTGACCGGCCTGCGTCAAATCGGCTGCCACTTGCAGGGCCACCCCAACATGAATCTCACTCCAGGGGTGGATATGTCCACCGGATCGCTGGGGCAGGGCATCTCTGCCGCCGCCGGTATGGCGCTGGCCGCGAAATATCAAAATAAGGACTGCCGTGTTTATACCCTGCTGGGAGACGGTGAAATTCAAGAGGGTCAGGTCTGGGAGGCATTGATGTTTGCCTCCCACTACAAGCTGGACAACCTGTGCGTTATCATAGACAACAATAATCTGCAAATTGACGGAGCGATTTCCGATGTGATGAGTCCCTACCCCATTGCGGAAAAGCTGCGCGCCTTCGGTCTGGAGGTGTTGGAGATCGATGGGCACGACTTTGACCAGATGGAGACCGCCTTTGCCCAGGCCAGAGAAACCAAAGGGAGGCCCTTTGCCATCGTCATGAAGACCGTCAAGGGCAAAGGAGTGTCCTACATGGAGCAACAGGCCGCCTGGCACGGCAAAGCGCCCAATGATCAGGAATATGACACCGCCATGCGGGAACTGACCGCGGCACTGGCCGGATTGGAGGGGAAGTAGCGTGAAGATTTACGCTGCTTCCTGAATGGATATTTTGTGCCCTAAAATGCCACGAAAGGGATGGATATTACTATGGCAGAGACCAAAAAAATCGCCACCCGGGACAGCTATGGCGCCGCGCTCAAGGAACTGGGCGCTGCGCATGACGATCTGATCGTCTTTGACGCGGATCTGGCGGGCGCCACCAAAACCGGCGTCTTCAAAAAAGAATTCCCCCGCCGCCACTTCAATTGCGGCATTGCCGAGGGGAACATGATGTCTGTGGCCGCCGGCGCGGCCGCCATGGGCCTTGTCCCCTTCGCCTCCAGCTTTGCCATGTTCGCCGCGGGCCGGGCTTTTGAGCAGGTGCGCAACTCCATCGGCTATCCCCATTTAAATGTGAAAATTGGCGCCACCCATGGCGGCATCTCCGTGGGGGAGGACGGGGCCAGCCACCAGTGCTGCGAGGACTTTGCCCTGATGCGCTCCATCCCCGGCATGGTGGTGCTGTGCCCCAGCGATGATGTGGAGGCCCGTGCCGCTGTCAAAGCCGCCTACGAACACCAGGGGCCCGTCTACCTCCGCTTTGGCCGCCTGCCCGTCCCGGTGTTCCATCAGGAGGAGGACTTCATCTTCCAGATCGGTAAGGGGGAGATCCTGCGCCAGGGCTGCGATGTGGCGATCATAGCCACCGGCCTGATGGTCAATGAGGCGATTGAGGCGGGCTACGCGCTGGCCGAATGCGGTATCCAGGCCCAGGTCATCAACATGTGCTCCATCAAGCCTCTGGACGAGGCGCTAGTGGTTCAAGCCGCCCAGACCTGCGGCAGAGTGATTACCTGTGAGGAGCACTCCATCATTGGCGGCCTGGGCGAGGCTGTGGCGGGAGTCCTGGCGGAGCAGTGCCCTACCCCCATGCGCCGCATCGGAGTCAACGATGTGTTTGGCCACTCCGGCCCCGCCGCCGCGCTGCTCAAGCAGTTCGGTCTGTCGGCGGAGCACATCGCGCAGGTAGCCAGAGACTTTTGCGGAGAGTAACCTGAGCCCAAGGATTGGCTAACCCCCTATGCTTTATTCACCCCGCTTGAAAGGAGCCCTCTGTCCCATTTTCGGGATAGAGGGCTCCTCCATGTTTTCCGAATCCGCTGCCGGCTTTCAGGGATCCTCCACAATTTCGCCGCATCTTCCCCTCAATCGTCAGAAGGCGGCACAGGTTGAAATACCTCTTCCTCCCGCACTGCGCTCTCTTCGCCGTTTCTCTGCGCCGCAATCAGCAGGTCAATGGCATCGGCCACTTGGGCCGCTAACGCAAAATACATGGTTTTGTAATCCGGCATATTCATCACCTCTCAGTTTGTTTTAAGGTATATTCCCTTGAATAAAAATATGGGAATACCCCTTACGGCATACTGAATGCAGGAGGCGATGTTCCATGTATGAGAGAGTCCGAGCCATGCGGGAAGACCGGGATATGACCCAGGCCCAGATAGCGCGGCTGCTCCATATCCACCAGACTACCTATTCCGATTATGAACTGGGCAATTTAAACATTCCCATTTCCATCCTGATTCAGTTGGCCGATCTGTATGCGACCAGTGTGGATTACCTGGTGGGCAGAACGGATGTGACAGCTCCATACTCCCATAAAAAAGTATAACAATGGTTCAAATCGCAACAGAGCCCCACACCGTTTTTGCGGTGTGGGGCTCTTCGTCCCTATGGAACGGGATGCTCCTCAGAAATCAGTCTTCCATGCTGTACATCTTCTGCATCCGCACCAGCTTGTTGTAGCGCTGCTTAGCCTCCCGCTCGCTCTCTGCGAAGAGCACCTCGGCGCGCTCCGGGAAGGAGCGGGTGAGGGAGGAGTACCGGGCCTCGCTGAGCAGGAACTCCTGATAGCCGTCCGCCGGGGCCTTGCTGTCCAGGATAAAGGGATTCTTCCCCTCCTCCTTCAAGGCGGGGTTGAAGCGGAACATGTTCCAGTAGCCGCAGTCCACCGCCTTCTTCATCTCGGACTGGCAGTTGGCCATGCCGCCCTTGAGGGAGTGCATCTCACAGGGGGAGTAACCGATGATGAGGGAGGGGCCGGGATAGGCCTCCGCCTCGGCAATGGCCTTCAGTGTCTGGTTCATATTGGCGCCCATGGCGATCTGGGCCACATAGACATAGCCATAGGTCATGGCGATCTCCGCCAGGGACTTCTTGGACACGCTCTTGCCCGCCGCGGCAAACTGGGCCACCTGGCCGATATTGGACGCCTTGGAGGCCTGGCCGCCTGTGTTGGAGTACACCTCAGTATCAAAGACAAAGATATTGATGTCCTCTCCGGATGCCAACACGTGATCCACGCCGCCAAAGCCGATATCATAGGCCCAGCCATCGCCGCCGAAGATCCACACAGACTTTTTGACCAGGAAGTCCTTCTGGGCCAGAATTTCCTTGGCCAAGGTGCACGCCTCGCAGTCGCAGTGGGTTTCACCCGCCGCCTTCAGGGACTTCATGTGCGCCAGGAATTCGCCGTGCTGGCCGCCAAATGCCTCTTTGCTGGCGGGGCTGTCCAGGAATGCCAGACATTCCTCCACGGGCATGAGGCACTGCTCCAGGGCCGTGATATATTCTTCGGTGGCCTTGCTGTTGGCTTCGCCGTCACGCATGGTGTTCAGCCACTTCTGAGCCGCCTCTTTCAGTTCGGGGTAGGCATACTCCACCGCGATCAGGGCGCGGGTCTTCTGTTCCAACTGCTCACGCACCGCCTGCTGTCCCAGGTACATGCCCAGACCGTGCTCGGCATTGTCCTCAAACAGGGAGTTTGCCCATGTGGGCCCCTTGCCCTTTGCGGTGGTGGTATAGGGAGAGGTGGCCGCCGGCCCACCCCAGATAGAGGAGCAGCCTGTGGCATTGGAGATATACATCCGCTCGCCAAAGAGCTGGGTGACAAGCCTTGCATAGGCGGTCTCGGCGCAGCCCGCGCAGGAGCCGGAGAACTCAAGCAGCGGCTTTTTAAACTGGCTGCCCTTGACGCTGAGATCCGCCAATTCTTCCTTCACGGTGACATTGTCCACCATGTAGTTAAAGACCTCCTGCTGTTCCAGCTCCTGCTCCTGGGGCACCATTGGGAGCGCATGGGTGGGACAGACGTTGGAGCAGACGCCGCAGCCCATACAGTCCAGGGGGCTGATGGCAATGGAGAACTGGTACACACCCTTGCCCTTGCCGGCCTTGGTATCCACAATCTTGGCGGCCGCAGGGGCGTTTGCGCTCTCCGCCTCCGTCAGTGCATAGGGGCGAATCGTGGCATGGGGACAGACATAGGAGCACTGGTTACATTGGATACACTTGCTGGTGTCCCAAGTGGGCACTGTGACGGCCACGCCGCGCTTTTCATAGGCGGACGCGCCCTGCTCAAAGGTGCCGTCAGCATGAGAGACGAACGTGGAGACGGGCAGGCTGTCGCCATCCATGCGGCCCACGGGATCCAGGATAGAATTTACCATCCTGGTCAGCTTTTCCGGCCCGGAGATGCGGGTTTCATCCTTCTCATCACTGGCGCTGGCCCAGGAAGCGGGCACCTCAATCTTTTTGTAGGCGGTGGCCCCCGCGTCAATGGCCTTGTGGTTCATCTCCACAATGTCCGTGCCCTTCTTGGCGTAAGAGTCTGTGGCGGCGTCCTTCATGTACTGGATGGCCTCCGCCTCCGGCATAACCTTCGCCAGGGCAAAGAAGGCGGATTGGAGAATGGTATTGGTGCGCTTGCCCATGCCGATTTGGTCGGCCAGGCCAATGGCATCGATGGTATACACCTGAATGCGATTCTGGGCAATGTAGCGCTTGGCCACGGCGGGCATGTGCCGGTCCAGTTCCTCCGCGTTCCACTGGCAGCTGATAAGGAACACGCCGCCCGGCTTCACATCGCGCACCATGGGAAATCCCTTGATGATATAGGAGGGATTATGGCAGGCCACAAAATCGGCCTTGTTGATGTAATAAGGACTCTTGATGGCCTTGTCGCCAAAGCGCAGGTGGCTGATGGTCACGCCGCCTGTCTTCTTGGAGTCATACTGGAAGTAGGCCTGCACCTTCTTGTCCGTGTGGTCGCCGATGATCTTGATGGAGTTCTTGTTGGCGCCCACGGTGCCATCGCCACCCAGTCCCCAGAATTTGCACTCGATGGTGCCTGGGGCCGCGGTGTTGGGCGCGTCTTTCTCAGGCAGGGACATCCCCGTCACATCGTCCACGATGCCAACGGTGAACTGGCGCTTGGGGGCGGCCTTTTGCAGCTCCTCGTATACTGCGAAGACGCTCTTGGGGGGCGTATCCTTGCTGCCCAGGCCATAGCGGCCGCCCACCACCACCTTGTCGGTGATTCCGGCGTCCGCCAGGGCGGTGACCACATCCAGATATAAAGGTTCGCCAATGGCGCCCGGCTCCTTCGTGCGGTCCAGCACAGCAATTTTCCTGGCCGTGGCGGGGATCGCCGCCAACAGCTTATCCGCACGGAGGGGACGGTACAGGCGCACCTTCACAAGGCCCACCTTTTCTCCCTTGGCGTTGAGGTAATCAATGACCTCCTCGGCCACATCGCAGATGGAACCCATGGCGATGATCACCCGGTCGGCATCGGGCGCGCCGTAGTAATTAAACAGCTGATAATCGGTGCCCAGCTTGGCATTTACCTTGTGCATATACTCTTCCACAATGTCCGGCAGCGCGTCATAATAGCGGTTGCACGCCTCGCGGTGCTGGAAGAAGATATCTCCGTTCTCATGGGAGCCGCGCATGGTGGGGTGCTCCGGGTTCAGGGCGCGCTGACGGAACGCGGCGACCGCATCCATGTCGCACAGCTCCTTCAAATCATCATAATCCCAGCAGGCCACCTTCTGAATTTCGTGGGAGGTACGGAACCCGTCAAAGAAGTTCACAAAGGGCACCCGGCCCTTGATGGCGGCAAAATGGGCCACAGCGCCCAGGTCCATCACTTCCTGGGGGTTGGTCTCGGCCAGCAGGGCAAACCCGGTCTGGCGGCAGGCCATGACATCGGAGTGATCGCCAAAGATATTCAGCGCATGGGTGGCCACGGTACGGGCCGACACGTGGAACACGGCGGGCAGCAGCTCGCCGGCGATCTTATACATGTTGGGGATCATCAGAAGCAGACCCTGGGACGCCGTATAGGTGGTGGTCATGGCGCCGGCGGCCAGAGAGCCGTGGACCGTACCGGCGGCACCGGCCTCAGACTGCATCTCCACCACCTTCACTGTGGTTCCGAAAATATTCTTTTTGCCCTGCGCTGCCCATTGGTCGACATAGTCCGCCATGGGGCTGGACGGCGTAATGGGATAGATCCCGGCCACCTCTGTAAACGCATAGCTTACATACGCGGCGGCGTTGTTTCCGTCCATGGTCTTAAACTTTCTCGCCATAGATTTCCCTACTTTCTTCCGTTATTTACCAGACACGGGACGCTGATCCCGCGTTCCCTTAACAGGATCGATTTGCTTGCCTTTCCCATGTGGGGCAAAAGGAACCCCTATCCCCACTTCGGCAGACCGGTCTTGGGCGTTCCAATAATTGTTTCCACACATCATTTAGTTTAGCATCTTTTCCCCTGTTTGTAAATTGGTTGGCGCTTAAATTTTCTTTCCCGCCCTTTCGCCAAACTTTCTCTTCCACACCACACTGTTACACCAGATTCAGAACAAGAAAAATTTCCCGCTTTTCCCCCACCCTCTCTTGCATTGACATCCAATTGGCTATAAAATAAGAAACCAGAGCGCCTTTCCAGTCCTCTTTCCCCACTGCAAAGGCGCACAGTTGTTTCAAAACAGAAAGGAGGGCCGCGCCATGGCCGTACCGGTGCGCTCCCTTGGCCTTGTGGGGGTACAGGGCTACCCTGTATCCGTAGAGTGCGATTTATCCTCCGGGCTGCCCGCTTTTACCGTGGTGGGCCTGCCCGATGCGGCGGTGAGCGAGGCCCGAGAGCGGGTGCGCTCCGCCATCAAGAATTCCGGCTTCCCGTTTCCCGTCAGCCGGATCACAGTGAATCTTGCCCCCGCCCACATCAAAAAAGCGGGTACACTATATGACCTGCCAATTTTAGTCGGTATTTTATGTGCCGGCGGACATTTGAAATTGAGGGGCGAACGGTGCGCCTTTGTGGGAGAACTGTCCCTGTCCGGCCAGCTGCGCCCCACGATGGGAATGCTCCCCATGGCCCTGGCCGCGCGGCGGGACGGCGTGCGGGCGCTCTATGTCCCCGAGGAAAACGCCCCTGAGGCCACCCTGGCGGGAGACATGACAGTCTATCCGGTCAAAAGCGTGCAGCAGCTCATCGCCCACCTCGCCGAGGAGGAGCCCATCCCTCCCGCTCCGCCCTGGGAGAGCGGGAGGACTTCTATGCCAGGGCCTGACTTCTCCGAGGTGAAGGGACAGGACAATGTAAAGCGGGCGCTGGAAATTGCAGCGGCGGGCAGCCACAATATTTTAATGACCGGCGTCCCTGGCTCTGGAAAATCCATGCTGGCCAGACGCCTGCCCTCCATTCTCCCTGACTTAACACGGCTGGAGGCCATGGAGGTGACGGAGGTACACTCCGTCATGGGGCTGACCGACCAGGAACACCCTCTCGTCACCAGCCGCCCCTTCCGCGCGCCCCACCACACCATCTCCTCCACCGGAATGGCAGGAGGGGGGAGCAGTCCCCGCCCGGGAGAAATTTCCCTGGCCCATCACGGCGTGCTGTTTTTGGACGAGCTTCCGGAATTTCCCAATGAAGTGCTGGAGGTGCTGCGCCAACCCCTGGAGGACGGAGAAATTCAAATCTCCCGGGCGGCGGGGACGGTGTCCTATCCCAGCCGGTTTATGCTGGTGTGCGCCATGAACCCCTGCAAGTGCGGCTGGTATGGCCACCCATCAGACCGGTGCCGCTGTTCTCAGGCATCGGTAGACAAGTATTTGGGGCGCATCTCCGGCCCCCTGCTGGACCGCATCGACCTGTTTGTGGAGGTCACCTCTCTGGCCTATGACGAGTTGACCCAGCGCAGCGAGGCGGAATCCTCCGAGACCATCCGCCAGCGGATAAACCGGGCCAGGACGGTACAGAACCAGCGGTATGGAAACGCCCTCACCTGCAACGCCCGGATGGGCCAGCGGGAACTGGAGGAATACGCCCAATTAGATGCTGACTGCCAGCCCATTATGAAAGGGGCGTTTACCCGCATGGGTCTCACTGCCCGCAGCTATGACCGCATCCGGCGGGTCGCCCGCACCATTGCGGATCTGGACGGCGCCGCCCGGATTCAGCCCCACCACCTGGCCGAGGCCCTGCAATACCGCCCCCCGGAGTACTTGAGACGTTAGCGCTTCTAAATTAAAAATTGTAACTATAACTAAGGAGATAGCCACACATGAAGGAAATGATTCTGCTCAAGCTGGGTGAATTGGTTCTGAAGGGCCTGAACCGCCGCAGCTTCGAGGATAAGCTCCAGGCCAACATTGCCCGCAGGCTCCATCCCTATGGACAGTTTCGGGTCTACACCCGCCAGTCCGCCACCTATGTGGAGCCAAAGGACGATGGCTGCGATGTGCGCGGAGCCTATGAAACGCTGAAAAAAGTATTCGGCGTGGTGGGCCTCTCTTTGGCTCAGCCCTGCGAAAAAGATAAGGATATTATTTTACAAACGGTAAAAAACTATATGGATGATCAGCTGCGCACAGCAAAAACCTTTAAAGTGGAGACCAGGCGGGCGGACAAGTCCTTTCCCATGACCTCCATTGCCCTGTCCCAGTACGTAGGCGGCGAGCTGCACGAGGCCTATCCCAACCTCTCTGTGGACGTCCACCGCCCTGAACTTACAGTACACCTTGAGGTGCGGGACTTTGCCGCCTACGTCCACGCGGACGCCGAGCCCGGCGCGGGCGGCCTTCCCGTGGGCATCAACGGGCGCGCCATCTCCCTCCTGTCCGGCGGCATCGACTCCCCGGTGGCCTCCTGGATGATTGCAAAGCGGGGCATTTCTCTGGACATGGTGCACTTTTTCAGCTATCCCTATACCTCTCCCGAGGCCAAGGAAAAGGTGCTTCAATTGGCCAGAATCCTGGCCCCATGGTGCGGACGGCTGACGGTCCACGTGGTGCCCTTTACCGCCATCCAGGAGGAACTGCGCCGCAACTGTCCGGAAGAACTGTTTACCATCATCATGCGCCGGTTTATGATGCGCATCTCCTGCCAGGTGGCCCGGCGTATCGGCGCCAAGGCCCTTGTCACCGGCGAGTGCCTGGGCCAGGTGGCCAGCCAGACCATGGAGGCGCTGTGGGTGACGGAGGAGGCCGCCTCCCTGCCCATCCTGCGCCCTGTCATCGGCATGGACAAGGAGGAAATTGTTCAGATTGCCCGCAAAATCGGCACCTACGACACCTCTATCCTTCCCTACGAGGACTGCTGCACCGTTTTTACCCCCCGGCACCCCCGGCTGCGCCCCCTCCTCTCTGAGGCGGAATTTGCGGAGCGGGCGCTGGATATCCAGTCCATGGTGGAGACCGCCGTGAAGGGCATCGAGTGCATTACCGTATAATTTCTCAACATCTCATTTCATTGTTTGGAGGTCATTTTAATGTCCCATATTGTGGAAATCCTTTCGGTGGGCACCGAACTGCTGCTGGGTAATATCGCCAATACCGATGCCCAGATGCTGTCCCAAGACCTGTCCGCTCTCGGTCTGAATGTATACTACCATACCGTTGTAGGAGACAATCCCGGCCGGGTCAAGGAGGCGGTGAACCTGGCCAAGCAACGGGCCGACATCATCATCACCACCGGGGGATTGGGTCCCACCTGTGACGACCTGACCAAGAACATGTTGGCAGAGGCCTTTGGAAAAACGCTGTATTTTGATGAGAACTCCGCCCAGCGCATTCGCAGCCACTTCACCCGCACGGGCCACCCCATGACGGAAAATAACCTCCAGCAGGCCATGCTGCCCGAGGGCTGCACGGTATTTGACAACGATTGGGGCACCGCTCCCGGCTGCGCCTTTGAGGCGGAGGGCTGCCACATCGTCATGCTCCCCGGCCCCCCCTCCGAGTGCCGTCCCATGTTTCAGCACCGGGCCGTCCCCTATTTGGAACAACTGTCCGAGGGCATCATTGCCTCCCACACGCTGAAGCTCTTTGGAATCGGCGAGTCAAACATGGAAGCGCAGCTGCGGGATAAGATGAATGAGATGGAAAATCCCACTCTCGCCCCCTATGCCAAGGAGGGCGAGTGCGAGCTGCGCTGTACCGCGAAGGCCCGGACTGAGGAGGAGGCCCAGGCCCTGCTTGCCCCCGTGGTGGAGGAGATGAAGCAGCGCTTCGGGAACAAAGTGTATGGCGTGGATGTCTCCTCGCTGGAGGAAGCGGTGCTCTCCCTCTTGAAAGAACAGAAGCTCACCCTGGGCGCCGCCGAGTCCTGCTCCGGCGGGCTGATTGCCAAGCGCATCACGGATCTCCCCGGCTCCTCCGCCGCTTTTGTGGGCAGCATTGTGAGCTATGCAACCCACATCAAGGAGGCCGTATTAAAGATCCCCCGCGAGATCCTGGAGCAACACGGAGCCGTCTCGGCGGAGACCGCCCAGGCTATGGCACAGGGCGCCAAGGCCCTGTTGGGCTGTGATATCGCCCTATCCGTCACCGGTGTGGCCGGGCCGGACTCCGATGAGCGCGGGACCCAGGTGGGCATCGCCTTTGTGGCCATCGCAACGCCGGAGGGCGTCCATGTCCGCCCCCTCCATCTGGGCAACCGCCGCATGCGGGTGCGCACCATGTGCGCCCACCACGCCCTGGATTTGGCCCGGCGCTATCTTACGCAGCTGCCCTATGAAGATTAAAACACGATGCAAGGATTGATGCTGCGGCATCTCACGATGATGAGATGCCGCACTCAGAGGATCAAAGGAGCGGCTGCGCCACTTCTTTGAGGGAACGAAGGCGCGGCGTGCACGCACTCCTTTGGAATTCGCACACTTACTTGCGTGAGCAGTGTCATTTCCCAGGTACACGCCCCCGGAAATGACAGATTTTATTTTATTTCCGCCGTTCGGCGGAAACTCTGCGAGGCAAATGGCTGTCAAAAAAGAATTTTTTGGCAGCCATTTTATTGATACAGGCAGTGCGCCAGCCAACTCTTGACAAAACGATCCTATCATGTTAGCTTTTGTTTATCCTAACTATTGTGAGGTGTGTGGATGTCTGTCGTCCGGTAAGGGGATAATTTGTGTCACAAAAACGGGAGTGGCTCCCGTCTGTTTTGTGTACCCAAAACGCCTTGCGGAACGACTGGGAGTGTGTGAATTCAGATACCGTTCCTTGTTTGTTTTGTAGCGCAGTGGTCACTGCGCTTTTTTTGTTGCCGCAAGGCAGAAAGACAGAATGAAATACGTTGCGAAAGGAGCGGGAGCTGTCCTATTCCGGTCTCAATGCCCGTCAATTGGAGCAAGAAAAGCTCCATCGGATGTTTGGTGGAAAGGGCGAGATGAAACAGATGCGAACCCATTTAAAGAACAAAAACAAGGAAACTATGGATAGACAGCACAAGTACTTATTCTCAGAGGTAAGCGCAACACGATAGCTCCCGTCCCCGATGTTGAAATTATTTGGCCTACCTCTTGACTTCATCCTCTCTTCTGTTTATAATCAAAGTAATGGTAATTGTTACTATTAATAGAGGAGACCCATTTTCTGCCGGTATTCCGGTAACCACATAGGAGGAGGTATTCTATATATGGAAAAATGGCGTTGTACGATCTGCGGCTATCTTCATGAGGGGCCCCTGCCCGGGGATTTCACCTGCCCTGTATGCCATCAGGGAGCGGACAAGTTTGAACTGATCGATGAAGCTTCCCTACAGAACCTATATTCCGGCACCAAGACAGAGAAAAATTTACAGGAGGCCTTTGCCGGTGAAAGCCAGGCCCGCAACAAATATACCTATTTTGCCCGCGTGGCTCAGCGGGAGGGCTTTGACCAACTGGCGGAAATTTTCCTGAAAACCGCCCGCAATGAGCAGGAGCACGCCCGGGTCTGGTTTGAGTCCTTGGGCGGCATCGGGGACACGGCCGTCAACCTGCTCCACGCCGCCGAGGGCGAACATTATGAGTGGACCGATATGTATGACCGCTTTGCCAAGGATGCCGATGAGGAGGGCTTCCATGACCTGGCGGAGAAATTCCGCAAGGTGGCCGCCATTGAAAAGATTCATGAGGAGCGCTACCGCGCCCTGCTGAAAAATGTAGAGCTGGAGCAGGTCTTTGAAAAGGGAGAGCTGGCCATATGGGAGTGCCGCATCTGCGGCCACCTGGTTATGGGGAAAAAGGCGCCTGAGCTTTGCCCTGTCTGCGGCTACTCCCAGTGCTTTTTCGAGATTCGGAAGGAAAATTATTAATGCTTCCACCCCCCTTAATGATGGCACAAATCACCGTACCCCCCGGCAAAGCCGGGGGGTACGTCAGTTTTTATTGGTTAGTCACCGCTGATTATTCCAGATTCAGCTTATTTGTCAGCATATACGTGGTGATGAAATAGAACACCGCGCCCACCGCCACACTCCACAGGGCGGTGCCCAGCATGGTGATATGGACCGCAAGCATAGGTTCCATAGTGCGGAACATATCTAAATTCAAAAGAAGCGGCGTCAGAATTACCTGCAGCACCATCTGCATAACAAACTGGAAGCCAACGTATACGCCAATGGATATGGCAAATTTATGCCGGTCGCAGCTATACCCGATCGCCATGGCGGCATACATTTGAAGGGCTCCCGAAATACAGGAGACCAGCGTTACCGCCAAGCTCTCCAGCACAACTGCCGTGACATTGAGCGCATAATAGGTGGTAAACCGGCTTAAAGCCGCCAGGATCTCTCTGATCATATCCAGGAAAATATTCACATTCATGGTGATGATTCCCACAGAGAGGATTGTGACAAGGAGCGCACCAATCATCCACGTCACGCTGACAATCAGCTTTGACCACACCAGCTGGTGCACCGATACGGGCAGCGTAAACATCACGTAACCTTCATCGGAAAGCAAGTTCAGCCGGAACCGGTTAATGGTAATCACCATCTGCATCACAAAAACCGCTATGACGCTGATCACAAACAGCACAATCACAAAGATGCAAATCACGGCCAGCCACTCATCCACATCCCTGTCCAGAATCGCGATGCTGGCGCGCATCCCCAGAGACAAAACCAGCACCAGCAGATAAATGGGCAGCATCATCCGCGCCGTGGCCTTGTACTCATATTTCAACAATTTCTTTAACATTTAAATACCTCCCGGAACAGGGCGTCCACACTCATGCCCCTCTCCCCGCGAATCTCATCCACCGTGGATTGCAGCGCCAGAGCCCCCTGGTTAATGAACACCACCTCGTCCAGCACCTGCTCCACATCGGAAATTAAGTGTGTGGAAATCACCACGGTCGCCTCTGGATTATAATTTGTAATGATGGTATTGAGAATATAATCCCTGGTGGCCGGGTCCACCCCGCCGATGGGCTCATCCAGCAGATAGAGCTTAGCCTTGCGGCTCATGACCAAAATGAGCTGCATTTTTTCCCGGGTGCCCTTGCTCATCTCTTTGAGCCGCTGGTTCCGGTCAATATTCAGCCGATCCAGCATCTCTTGGGCATTTTCCATACGAAAATCAGAATAAAAATCGCTGTAAAATTCCAGCAGCTGCCCCCCAGTCATATACAGCGGCAAACTGGTGCGCTCCGGCAGGTAGGACACAATGCCTCTGGATTCTGCCCCGGGCCGCGTTCCATCCACCAAAACTTCCCCCGCGGTGGGTGTCAGAAGGCCGTTGGCCAGCTTAATGAGCGTAGTCTTTCCGCTGCCATTGGGGCCCAACAGCCCTACAATGCGCCCCGGTTCAATGGAGAAGGAGACACTGTCCAGCGCCTGCTTTCCTCCAAAGCGCTTGCTTAACTCTTTGCACTCCAGGATGCTCACTGCTCAATTCCTCCTTTCAGTTCCCCCTGCAACATCGCCACAATTTCGCCTGGGGCATAGCCCAATTGCTTCATGGCGCTTAAAAATTTTTGTACCTGAACCTGTGCCAAACTCCATTTTGCATCCTTAATCATCGCTCTCTCCTCCGTTACAAATCGTCCCGATGTGCGCTGGCTGTGAACCAGCCCCTCCTGCTCCAGCACACCCAGCGCACGCTGCATGGTATTGGGGTTGACTCCCGCTTGGACCGACAGCTCCCGCACCGAGGGCAGCCGCTCTCCAGGCGCATAAGTGCCCGAGGTGATCGCGATTTTCATCTGCTCAATCAACTGGGTGTAAATGGGCTGATCACTTTGAAACTTCCAGTTCATTGCCTACCTCCAAAGATGTTGTATGTTTTCCTGTGTTATTGTATTAGCTAACTAATACAATAACACATATTTTTTATTTGTCAACCCCATTCAAACTAATATTTGACAAAAGTTGGGCGCCTTCCCAGCAGAGGCGCCCAACCAGTACTTCCTATCACCCGCCGCTTTCCGGCTGAGTCAATCCATATTTTTGCTTTATGCGCTCCAATTTTTCCAGCATGGGAGGGCCGCCAAACCAGAGGAACAGGGCGGTAGAGAGTCCATGCACCAGATCCATGGGCAGCCCTGAGACATAATAGGCCAGCAGCATGCTCTCATTGAGCTGTCCCTGGGACATCACGGCCGTAGCGGGGTTCATCACGCCGCCATAGATCAGCACGGCAGCACAAAATCCATAGAGTGCCAGCGCCCAACGCCCGCGCCGGAACAGACCGCAGCTTGCCAATGCGCCTGCCAGCAGTCCCGTCAGGCCCATGGCGAACATTTGCCACGGCGTCCACGGCCCCTGCTGAAATAGGATATTGCTCAGCAGCATGGATACCGCCCCCACCAAAAAACCGGTCTCCCCCCCAAAGGCCACACCCGCCACAATGACCAGCGCCATCATCGGTTTGACCTGCGGAAGGACCACAAAGGCGCAGCGGGCCGCCGCCGCCAGGGCGCACAGCCCCGCAATGAGCACCAGCTCCCGCGCCTTGGGCCGCCGTCCCTCAAATACCAGGAAAAGCGGGAGCATCGCCTCTAGCACCAGCAACAGGGAGATGAAGAGATATTTTCTGTCCTCCAAATAGAAGATTCCCACAAAAATGGTCAGCGGAATGCAGCAAAGCACCATCCACAGGGCGGCTGCTGTCCGTTTCGGCAGCCGCCGCCTCTCCTGTTCCGGTGACCGGGGGGCGGGTGCGGGTTCCTCCCACGCGGGCGGCGGACACAGCGTCCCCGATTCCTGCACCGGCGGAGCGCTCAACGGGCCATCTCCCGTGCAGGAAAAAATGACCTCCTCCACCGTCACCGCTTGGGGGATATGCTTGCGCGCGAGGCGGCTGGCGGCCGTGGTATAAAAGCTTAACCCGGAAAAAAAATCTCTTGGACGGCCCTGTGTGGCAATCCCTCCATCAAACAGCAGGGCGCACCGGCGGGCATAGCGGGCGCAGAATTCAGTATCATGGCTGACCATGATCACACAGACCCCCGCCCTCAATAACTCAGCCAAAATCCCGGCCAGCTCCTCCTTTAACCGGGCGTCCAGCCCTTTGGTCGGCTCGTCCAGCAGCAGGAGGTCCGGGCGGGTGAGCAGCACCTTGCACAGTGCCGCCCGCTGCATCTCTCCTCCCGACAGATCATAGGGATGGCGCTCAAACAGCCCATCCAGCTTGCACAGGGCAGAGGCGGTCTCCAGGCGCTTGCGCCGCTCCTCAACCGACAGGCCGCCCCCCTCAAAAACCTCCAACAGATCCTGCTCCACTGTTTTTTTCACAAACAGGGCGCGGGGCTCCTGAGGCAACAATCCCACGTTGGCGCAGCTTACTTTCACGGTCCCCCGGTGGGGGCGGCATTCCCCGGCAAGCAGGGAGAGCAAGGTGCTTTTCCCGCTTCCATTCCCGCCCAAAACCGCCAGCAGTTCCCCTGGCCGCGCCTGAAGAGACAGTCCGCGCAGCACCTGGTCCCCCGTCCGCTCATAAGCAAACCACACCTCCTCCACCTGCACACAGGGGGGGGACAGCCCCTCCAGCGGGATCTGCGGGAGCAGAGGACACATTGTAGTATCCCGGACATACACATCCAGCCACCGCTGGCCTTCCGCCACGGTCACAGGGCATGCGCCCGCTCCATCGGCAGCCGCCCAGATCCGCATGGCGGCCGGCATGGCAGAAAACATGGCATGCCCCCTTTGGCCTAATTGTAGCCCTACATCCTCCGTCCGCCCACAGGCGGTCAGACGTCCGCTCTCCAGTACCAGCATCTGGCGGGAGAGAGGCAGCGTCTCCTCCAGGCGGTGCTCACTGATGAGAATCGTGGTTCCAAGCTCCCGGTTCACACGCCCCAGCATAGATAAAAACTCCGCCGCGGCCAGTGGATCCAGCTGACTTGTGGGTTCATCCAGCAGCAGGAGATCCGGTTCCGTGACCAGAACTCCCGCCAGGTTCAGCAGCTGCTTCTGTCCCCCGGAGAGGGAGGCCACATCCCGGTGAAACCACTCCTCCATTCCGAAAAAAGCGGCCACCTCCGCAATCTTACCCCGCATCACAGGCGTTTCATACCCCAGGCTTTCCAAGCCAAAGGCCAGCTCGTGCCATACCTTATCGGTCACAAGCTGATCCTCCGGCTGCTGATGGACAAATCCGATCCGTTTGCTCTCCTCCCTTTGGTTCAGCTGCCCCAAAGGCACGCCATCCAGCAAAATGCGCCCCCCGCGACAGCCGTGGGGGGCCAGGGATGGCTTGAGCAGGCGCAGCAGGGTTGTCTTCCCTCCCCCCGATGGCCCGCACAGGGTGACAAAGCTCCCCGGCTCCACGAAAAAAGAGAGTCCCTCCAACGCCTGACCGCTCCCCAAGGGGTAGCGAAAGGTCAGGTTCTCCACTGTAAGCGATGCCATATCCATCCCTCCCGCGCCAGCACAAGGACCGGCAACAAGCTCAAACAAAAATAGGCCAGCAGCGCGCCGGCTTGGTATAAGGAGGCCCCGCCCCCCTGCACCGCGGGGAAATACCGCCAATCGAACGCGCCGCGCCAGCCGGCTGCCGCCACAACCCCGCCCAACAGCGCCAGCACCGCCAGCGCCGTCCCATCCCGCCGGGTAAAGCGGTAGAGGGAGAAGGAGGTGCGCCCCGGAAGGCCATATCCCCGGCCTTTCATGGCGTCCGCCGTCTCAATCGCGCCCTCCAGCGACCATGTAACCACAACGGAGCAGACCTTAACCCCCTCCCGCATCTGCGCAAGGATTCCCTTTGCCCGAGGCCTGCCTAAATGCCGGCGGGCGGCGGAGACCTGGCGCAACCGCTCGAACAGTCCGGGAACCAGGTGCAGCGCCATGGACAGCATCAGGCCCAGCGCTGGAAACGCCCGCCCAAAGAGACAGACAAATTGGTCGCTGGTCATCACGCAGTTGATACAATAAAACCACCCCAGTGCCCCGCACAGCAGTGCGGCGGCGGCCAAGCCGTAATAAACCGACTCCAGCGTCAGCGGATTGCCGGAGGGGAGGTAGGTCAAAACAGTCATCCCGGCATGATTAAAAGCGGGATTGAGCACCGCGGTAAACACCAGGAGCGGAAGCATCCCCCTCAGCGCCAGCCGCAGCGCCCGCCTGCCCCGCAGGCAGAGAGCAAAACTCCACCCGCCCAGCAAGGAGACCGCCAGACAGGCCGGATGCAGAAAAAACATGGTAAAGCCCAGAACCAGTGCAAAATACACCAGGTTTATCGCCGGATGAAATCCCAAGGCGCCACCCCTCATCTGTCCTGCCTCCCTTCCGCTCAAGGCCAAAAATTACTGCCGCCCACGTCCTTCCCCAGATCGCAGCTGTATAGCCATTCCACCACATCGCCGTCCCGCAGCTGGAAACTGGAGCAGCCATAGTTCGGAAATGTCCCGTTCACCCGATAGACCCAGCCGGAGAGACTGCCGCAGTCAAACTCATAGAGATTGCCAATCCCCTCAATATAGGCGCTGTTATAAACCGGCGTGTTGGAAAATTCCATATGAATCCCCTGGTCGCGGGTCAGGCGCCGAAGCAGGTCAAACACGCTCTCTCCCTCTGTCAAATCCACTGTGACGGGCGCCAGCAGCAGACCGTCCGATGGTACCAGGTCCTTCTTCTCCTCCGGCAGGGCATCCAGGTTGTCCAGAATTGTGGCGCAGGAAATAGATAAGGTGCACTGCCAGGCTTTCGCCTCGGGCTCGGAATCCGGCGGCACCAAGGACGGCTGTTCCTGCGCATCCGGCTGAACGGCAGGGGTCTGTGCGGCAGGCCCCTGCTCCCGCGCCGCGCTTGGCTCCTGCTCAAACGCCGCCGTGGCGGTGCCCGCAGTGTCCTCCGGTGTTACAAAGGCCGACAGCGATGCTATGTCCTTCTCCTGTTCCGGCACACTGGCAGAAGACGTTTGGTTTGGGCCGGATTGATTTGGCTCCTGCGGATTGGCGGGGGCTGCTCCCCCCAAAAAGAATGCCGCTGACAGAACCAGCACAGCGGCCAGGGCGGCCAATCCCCCGTTCCATGCTCCTCTGCTCATCTCAGCCCCCTGAGCGCCTGGGCAATCTGACCCATGGCCTGGGCGCTAAACTCCAATACGTCCACAAAGGAAACCATCTCGCGGGCCACTCCGTCCGTCATCCGGAACAGGCCGCCGTCACCGGTCTCCATCCGTCCAACCGCCGCCAGCGCCATAAGCGCCTGTTCCGTTGCCATGAGGTCGCCCTGTCCTGTCCCCCGCACATGGAGAAAGCTCCCGTCCGGGCGCTGATAGGAGAGAAGCGCGTCCAGCACGGTGTTCCCCTCTTTTACAAATCGGCTGTCCGTTAACTCCACATCCAGCGCGCACAGGGCCATCAGCACTTGGGCGCAGCTCTCTGAATTTTCCCCCGGAAGACCGCTGTAGCCCCCATCCTTCTCCTGCGTTGCGGACAGCAGCGCAAGCCCCCGGGCGCAGGCATCGGCCGCACGTTGGTCGCCGCGGTGCCCCGCCAGCGCCTGCAGGGCCATGGCGGTCAGATCCGGGTCGGAAGCCCCTCCGGCCAGCGCCCAGCCTCCATCCTCCCGCTGGGCCTCCAGGATGTAAGAGAGATACCCTGCCCGGCTGGCCTGCGTCCCGCCGGCGGGGCAGGATGCAACCGCGTAATTTCCGCTATCCAGCGCAATCAGCGCCCAGATGGCTCCGTTTACCCCCTGATACACCACCGCGTCATGGTCTCCCAGGGGCGCCAGCAGGTCATACCCCGCTACATCGCCCGGGGTTTCCCCCAGCGCGGTGAGCGCCAGCACCACCCGGGAATATTCACTGTACTTCCGGGTATTCAATACTCCGGCACGGGCCGCCACATCCTCCCGCAGCCCCTCCAGATAGCCCGCAAAATACCCCTCGGGCGCCTGCGCCCCGCTCCGCGCCAGTCCCAAAACCAGCCACTCTCCGCCCACGGATCCCATTTCAGGCCGGGCCACCGTCTCTGTGAGCCACGCGGCCGCCCGCTCTGCCGCCGCCGCGGCGCGCTCCTCCCGGGCGTGGCAGGGCAGGGCACACAATATCGCCACGCACATGGCTGCGGCAAGCCGCCGCATCTCATTTCCTCTGTTCATCTCCAGCTTCTCCTTTGCGCTCTGTATCCCTATTTCACAGCGAACTTGACTCCCCGGTCAGGTTAAGGGGTTTTTAACTAGGTTCCGCTCGCCCCTAATCCGGCTCCTCGTTCTTTTCCAGGAAATAGGTAGCCTCCATATCCGCCGTGGCCAGGGCAAAGGCCAGGGGGTACTTCGCAAAAGCCTGTCCCACAAGCCTTGAATCCTCTGTCCCGGAAAATCCCATATGCCAGCGGATGGCCATGGCCTCCTCCCGGGACAGGCGAACAAATCCGTTGATAATGTACACCGACTTTTCCCCATGCCCATAGGGCAAGGGATCGTCAAAGGTATAGGAGGGCACCGACTGCCACTTGCCGCCGGCGTCTTTCACATTGCGGGTGCCCGGTTTATAGCAGCCCATCTTGCATGCGTCATGAAGCAGGGCCACAAGGGCGGTGGTCTCTCCGCTGTACTCCAGTCCGTATAGCTCCTGCACCCGCTCCCGCTGGAGATAGTCGGCCAAACTGTGGTATACATTTAAACTGTGTTCGCACAGCCCCCCCGGATAGCTGCCGTGAAACCGGGCGGAGGCCGGAGCGGTGAAAAAATCGCTTTTGTGTTCCAGATAATCCAGCAGCTTATCCGCCCCTTCCCGATGGATGTTCTCCTGATAAATTTCGATAAACTCCTCTTTAAAAGACATAAAAATCCTTCCCCTCTCTTGATTGATCCGGCCAGACGGCCGTTTCCCGCTAAGCTTGGATGTCCACCCGCCGCACCCCGGTACAGCGGCGCTTCTCTGTGTCAATGGTAAACAGGCAGCTCTCCAGCTTGCAGAGGCCCTCCGCCTCTTCATACCGCCGTGGCAGGCCGCCCAAAAACAGGTTGATGGAGTCCTCGGGCCGAATGCCCAGCACCGACCGGGCGGGGCCGGTCATCCCCAGGTCGGAGACAAACCCCGTCCCCTTGGGGAGTACCTGGCAATCCGCCGTGGGCACATGGGTGTGGGTACCCCAAACCGCCTGGACCCGCCCGTCCAAATACCAGGCGAAAGCCCCCTTCTCACTGGTGGCCTCGGCGTGAAAATCGCATAACATCACATCACACTCCGCCCCCTGGACCAGGCGGTCCGCCGCCTGAAAGGGGGAATCCAGGTTGGGATTCAGATCCACCCGCCCCATCAGGTTCATCACCCCGATGCGCAGGCCCCGGGGACCATCATAAATTCCAAATCCCCCCCCCGGCAAATCGGCGCCATAGTTTGCAGGACGGAGAATATAAGAATTTTCGTCTAAAAAGGGCGCGATTTGAATCCGGTTCCAGGTGTGGTTTCCCAGAGTGATCACATCCGCCCCGGCGTCAAAGATGCCCTGGGCCTGTTTTGGGGTAATCCCCACACCGGAGGCGTTCTCCCCGTTGACAACAGTAAAATCCACCTCGTGAAGCTTTTTCAGGGAACGCAAGTGGCGGCGGAGGATCTCCTGCCCCCCTTCCCCCACTACATCGCCTACGGCAAGGACATTCAGCTGCATCGTGATAACCATTCCTTTCTCCCCATGGAACAAACGGCGCTTGTTTGACAGGGCCTTCAGTCCGCTCCATCTACCCCGCGCAGAGCAGAATTCGGAATATAGTCCCGTACGATCTTCAGATAGTCCTCCATCTGATCCCGCGCGGGCGGATGCAGGCCCGGGACCAGCACACTGTCCCGCTGGGTATAGCATTGGAGAAAATACCTCCGCGCCCCCGAAATCCATTGGCCCAGCCGGGCCATGCTCTCCCGGTCATGAAGCTCCGCCACCACCGTGGTTCTAAATTCATAGTCCACCGCGCCGGACAGGAGAAAGGACACGCTCTCCTCCACCGGCGCCAAGTCAAATCCGGGAATTCCAACGGTCTCTCCATAGCGGGCGGGCGCGTTTTTCACATCCATGGCCACATAATCCACAAGGTCCCGGGATACCAATTCCTTCAGCTGCCCAGGACACACGCCGCTGGTATCCAGCTTAACGGCAAAGCCCAGAGCGCGAATCTCCTCCAGCAGGGCAGGGAGCTCCGCCTGCAGCAGCGGCTCTCCGCCGGAGAGGCACACTCCGTCCAGCAGCCCACGCCGCCCGTTTAAAAAGGCCAGCAGCTCCGCCCGGGGAATCGGGGCGGCAAAGGGCCCGGTCACCAGGGGCGCGTTGTGGCAGTATGGGCAGCGCAAGGTGCATCCGCCGAAAAACAGGGTGCAGGCCAGCTTTCCCGGATAGTCCAGCAGTGTCATTTTTTGGATTCCCTGGAGATTCATGGCCACCCCTCCTCTGTATTCAATGCCCTTATTTTAGCTTCCCATGTGCTGCCTTGTCAATCAAAAGGAGGAATCTATCAACCCGGCCCAGAAATTTCATCCACGCAGTTCTTGTTCCCGGCGCAAGTTGGTGATACAATATACTTATTTCCCAAAAAGGAGTTTTTACCCATGCCCTATTTGATTTTGACAACGGCACTGGTGGCACTGGATCAGCTTGTGAAATATCTGGTGGTACAGAACATTTCTCCGGGGCAGCATGTCCCCCTCATCCCCTATATAATAGAACTAACCTATATAGAAAACACCGGGGCGGCGTTCAACATCTTCTCCGGCCACACCTGGGTACTGACACTTGTCTCCTTCCTTATGTCCGCCATCTTGGCGGTGGCGGTGGTCAAACGGTTTTTCCGGCACCCCTTTGGGCGCACCGCGCTGACTGTGGTACTGTCCGGGGCGGTGGGCAATCTGATCGACCGGGTGGCTCAGGGGTATGTGGTTGATATGTTCAACTTCCTCTTCATCCGCTTTGCTGTGTTCAATGTAGCTGATATCTGTGTGGTCCTGGGAGGCATCGCGGCGGCTGTATACTACCTGTTTTTCTATGAAAAACTGGAGGGGAGCGCGTCCACTGCCAGAAAGGGAACGGCACATGACACCGCTGAAACTGACCGCTGATGCCCCCGGGGAGCGGCTGGACTCCTTTTTGGCCCGCAGTGTCCCCGGACTAACCCGCTCCGCCGTCCAGCGCCTTCTTGAGGAAGGCCTGGTTATTTTACAGGGCATCCCCATGAAGAAAAATTACAAAACCCGGCCGGGGGACGAGTTTTTCCTCACCCTGCCCCAGCCGCAACCCCTTGAGGTGCTCCCCCAGGAGATTGGACTGGACGTCATATATGAGGACAAAGACGTCATTGTTGTGAATAAACCGGTTGGGATGGTGGTGCATCCCGCCCCCGGCCATCCCGATGGCACTTTGGTCAATGCTCTGCTCTTCCACTGCAAAGAATCTCTCTCCGGGATCAACGGCCGGCTGCGCCCCGGCATCGTCCACCGCATCGACCGGGATACCTCGGGCCTCATCATCGCCGCCAAACATGACTTGGCCCACCTGGGTCTTGCCCGGCAGCTTCAGGACCACTCCCTGTACCGGGAATATGAGGCGGTGGCGGTGGGCGGGTTTCAGACCGATTCCGGCACCATCAGCGCCCCCATTGGCCGCCACCCGGTGGACCGCAAGCGCATGGCCATTGACCCCAAAAACGGGCGGGAGGCCGTCACCCACTGGTCGGTTTTAACGCGCTACCGGGGATATACACACATTCAATGCCGGCTGGAGACCGGCCGTACCCATCAGATCCGGGTCCACATGGCCTCCATCGGCCATCCTCTTTTGGGCGACACGGTGTACGGCGCTAAAAAGCCCTGGCAGGGGCTTGCCGGGCAGTGTCTCCACGCCAGGCGGTTGCATTTTCTCCACCCCATTACCGCGATGCCCATAGATCTGGCCTGCCCCTTGCCCCCCTGGTTTTCCTCCGTACTGGAAAAATTGGAGGCAAGCTCTAGATTATGTTGACACGATCTGGTTGGCGCGACCTTCCAACCTTTCCGTCTGCCAACCGGCTAAAATTTCCCTTCTTTTCCCATTGCGCTGTATATTTTCAGGGCTCGCCGGAAAAGATCAGAGTATCTGATTGAGATGGAAAGGAGGATTCCCATGCAGGTGAAACAGCTGATGAATCCCGGCGCCGTCACGATAGAGCCCGGCTCTTCCGCCACACTGGCCGCCCGGCTTCTAAGCCGGCACAATGTGGGCTCTCTCCCGGTTTGCTCCCAGGACCGACAGCTGCGCGGCGTGGTGACCGACCGGGATATCGTCCTGCGCTGCATCGCGGCGGAGGAGGACCCCGCCCAGCTTCCCGTGCGTGACATTATGACCCGCCGGTGTGTCACAGTCTCCCCTACAGACGACTGCCGGGCCGCCGCCCGGCTCATGGCGCACCACCAGGTGCGCCGCCTCCCGGTAGTGGAGGGGGGCCGGCTGGTTGGCATGATTTCTCTGGGCGACCTGGCCCGAAGCCAGCGCTTTGACATGGAGGCCGCCCAGACATTGGGAGAGATCTGCGGTAACGTGCAGCATCTCCGCGCCGAACCGGAGCCCTAGCAGAAAAAACATCCCCCCCTGGGAGAAAATTTCGCCCTTAAGCCACTGAAAAAACGGTGTTTCCCCTTTACACCAAAAAAAAAATGTGATATAGTATCTCAGCGTGCCCGCCCCCCATGTTTCAGGACACTGGCCTGCGGAAGACTGCGGGAGTCCATCCACCTGTTACGCAGGAGGCTTTGGGTAGATAAAACGAAAGGTGGAACAAAACTATGATTCGCAAGGACGAAAAGACGGCCGTTATTGAGGCCAACCGCACCCACGAAACCGACACCGGCTCACCAGAGGTGCAAATTGCCATCCTCACGGCCCGTATTAACGAGTTGACCGAGCATCTGAAGATTCATAAACAGGACAGCCACTCCCGCCGCGGCCTGTACAAAATGATCGGTAAGCGCCGTAAGCTGCTGGACTATCTGGCCAAGAAGGATGTTGAGCGTTACCGCACAATTATCGCCAAATTGGGCATTCGTAAGTAACTCGATCCCTAAGGGTGGCGCGGAAATCTGCGCCACCCTTTCTGGCAATTTTCGCAAAGCCGTATCAATTGACCCGGGGAATACTGCCACCGCTTTTTTAGCAGTTGAACTTGAGGCGAACGCGTCCTTCCCCTGCCTCCGCTTCAGCTTCAAATGCTAAAGAGCATACGGCCTATGTCCCCCAATAAAGAGGAGGACTACTATGTCAACAGTCATTCATCAGAAAAACTTCACAAGCCATAAAGTGTTCAAAACTGAACTTGCGGGACGCCCGTTTTCCATCGAGGTGGGCAAGGTGGCCGAGCTGGCCAACGCCTCCGCCATGGTGCGCTATGGCGACACCACGGTTATGGTGGCTGTCACCGCCGCATCGCGGCCCCGGGACGGCATCGACTTTTTCCCCCTGTCCGTGGACTTCGAGGAAAAGCTGTATGCTGTCGGCCGCATTCCCGGCTCTTTTATGCGCCGGGAGGGACGCCCCTCTCTCCCCGCTGTGCTGGCCAGCCGCCTGATTGACCGCCCCATCCGCCCCCTGTTTCCCAGCGACTTCCGCAATGATGTGGCGGTGACCTGCACTGTGATGAGCGTGGACTATGACTGCTCTCCGGAAGTGACGGCCATGATTGGCGTCTCCGCCTGCCTGGCCTATTCCGACATCCCCTGGAACGGCCCGATCGGCTGTCTGGAGGTGGGCTATGCAGATGGCAAGATTGTTCTCAACCCCACCCAGGCCCAGCGCAAGGAGTCCCGTATGGACGTCACCGTTGCCGCCACCGCCCAGAAGGTGGTCATGATTGAGGCCGGCGCGGATGAAATTCCGGATGAAATCATGTTCGCCGGCATTGTGCAGGCCCACGAGGAGATTAAAAAGCAGATTGAATTTATTCAGTCCATTGTCGCTGAAATCGGCAAAGAAAAAATGGAATATCCCCACGCCGATTTTAACCAGGAGCTCTTTGACAAGATCGTTGGCGCCACCATGGACGAGGCCAAGGCCGCCATGGACACTGACGACAAGAACATCCGGGAGGAGCGCTGGAACAAGCTCATCAACCACTGGCATGAGTTGTTTTTAGAAGAATATCCCGAAATGGATCAGTATCTGGAGGAGATCACCTACAAGTTCCAAAAGAAGATTGTCAAGGCCTGGCTTTTGGAAGGGCACCGGGTGGACGGCCGTGCAAAGAACGAGATCCGTCCCCTGGCCGCCGAAGTTGGCATTCTCCCCCGCGTCCACGGCTCCGGCCTGTTCACCCGCGGACAGACCCAAGTGCTCTCCATCTGTACGTTAAACACCCTCTCCGCCGCCCAAAAGCTGGACACCATTTGGGAGGGGGAGGAAAAGCGCTATATGCACCACTATAACTTCCCCCCCTATTCCGTGGGCGAGGCACGGGGCGCGCGCGCCACCAACCGCCGGGAATACGGCCATGGCGCCCTGGCCGAGCGGGCTCTGGAGCCCGTCCTTCCCACCGCGGAGCAGTTTCCCTACGCTATGCGCGTGGTCTCCGAGGTGCTCTCCTCCAACGGATCCACCAGCCAGGGCTCCATCTGCGGCTCTACCCTGGCGCTGATGGACGCGGGCGTCCCCATCAAGGCCCCCGTGGCCGGCATCAGCTGCGGCCTGATTCAAGATGACAATGGCGGCTTTACCACCTTTATTGACATTCAGGGCGTGGAGGACTTCCATGGCGAGATGGACTTTAAGGTTGCTGGAACCAAGGCCGGGATCACCGCCATTCAGATGGATCTGAAAAATGACGGGCTCACCCACGAGATCATCCGGGAGGCCCTGGAGACCACCCGTGAGGCCCGCATCGCCATTCTGGACGAGATTATGCTCCCCTGCATCGCGTCTCCCAGGGCGGAGGTCTCTGAGTTTGCACCCAAAATGGTAAAAATGAAGATTGATGTGGACAAAATCCGCGAGGTCATTGGCTCCGGCGGCAAGGTCATCCAGAAAATCACCGCCGATACCGGCGCTAAAATTGACATTGAGGACGATGGCACCATTTATATTGCCGGGGTGGATAAAACCTCCTGCGATGCTGCCAAGAAAATGATTGAGACGATTGTCTTTGTCCCCGAGGTGGGCACGCTGTATTATGGCAAGGTGGTGCGTATCCTCCAGTTCGGGGCCTTTGTGGAACTGGCCCCTGGCAAGGATGGCATGGTTCACATCTCTAAGCTGGCCGACCACCGGGTGGAAAAGGTGGAGGATGTGATCAACATCGGCGACATGATTTGGGTTAAGGTCACCGAAATTGATGACAAGGGACGGGTCAACCTGTCCTATAAGGATGCTCTGCGGGAGATTAAGGCCAAAAATGAGGCTGGCGAACCCATCAAGTAAATTCCAAAACTCATTGCCGCCGCACTTCCCGCCAGAGAAGTGCGGCGGTTATACTTGATGCGGCCACATTTCATGTGATATAATAGTCGCGTTGCGGTTATTTAAATATCCCGCGCATTTGCCCGCACAGCGGGCAAATGCTCACATTACTTTTGGCCGTGCCGCTAAACGCGGTACTTGACCGAATGATATCACAAAATTTCACTTTTTTGCGCACTGTCACACCATCCCCGGGCAAACGCCCGAACAATGCTGTTTGCCCCGCCGGATGCGAGGCAAACACCTATAAATCAATACAAGAAAGGAGAGAAAGCCTTTATGACGACCAGGGACTGGGTGGTTACACCGGACCGTCCGGATGTACGCGGTATGCTGGAGGATGCTGGGTACACCCCTCTATTGGCCCGGGTGTTAGCCGCCCGTGGCGTACAGACCCCGGCCCAGGCGCAGGCCTTTCTCTCCCCGGAGGAAAAAGGTCTCTCTGAACCAGCGTTGCTGCTTGATATGGACCAGGCCGTCACCCGCATCCGCCAGGCGCTTTTGCACAAAGAGCGCATGGCAGTGTTCGGCGACTACGATGTGGATGGAATTACCTCCGCCTGCCTGTTCACTGATTTTCTCACACAGGCCGGGGGCAACGTGACGCCCTATATCCCCGACCGCATGGAAGAGGGATACGGCCTCAATGCGGACGCGGTGCGGGAGCTGGCTGCGGCGGGGGTCACGCTGATTATCACCGTGGATTGCGGGATCACCGCAGTTGAGGAGACCGCCCTCGCCATCTCATTGGGTGTGGATGTGGTGATTACGGATCACCACACCTGCAAGGAGACACTCCCCCGCACCCTCGCCGTGGTGGACCCCCATCGTCCCGACTGTCCCAGTCCATTTAAAGATTTGGCGGGAGTTGGGGTTGCGCTTAAGGTCGCTATGGCCGTGGCCGGTCCGGAACGGGCAGGGGCGGTGTTCCAGCGGTATTGCGACCTGGCCGCCATTGGGACAGTGGCCGATGTGATGCCCATACAGGGAGAAAACCGTACAATTGTACGCTGCGGCCTTCAGGCAATCCGCCAGTCTCCCCGTCTTGGCCTCTCCCTCTTGCTCCAGGAGGCCGGATTGGGGGGGAAACCTCTGACCAGTGTATCCATCGGGTATACGCTGGCTCCCCGGATCAATGCGGCGGGCCGTATGGGGCGGGCTTCTCTTGCTGTGGAATTGCTGCTCGCCCAGGACGAGGCAAAGGGCCGCGAACTGGCCAAAACACTCTGCGAGCTTAACCACCACCGCCAAACCATTGAAGGGGATATCTTTCAGACCTGTGTGGACCGCCTCGCTCACAAACCGCAACCTGATCTGATTTTTCTCTCTGACGAAAACTGGCATCAGGGCGTGGTGGGGATTGTGGCCTCCCGTCTGGCACAGCGCTACGCCGCCTCCGCCTTTATGGTCTGCCTCAACGCAGGGGTGGGAAAGGGCTCTTGCCGCTCTTGGGGGGGGATCAACCTATTTGCGCTGCTGGAGCGGTGCAGTGACCTGCTGGAAGGCTTCGGAGGCCACGCATTGGCCGCCGGCTTCACAGTCAGGGAAGAAAATCTCCCCGCGCTTCAGCGCCGTTTGCACCAGGAACTGCCCCAAGTCATGGACCAGACGCAATTCACCCCCCACCTGACGCTGGACGGGACTGTGCGCCCGGATGAGTTGTCCGTGGAAAACATTGTGTCCCTGAACGCCTTGGAGCCCTGCGGCAACGGCAACCCCCGCCCCACTCTGCTGCTTTCCGGCGCCACGGTACAAAATACCGTACCCGTGGGAAGAGGCCGGCATTTGAAGCTGCGCCTGGAGGTATGCGGGACCGTGCTGGACGCGATCTGGTTTTCCGTGGGAGATGAAGCGGGGGAAATTGCCCGCGGCTGCCGCGTGGATGTGGCTTTCTGTCCACAAATCAACGAATTTCGCGGAATCCCATCTGTTCAGCTTCAAATCATCGCCCTGCGCCCCGCTCTGACCCGTGCGCAGAGCGAACAAGCTATTTTCGACAAATTTCGGCAGGGTATGTCTCTTACCGCCGATGAAGCTCTGGCGCTTCTCCCCAAGCGGGAGGACTTCGTGCGGGTCTGGCACTATCTCAAAGGGCGCAGCGTCATCTCCCCTGTCATTGAGGATACCCCCGTCCACATCGCCCGGGGGGCCGCCCGGATTAATGGACAACGGGAGGCGCTGTCCAATACCATGGTGTGCCTTGCCGTACTGCAGGAACGGGGACTGATCTCCCTGCGTGACCGCCCGGACCGGCTTTCTATTACCTTAAATCAGGTGGAGGGAAAGGTGGACTTGGAGTCCAGCTTGATTCTGCGCCGCTTACGCAGCTTTGCAGGATAAATCCCGCCGCATTTTTATACGCCTCACGCATGAAGATGCGTTTCATCCGTGAGGCGGCGCACACACCCCGCACCGCTGCGCAGCACATCTCATACCATCTCATATCAAAAACATTCCATGTTTTTGATATGAGATGGGGGCTGTTTGAACCATCAGGCCTTTGGCATATCTGACAATTTTTTTGCCAGGCAAGCCAATTTTTCGCAGGCATACTTGCTCTATGACAAGGAAAATCGGAGCAGTATGGCGGAAACTATGGCGATAGGACGGGCATCTGGATGGTTCAAACGGCCCCTGGATAACATAGCTGGAGGTGCTCTCTTTGGATCCTATACTGGAACGATATCATGCGCTGGAAGATAAAGTGCGCCTCTATTCCCCCGGATTAGATGCGCAGCAGCTTTATTCCGCCTTTACCTATGCCGATTCCTGCCACAACGGGCAGTTGCGCAAGGATGGCTCTCCCTATATCACCCATCCCCTGGCAGTGGCGGAGATCGTGGCCGATTTGGGGTTGGACTCCGACTCTGTGATCGCGGCCCTTCTCCACGACTGCATTGAGGACACCCACGCCACCCACGAGGATATTGCCAAGCGCTTTGGGGAGGCGGTGGCGGGGCTGGTGGAGGGGGTCACAAAGCTGACGCGGGTACAGTACACCACCAAAGAAGAGGAGCAGATGGAGAACCTGCGCAAGATGTTCATGGCCATGGCCAAGGACATCCGGGTGATCCTGATCAAAATCTGCGACCGCCTGCACAACATGCGCACCATGGAGTACCAATCTCCCGTCAAGCAGCATGAAAAATCCCTGGAAACCATGGAAATCTATGCCCCCATTGCCCACCGCTTGGGCATGCAAAAGCTCAAGTGGGAGCTGGAGGACCTCTCCCTGCGCTATTTGGATTCGGTGGGCTACAGAGAAATTGAGGATGAGATGGCCGCCCGCTCCTCCGCGCACGAGGAGTTTTTGTCCGCAACCCAGCTGCGCATCTCCCAGCGGCTGGCGGAAGAGGGAATCCATTGCCAGATCTATGGGCGGCTGAAGCACATCTATTCCATTTACCGCAAAATGTTTGCGCAGAATAAAACCTTGGATGAGATTTTCGACCTGTACGCCTTCCGGGTCATTGTGGAGGATATTCCGGGTTGCTACAATGTGCTGGGCTGCATCCATGACATGTTCAACCCCATCCTGGGCCGGTTTAAAGACTATATCGGCACCCCAAAGCCCAACATGTACCAGTCCCTGCATACCACGGTCATCGGCCGGGAGGGGATCCCCTTTGAAGTACAGATCCGCACCTGGGCCATGCACCAGACCGCGGAATATGGCGTTGCCGCACACTGGAAATACAAGCAGGGACTGGCCAATACAGAGCTGGGCACGGAACGGGACTTCGAGTGGGTGCGCAAGCTGCTGGAGAGCCAGCAGGACGCCGATGCGGAGGAATTTGTCCGTACACTGAAGGTGGATATGTTTGCCGATGAGGTGTTTGTTTTCACGCCCAATGGCGATGTGAAAAGCCTTCCCTACGGCGCTACCCCCATTGATTTTGCCTATTCCGTCCACTCCGCTGTCGGCAACCGCATGGTTGGCGCAAAGGTGAACGGACGCCTGGTCCCCTATGATCACAGGCTCGCTAATGGAGATATTGTGGAGGTCATCACCTCCAAAAGCGCCAAGGGTCCCAGCCGCGACTGGCTGAAAACGGCCAAAAGCAACGAGGCCCGCAATAAAATCCGACAGTGGTTTAAAAAAGAGCGCCGGGAGGAAAACATTGCCACCGGGCGGGCCTCCTTTGAGTCGGAGTTGAAATACGCGGGGCTCTCAATGGCCGCCATCATTTCAGAAGAGGTGTTGCCCCACATTCTGCATAAGCTCCGGTTCGGCACGTTGGAGGAGCTGTACGCCTCCATCGGTTTTGGCGGCACCGCCGCGCAAAAAGCTGTGGTGCGCATCAAGGACGAGATGCAGCGCCTGGGGCGTGTTCAGGCTGAAAAAAACAAGATGGAAGAGACCCTCTTTGTCCCATCCACCGGGAACAACGCCACCTCCCCCCCGCCGGGACGCAAGGCAAACCGCTCCTCGTCCGGCATCATTGTGGAAGGCATGGGCGATTGCCTGGTCAAATTTGCAAAATGCTGTACCCCTGTTCCAGGGGACGATATCATCGGCTTTATTACCAAGGGATACGGTGTTTCCGTTCACCGCGCCGACTGTCCCAATGCGCTTCCCACCCGGCGCAAGCCGGAGGACGCCGCCCGTTGGATTCCAATCAACTGGGCGGATGAAAACCTGCAAACGTTCCGTACCGCCTTGGAACTGTCTGGCAAGGACCGGGACGACCTGACCCTGGATGTGGCGATGGCGCTGTCCACGGCAAAGGTAAAAGTAATCGCCCTCTCCGCCCGGGCCCTGCCTGATGGCTATGCCTCCATCTATATGGAAGTGGAAGTGAGTGATAAAAGCGAGCTCACCGCCGTTGTCAACAAGCTCAGTCAGATTCAGGGCGTGTACCAGGTGATGCGGGTAAGTGGAAAATAAGATTTCCCATCAAGCACTCAGCAACATCCGCACCCCATGCCGGCAGACGTTCCCGCGCTTGGAGACATATTGCGGATGGAAGAAAGGAGGAACCGGCGATGCGCGCAGTTGTCACCCGGGTCAGCTCCGCCTGCGTCACCATCGGCGCAGCGGTGGAGGGATCGATTGGGCGGGGGTTTCTGGTTCTGCTGGGCGTCTCCCCCGCAGACACAGAGGACACAGCGGTCAAGCTGGCGGATAAAATTTGTAATTTGCGGATTTTTGAAGATGACGCCGGAAAAATGAACCTGGATTTAACTACGGTGGGCGGCTCACTTTTGGTGGTGTCCCAGTTTACCTTGTACGCGGACACCAAAAGCCGCCGCCCCGGCTTTACCGCAGCGGCCAGGCCGGAGCATGCCGCTGCGCTGTATGAGCGGTTTATCGCCCACTGCCGTAGCCGGGGTTTTCCGGTCCGGCACGGCCAGTTCGGTGCGGATATGCGCGTTGCCTCGGTCAATGACGGGCCGGTGACCATCCTTTTTGACACGGACCAATCAAAGGAACGGGAATGATGGGGACATTCACGCGCATTGCGAGTTGTGCCACTTACTCCCGCCTCCAGCGAAACCCCAGAGGATGCACAGAATATCCATTTCATTTCACGGATGTTTTGTGTTGGAAGAAGGACGAAAGGAATGGATCTTTTTATGAAGGTTAAGATGCTCACGGTTGGCCCCATTGGCACCAATTGCTATATTCTGGAGGATGATTCCACCCGCCTCGCCGCCATCATTGATCCCGGCGATGAGGCGCCCCACATTCTGGAGGCCATTGAACAGGAGGGTGTGCAGGTGCAATACATTCTCCTGACCCACGGCCATTACGACCACACCACCGCCGTCCCGGAGGTAAAGACGGCCCTTCCCGATGCCCAGGTCTATATCCATGAGGCAGATGCCAATGGGGCGGGCGGACGGCTTTTCCCTCTGGCCAGCCAGTTGGACGACCTGAAGCTCTATGGCGAGGGGGACACCCTCTCTCTGGGCAATCTCGCCATTCAGGTACTCCATACGCCCGGGCATTCCCCCGGTTCCGTGACCCTAAAGGTAGGAGATGTATTGTTTACCGGGGACACCCTGTTTGCCGGCTCCTGCGGACGCACCGACTTGCGGGGCGGGAGCTATGAACAAATCATGCAGTCCCTAAAGCGATTGGGCCTGCTGGAGGGCAATTTTCATGTCTGCCCGGGGCATGAGATGACCTCCAACCTGGAGCGGGAGCGGCAGACCAATCCCTTCCTAATAGAAGCGATGCAATAAACACCAGAAGGGGGCATCTATGAAGTGTTACCTGACAGGCCATCCGTATCAATACGCAGTGGAGCAAACGCTGCTCATGCTCTTTCCCGGACAGCGGCCGAAATACCCTCACGATCCGCCCGCTCCGGAAGAGCCGGCGCTCTTTTCCAATCTAATCCTTTCCCCCGGTGCCGCCACAGCTTATACCACGCTCCAGTGGAACGGCGGGAGGTGGACCGCCGAGCAGACTGCCTCGCTGTCCACGGATTTAGCCCCCACTCTGCGGGAGCGGGTTCTGCAAAATCTGGTGAAACAGTCTTTTTTTCACGCCGCCACACAGGCTACCGGTATCGAGCCTGAGTGGGGCTCTCTCACCGGAGTGAGGCCAGTCAAGCTTCCAACCCGCGCCATGCGACAGGGCGCAACCGCGCAGGAGGCTCGGCAGGAGCTGGAGCAGTTCTACCATGTCTCTCCACGGCGCGGCGCCCTTGCCATGGACTGCGCCCGGGCGAGCCTGGACGTGGAGCGCACCCTGTGCCCTGATGAAGTATCCCTCTACGTGGGCATCCCCTTCTGCCCCAGTCGGTGCAGCTACTGCTCCTTTGTTTCCGCCGATATAAAGGGATCGCTGGGATTGGTAGAGCCATATCTGGCCGCGCTGGCGTGGGAAACCGCCGGTTTGGGCGCAATGCTGCGGGAACTGGGCATACACATCCGCACGCTCTACATAGGAGGCGGCACGCCCACCACCCTCTCCGCTGCGCAGCTGGACGCACTGCTGACTGCGCTGGAAACCCACCTCCCTCTGTCACGCTGCAGTGAAATGACCGTGGAGGCGGGCCGCCCCGATACCATCACCCGTGAGAAACTGCGGGTCCTGCGCCAACACCAGGTAGGCCGCATTTCCATCAATCCCCAGACACTGGAAGACCCGGTTCTGGCACGGATCGGGCGCGGCCACACGGCCCGCCAAACATTGGAGGCCTATGCTTTGGCCCAGGAGATTGGGTTTGACAGCATCAATATGGACTTGATCGCAGGCCTTCCCGGCGACAGCTTTCCCGGTTTTTGCCGCAGCCTGGACACGGTCAATACCCTGAAGCCGGAAAATATCACAGTACACACACTGGCCCTGAAAAAAGGCGCACAGCTCTCCGCGGAACCATCTGCTCCCGCAGGCGCAGCCGAAGTCACCCATATGCTGGACTACACGATGGATACCCTGCGGACAGAGGAGTATGTCCCTTACTACCTGTACCGGCAAAAATTTATGGCAGGGGGGCTGGAGAACGTGGGTTGGTGTAAATTCGGCAAAAAAAGTGTCTATAATATCTGTATGATGGAGGAGCTCCAGACCGTCCTCTCCTTGGGCGCAGGAGGGATCAGCAAGTTAGTGGACACCACCGCCGGTAAAATCCGGCGCCTGAACCATCCCAAGTACCCCCGCGACTACCTCTCCGGCTTGGAAAAGATTTTATCTCAAAAACAAGAACTGTCCGTCCTCCTCCAGGGCGGCATATAGGAAGGAGCTTCGTCATGGCCTATCAGCTACAGGAAATTAACCGCCGCATTCGCACGGATGTGGAGGAATTTCTGGCCGAGTGTGATCAGAGCTACGCCGAACGGGTTTCCCTGGCAGCCGACCGCATTTTATCCAATCTTGAGCAGAGCCCGGTGGTACTCCTGTCCGGCCCATCGGGGTCCGGCAAGACCACAACAGCCCTCAAAATTGCGGAGGAGCTGCAGCGGCGTGGGGTCAATACCCATGCCATTGCAACGGACAATTATTTCCGTTCCATCAATTTAAAGACCGCGCCGCGCACACCCGAGGGCGGCATCGACTATGAGTCCCCTCTGTGCCTGGACATGGAGCTGCTGGACCAGCACTTTACCGCACTGTCCAGCGGGGGGGAGATTGTCATCCCGAAATTCGAATTTTCCCGCCAGATGCGCAACGACACCCGGGGGACTCCCCTTCATCTGGGCAAGAATGAGATCGCCATTTTTGAGGGAATCCATGCTCTGAATGACGATATCGCCGGGCGGCACCCTGAGGCCACAAAGCTCTACATCTCCGCCCGCTCCAATATCAATGAGGGCGCGGCCCTCCGCTTCAAAGGGACCTGGATGCGTCTGACGCGCCGGGCTGTGCGGGATTATAATTTCCGCGGCACCGATGTGGAGACTACCCTGGACATGTGGGTCAATGTGCGCCGGGGAGAAAAACTCTACATCTCCCCCTATAAAGGCAGAGCCGATATTGTATTTGACTCCTCCCTCCCCTATGAGGTTTCGGTGATGAAAAATTACGCCCTTCCCATTTTAAAAGCCGTGCCGGAGGAAAACGCACGCACCGCCGAGCTCCTGGAGCTCATTGACGCCTTCCAGTATTTTGAGGAGATTGATCCCGCTTTGGTGCCCAAGAACTCCCTGCTGCGGGAATTTATCGGCGGTGGAAGCTACTCGTATCATTGATCGTCTACAAAGGATGGGACGCAGGGGAAACTGCTCTGCGCCCTTTTTTTGTTTCTCCCCGGTTTCACTCCCCTTTTATTTTTTTAACAGGAACCGCTTTGACCGCGCGAGGCGCGTTGGCACTGCATTCAAATTATTTGTGATCCATATTTTAACTTGAAAACAGGAGCAGGAGGTATTCCCAAATGGAACATCTCGATATTTTCAATCCCAGAGATAACCGGTATAAGACGCCCTATGGCGCAGTGCCATCGGGGACGACAGTACAGTTCACACTCCATCCACAGCGGCGCCTGGGGTTTAGCCACGCAGTCATAACCGCCCGATTTGAAGGGCTTGAAAATAAGACGGTCACATATCCCCTTCCCTGGACGGAATCCCAGTGTGAGCGCGACTTGTTCTCCGGCGCGCTTCCTACAGGAGACTATGTGGGACTGGTCTGGTACACCGCCACCCTGACCGGTTTGGATGGGCGCAGCATGACTCTGGGTGAATATCAGCTCACCGTCTACGAGGGAACTGAAACAGTCCCGGCGTGGTTTGGCGAGGGAATGTGCTATCAGATTTTCCCTGACCGGTTTTTCCGCAGCCGCATCCCTGATCCCACAGGGATGGTGGGAGGCCGCCGGGTGCACCAGGACTGGAATGAACTGCCGGACTACCGCCCCGATGAGACCGGAGAGATCCGCAACCGTGATTTCTTTGGCGGCGACTTGCCCGGAGTGATGGAAAAGCTGGACTATCTCCAGGGGCTGGGAGTGGAAACTTTGTACTTTTGCCCGATTTTCGAGGCTGCGGAGAATCACCGCTATGGCACCGCAGACTATACCCAGGTTGATCCCATGCTGGGTACCAATGAGGATTTTTCCCGCCTGTGTGACGAGGCCCACCGGCGTGGCATACGCGTCATATTAGATGGCGTGTTTAACCACACAGGCTTTGTCAGCCGGTATTTTAACGGCGATGGCTTTTACCCCGGGCCCGGAGCATATCAGAGCCAGAAAAGTCCCTATTTTTCCTGGTTCCAATTCACCAAATGGCCCAAACGGTATGAGAGCTGGTGGGGCATTTATTCCCTGCCCGCGGTCAATGAGAAGAGCGAGAGCTACCGCCGCTATCTTTACGAGGGAAGGGACTCTGTGGTGCGCCGCTGGCTGCGGGCGGGCGCGGACGGCTGGCGGCTGGATGTGGCCGATGAGCTGTCCGATGAATTGATCCAGGGCATCCACGCCGCCGCCCGGGCCGAAAAGCCGGACGCGGTGGTCATTGGCGAGGTGTGGGAGGACGGAACAACAAAAATCGCGTACCAGACGCGCCGGAAACATCTTTTAGGCGGCCACTGTGATGGCCTGATGAATTATCCCCTGCGCAACGCCATCCTGGATTACTTTCTGGGCGGCAAAGCGGAGGCCTTTGTAGCGCAGATGGAGACCATACGGGAAAATTATCCCCCCTTTGCCTTCTACTCCGCCATGAACGCCCTGGGCACCCACGACACCCTGCGTATCCTCACCCTTTTGGGCTTGGAGAGCGAGGCGAAACATGAGACGCGGGGCTGGCGCGCCCAATACCGCTTGTCTCCATACCAGCGCCGGCATGGAAAAGAGCGGCTGATGGCCGCCGCCCTTCTCCTGTTCGCTTTTCCCGGCGCGCCCACTGTCTACTACGGTGATGAAATTGGGATAGAGGGCTTTGAGGACCCCTTCAACCGCCGCACCTATCCCTGGGGGGAAGAAGACCTGGAGCTCTTGTGGTGGTTCACACAGCTTGGCCGCCTGCGCAAGGCCCATCCCGCCCTGCGCCGGGGCTCCATCCGCTATGTGGCGGGGGAGGGCCATCTGCTGGCCTTTATCAGGGAGATGGAGGAGCAACGGCTGCTGGCCGCCTTCAATTCGGGGGAACGGGAGCGCACCCTTTCCCTGGAGTGCTGTCACGCAACCCCAAGTATATTGTTGGGGAACCCCGGCGTGACACAGGAGGAGAATACGCTCCTGCTGCGCCTGCACCCCAGGTCCGGCATCCTGATCCAGCTCTACACGCCAACTGACAGCTTGGAAAGACATCCGTCCTTTGTAAACAATTCTTGAATATGGGGCCTGCTCACTTGACTTCTGATGGGGATCTGCGTACAATACAATGGTCATTCGTTAACCCCTTAATTATATTTTGGAGGCGCAACTATGTTTATCCTCCCCGATCCCCCTAACATGCCGCTGCACCAGCTTCGTCAATTTCATCAGGCGCAGAAAAATGCCATCCATGCGGAACTGGCCTTGGCCGGATTGGGCAATGTGGGCCATCCCATGCTCCTTTTTATTCTGCACTCCTGCCTGGACCAGGAGGAGGAGGGAAATTATTACTCCCAGCGGGATCTTGCCCAGATCCTGCGCATCTCCTCCGCGGCAGTCACCTCCTCTCTCAAGTCGCTGGAGCGGGAGGGCTTTGTGAGGCGGCAGCGGCTGACAGGCGACCAGCGGCGCAACCGCATGATCATTACGGAAAAAGGAAAGGCCGCCGTAGAGGGATGCCTCACCTGTTTTCAACGGGTAGATGAGAGGGTGCTATCCGGCTTTACCCCGGAAGAAAAAACACAGCTTACAGCCTATCTCACTCGAATGACCGAAAATCTTTAGTCCGGCGGAACGCAACCTCCGGATATGGAAAGGACGGATTGTATTGCTACACCTCTTTCTCACCCACCTGACGGGATATAAAAAGATTGCCATACGCTCGCCCCTGCTGATTGTGCTGGAGGTACTGTGCGAACTGGCGCTCCCCCTGGTGATGGCAGAGATCGTAGACGTGGCCATCCCCACAGGGAATGTGGCCTACATTTTTACACTGGGCGCGGCCATGGCCATTCTGGCGGCGCTGGCAATGCTCTGCGGATCTCTGGCGGCAAAGTATTCAGCCTATAGCAGCCAGGGCTTCGGCGCGAATCTGCGCCAGGAGCTGTTTGAGAAGGTACAGGAGTTCTCCTTTGCGGACATTGACAAGTTTTCCTCCGCCTCTCTTATCACCCGCATGACCAACGATGTGAACGCCATGACCATGATGCTGGCTATGGGGCTGCGAATGCTGGTGCGCGCGCCGGTGATGCTGATCACCGCCCTGTGTGTCACCCTCTATCTCAACTGGCGTCTGGCGATGGTATTGGTCATCATCATTCCCATCATGGCGCTGGCCGTGGCTTTGATTATGCGGGTAGCCACCCAGTTGTACCGTACGCTCCAGATGAAAATTGACAATCTGAACAATACAGTTCAGGAGAATCTGGTGGGCATCCGGGTGGTCAAGGCCTTTGTGCGGGAAAATTTTGAGCGGACCAAATTCAAAAAATCCAACAATGACCTGACCGATGCCTCCTTACGGGTTGGTATGCGCATCAGCGTCATGATGCCAGTCATTACCCTATGTCTCAACACCGCCACCGTCTTTGTTTTGTATTTTGGCGGTCAGATGGTTATGAATGGCAGCTTTCTCCTTGGCAGCCTGTCCGCCTTCATCAACTATATCTCCCAAGTCCTCATGAGCGTTATGATGGTGGCCATTGCCCTGCTGCAGCTCAGCCGCGCACAAGCCTGTGCCGCCCGGATTCAGGAGGTGCTGCATACCGAACCTTCTATCCAGGAGGAACCCCAATCCAGACAGGCGTCCCTCCCCGCGCCCAAAGGAAAGATTCAATATGAGAACGTCTCCTTTAAATACCAAACCGATGGCTCTGGAGACAATGTACTTTCCAACCTCTCTTTTACGGTGGAACCGGGACGCTTCGTGGCCATTGTAGGGGGCACCGGCACCGGAAAAACCTCCTTGGTCAACCTGCTGCCCCGATTTTATGATGTGACCGAGGGCCGTATTTTGGTGGACGGCATGGACGTGCGGGACTATCCGGTGGATGAGTTGCGAAGGCGCATTGGTATGGTGCTGCAAACAAACATCCTCTTTACCGGGACCGTGCGGGAAAACCTCCTTTGGGGGGATATGAATGCCACAGAGGAGGATCTGATCCGCTGCACCAAGGACGCACAGGCTTATGATTTTATCCAGACCCTGCCCGATGGGTTTGACACAGAGCTGGCCCAGGGCGGCGTGAACCTCTCCGGCGGCCAGAAGCAGCGTCTGTGTATTGCGCGGGCCATGCTCAAGAAGCCCGCAATTTTAATTCTGGATGACTCTACCTCCGCTGTGGATTCCGCCACGGAGTCCGCCATCCGGGAATCCTTCCACACGAATTTAAAGGACGCCACTGTTTTCATCATCGCCCAGCGCATCTCTTCCGTCCAATATGCCGATGAAATTTTGGTGCTGGACGATGACCACATTGCAGGCAGCGGCACCCATGACGAACTCATGGCCAGTTGCAAGGTTTATCAGGAAATTTACCAGTCCCAGCAGGAAGAGGTGATGGAATCATGAGCAATGCCAATCGCACTTCTCTCCGCCCCATGTCAGGTCCAGGGGGCCCCGGCGGCCGCGCGCCCCAAGGCGGATATCAAAAACCGAAAAATACAGGCAGGACGATCCACCGCCTGCTGGGCTATCTCAGCCCCTCCATCTGGCCGCTGATCCTGGTTTTATTGTGCGTTCTGGCCTCTGTGGGCACGAATTTAGGCGGCTCCTATATGCTGCGCGGGATCATCAATGACTTTATCTACGCTGGCGGCACCGATTTCGCCGGGCTTGGCCGGGCCATTTTAAAGCTGGTGGTAATCTACCTCCTGGGCGCTGTTGCGGTCTACTGCCAGGCTGCGGTGATGGTACAACTGGCCCAGCGGGGGATGAATCGCCTGCGCAGGGATCTCTTCGACAAGCTGCAGCAGCTGCCGCTGAACTATTTTGACCAGCATCCCCACGGTGAATTGATGAGCCGGTTCACCAATGATGCTGACAACGTGCAGTTGGCCATGGAGCAAAGTGTTGTCTCCCTCATCTCCAGCGCACTGATGTTTGCCGGCCTGGTCGTGCTGATGCTCTATATCAACTGGAAGCTCTTTCTCGTCACCGCGCTGGTGCTGGTACTGACCCTAGTCCTTTTCAGCCAGCTGGGCGGCCGAAGCCGTAAGTATTATCAGCAGCAGCAGGCCACATTGGGCGCGGTGAACGGCAATATCCAGGAAGTGATCGAGGGGCTGAAGGTGGTGAAGGCATTTACCCATGAGCAGGTGGCCACCGAGCAGTTCCGCCAGCTCAATGAGGCCTACCAGAAAGCGGCCTCGCAAGCAAATTTTTACTCCACCACCATCATGCCCATCTCCGCCAACCTCATGAACATCGGCTACGCCCTCACGGCCGCCTTTGGCGGCATCCTCTCTGTCCTGCACGGATTTGACCTGGGCGGGCTTGTAACCTACCTCAACTACTCCCGTCAGGTGGGGCAGCCGCTCAACCAAATTTCCCAGCAGATGACCTCTCTGCTTTCCGCGCTGGCGGGGGCGGAGCGCATTTTCGCCGTAATGGATGCCGAGCCCGAGAAGGATGAGGGTTCGATTCATTTGGTGCCCACTGAAAAAACTCCAGAGGGGACGCTGCACCTGTACCACGGCAGTGAGCAACCCAGATCCTGGGCCTGGCAGGTCCCCAGGGACGGCCAAATCCAACTCGTCCCCGTGCTCATCACCAAGGAGGGCCCCCAGGAACTCAAAGAGTCTCAAGCGGGCAGCGCTTGGGCCTGGAAATACACAAGCCCAGATGGCAAGGATGGCATACACCCCATCCGCGGGGTTGTGCTGGAGGAGGAGGACTTCTGGTACTGCGAGCTGCGGGGCGCGGTGCGTTTCTCCCACGTGGACTTCTCCTATGTCCCCGGACAGCGTATTTTAAAGGATGTCACCCTCTACGCAAATCCCGGGCAGAAAATTGCTTTTGTGGGCTCCACCGGGGCTGGCAAGACCACCATCACCAACCTGATCAACCGTTTCTATCACATTGAGAGCGGCCTGATCACCTACGATGGACTCAACATCTGTGATATCAAAAAAGATGATCTGCGGCGCTCCCTGGGCATGGTGCTTCAGGACACCCACTTGTTCACCGGCACGATTATGGAGAATATCCGTTACGGACGGCTGAACGCCACCGATGAGGAGTGCATAGCCGCCGCCAAGAGCGCCAACGCCCACTCCTTTATCCGCAGGCTTCCCGATGGGTATCATACTATAATCAGCGGCGATGGAGGCAACCTCTCCCAGGGACAGCGTCAGCTGCTGTCCATTGCCCGGGCCGCCGTGGCCGATCCGCCGGTTATGATTTTGGATGAGGCCACCTCCTCCATCGACACCCGGACTGAGCGCAGTATTGGTCGGGGGATGGACGCGCTGATGATCGGGCGCACCGTCTTTGTCATTGCCCACCGCCTATCCACCGTGCGTGATGCCAACTGCATTGTGGTCATTGAGGGTGGGGAGCTTGAGGAAAAGGGGAATCACCAGGAGCTGCTGGAGCATGAAGGGCGGTATTACCGCCTCTATACCGGCCAGTTCCAGCTCACCTGAACGGCGCCGCATTCCACGACTTCCCCTTCCGCCCCCCTGCTTCGGCAGGGGGGCTTTCTGCTTTTTTCACCGAAAAAAGTGGCGGCGCCCCCTCTTTAGGGGCGCCGCCGCGGTTTGATTTAAAGATTTTTTAAAGGGAGCGCTTCGTTTAGCCCGCGCCGGAACTGGAGGCGCTGCTTGAGGCTCCACCGGAGGAAGCGGCGCCAGCATTGCTTTCCGCCGAATCCAGGGCAGCAGCGAGGTCGGCGCGCAGCTGGGTCAGGTTTTCGTAGAAGAGCTTGGCGTCAATTTTGTCGAAGGCCGCGGTCTTGACGATCGGGTTTTCCTCCATCCAGCGCTGCTGCATCTTGTCCATCAGCGTGTAGGTATAGTCTTCCCGGTAATCCCCCGCGGACAGCGGCAGACGCAAAATGATGTGATAGCCGTATTCGCTCTCCACAATGCCGCTGAGCTGGCCGTACTCCAGCGCCAACGCAGCCTCTTCATAGGCGCTGGTCATCTGGCCGGGGGTGACCACATAGCCGTCTGTGCCGTTGACATTGCCGTTGCTGTCCTGATCCTCGCTGTATTGGAGCATCAGCTCATCCATCAGGGCCTGCGCATCATCGGCCGCCTGCAGCTGGGCCAATATCTCCTCGGCCCGGGTATACTTTTCCGCTACAACCGCTTCATCCAGGGGTGCAAAGCCGGCAGAGCCGTCCTCTTTGGTGATCTGCTCATTGGTATCCACCGTCTTGAGCAGGATATGCTTTGTTCTGTAATAGCCCATGGTGTCCTCCGCATAGGCCAAAATATCGGCATCTGCGGGGGTGTTGCTCCCCCCCTCGCCGTAGTATTTGTTCTGAATCGCGCTGTAGTGCAGGCTGGAAGTCACTAGGCGCGTGTACAGGCCCCGGGTCAACGCCGACTGCCACATGGAGTAGTTGAGCATCTCCTCTCCGCCCAATTCCGCCGCCATCTCGTCCAGCCCGGCGGAGAGCGCTGTCAATTCCCCCTCATCGGCGGTGACCCCCTCCGCTGTCCCAATCTTAGGCAGAACAGAATACAAAGCGGACATCTCCAGCGCATCCTCCAAAACGCTCTGGGCCATGGTCATGCCATCGGCTTCTGTGTCCCAGGGCAGCTCCGTCATACCAAAATAGTAGTAATAACTCATGTAGTTGTCCGCGATGGTAGCGACATGGTACAGGATCTGATCCAATGTAATATTCTGATCGCCCGCAGTGGCCACTACGGTGTCACCCTTCATCCCCGCCGTCACATAATAGGGATCGGTAATCTTACTCACATCCTCGGGAATCTCCCCCGGCTTTAACGAAGTACAGCCCGTCAGGCTCCCCACCAGCAGCAGTATGGTCAGGAGCAGAGCCCCCGCGCGTGTGTATAGCTTCATTTTATTTCATTCCTTTCCCAAAGATATTCCACCTTTGTTGGCAAATGTCGGATAGACAGATCAACAGTATAGCACAGTTTTCGCTTCCAGGCAATGTACAGCTTTTGCATTTCATGATTTTAAGCATAGCTACAATCCTTAAATCAAGCTGAAATCTTGGCTGACGCGTAGTCGCTGATCAGGCTCTGAGCTGTGCGCAGGGACTCCTCTCCCCGGCGCAGCTTCAAAGAGAGGTAGGGTCTTTCTCCGGCGGAGAAAAGCAGCCGTCCCCGGTACTTTTCTCCTGCGCACAGCGCGGAGATGCACTGCAGATCCAAATCAGGAACCATGAAAATCAGCGCCCCTCCCTTTTGCGTAATTTCACTGATGCCGCAATTGGCCGCGGCTGAGCGCAGCAGGGCCACGGAAATCAAATTGTTGACGGTTTTCGGCGGCTCGCCGTAGCGGTCCAATAACTCATCCACCAGATCATCCGCCTCCGCCTCGTCCCGGATCTGGGCGATCCGCCGGTAGAGATCCATCCGCTGCTCCGCCACAGGGACATACCGGTCCGGGATGGAGGCGGACACCGTCAGGTCGGCGGCGCACTCCATCTTTCGTGGAACCGGCTGGCCCTGCTCGGTCAGGACCGCCTCCTCCAATAGCTTTAAATACATGTCATATCCCACCGAAAGGAGAAACCCGGACTGCTCAGGCCCCAGCACATTTCCCGCGCCCCGGATCTCCAGGTCCCGCATGGCAATTTTAAAACCGGAGCCAAACTCCGCAAACTCCCGCACCGCGGACAGCCGCTTTGTGGCCACCTCAGTGAGCACCTTTCCCCTTCGGTAGGTAAGATAGGCGTAAGCCCGGCGGCTGGAGCGCCCCACCCGCCCCCGAATCTGGTGCAGCTGGGCAAGGCCCAGTTTGTCGGCATCCTCAATCATTAGCGTGTTGGCATTGGGCAGGTCAATGCCTGTCTCAATGATGGTGGTACAGACCAGAATGTTAATCTCCCCATCGGTCATCCGGCTCATAACGTCATCGATCTCATCCTGTCCCATCTTCCCGTGGGCCACCGCCACAGCGGCCTCCTCCCCCAACATCTCCCGTATCCGGGCCGCGGTGCGGTCAATGGTCTCCACCCGGTTGTGCAGATAATAGACCTGACCGCCGCGCTCCATTTCCCGGCGCATCGCGTCACCCAGCACACCCCAGTCATGCTCCAGTACATAAGTCTGCACCGGCTGGCGGCCGGCTGGCGGTTCCTCCAGCGTGGACATGTCCCGAATGCCGGACAGTGCCATATTGAGCGTGCGGGGGATGGGGGTGGCCGAGAGGGTCAGCACATCCACCTGTCGAAATTTCTCTTTCAGCTTTTCCTTGTGGCTCACGCCAAAGCGCTGCTCCTCGTCCACCACCAGAAGGCCCAGATCCTTGAATTTGATATCCTTTTGAAACATGCGGTGGGTGCCAATGAGCAGGTCCACCTGTCCAGACTCCACCTCCTGAAGGGTCTTCTTCATTTGAGCGGAGGTGCGAAATCGGGAAACCACATCAATGGCCACCGGATACTTGGAAAACCGGCGCAGTGCGTTCAGGTAGTGCTGCCGGGCCAGGACGGTGGTAGGCACCAAAACGGCAGCCTGTTTGCCCTCCAGCACACATTTCATGATGGCGCGAAAGGCCACCTCCGTCTTCCCATAGCCCACATCTCCGCACAGCAGCCGGTCCATGGGGGTGGGCCGCTCCATGTCCAGCTTGATCTCCTCGATGCAGCGCAGCTGGTCGTTGGTCTCGGCATATTCAAATTGCTCCTCAAATTCCTTTTGCCATGGAGCATCGGGGGAAAAGGCATACCCCGGCTGGCGCTGGCGCTGGGCATACAATTCAATCAGGCCCTTTGCAAGGTCCGCCACCGCCTTTTTCGCCTTCGTTTTGGCCCTCTCCCAATCCGTCCCCCCCAGCTTAGAGAGTTTTCTGATCTGCTGCCCCTCTTCCCCACCGCCAATATACTTGCTGACCAAATCCAGCTGCGTGGCGGGGACATAGAGCACGTCCGTCCCCGCGTAGGCCAGCTTCACGTAATCCTTTTCCACTCCATCGGCCGGGATTCCCACCATCCCCATATACCGCCCCACGCCGTGGTGCTCATGCACCACCAAATCCCCCGGCGCCAGATCGGCATAGGATTTGAGCTTCTGACGGTTGGTCAGCTCCCGCTTCTCCCTCCTGGGGCGCTTGAGTGCGCCCGTCTGCCCTTCGGCCAGCACCGCGAGCTTTGCCGCGGGGTATTCAAACCCGGCGGAGAGACGGCCCACTGTAATCACCGTCCGGCCCTGAGACGGCAGCTTTTCCATCCGGAAGTCCACGGCGGAGTGCACGTTCCTCTCCCGCAGCAGGGTCTGTAGCTTCAGCGCCCGCTGCTCACTGCCCACCAGCACCAGTGTCCCCATCCCGGCACTGTGATAGTGCTCCAGATCGGCCGCCAGCGCCTCCAAATTTGCTCCAAAAGAGGGCAGCTGCTTGGCCATCACAGACAGCAGCGCCTTAGGGGGTCTGGGATAAGACTGGAGATAAAAGGAATCCAGGTAGGCCTGCGGCCAATCCTCCAGGCGGGCGCACAGCGTGTCAAAGGTGATGTTCATCTCACTGCAGGCGCCACACAGTTCTCCCCGCTCCAGCAGGGTTTTCATATCCTCTTCCATCTGCCACTGATAACTCTTGGCCCGGTCGGCGACACGGCTGGATTCCGAAAAGAACAACACCGCGCGCTTCGGCAGGTAATCCACCCCCGTGGCCATGCCAGGATAGACCAGCGGAAGGTAGCGATCCGCTGTTGTCAGGCTTCGCCCCTGGGCCAGCGCCTCGCGGTCCTGGGATAAGGTTTTGGCCAGCGCATCTTGTCCATTTTGGCTGGCGCGAAGCTGCAACCCTTCCAGCTCAACGGTCAGGCCCGCCAGCCCCTTGGGAGCCATGTGGGGCAATACTTCCTCCACCGGGAGGATGACCGCCCGGTCAATATTCCCGCTGCGCCGCTGACTCTCGGGGTCAAAGGCGCCCATCCCATCTACCTCATCCCCGAAAAAATCCACACGCACCGGAGCCTCCATCCCCGGGGAATAAATATCCAGAATTCCGCCCCGCAGCGCGAACTGCCCAATTCCCTCCACCTGGTCACAGCGGCAGTATCCAGCGGCAGTGAGTTCCTCGGCCAATTGAGGGAGGTCGCATACATCCCCCACCTGAAGCGTGCGCCGAACCTTCTTCATCACCGCTGGCGGTAGCGTGCGCTGAAGCAGGCCTTCCACCGTGGCCACCAACACCGGTACCTCCCCCGTGGACAGACAGTGCAGCAGATGTAACCTCCGGTGCTCCCACTGGTGGGATACCGTTTCCGCATGATGAAAGGTAAACGAGCGGGAGGGCAATAACGGCACCGCCTCCTCCGTCAGGGCGGCCAGATCCTCCGCAATGCGTTTCCCTTCCGTCTCATCCCCGCAGACCACCACCACCGGACGCGCCGTCTCTGCGTAAACTCCCGCGGCAATATGCGCCCGGTGCACAGCGGAGAGCCCCGAAAAGGCCACCGGACTGCGCCCGCCATCCAGATTGGCCAGCAGCTGCTGAAATTCCGGCAGGGAGGAGAGTAGTTGTGTGAGCAATTTCATGGTAAACCTCAATCAATAGCTTGAAAAATTTGGAAAATCCGGATGCGACAATAGCCCCCTGGCACAAATTTCCCAGGGGGTGATTTTGTCAGTATATCCTTTTTTCCCACGCCAGTCAAGGCGGTTTTTACCGGAGGAGGGAAGTAATATTGCAGGCCTGCCATAGGGCCAGATGGGGTACCGGCTGTTTGATTATTCTATCATTTATGTTGTACTATTCGCAAAGTGGATCATATAGCAGGCGATTGGCCCGAGTTGCTCCGTTTGCTTCGCAAAAGAACCGCAAACAATATATGAATTAATATTTAATCGATTAAATAAATTAGATTCAGATGTCACTGTCGTCATCCGTTGAGGCGGGGAATTTTTATGAACTATATACTGAAAGAAAGCGGCGCGTGTGGTCACGCGCCGCTCAGGCTGTCAAAAAACTCCTTTTTGACAGCTGATTGCCTCGCAGAGTTTCTGCCGTTCGGCGGAAACAAAATGGAATCTGTCATTTCCGGGGGCGTGTACCTCGAAAATGACACTGCGCACGCAGCAAACGTGAAAATTTCGCAGGAATTTTTGCGTTGCAGCTGCGTGTACACGGGGCCATCGTCCCCTCAAAAAAGTGGCTGTGCCACTTTTTTGACACTCTGAGCGGCGCGTGTGGTCACGCGCCGCTTTTTCCCACTTCCTCAAGATGAGCCGCCAAAGATTCCAATATAGCCCGACACAAAAATATAGAGAATAATCAACGGCAGAATATAGGTCAGATAGATGCGCAGCTGGCGGGGCATGACAATCCCCTTGCCCGTGTTGGCCTCTGCCAAATAATTCTTCCAGCCCCAGCCCCAGGGACTGACGCAGAAGAGCACATAGATCAGGGAGCCCAGAGGCAGCAGATTATTGGAGACAATGAAATCTTCCAAATCCAGCACACCGCTGCCCTCTCCAAGGGGCTGGAATCCAGACAGTACGTTAAAGCCCAGGATACACGGCAGTGACAGCACCATGAGCACCACGCCGCAAACCAAAACCGCCCTCTTCCGGCTCCAGTTCCATTTTTCCATGGCGCCGGCCACGATATTTTCAAATACCGCGATCACAGTGGACAACGCGGCAAAGGACAGAAACACAAAGAACAAAGAACCCCATAGGCGGCCTCCGGCCATGTTATTAAAGACATTGGGCAAGGTCACAAAAATCAGCCCCGGCCCGGAATCCGCCGCAACCCCGTAGGCGGCGCAGGCAGGGAAAATAATCAGCCCCGCCGTAATGGCCACAAAGGTATCCAGCAGGGTGATATTGACGGCCTCTCCCACTAGACTGCGCTCTTTACCAATGTAGCTGCCAAAGATCGCCATGGAGCCGATCCCCAAAGATAGGGTGAAAAACGACTGGCCCATGGCGGCAAATACCACTTCGTGTACAGAGTAGCGCTCAAACACCGACAGGTTTGGCATCAGATAAAACCTCAGCCCCTCCGCGGCCCCCGGCAGTGTAACAGAGCGCGCGGCCAGAATGACCATAATTGCCAGCAACGCCAGCATCATCCATTTGGTGATCCGCTCCACGCCATTTTGCAGCCCCATGCCGCATACCGCCATACCAATGGCCACCGAAGCGACCATCCCCACAGTCATCAGCGCGGGGTTCAGGGTCAGCGCTTCAAAGACGCCCCCCACGGCGGCGGCGTCCATCCCCGCGAAGGCCCCGGACGCCGATTTAACAAAATAGATCAGCATCCACCCGGCGATGGTGGTGTAAAACATCAGCAGCATCAGATTGCCCAAAAATCCCAGGGAACCAAAAACATGCCATTTGCTTCCCTTCGGCTCCAGTACATGAAAGCTGGAGGCAATGCTGCGCCGGCTGGCGCGGCCCACCGAAAACTCCATACTCATCACCGGGATGCCCAAAATCACCAGAAAAAACAGATAAATCAGCACGAACAAGGCTCCGCCGTACTGCCCCACAATATAGGGGAAACGCCAAACATTGCCCAAGCCAATGGCGCACCCGGCGGAAATGAGGATAAAGCCCAGGCGGGATGCAAGATTCTCTCTCTGTTGCATAACATTCTCCTTTTCCCGTTCCGGCACACAGCGGCAACCGCCCCAAGATCACAGCTGTCCTGCCTGTTTGATAAATTGACACACGTTCATACGATTATGCGCTCACGAGAATTTGGCCTGTCACTTCGCGACCAGCCGACCCCATACGATCAGCCGGTGGGTGGGGTTGAGATGGGGCGTGCAGGTGATCAGCGTCACCATATGGCTCTCCCCCTCCTGCAACTGCATTACCCAGCTCTCGGTGGGCTCCACAACAAAGGTCTTATAAACCACATACTCATAGGGAACCCCGGCATAGGTAATGTGGATGCTGTCCCCTGCTTTGAGCTTGTCAAGATGGCGGAATATAGCCGCCAGAATGTGGTTGCGGTGTCCGGCCAAGACACAGTTGCCCTCCTGCCCCGGCAGCGCGCTGGAGGGTGCATGGCCAATACCGTAATAGAGCTCGTTCCCTGTTCCGGAGACGATATTGGCAGAAACTGAGATGGCGGGAATTTTGATGATACCCAGGGATTCCAGCGCCACCTGGGGGCGCAGCAGGGTTACATCCGGATCATCCATCAGGCCGTTGACTTCCTGTTCCTGGCTGTCAGGCTCCATCTCCAGCAATCTCTCCGGCAGAGGGGCCGGATCAGGAAGCGATTGCAGGGTCTCCGGCCCCATCAGTCCCGCTTCGGCAAACAGGGCCCGCCAAGGGTAGTGCATTGCCTCAAAGCATACCACAAAGACAATGAGCAACACACCGGCGGCAATGAGTCCTCGGGATATATATTTTTTGGCACGAACAGACATGGATAACTCCCTTTTGGTAACAAATTGACCGAGTGGATCAAATCAGTTGCAATGAAGCTTACTATTATGATACCACAAATGCTCCGCATGGGGCGAGGCAATGGTGACGATAAACTTGGCATCATAATTACGCATGTGATTGTGAAACCATTCGCCCATGCACCGTGTTCAGCGGTACAGCCTAACATTCTGTTGGCGTCCGACCGCAGCGTGGTCGGACGCGCGGGATATCATAACCGTCCTGCGGCTATGATATCATAAACGTGAAACGTTTGTGATATATGGCATCGTTTGCGGTTCTTTTGAGAAGCAAACGGAGCAAATCGTGCCAATCACCAAATATAATAGCCGCTCTGCGGCTATTATATCCTCTCAACCACGGAAAAGCAACTGATTGGCGCCCGTCTTTTTCACTGCCGGATTGCCAAAATATACTTGCGGCAGAGCGGAAAGCGTGGGATAATAAAATAGCTTAGAAACCACTCCACAAATACTGGCTGCAAGGAGGCCTCGCGTGAAAACTTACGCGAACCACGCCTCACGTGCCAATCGCTCCCCCATAGGGGAACCGCAATTGATGCACAAAATATTCATTCCTTTTCATGGATGCTTTGTGCCTTACGTTTTGCGAAAGGAATGAACTTTTTTATGAAAAAGAACACAACCTACTCTCCAGAAGAGCTCCGGTACTTAAATATGCTCGCCCGCCAGTACCCCACCGTACAGGCCGCCAGCAGCGAGATCATCAATTTGCAGGCCATTTTAAACCTTCCCAAGGGGACAGAACATTTTATTTCTGATGTCCACGGGGAATACGAGGCCTTTTTACATATCCTCAACGCCGCTTCCGGCGTGGTACGGGAAAAGCTGGATAGCCTTTATGAGACCACCCTCTCCAAGTCAGAGCGCAGCCAGCTGGCCACTCTGATCTACTACCCCGAGGAGAAGCTGGAAGAGATTCTCCCGCTCCTGGAAGATCAAGACGAGTGGTTTCGCATTACCCTGCACCGGTTGGTAGAGGTCTGCCGCCTGGTGTCATCCAAATACACCCGCTCCAAGGTGAGAAAGGGACTGCCCAAGGATTACGCCTACATCATTGACGAGCTGCTCAATACCGAGATTACTCTGGATGGCAAGCGGGAGTATTTTGAGAACATCATCTCCACCATCATTGACATCGGCCAAGCCTCCGCCTTTGTTGTAGCGGTATGCAATGTCATCAAGCGCATGGCGGTGGATCACCTGCACATCGTGGGAGACATCTTTGACCGCGGTCCCCGGGCGGATATCATCATGGATTCCCTGCTTCAGTACCACTCTGTGGATATCCAGTGGGGAAACCACGATATTCTTTGGATGGGCGCAGCCTGCGGCTCCCGCACCCTGGTAGCAACGGTACTGGCCAATTCAATCCATTACAACAATCTGGAGGTCATCGAAACGGGCTACGGCATCTCCCTGCGCCCCCTGGCCAATTTCGCCGGCGATGTATATAAGGACTGCGATGTGTCCCGCTTCCCCGTCAAACAGCTGCAGGATACGCCGGACCAGACGGAAAAGGACATGCTGCTCTCGGCCCGGATGCACAAGGCCATCACCATCATCCTCTTTAAGCTGGAGGGGCAAAAGCTGCTGCGCTGTCCGGAATTTGGCATGGAGGATCGGCTGCTGCTGGACAAAATTGATTATGAGACAAAAAGCATCACCATAAATGGAATTCCTTACTCCTTAGAGGATACGGACTTCCCAACGGTTGACCCATCCGACCCATACACCCTCTCGCCGGAGGAGGACACTGTCATCCGCCAGATGACCAGCTCCTTTCAGCGCAGCGAAAAGCTGCAGCGCCATGTGCGTTTCCTCTACTCTAAGGGCGGGCTTTATAAGGTCTACAACGGCAACCTCATGTTCCACGGCTGTATCCCCATGACGCGGGAGGGTGAGCTGCAGGAATTTACCATCAGCGGCGAGCCGCTGTCCGGAAGGGCCTTCCTGGACTACGCCGAGACCACCGCCCGCCGGGCCTATTATGATAAGCCCGGCTCCCCAGAGCGGCAGTTTGGCATGGATTTTCTTTGGTTTTTATGGGCGGGCCGCAACAGCCCCATTTTTGGCCGTGACCGCATGACCACCTTTGAGCGCCGGCTGATTCTGGATGAAAGCGCCTGGGCCGAGCCTAAAAACGCCTACTACACCTTCTATCACGACCCTCAGATCTGCACCGACCTGCTCCGGGAGTTTGGGCTGGAAGGGCCTCACCGCCATATCATCAACGGCCATGTCCCGGTCAAATCCAAAAAGGGCGAATCCCCCATCAAGGGGGGCGGGAGGCTGATCGTCATTGACGGCGGCTTTTGTAAGGCGTATCAGCCCACCACCGGCATTGCAGGGTATACTCTGATCTACAACTCTCACAACATCCGCATTGTGGCCCACGAGCCCTTTGCGGGCCGCGCCCGCGCCATTCATGAAAACTGGGACATCACCTCCACCTCCAATGTCTTTGAGTACATGGAGCGCCGCATTAAAATTTCCGAGACTGACATCGGCCATCAGCTGAGCCAGCGGGTACAGGACCTGCGGGCGCTGCTATGCGCCTACAAAAACGGCGCGGTAGCGGAGGATCACCGCTGACCAACCGCCCTCTTTCCCTCCCCATATGCCGCATAACGAGAGCACCAGCCGAATAAGAATACCTGACAAGAAAGGAGCGTGGCGCCCATGACAACTCAGGAAGCCATCCGTGAGCTGAAGGCCATCCGCCAATACGTTGCCGCAACCTCTCTTCCCGCTGTGGACTACGCCCTGAAACTCCTGGAGGAAAAGGCGGAGTCAGAGGAAGCTTGATCCCACCTCTTGTTCCCGCGGCCACAAACAAACATGCCCGCCGTCCGCGCACATTGGCGCGGGCGGCGGGCATGTCTCTTAACTTTTTTCCTCAAAACTGGCGCCGCAGCTGCGGCAGGTAACTGTGAGGCGCCCTTTTCCCCGGGGCACCCGCAGCTGCTGGCCGCAGTTGGGGCATTTGAAGTAGCAGTGCTCCTTGTCCCGGCGCTTGGTACGGAACAGGCGGTACCAGCGGATCACCGGACCGGCCAGTTTTAGAAATTTTGCATTTTCTTCCCGGCGTCTCACCGGATTGCGGGACAACAAGCGAAACAGCGCGGCAATGACAATCACCAGAGAAATCCAATAGAGCGGTGTAAACCCGGTAAAGGAATAGACTAAAAACAACACCAGGTAGCACACGACAAAGAAAATATTCAGCTGATCGCTTCCATATCTTCCATACATAAAGCGGCGAAGCGCACTACGAATCATATGGTTGAGCCTCCTCGGGAAAATACAATTCGGGACCTGCATCCGCAGGCCCGAAAAACACAATTTGCTATCTATTATGATAGCCGTTTTTATGCATTTCGTCAAGGAAAGAAACGTAAACAAAGTGTAAACTCCCTTGCAGCACCATGCATGTTCAAATCATCTGGAAATGCGCCGAATCTTCCGCTCCAGGCCATGGGCATAGCCCGGTGTGAAGCGCGTCCCTCCCCTTGTACATCCACCGCAGACAGCAGTCATGCGCGCGGTGCCGTCCTTTCATCGCTCAAAAAAATGGATTGTACACTTTCTCTCATGGATTCCTTGAAAGATTTCATGAAAAATATGAGGTTTGGAAGAAAAAACGGGGTTGCATTCCCAGGAAAAAGCCGATAAAATGCATCTTATATGGTAAAAAATAGAGGGCTCCATGCGCAGCGCGGAATCGTTACGTCCTGAGGGATCATCCCAGCGGATTTAGCACATTGCCGGTGTTTTGAACCAAAGCTCTGCCGGCCACTGTCATGGGAGTCTGTGTGTAACATCAAAGGGAACTACGCCGCATGGCCAAAGGGCCGGGAAAGGAATCAAAATTATGAGTCAGACCTTTAAAGGAAGTCAGGATTACGTTGCCTCTCAGGAGCTCATGGGGGCGGTGAATATTGCCATGGTGCTGCAAAAGCCGCTGCTCATTAAGGGTGAGCCGGGCACCGGCAAAACCGTGCTGGCGGAGGCCATTGCAAAGTCCCTGGGCAAAGAGCTGATCATCTGGAACATTAAGTCCACCACCAAGGCCCAGGACGGCCTGTACGTTTACGATGTGGTGCAGCGCCTGTATGACAGCCAGTTTGGCGAGGGCGGCGTGGACAACATTGAAAAGTATGTCAAGCTGGGCAAGCTGGGCGAGGCATTTACCAGTGAGCAACAATTGATTTTACTGATTGACGAGATCGATAAGGCGGATCTGGAATTCCCCAATGATCTGCTGTGGGAGCTGGACCGGATGGAGTTCCACATCCCCGAGACCGGGCGCACCGTGACTGCCAAGCACCGCCCCATTGTCGTCATCACCTCCAACGCCGAAAAGGAGCTGCCCGATGCGTTTCTGCGCCGGTGTGTGTTCCACTATATTGAGTTCCCCGGAGAGGAGTTGATGAGCGAGATTGTCCGGGTCCACTTCCCCGCCCTGGACAGCCATCTCTTGCAGCAGGTGCTCGCCGCCTTTTACCGCATCCGCGCCCTTCCCCAGATCAAAAAGAAGCCCTCCACCTCTGAAATCATCGATTGGATTCAGGCGCTGGTTCACGGCGGGTTTGACCCGGATAAAATCGTGCAGGAGGTGCCCCATCTGGGCGTGCTGCTGAAGAAGAATGAGGATATCGAGGCCATGCGCCGCAGTTGGCGGTGATGTCATGTTCTCTGATTTTCTCTATCTGTTGCGCCAAAGTGGGCTGAAGATCTCCATGACCGAGTGGATGGCACTGTGCGAGGGACTGGACAAAGGCCTGCACGGCGCCACCTTTTCCGGCTTTTACTACCTGTGCCGGGCAGTGCTGGTGAAATCGGAGACCGATTTCGACCGCTTTGACCGGTGCTTTCTCCACTACTTCAAGGACGTCCCCTTTGAGCAGGAGGTCTCTCAGGAGCTGATGGACTGGCTGGACCGTCCGGACGCCCCTATGGGTATATATGATGCGCAGCAGGCCGAGCTCAACGAGATGCTCTCCGAGACGGAAATTGAGCGCATGTTCCATGAGCGGATGGACGAGCAAAAGGAGCAGCACAACTGCGGCAATTACTGGGTGGGCACCCACGGCATGTCCATCTTTGGCAACTCCGGCCTCTCCCCGGTAGGCATCCGCGTGGGAGGTGATGGCACCAGCAAGCGCGCCTTCCGGGTGGCGGGGGAGCGGAGATTTCGCGACTTCCGGGGGGATAACACCCTGGATACCCGCCAATTCCAGGTGGCGCTGCGCCATCTGCGGCAGTTTTCCGGTCTGGTGGACCTCCCCCCCACGGAATTTGATGTGGACAACACCATCAAAGATACCTGCGATGGCGGGGGGACATTGAAGGTGCGCTATAAGCGCCCCCGGAAAAATACCGTCAAAGTGCTGCTCTTGATGGATTCCGGCGGCTCCATGGAGTACTACAGCCAGCTCTGCTCCGCCCTGTTTCAGGCGGTGAGCAAGACCCGCCATTTTAAGGATCTAAAGGTATTTTATTTTCACAACTGCATCTATTCCCGGTTGTATAACGAGCCAAGCCTCCTCCACACCCAGACGACTCCCACCGACTGGGTCCTCAATAACATCCCATCCGATTATAAGGTCATCTTTGTAGGTGATGCCCAGATGGCCCCCCATGAACTGGTCACCGGCTTTGCCTATCAAAACGGGCAGGGCGAGTCCGTGCGCCGCAGCGGCCTTGCGTGGCTGGAGCTGTTCCGTAACCGCCACCGCCACGCCATTTGGCTCAATCCCAGCGACCGCCCCACCTGGGGAGAGTACTGGACACGGACGTATGACGCCATTGAAGCGCTCTTCCCCATGTTTCCCCTGACGGTTGACGGGTTGGAGGAGGGCATGAAAAAGCTGCTGGTACGCTGACTGTCCCACCCCATCCTATGGCGGCCCCTTTTATCATGGGGCCGCCAATTTTTTATGGAACAATTCGCCATTGATTGCGTCCAATCATTTGCAAACGATAGAAGGGTGGTAACTCAATGAACGCCGGTAAGTTAAAGAGAATCGCATCTTTTGCCCTTGCGGGCATATATAGCTGTGCGGCGCTGACAGGATGTGCACCTGGCCGTGCGCAACACAATACAAGCGGCGTTGTCACTGTGGCGGCACTGGAGGCCAAAGCGCTTCAGGCGCCAACATATGGGGAGGAGAACTCCGCCGCAACGGCTGCTGCCCATGGTGCCAACGAGTTTGCCTTTCGGCTGGGGGCGGCGCTTGCGGAGGAGGCGGGGGCGGAGAACTTTGTCTGCTCCCCCTATTCCGTATGGCTGCCCTTGGCCGCCCTGGTTAACGCAACAGACGACCAAAACAGGCAGGCACTCCTGGAGGCCCTTTGCGCGGCCGGAATCAGTACGGAGGATCTCAACAGCGCCGTCTCCCGTATGCTGTATGATCTCACCAGGCAGCGGGAGAAGGAGCGGGCGCAGGAATATGATCAGACCTATCACAACCCCCTCACCATTGCCAATGCAATCTTTGTGGATCAGAATGTAACTTTAAATCCAACATTTGCCCAAACTTTTCTGGACTACTACCGGGGCAATATGCTTCAGGTAAACTTTACATCACAGGACGCGGTGGACGCGGTCAACCAGTGGGCCAGTGAACACACCAATGGCTTAATTCCCCAAATCGTGCAGCAGTTTGACCCGGATACCGTGGCCGCCATTGCCAACGCGATCTACTTCTCCGACCGATGGAATTGGGAGTTTGACCCTCAGCGGACCGCTGAGGATATCTTTCACTCTCCCAGTGGAGACACTACCGCGTTTTATATGCTGCGCCAGGGCGATGGTCTCAGCTATTACGAGGATAACCAGGTACAGGCCATGCCCTTAAGCTTTACCACAGGCGGAGGGCTGTATATTATCCTTCCTAAAGATGGAGATGCGGCAGGGTTGCTCTCCTCCATGACAAACCAGTATTTTGAGGAAATCCAGGCGGGCTCCAACAGCGCCACAGGCAAACTGCTGCTCCCCCGCTTTTCCATTGAAAGCGGTGCCATGCAGTTAAAGAATATCTTACTGGCGCTCGGGGTTCCCCTCTTCAACGATGAGATGGCTCCACTGACCGGCGGACTCATTGAGGGGGACATCCCTGTATGGCTCTCCAGCGCGGCGCACAAGGCGCTCATAGAGGTGGACGAGAGGGGAACCACCGCTGCCGCCGTGACGGTGATGGCAGCAAACGCCGGTTCCGCCGCACCCGGGCCCACCCAGCCGTTTGAAATGATTTGCAACCGGCCGTTTGTCTTTGTATTGTACGCACACACCTATGATGGCGGCAATCAGGTGCTGTTTACGGGAATGGTAAATCAGCCGTAACTTTTTTTCCAATGCAATATACGATCACATCAGAGGCGGCCCTCATCTCATGGGCCGCCTTGTCAATTCGCTCTATCCTCCTGTTCAAGAGATCAGAACGAATGTTTGACTTTCCGTGTTGCTTGTGTTAGAATGACCCTATAAGATCTTGTCTTTTTCCGGCATGCTGAAAGGAGCCTGCTTATGTCCGCCATTACAACAAAACAGCAGCGCATCTATGACTATATTGTCTCATTCACAGCGGAACATGGTTATCCCCCCTCCGTGCGGGAAATCGGCGCGGCGGTGGGATTAAAATCTCCCTCCACGGTCCACTTTCACATGAAAAAGTTGGAGGATGCCGGATATATTATGAAAGCAGAGGGAAAAACCCGCGCCATTTCCCTCCCCAACGCCCCGGCCTCCTCTCCGCCTGCGGAAGAACCAAATATTCGGGCAAATCAGGTTCCCGTCCTAGGCAGCGTGGCGGCTGGCGCCCCCATTTTAGCGGAGGAATGCATTGAAGATTACCTCACCTTTGACACCCATGGCCTCTCAGGGGAACATTTCGCCCTGCAGGTACGGGGGGAATCCATGCTCAACGCAGGCATCCTTCCCGGTGACCTGGTGGTGGTACACCGGCAGCAGGACGCACGCAATGGCGAAATTGTGGTCGCCCTGTTCGAGGATGAGGCCACAGTGAAAACCTTGCAGCGAAAGGACGGCATCACCTGGCTCCTGCCGGAAAATAACGACTATACTCCCATTGACGGTACCTATGCGGAAATCCTGGGCAAGGTGATTGCCGTGGTCCGGAGATATTAAAAAAAGCACTTGAAGTCTGTCGCCCGGACAGGTCTTCAGGTGCTTTTTTATGATATGGTAGCCGTTTTGGGGCTGTGATATCTCGCGCATCCGGACACGCTTTGGCCGGGCCCCCAAATTTATTTCAGGCAATGCTGCACGCCCCGCGCCACATAGCCGCAGGATATCATATTCCCCCATTTTCGGGCCCAAATGCGTGAAAGCTCCTTCTATTCTCGAAGGGATGGAACCATGTACTGCTTTTTATATTCACTATAGTAGTGGTCAAACGTCTTGTTCCCCCGCTTATGAAGCTGATCGAGATACTCATGGGAGCTAAAATTGATCTGCGCCCCCTCCGGCGTGCCACCACGCAGCACATGCAGGGCAATGTTAGAGCAGTGATCTGAGATCCGCTCTAAATTAATGAGCAGCTCTAAGAACTGGGTGCCCAGCTCCATGGTGCATCCCCCCTGCTTCAGCCGCTCCACGTGGTTGTCCTGCAACCGCTCCCGCAACAAATCCACCACCTGCTCCAGCGGTTCCACCTTCAGCGCTGTCTGCACATTCCGGGTCACATAACAATTGGCGGTCATATTGACAATCTCCGATACCGCCCGGGTGATTTGCTCCAACTCCCCCTTGGCCTCTTTGGAAAAAGTCAGATCCCTCTTATGGAGAGCCACCGCGCCCTCGGCAATGTTGACAGCGTAATCTCCGATCCGTTCAAAGTCGGACAGGGTGTGAATCAGCTCCGATACCAGTGCACTCTCCTCCGCGGTCAGGGCCCGGTTGGCGAGCTTAATGAGATAATTATCCACAGAGGATTCCAGCTTGTCCAGGATTTTCTCCACCTCCTGCAGGCGGTCAAACTGTTTTTGATCGAAGTGGTTTAATAGTTCGATCGAACGGTCATAGTTCTTCTGTGCCAGGATTCCCATTTGCTGCACCGCCTCGCGGGCTTTTTCCAGCGCCAGGGACGGGGAGACGAGAAAACGTTCATCCAAAATGGATTCTTCCATCTCTTCTTCTTCCGCATGATCCGGGATGAGCCATTCCACCAGCCTCACCAGTTGCTTGTGGAACGGCAACAGCAGCAGCGTACACGCAACGTTAAAAAGCAAATGCAGATTGGCGATGGAACCCCGGTTCATCACCTCTGTCCAAAAGGAAAAAGAGAACACAGCATTGAGCAGGTAGAGCAGGATAAGGAACACCACCGTGCCAATGATATTAAACAGCAGGTGGATACAGGCCGTGCGCTTGGCATTTTTGCTGGCGCCAATGCTGGACAGTATCGCTGTGACGCAGGTTCCGATATTCTGGCCAAATATCAGGGGCAAGGCCAGATTAAATTGTACCACGCCGGTACTGGTGAGCGCCTGTAAAATCCCCATGGAAGCGGAAGAACTTTGTAGTAGGGCTGTCAGTGCCGCGCCTGCCAAAACGCCCAGCAGGGGATTTGTAAATGTTACCATAATCGCCGCGAATTCCGGCATGTCCTGCAGGCCGGAAACAGCGTTTTCCATGGTTTTCATGCCAATAAACAGCACACCCAGCCCCAGAATAATCTGGCCTACCATGCCCTTCTTACCGCTTTTGACGAACATGTACAAAACAATGCCCACAATAGCCAGCAATGGCCCAAGTATGGAAGGCTTCAGCAGCGACAAAAACAGGTTATCTGAGGAGATGTCCCCCAACCGCAGCAGCTGGGCAGTTACAGTGGTACCAATATTCGCCCCCATGATGATACCCACAGTCTGCTGCAGTTTCATGATGCCCGCATTGACAAATCCTACACACATGACCGTGGTGGCCGCAGAGCTTTGTATCAAGCCAGTGACCAGTGCGCCCAGCAGCACGCCCTTCCATACGTTGCTGGTCAAACGCTCCAAAATCCGTTCCAACCGGCCGCTTGAGAGCTTTTCCAGCCCATCTGTCATGGTAGTCATACCAAATAAAAAAAGGGCAATGGCGCCCAGCATGGAAATCACATCTGAAATGGTCAAGGTGGATTCCTCCGTTTGTCCTGTAATCGCCAGTCTTATCTTACGGCTAGGCTACAAGGCAATTCTAAAATTTTGCTGAAATTTCTCTCTACGATCTTCTTTATTATAGTCTCCTGTTAAGATAATGTAAATGTAATTTTGCATGAACACATTCAACTTTAGAAGAAAACACAATCTTTTTCGATGAAATTTTTTAAAATAATACAAGTTGTGCAACCCTCCACAATCCTGCTGCGGCCGCTCAATCGCAACGCGGTCTTCTGCACTGCCCGGTTTTTGCCTCCAGCGGACTCCCCTCCTGTACACCTGAAGCTTTCCTCTCAAACATGACTTTGCCCCATTGGGGGACAGAAAAACCGCCGGGCTTACCTATTTGAACTGTGAATAGGTAAGCCCGGCGGTGGCATTTTAGCAGCGCTGTTTACGCAGTATAATCCTCTCTACAAAAAATAACGGTGCAAACTTTCCGTTACTTCCTCCTTGGTCAGCGGCTTAGAGAAATAAAATCCCTGAATGATATTGACTCCGCTGCGCTCCATAATCTTGCGCTGCAGCTCTGTTTCTACCCCCTCTGCCACAACCACCAGGCCCGCTGCGTGCGCAAATTCCACCATAATACGTACCGTGTGCTGTAAAAAGCTGTCCTCCTCAATTCCAATAACAAAGGAGCGGTCTGTCTTCAGTGTGGACACAGGCAAGCTGCGTAAATTGGAAAATGTAGCGTAGCCCACGCCAAAGTCATCCAGCGATAACGAAATTCCCATCGCCCTGATCTGCTCCAACATGGCTAAGGTCTTCGGGTCAAAATGAATTTCTTTGCTTTCTGTGATCTCCAAGCTCAACCGCTCCGGCGGAAAGTCATATGTTGCGAGCAGGTGGGCCATCTTTTTACATAACTCCTGATCCCGCAGTTGGGTCGGTGAGAGGTTGACGTCCAGTGTAAAGCCAGCCACCCGATCCAACCCCCATTCCTTGACCTGCCGGATGGCCTCTTCACATACCCAGTCACTGAGGATATCAATGACGCCCAATTGCTCTGCCTCCGGAATAAACATACTGGGGGGGACGGAACCATAACCCGGTCTATCCCATCTGCACAGCGCCTCCATTCCAATCCACTGCCCGGTTGTCGCTGCCACCAACGGCTGATAATCCAAGGAAAACCCTTGCATATGATTTAAAACACAGGACTTCAGGTCCACCTCAAATTGCAGATGTTCTTTCACCTGAATGTCCCGCTCCTCATCGAACAGGACAACCCCATCCTCTTTCCTGGTAAAAGACAAGACCCGGTCAATTCCATTGAGCAGAGTCTCCTGGGACTGATTTAAGTTGCCTGCCTTAATGATCCCCATATGCACTCCGGCAAACATCCGATGCTCCACACCGTCCATGTCTAAAATCCAAACGTCATCAAAGCGGTGGTAGATCACTTCAGCCAACCGGATCAGATCGCCCTCTTGTTTCTCTGGAATAAAAATAGCAAAATCGTCCCCATCAATCCGGTAGGGGGATGTGCCTATATACGCTCCAATCCAAGTGACAACAGTGCGCAGCAGTACATCACCAGCGGCTCTGCCATATACATCGTTAATTCTCCTCAAGCCCTGAACATCAAAGCAGATCAAATAGGCCTCCGGATCCGCACATCGATCCAAATCCTGCTTGAGCTTGACAGCATTTGGAATGTCCAGCCGCTGGTCGTGAAATGCCAAATATCCAATTCGCTCCTCCTCCTCTTTGCGCGCTGTAATATCAAGGAAAGTGGTCATAATGGTCAGTCGCCCGTCAAACCAGTACAGCGCTCTGGAGGAAATACTTAGCCACTTTCCTACATCCCTTTTGTAGTGCTCCCAAACATATGGCGTCTCAATCGGCACGCCTTCTTCATCCAGCAGCTTTTCCCTGGGACAAAACAGGCAAAAATCCTGCTGCCCCATATAGGTATAACAACAAGTTCCCGTGAGCTCGCGCTCTGTCCCAGAGTACAGCTTCTGGTAGATGTTATTATACATGATTAATTCACCTGTGTAGTAATCCACGAGATAAGTGCCCATATGATTGACAAGATCTTGAAACATGGTAATTGATTTGTCTAACCGTTTTGTCAGCGCAGTCAATTTCCGGTTTTGCTCCTGCGCTTCGGCATTGACTGTAATCATGTCAGTCAGTGTCTTGATTACAGTGGCTAAAAAATTCAAAATCTGCTGAAACTTATCTTCGTCTATTTTCGGGAGCAATTTGATATTTGCGATGGCAACTTCTCTGGAAATCCCGGCCCTTAGGGCGGTTTCCTCAATAGAGGAGTCCTCAATATCACTTATGTGAACCTGCCAAACCAGCCAGCTGCCCAGATATTGCTCCCCCAAAAAAATAGGAACTGCCGCAGCCTTACAGCCTGAATTTGGGCATGTGATCATAGCCGGCTGGTGCGTTTCCTGATTGATTTCCATTAAAGTACCATTGGCGTGGATACACGTTTGCCTCCCGGTTTCGCTGGCCTGCATCATGGCACAGAATGCCTGTAGGTTGGTGGTCTGGGTCAAGGAAATCCCCCCGGGATCCAATACCACAGTAGTAATTCCCACAATTCCGCCCAGGCTGTCCTGAATGTTCTGCAAATATTCAATGTCAATTACATCTGCAATCGTTTTGATTGTGGCCTCGTCCTTACCCTCTGACGATTCAGGCGTTCGCCCATCCCCCGCCACTTCTTTGGATGGGGACCGGGTCGCCAGTTTGTCGCGGTACATCCTCTGATCAGCCACGGCAATCAAATCCTCCGCTGTCCGTCCGACTTGAAAATTGATCCTGGCCAGACCATAGCTAAAGCGCAATTGATACGGCGCTTGATTTGTCTTGTTATACTCCTCCATTTGAGCAAGGATCTTTTTCATTACAATATCAGCTTTGGCCTCACTCCCACGGAGAATCATCACAAACTCATCTCCGCCCCAGCGGCACAACACATCACTTTTTCTGGTATGGGCCTTAATCAGTTCCACCGTTTTGAGAATCATTTGATCGCCCGCCTTATGGCCGAGCTTATCGTTCACTCTCTTCAAACCGTCCAGATCAATAAAGGCCAGACAGGTATTCGTATAACGGCTCTTCTCCAAAATGCCTTGAAGCAGTTTGCGGCCCCATTCCCGATTGTACACGCCTGTCATAGTATCGGTGGAGGCATAGCGCTCCAATTGAACCTCATGTTCTTTTTGTTTTGTAATGTCCGTGGCAGTCTCCATGTGGGCCACTCTTCCATCCAGCCAATTGATGATGAAATCCCGAACAAGAAACCATTTCCCGCTGGCTTTACTATGGTACTCCCAATGGAGCGAAGGGCCGACCACATTTCCATCTTGGTCCACCATCTGCTCCAGAGGGCAATGCTGGCAAGTGTTATAGGGACTATTTTGCATTGCTTCGCAGCATGTTTTTCCCAAGAGCGCCTCCCGCTTTGCGCCAAGCTCTTTGGTTATGTTCCGGTTGACAAAAAGCAGCTCTTTGCTTCTGACATCATTGACGTAGATAAGGCTGTCGGCGTTGTCCGCCACCTTGTTCATTACCTCAAGACCATAACGAAGGTTGCGCTCCATATTCCGGCGCACCAAAAGCGAGGACAGCACATCGGTTATGTCGCGCAGCAGCTGTATTTCGTGTTCTTCCCATCTGCGGCAATGGATGCAGTCATCAAACCCCACATATCCAAGCGTCCTCCCCTCAGAGGTAATGGGAATGGCAGCCAGAGCTTTAATATTTCGGAGCTCCTGCCCCATTTGATTCTCCGCTGTGGATGTGCAGATGTCGTTGGCAGTTCCGACCCCATGCTGCACTATTCTGTTGTAGGAGTGGGCTTCTTTGGGCAAATTTTGCTGCTGGTCTATGACGGACTTAATCCCCGGCGCGCACCACTCATAAGTATTTGATGCGGCTGTCTCAGATACCGATTCAAAAATATAGATCCGGCTGACATCCGCATATTCTCCCGTAAACGCCAAAATACGATCAATGGCCTCTTCCGTTGTGTTTGCCCGGTAGGCCACCCCCACCACAGTGGCCAGCGCCTGTGCATTGGTCTGCGGCAACTGCACGCTCTCCGTAATCAATGGGTAGATACATGTGACGATGTACTGGGCGCCATCCCACTCCACATGATTGAAAGAAAGGGAAACAGACCGCTGTTTCCCAGAATGAAATATCAATTTTGAGGTAAAATTGGTAACATCTCCATTTTGCGACAAAAGCGCCTCTAGCTTCAGCACATCCTGCTCAGGGAGTGTAAGCAAATCAAAAATCGTACTCTCTCTGTTGGAATCCTCCCAATCCGGGCCATCGCTTAACGGCGCCAGCAGCAGTCTTGCCTTGCGGTTTTTATACATAACAGTTCGCGGTTGCGGCGCTTCAAACACGACAATGGGAATCTCCACATGAGAGAAAAAATGGTCAAACAGCACTTTTACCACGCTCCCTCAGGTACTTCGACCTAGAAAGTATCTCTTCTTAAATCAATTTATAGCATAATTTTCCTTATGATTCAATTTCAATGACATATTTTTCTTTTGTAAACAGCGCAGCAATGGCAGGACAAGTCCCCTGTTTGGCGGCCACGTTTGGTGTTCCCGCCTCTATGTGCGTTTAGCGCAAAAAACGCCGAAACCACAGGGTTTCAACGTTTTCACATCCTAAGCGGTACCGCCTAGGAGACATCTTTATTTAACCCTTGCAGGGCAGCATACCTGTTCTGCGTCCATATCTCAGGAAACTCCATAAAAGAAGGATCCTCTGCGGGACTTGGAAAGAGTGATGGGAAGAGCGTTCTGCAAAATTTCTGAAATGAGTCCACCTGTCGATACTGGTTACAAAAATAGACATCCTGCCCCATAGGCATCAGCAAAATCGAAAAATGAACCGGGATATAAAATCCTTTCCGATAAAGGGAATACTCTCCTGAAAATTTCTCCTGAATTACCCGAATATCCTCTTTCTCCAGTTTTCGAAATGGAATTGATGTCTCTTCGAGCGGGGCCAGCCAGAGCGCAGTCTCCTGTGTACTAAACCCCAGGGCGTAATGGCGCACTCCCCCCAGCTTCTTCTGGGTGAACGCATAAACAACCTCCAGATCAGCAGGAGGAAGAAAATTTTCTCCCTGCCAATTTAAAAGCCGATGGTAAAGCTCTCGTTCTGTAATGGCTTGGTTCGGACATTGGTTCATAGCTATTTCCCTCGCTTTCCATTCCCATAGTTTACATTCATATGTATGGCGAATTCTTTCCTCAACATTCGGATGTCAGTCCGTTTTGCCTGCTGGACGGAGAGGGGATTCCATCCAGCAGGCAACGTGAAATGGGAGAGGGAGTTCCCCTCCCACTGCGGGTGGGTAGCGTGGGCTTCCACGCCATACCACCAGGTTGAAGATATAAAGCATATACCTTCTCCAAGCGGCCTACCCTTTTGAGCAGGCCGCTTGGAGAAAGCGGCAGAGACTGCCCATTCCCAGGACAATGCATTCCAACCCCACATTTTGCCCATGCTATGCAATGCTGTGGTAAGACTTACCCTGCCCGCCGCCTAATACAACTGATCTATCCGTGTAAAATAAAATGCCTCCATTCTTAATCCAATCTCGCCCTTAAAGGCAGCCCAGACGGCTTCTGACATAAACGCTTTACGGTTAGGCTGCTTTACAACAAGCACCATGGTCTCAATCAAAGATGAGCGCAGCTTGCGCATCCTCTTCTGAGGCGTTTGCCGCATTATACATAAGATAGAGCAGTTCCAGCGCACTGCGAAACGTTTGCTGTTGCTTTCTTTCCAGCCACCATACAATTCCTTGCCAGGTAGAATTCTGACGGTAGAGTACCTTTATAATAAATGTGGCAGTCTTCCCCATATCACAGCTCAGGGCATATTTGGGCAATTCAAGCTCCTCTGCCCTTCTGGATTCCTGCACTGGCAAATTGGAAAAATTTCTGCGGGCAGTGTCAGACATGGGGTATTGGAGTACTTCTAGAAAATAATCCATTTGAAGCAACAGCGCATTCACATTTTGAACCCACATGGGCTCCTCTGCGTACATGGTATAAATCCGCGCGCTGAAATTTGGGTCTTTTCCATCCAAACAGACTTTCATCAAATTTCTGGAATCAACATTGGGCGTTGCACAATAGGTAGTTTTCATCTTTTCCCACAGTTCGTGCTGCACTTCTCCGAAAGAGTCTTGCTGCCAACCTTGATTTATCTGCATGTTTACTTCCATATTTACCTCCAAGATATGCATGAATTTCAAACTTTTGCGGTCTATGTAGGATCAAAAACGCCAAACCAAGGCTCACGTGCTGCTCATCCATTCACAGACCATGGCAAAGAAGTCCCCGCGCAGCATATATATCCCATGTGCTCTGGCACTTACCAAGTTGACTGTCCGCCGGGCATCATCCGGAGTTTTTTTCATACACCGTAAAATAGCCTGACAGGCCACTTCAACAGCAACCCTCTTTTCTTGTTTAAGATCAAGTTTTTCGCTGAAAAACTGCTCTTTGATACAATATCCGACATAGGGTGCGGCCCAGTCCTCCGCTCCGCTTTGGTTTGCCAGCCGCGCAAACTCAGACATGTCCACTCGCGAAATGTCGCCGCACACGTGCAGCTTCATCAGCACAACAGCAAGTTCCTCATACGTGAGCGCTTTTGTGAGGGTATAATCAGTATTCTCACTGATAATCCCTGCGGCGCTCAGGCTCTCTGCCGCATAACGGGTGCGGTTGAAATAATTCATATGCCCTTCCATCGTTGTCAGTGTCTCTTGGGAATAATCATGTCCATCCTCCAAAAACTCTGCTTGAAGAAAATAGGCCTCCGTCTTGCCGCTGTTATTCCATGTGCAGTCCAGCATCTTCCAAGCGCCCTCAACCCAGACCACATTCCAGATATGATTGTTTTTCTTATCATAAAGCTGATAGCACGGAATATCCAGCAGATAGCATATGTCATTCACCGTTGAGGCAAATCCGGCGCACATGGCCCTTCCATCTAAAAGGGCCCCTACAATGGAGTGCGCGCGTCCCCCCTCTTCCGTGCTTCCATATATGACATTTTGTGTCATAAAATGATTGAGCAGCTTTAACTGCTCATGAGGATCGCTTGTCTCTTCCTGGATTTGTTGTGCCAAGGTTTTCGCCGCGCTTAATGCCGCACCATAGGCAATATCAGGCGCAAAAGGAGATGCAGATTCCGGGTTGTTGACATCGAGGACGGCCAGCACCTCTTTCAGATTACCTCCACTGTAGCGCAATTTGCAGGAGGACAGGTTAAGGAAGGAGGAACAGACCGCTCTAAGTCCTGTGGAAATACTAACTGCCCGGGATATCTCCTCGTATATGGCGCCACTATCCCCGCCGTCATAGGGAAACCGAATTCTAATTCTCGATGCAGACGGGTTTTTTGCCCTGCAATAACTCATGATGTCCAGTAGAATTTCCTGCATTCTGGCAGCGGAGACATTGCGCTCCGGGCAGATCATTTCATAGGTCGCCGCATTTTCCTCCCACTCGGTTGTAATCTCCCACCACTCCCAGCATTCCGTAAAAAGGCCGCCTGAGGGGGCAGCCGCCCGCACCGGGGTACAGGTGACAATGACGCACAGCGACAAAAGTGTGAGGACAGAACGTAGGATGGCAGGCTTTCTAAAAAGTTTTTTCATATCCCATCCATATTGAGCACTTGGCAACAGCTGGCTCACCGACAAAATAATATTGGGCTTTTTTATGTGAGGCAGAAGGGGCGGGGACCCGCCCCTTCTGCGCACGATGAATTACTTTAGGTTTCCCAGGTTTCGTTTCCGGCGGAATCCTTGGTGTAGTCGTGGCCCACGGTGGCCTCCATAATCTCATAGTAGGCCCAGTGGCCGGTCTTTACATCAGAGAAGATATTGATTTCCGGGTTGGCGTCCACATAATTCTCATCCGCTGAGCGCCCCAGCAATACGTTGGTCACGCGGGCCGCCTCAGCGCGGGTGATATTCTGGCCCGGGCGGAAGGTGCCGTTGGCGTACCCGCCAATCCAGCCCTTGGTGGCCGCAGACACAATGTACCCGTACGCCCAGTGCCCCTCGGACACATCGCTAAAGCTGATATTCCCGCTGTCAACGCCGGTGAACTTGGAGAGCATCGTCACAAACTCCGCCCTGGTAATCGGCGCCGCCGGACGGAAGCTCCCATCGGTGTAGCCGCTGATGACCCCCATA